>Ga0105858_1000839_pt1 | contig 11182 bp, 6 predicted proteins | sample OrgsoiDNA_201062_FD_89683 | JGI IMG/M metagenome (GOLD analysis project Ga0105858, IMG submission 89683) | Permafrost soil microbial communities from the Arctic, to analyse light accelerated degradation of dissolved organic matter (DOM) -... | ecosystem: Environmental > Terrestrial > Soil >...
AGGTCCCACAGGTAGCGCATGGGAGTGTGACAATAGCAGATGTGCCGTGCGGTGGACGATGCGATCACGCCCTTGGCCGGCCCGGACTCGCTCGACACCACCAGATCGTAGCCGCGCAGGTCGAAGCTTTCGAGCGCCATCGGCATCAGGGGCAGCAGCGACCGGTAGCAGCGGCGCAGCGGGTTCAAGAACGAAGTGGCGATCTTGTGCGCGCGCACCGCGGGGCTGAGGGTTTCAGGGTCGCAGAATAGCGTGAAGATGTCGGCCTGAGGCAGCAGACGGCAAATCGCATCCAGCACCTTCTCTCCGCCGCGGCGATTCAGGAGCCAGTAATGGACAATCGCGGCACGCATAGTTCCAAGCAGGCTCCAGGCATGTCTTTAAGCATACAGGAGAGATTTACTACTGTAAAGGTAATGCTTGTGTTATCAAGGTTTTGTGGCTATCGTAGAGAGTTTGGGAGTGAGACGCCCCGACCCGATGTTGCGCGAGATCGATCTGCCCCTCACGGGGAGTTATTACCCGGTTGGTTTTCGCGTAAATATCGCCACCAATTCGCGTGACGTACTGGCGGCGGCGGAGGAAAGCTGGCGCCACTACCAGCCGGAATTCGAGTGCCAGCCGATGGAATTCCGCGTGGTGATTGAACCGCAGGGCGGGCTGGCGCCGCAGCCGCGGTTCCGCGCGCAGGGTCATATATTCACGGTGGTTTCCGACACCGAGAATTACGCCGTCGTCGATGCGCAGGGTTGGTTCGCCTGCTTCTTTCTGTCGGAAAAAACCGCCGCCGATCGCGCCCGGCTGCGCTGGTATTACGTGGAATCCATGGCGTACATGCTGCTGGCGCAGCGGTATGTAGCGCCCATTCACGCCGCCTGCGTGGCGCGCAACGGCGCGGGCATTCTGCTTTGCGGACCGAGCGGGGCGGGGAAGAGCACCGTTTCCTTTGCCTGCGCCCGCGCCGGCTGGACCTTCGTGAGCGACGACTGCACCTGGCTGAGGGCCGATGCGGACGACCGCACCGCCATCGGTAAACCGCACCAGGCGCGCTTCCGCGACGACGTGCCATCGGTCTTCCCGGAACTGGCTGGCTATGCGGTTTCAGCCCGCCCGGGCGGCAAGCTCACGCTGGAAGTGCCGCTGAGCGATTTTCCGCAAATCCGTACCGCATCGCGCTGCCCCATCCGCGCATTGTTTCTCTTGGACCGCCGTACCGGCGCGAGGCCGCGCGCGCACCGCCTGCCGCACGGCGAAGCGACCGACCAGTTGATCCGGGACAATTGCGCGTATGGTCCGGAGGTCAACGCAATGCATGCCAAGGCAATCCGCAGACTCCAGGACCTTCCGGCCTGGCGGCTGCACTATGAATCGCTGGACGATGCGCTACGGCTTCTTTCGGAAGTCATGCTTTCGGAAGAGATAGAACCATGAAATTATTAATCCCGCTACTTCTCATTACCAATGCCGCCCACGCGCAGGTGGCGTCGGCGACTCTCTCCGGAACCGTTCTGGACCAGTCTTCCGGGGCCATCGCCGGCGCCGCGGTAGTTGTCTCCCAACCCGCCACCGCCTTCACGCGCCCGGCCGTCACCGACGCGCATGGCAACTATGTTTTCGATCCGCTTCCGATCGGCGCCTACACGATCACGGCCCGCAAGTCCGGCTTCCGCGATTATGAAGCCACCGGCGTAATTCTCGAAGTCAACCAGAAAGCGCGGCACGATATCCGGCTCACGCTGGGCGCCGCGCAAGATCGCATCACGGTTACGGCCAGCGTCTCACCGGTGGATACCGAGGGCGCGAGCATCGGATACCGGCTGGACAATTCCAAAATCGCCGGCCTCCCTCTGGCATCGCGCAACGTGGTGGCGCTGGTGACGCTGGGCCCGGGCGCCATCCCGCGGCAACTCGGCGGCTTCGTTCACGACGTGAACAACGATATCCAGGAAGGCACGCGCGGCTCGGTGGCGCTGAACCCGCCGATCAACGGCAGCCGCTCCACCATGAACTCGTTTCTGCTGGATGGCGCCTACGATACGGACCGCAACACGTTCGCCATTGCCGTTTATCCGCCGATCGATTCGGTGCAGGAGTTCCACATTCAATCGTCACTGGCGGCGGCGGAATTTCCGCAATCGGGCGGCGGCGCGATCGACGTGGTGACGAAATCCGGCACCAAGGCATTCCACGGCAGCGCGTTCGAATATTTCCGCAATGAGTTCAGCGACGGCCGGAATTATTTCGACGACCCGGCGCTGCCGCGTCCCATCTTCCGGCAGAATCAGTTCGGCGCATCGCTCGGCGGGCCCGTGCCGGCGCTGGGGAAAACGTACTTCTACGCCATCTACGAGGGCCTGCGCCAGAAGTCCGGGACTTCCGGGCTCAGCCGCGTGCCCGACCAGCCGACGCGGGCCGGCGATTTCAGCGGGCAGACACCGATCTTCGATCCTTTAAGTCTGGACTCAATCACCGGACTGCGCACGGCGTTTCCAGGGAACCGGATTCCGCAGAACCGCATCGACCCCATCGCCACCAGCTTCCTCAACCGCTTTGAGCCGCTGCCCAACAGCGCCGGCGGCAATTACCGCGATGCCACGCCGAATGAGAATCCCACCAACAGCGTGTCGGCGCGAATCGACCATCAGTTCCGCAACCAGAGCAGCCTGACGGGGCGCTACACGGTCAATGGCGAGAGCAACCTGGTGGCCGGTTCGTTCCCGCTGCTGCCCAATGCCGAAGACGTGCGCGCGCAGCAGGCGGCCGTCGGATACACCAGTTCCAAGGCGGCGGGCTCATTGGTTTGGATCAATGAAGCGCGCTTTTCCTTCACGCGGCTGCGCATGTTCGACGTGCCCGAAAGCGCCTTCAAGGCAAACGTGGCGCAGCAACTGGGTCTGGCCGATCCGCCAACCGATCCGTTCAGCTTCGGCCTGCCCTACTTCAACGCCACCGACTATTCCATGGTCACCGATTCGCCTTCGCTGCCGCAGGCGCAGCGCGACAACCTGTGGCAGATTTCCGACAGCCTTTCGGCCGTGCGCGGACGCCACACCGTGAAGTTCGGCGGCAGCCTGATGCACTACCAGTTGAATTATCTGCAAAGCAATCTCTCGCGTGGCGAATACACTTATACGGGCGTCTTCACCAGCGCGGATGGTTCCGGCACGGGCTCGGGCGACCCCTTCGCCGATTTCCTGCTGGGTTATCCGCAGAACACCGAGCGCACCACGGGTTCGGGCCAGGCATACCTGCGGCAGAACGTCACGGGCGCGTTTGTGCAGGACGATTGGCGCATCAGCCAGCGGCTCACGCTGAATTTGGGAGTGCGATATGAATACGCTTCGCCCTACACGGAGGCGCGCGGCAATCTGTTGAACCTGGACTATTCCACGCTGCCTCAACCGCCTCAACTGAAGCGCGTGAATTCCGGTTCGGAAGCGCAGCGTACGAATTTCGCGCCGCGGGTGGGCCTTGCCTGGCAACTGCCCGGTTTGCAACACACGGTATTTCGCGCCGGCTACGGAATTTATTTCAGCCCCGAGATCGCGGTGGAAACTTACGACCTGGTGCTGAACGGGCTGCTGAATATCTCGAATGAAACCCAGGGCAATCAAGCGCCCGTGCTGACCACGCGCGACGGTTTTGCAAAAACCGCGGCCAGCGGCTTCCCCAGCTACTTCGGCCTTGACCCCAAGGCTCGCACGCCTTACGTGCAGCAGTGGAACGCCGGAATCCAACACGAACTGGCGGGTCATGTGCTGCTGGAACTGGCCTACATCGGATCCAAGGGCACGGACCTGGGCCGCTACCGCGAGTTCAATACACCGGCGCATGTGGAAACCGGCGAGAACCTGGCGCCGCGGGCGGGCGATCTGCAAGCGCTGCGCACATTTCCCTCGCTGGGCAAGATCATTCAGCGGCAGCATATCGCCAACTCGAGCTACAACTCGCTGCAGGTGAAGGTGGAGAAAAACATGTCGAGCCGGCTTTCGCTGCTGGCCAGCTTCGTGTGGTCGAAATCCATCGACGATGCCGACAGCCCGATCCTCGGTTTGTTTGAGAGCGTGGGGGCGCAGGATGAGCGCAACCTGCGCCTGGAGCGCGGGCTGTCGTTTTCGAATCCGGGCCGCCGCATCAGCGCGGGCTATGTATTCCGGCTGCCGGAGCCGCGCTTCGCCGGCGGGCTGCTGCGCCGCTGGTCGCTGAGCGGAACCGTGACCCTGCAGGATGGCATGCCCGAGGACCCGTTCTACTTCGGCCTGGATTTCGCCAACTCCGGCACGCCCAACCGGCCCAACATCGTGCCCGGCCAGAGCCCGTTGCTGCCGCGTAGCCAGCGCACCGCGGACCACTTCTTCAATACCGCCGCCTTCACCGCACCCGCGCCCTTCACCTTCGGCAACGCCGGGCGGGACACCATCCCCGGCCCGGGAAACAACATTTTCGATTTCGCCTTGCAGCGCCAGTTCCGGGTTCGCGAGGGACACCAGATCCAGTTCCGCGCGGAGACGTTCAACACCTTCAACCACCCCAACTGGGGAATTGCGGGGCCGAACCCGGATTTCGGCCCGTTCTTCGGAAAAATCTTCACGGCGGGCGAGCCCCGGCGCATGCAGTTCGCGGTGCGGTACGATTTCTAGTTGCTGAACCCGTGGCCGGATTGTCCGAAGCTTCCAGGAAGCGCGGCTGCGGTGCTGGCCGCTCTGCACCTGAGCCAGCCGCGCTTTGAAGCTCTTGGCCGCCTGACCGAAAAGGAGTGGCGCGAGGCCCTGGCCTGGTGCGACCGCTCACGCCTCACGCTGGCTCTCGGCGCCGCCGCCGGCGACCTTATTCCGCAGTGGGTGCGCGAGCGGTTGGACGGCAATGCCGCCCGTAACGTTCTCCGCCTCCATGCCCTCGAAGAGACTTACCACGATCTGGGCCGCGGCCTGGCGGACGCCGGAATTCAGTTCGTGGCGCTCAAGGGCGTGACGCATGCGGCGCTGTTCGGAAGCCGGCGTGAAAGCCGTGTGCAGTACGATATCGACCTCTTCTGTCCGACGGAGAGCGTGTATGCCGCGCGCGATGTGTTGCTGGCCCGCGGTTACGAATCGATCGAAGGAATGGATCGCTTTCCCACGGACCACTTGCCGGCGATGATGCGCAAAACGGGTTGGGAATGGCGCGGGGATTTTTTCGACCTGGAGATCCCAACTTCCGTTGAATTGCACTTTCAGTTCTGGGACGAGCGCCTGGAGCGATTGGCCGCGCCCGGCATCGGCGGCTTCTGGGAGCGCCGTACCACGCGCACGGTCGGCTCTGGCGAGCTTCCGGTTCTCTGTCCGGCCGACGCGCTGGCTTATGCATCGCTGCACGTGCTCAAGCACGTATTACAGGGCAGCGCCACGCCGGCGCACGTGTACGAAATCGCGTGCGTACTGCATTCGCACGCGAACCGCGACGGTTTCTGGAGCGAGTGGCGGGCGCTCCACTCCCCGGAACTGCGGCGGCTGCAGGCAGTGGTCTTCCGCCTGGCCCGGGAATGGTTTGGCTGCCATGCGGGTTCCATTCCATTGGAGGAAATCGAACAGCTACCCGAAGCTGCAAAGGTCTGGTTCGCCGAGTTTGCCCTCTCGCCGGCCAGCAGCCCTTTCCATCCCAACAAGGACGAATTGTGGCTGCATGTGAGCCTGCTCGATTCGCGCCTCGATGCGCTGCGCGTATCGTGGCGGCGCCTGCTGCCCGGCAACCTGCCACCGCTCGGAGCCGGCAGCCACGTTCCGGAGAGTGAGCGCACCAGAGAACGCATGCTCCGGGAGTGGGCGCGCTGGGGACTATATTTCGCCGGCAGGCTGCGGCACCATGCCTTCTCTTTGCCGCGGACCGCGGTCTCGGGCGCGCGATGGTGGTGGAAGACCAACAGCCTGGGCTCGCAGTTCTGGATCTTTCTGGCCGCGGCCGTGGTGTTCAACTTCGGCCTGTTCATCTTCGTGCTGCTCTATAATCTTTTTCTGGTGGATCTCGGCTTCCGCGAGGATTTCCTGGGGCTGGTCAACGGCGCGGCACGGGTGGGCGGCGTGGTGGGCACCATCCCGGCGGCATTTCTGGCGCAGCGCTACGGGCTGCGGAACTGCCTGGTGGCGACCATCGCCAGCACCGCGGCCATCGAAGTGGCGCGGGCCGTGATTGGCGCGCGGCTTCCTCTGGCCGGGCTGGCATTCGTGAGCGGCTGCATCTTCTCTTTGTGGGCCGTGATTCTGGCCCCCACCATTGCGGGCACGGTGGATGCCCGGCGGCGCCCCACGGCGTTCAGCTTCTTTTTCGCGTGCATGTTCGCTACCGGCATTGTGGGCAATTGGCTGGGCGGGCGGCTTCCGATATGGATGCATGGCAAGCAGCCGGTGCTGCTGCTGGCGGCGGCCATGGCGGCGGTGGCCGTGTTGCCGGCCTTGCGCCTGAAGCCGGCGGCGGCGATTGCGGGCGGCGCACGGGAGCATCCATCGCGGGTCTATCCGCGCGGCGGATTTCTGCTGCGATTCCTGGGGCCGTTCGCCCTCTGGCACCTGGCCACGGGATCGTTCAATCCATTTAACAATGTCTATTTCGCGCGGCTGGGTTTTCCCGTGCAACAGATCGGAAATATTTTCTCGGGGTCGCAACTGGTTCAGGTGGGCGCGGTGTTGATGGCGCCCCTGGTGATCCGCCGGGCCGGCCTGCTCACGGGAATTGTTTTGATGATGGCGGCCACGGCGTTGGCTCTGGGCGGTCTGGCCACGCAGGCTTCGGGCGCCGCCGCTATCCTGGCCTATGTTGCCTACATGGCGTTCCAGTGGATGAGCGAACCGGGGTTGAACTCGCTGTTGATGAACCGGGTTGACGAGCGCGAGCGCAGCGGGGCTTCGGCGCTGACCTTCCTGGTGGCGTTTGGGGCGCAGGCGCTGGCGGCATTCGGGGCGGGGGAACTGCTGACGCGCTTCGGTTACGGCGCGGTGCTGGCGGGGGCGGCGGCGCTGGCCGGCGTGGCGGCGCTGATGTTCCGGGTGATGGTGCGGTGAGCGTGACGTTAAGCGTCCTCCAATTGACGAATTACCGCCTCTTGATAACGATCCAGGGTGAAGCGGCGGCGCCAGGTATCGCGGGCAGCTTGCCCGGCGGCGGCGCGCACCTCCGGGGCGGCGGTGAGAAAGGCAACCGCGAGGCGGGCCATTTCCTCGACCGAATCGGCGAGCCAGCCGCCGCGGCCATCGTCGATTATCTCGGGGATGCCGCCGGAGCGAAAGGCGACTACCGGAACGGCGGCGGCGAATGCTTCCAGGATTACGCGCGTGGTGGCCTCATGCGCGGCCGAGGGTACCAGGACCAAATCCAGTCCGGCGAGCGCGGCGTACACGTTCGGTACCCAGCCCGCGAACTCGACGGGCAGGCCGGCTGCGGCGGCGCGCACTTCTTCGGAATAGCGAGGTTCGGAAAAGAGGGGAGCGCCGTAAACCGAAAAGCGGCAGTCCGGTACGGCGCGGAGGATGATGGAGGCGGCAGCGAGAAACTCGCGCTGGCCTTTCTCGGGAGCGATGCGGCCGATGCAGCCTACGCGCGGAGGTTCCTGGCGCGCTTGCCGCAGGTGTGAAGCCGTGCCGGGCACGCCGTTGTAGATCACCGCAAGGTTTTCGGGCCGGACGTAAGGCCGCCACGGCTCGGCCACAAAGCGGCAGTTGGCGATCACACGGGCCGCCATGCCCCGCAGCGCGGTACCGGCCAGCTTGCGGACCGGTCCGGGAGGCAGATAACTGTGGGAGTGAAAAACTACCGGGCATCGCGTATGTGCCAGGGCAGCGGCGGGAAGCAACCGCGGACCGTTGATGTAGATGAGATCCGCCTGAAGGTCACTCGTCAATTTGCGAATCTGGCGTACCAGGCGTGGGGTTTCAGCCAGAAACCGGGCAACGTCGGACAGCGATTTTCTTCCCGACGAATACGGTCCGCAATCCACGCGCGCCGTTTCGAAACCCTGGGCGCGCACGCGCTTGAAAAGCTCGCCTTCACCGGGAAGCGCCACCAGGGCTTGCCAGCCGCGTTGACGAATGGCGGGCAGAAGGTCCAACAGGCACTGCTGCGCGCCGCCGGGATCGCTGAACTGATCGAGCAGCAGAAGCCTCATAGACGGGCGTTTGAAGAGCGACCCAGAGGGTCGCGGGTACAGGCCAGGGCCAACACCCAGAAGTAGACCGGCAGCACGCGCCAGTAAGTGAGCAGGTCGCCAGAGAGCATCTGGACAGACTGGCCGGCCCAGAAGCAAAGCATCCAGGCGCCGAAGAAGGACGTGCGCGAGTCGGCCGACCGTGCGCCGCGGGCCGCCGCCCGCAGGATGGCCGCGTTCAACCAGACCAGCGCGGCGAGGCCGGCGATGCCGGTTTCCACCAGCAGGCTGAGATACATATTGTCGGCTACCACGGGGCTGCCGAGGTAGCTGGTGTAAGGCAGCGTCTTATAGCCGATGCCGAACATGGCCTGCCAGGGGTTGGCGGAGATCCAGTCCACCAGTGCGCGCCAGCTTGCCACGCGGCCGGAGAGCACGCCTTCGGTGCCGGAGAAAAAGAACTCGGCGGATGCCGAAAGACGCAGCCAGTAGATTTCCGTAAAGGCCGGGAAAACTTTCCAGGTGAGGAATGCGGCGGCGGCCGCGCAGCCTGCCAGTACGGGGACCGCCCGGGCGAATCGCACGCGCCGGCGGTTGAGCCAGACCAGCACCGCGAACGCTACCAACAAGTTGATGAGCGAAGCGCGCGAATAGGAGAGCACGATGGCGGCGAAGAACGCGGCGCCCCCCGCCAGCAGCGCTTTTCGCGAGACCGGCGACTGCGCGCGCGGGCGCGAAAAAGAAACCGCGATCATGACCAGGAAAAACGCGCAGAAGTTGCCGAGCGTGCTGGCTTCATAGAAGATGCCTTGAGCGCGGCGATAGACGCCCGAGTCCAGCCAGACGAACTGCGGGCCGTAGCCGGCCGGAGCGGGAAATTGGAAATAGAAATCGACGCAGGCAAACAGGGCGGAGGCGGCGGCCATCCAATAGAGACGGCGGGCATCCTTGAATGCGTCGAATGGGCCGCTGGCGCGGCCAGGGCCGCCTACCGTGTAGAAAAAGACGTAAACCGAAATGCCGAAAAGCAAAACGCGCACCAGGCTTCCGGCCGCTGCTTCGGCGCCCGAATAGACGGCGGCAAACGCCACGCTCGATAGCAGCAGGCCGAACAGAGTGGCTAGAGCGCAGGTGAGCGAGGTGGGCGCGATGCGCCATTCGCCCAGCCATAGCATGCCGGAGAACAAACCCAACGCGGCGAACAAGAGGCAGGGGTGGGGTCCGGAATCGCCCAGCGGAATGGGCAGCGGCGGCAGCAGCAAAGCCGCCGCAAAGAAACACGCCAGCCAGCGCGCGGGTTTATGCAGCGTCCACCAAGCCAGGGGCAGCAGCACGGCGCCCGAGGCCAGCAGCGCCTTGGCGATCGGGCTGGGCGCGGTGGCGATGGCGGCGGCCCAACCGCCCAATGCCAGGGCTGCCAAAAGCGTGGATGTTGAACTGGCAGGCTGAATGCCTGCCCCACCGTTGCTCATTGCTCTGCTCATCACTCTACTTAGCGATGGCGGTAAGGCAGGTCGGGAACCGGCCCCGCGCGCTCCTGGTAACTCATCCGCAGCGTCAGAAAAACGATGGGCAGCACCAGACCCAGCAGCATGGCGGCGGCCACATTGAGAGGAGTGTTGGGCGACGAGGGCCGCTCGGGCACGATTCCCGGATCGACGATCTTCAGCCGCTCTCCGCGGAAACCGGCTTCGCCGCGGGCTTCCCTAAGCCGCGTATCCATGGCGGTGAGCTGCATCTCGGCGGCCTCGCGCTCGGCTTCGAGCTTGTCCCGGTGCGCCTGCCGCATGCCCAGTTGCTTTTCGCGTTCGGCATTGCGGGCGTCCAGGGTTTGGATCTGCCTGCGCATCTGCTCCAGCCGCGCGCGGGCGCTGCTGTCTTCCTGGCGGATTTGGGCGAGCTCGGCGCCCGAGGCCTGCTTGAGGCGTTCGCCGGCATCGGCAATTTCCAGCTCGACGCTCTGCGCCTGTTCCTGCACGGCGGACCGCAGATCCGAGGCCTTCTCCATGGCCGATTGAAGATCGTCCAGCGGCTCGCTCAACAGCAGCCGGGCCCAGGCGGTTTCAGTTTCCTCCAGGCGCGCGCGAACCGCGCGTTCCTGTTGCTCCATTCCCTGGAGCAGGTCGCGATCGCTCTCCGTAACCATGGAACGATTCAGGGCTACCGTGGATTCGGCCAGAAACTGCGCCAGCGCGTGGGCTTTCGTGGCATTGGGCAGCGTGGCCGCGATTTCCAGAATTCGCGTGTTGCGCACCGTATCCACTTTGAGCACGCGCTTCTTGAGCGATTCGATGGGGCCGGGGCCCAGCACGGCTCGAAGATCGAACCGCTGGATGGCGGTCTGGAAGAGACTATCGCTTGAGGCGAAGGGCTCGTAGGTTTTGAGAGACTCCAGGTAGATGGGGCTCACCGCCATGGCGGCGCGCAGATCCGTGCCGGCCGGAGGTTCGATCACGATGCGCGCGGTGGCCGTATACTGGGGCGCTTCGAGGAGGCTGACGGCCAGCGCAAGGGCCGCCGCAACGCCGCAACTGCCGGCGATCCACTGCCAGTGCGACCGCATGTAACCGATGTAACGAAATGCATCGAACGAGCTCTCCATGCGGTTTTCCTGAGATAGTGTAACCGATATGGCACTGATGCAGGCCGTGGTAATCGGCCTGATAGCGTTAATTATAACTCCGGGGTATTTGTTTTACTTCGATGTCACGCCGAAACTGGCGGTGCTGTTACTGGGCGCCGCAAGCACGATGTTCCTGGCCCGTGGTGTGGGGCGGCGAACCGGCCCGATTTCAGGCTTGATGGTCTTATCCCTGCTCTCGCTCGCGGTTTCCACCGCACTTTCGTCCAACGCGGCGCTGTCGCTGTTCGGCACCAGTTGGCGGCGATACGGAGCGGTTGCTCAAGCGGCCGTGCTGATTTTTGCGTGGCTGGCAGCCGGCCAAAGTGCTGATGGAGCGCGAACTATTCTGCGCGGCATGGCGGTGGCGGGTTTGGTCGGCGGAGCTTATGGCATCGCTCAATACCTGGGATGGGATCCCCTGCTTCCGGCGGCTGCGTATCACACGG
>Ga0105858_1000840_pt1 | contig 11179 bp, 11 predicted proteins | sample OrgsoiDNA_201062_FD_89683 | JGI IMG/M metagenome (GOLD analysis project Ga0105858, IMG submission 89683) | Permafrost soil microbial communities from the Arctic, to analyse light accelerated degradation of dissolved organic matter (DOM) -... | ecosystem: Environmental > Terrestrial > Soil >...
GGTAATGTCGATGCGGTCGGGAAGAAGGACGGGGAGCCGATCTTCGGGAACGGGCACCACGCCATCCCGCGGGCAGTGAATGACCGGGATCGGAGTGCCCCAATAGCGCTGGCGCGAGATGCCCCAATCTTTGATGCGGAAGGTGACGGCGGCTTTACCGAAGCCGTGCTCCTGGGCGTACGCGCTCATCAGGCGGCGGGCTTCGGCGCTGTCAAGCCCGGACCAGGCGCCCGAGTTTTCGACGATGCCGTATTCGGTGAAGGCTTCCTTCAGGCCGGGTTCCACGGCGAGCGCGCCATCGACGGGACGGATGACGGGGCGGATTGGGATGCCGTACTTGCGGCAGAATTCGAAGTCGCGCTCGTCATGCGCGGGGACGGCCATGATGGCGCCAGTGCCATAACCCATGAGGACGAAGTCGGCGACCCAGATGGGGACCTGCTCGCCGCTGTAGGGATTGACGGCGTAGTGGCCGGTGAAGAAGCCTTCTTTTTCGCTGTCGCCGGGGTCTTTTTTAGCGGCGGCGTCCACCATGGCTTTAGCTTGGGCTTGGCGAGCGGCGTCGAGCAGTTGTTCGTTGAGGGGGTGGCCGGGCGCAAGGATCACGCAAGTGGCGCCATAGATAGTGTCGACGCGCGTGGTGAAGACGCGGATCGGCTGGTCAGTGCCCGCGAGTTTGAAATCGACCTCAGTGCCTTCGGAGCGGCCGATCCAGTTGCGCTGCATGGTAAGGACGCGCTCGGGCCAGCCGCCTTCGAGGCGACCCATTTCGTTAAGCAATTCGTCGGCGTAATCGGTGATCTTGAGGAACCACTGTTCCAGCGCGCGCTGCTCCACGGGCGTGTCTTCGTGGCGCCAGCAGCAGCCTTCCACCACCTGCTCATTGGCCAGGACGGTGGCGCAGGTGGGGCACCAGTTGACCAGGGCCTTCTTGCGATAGGCGAGTCCGCGCTCCAGCATCTTGAGAAAGAACCACTGGTTCCAGCGGTAGTATTCGGGCTCGCAGGTGGAGATTTCGCGGTCCCAATCGTAGCTGAAGGCAAAGCGCCGATGGGTCGTCTTCATGGCCGCGATGTTTTGCCGGGTCCATTCACGCGGCTGGCGCTGGTTGGCGATGGCCGCGTTTTCCGCCGGGAGCCCGAACGCGTCCCAACCCATGGGGTGCAGAACATTGAAGCCGCGCATCCACTTGTAGCGCGCCAGCGCATCGCCGATCGCATAGTTGCGGATGTGGCCGATGTGCAGCGTGCCGCTGGGGTAGGGCAGCATCTCAAGGACGTAAAACTTGGGCTTGGCGGAGTTCTCCTCGGCCTTATAGAAATCGGCGTTCTGCCAGCGCTCGTGCCACTTGAGCTCGATATGGTTATGGTCGTAGGGCTTTTCGGGCATAGTGCTTGAATGGGGGCTGAGACTTAATGGTAGCAGTAGCGCGGGCACTCCGGCCCGAGGCCGTTCTTATTCGATTTTCAGCCGGCGGATCCCCGGCACGCCGTCGAACCCGGCATCGAAGGTAGCAATCCGCTCGATGTCGTGGTTCAACATGACCGCGGCATGGACGGCGTCCCGGGCGGAGATACCGGCCGCACGCAAACCAAATCGCGGGCCCGGTCCGTATCCGCCAGCGTCACGCCGAGAATCACCGGGCAGATCTCGACGAAAAGGTCATACACATCGCGCGCCAGATCCAGCCGATGCAGGGAGGAGTAACGATACAAGATCTCCTGGAGGACTTCGGTGCTGGTGCAGGCATCCACTCTTCCTTTCCGGATCCGTTCCAGAAAACGATGGGCAGGTTCGCGGTGCGGATGCTCGCCGCCAGCCACGTACATGGGAATGTTGGAATCTACAAAGACCCTCAAGACCGGCCGGCCTCGATTTCAGAGAGCATTCGATCTATACCCGCGGTTGGAGCGTGCAGGCCAGCCAGACGCTTCACAGGATCGTGCCCCGGGCGGTTCTTTCCAGGCTGTTGCAGAGCTTGGTTGATGGCGCGCCGAACCCACTCGCCTTTGGATATCCGGCCGCGCTCAGCCGCCTTATGCAACTCTGCATCCAACTCAGGGGAAATCAACACTTGCAGCCGATGGCTCATATGAGCATGCTAACATACTCATGAAGCCTGCTCTACTGAACCAGGGACACCGATGTGATGGGGATGCCTGCATTTTTCAGCGCGGGATCCGCGTACTCCTTGGGATTGGGAAGGCCCTCCCAATTCACCGCGTATTCGCGCAGGCATTGCGGACAAGTGTACTTGCCGTGTATGGGCCACATAGGGCGAGTGTGCATTCTTTGGCACCACGCAACTGCGATCCGGTTCAACATGACGTCAACTCCCTCCGATGAGAGTACGCTTTAAAACCTGCATACCCGTTACTCGACTTCTGAGCAATTTAAGTTCCTAAGGGAACCCTCTTGACAAACAGTGAGTCACACGTATAATTTAATCATTCGTTTGAATGATTCCAGACACTAAGCGGAAGATTCTAGACACGGCGGAACGGCTGATCGGCGAACAGGGTTACGCGGCCACTTCGCTGCGGCAAATCATTGCTGAAGCGGGGGTCAACCTGGCGGCGGTGCATTACCATTTCGGGTCGAAGGAAGAGTTGCTGGACGATGTGGTGCTGCGGCGGGCCGGGCCGGTGAATGAGGCGCGGATTGCCATGCTGGATCGTATCGAGGCCGAGGCGAGAAATGGTCCGCCCGCCGTCGAAAGGGTGCTGGAGGCGTTCCTGCTGCCGACTGCCGAAGCGGCCAGCCGGCACCCGCGGTTCGTGAAGCTGATGGGGCGAATGTTAGCCGAGGGCATGATGCCCGGGATTCTGCAAAAGCACTTTCAGGTTGCGGCCGGCCGGTTTCTGGGAGCGCTGCGCAAGGCGCTTCCGGACCTGCCCGCGGACGAACTTCTATGGCGAGTTCATTTCATGGTTGGCGCCATGGCGCACACCATGTGCGGCGCGCCGGAGTTTCCCCAAATGATCGCCGAGCCAGGAGACTTCCGGACACGCATGAACCGGCTGGTGACTTTTCTAAGCGCGGGATTTCGAGCGAGCGTCAACAGTTAAGGAGCAGGATGAGATTCGCGTGGATTTGTTTGTTTGCGATGGCGCCGCCGATGAGGGCGGCCGGGCCGCTGCAGTTGAGCTTGAAACGGGCCGTGGAAATTGCCACGTCGCCCGAGGGGAACACCAGGATTCAACTTTCCGGCGAGGCGTTGAAGCAGGCGGAATCGCGGGCGGCGCAGGCGCGGGCGGCGCTGCTGCCGGATCTGGAAGCCGCGTTTTCCGAGCAGAACCTGACGCGCAATCTGGCGGCCCAGGGGATCAGCATTACGGTGCCGATTCCGGGGTTCCACTTCCCTACCTTTGTGGGTCCGTTTTCGACGATGGACGCGCGCGTCACGGGATCGCAGAACGTGTTGGACTTCAGCTCGATCCGGCGGTTCCAGGCGTCGAAGGTGGGGATTGCGGCGGCCAAATCGGACGTGTCGGGATCGGCAGAGCAGGTGGCGGCACAAGTGGCGCGCGCCTACCTGGCGGCGGTGAAAGCGGATGCCGACGTGGAAGTGGCGCAGGCTAACGTGACGCTTTCCGAGGCGGTGCTGAAGCAGTCGGAGAACCAGAAGGCGGCGGGGACCGGGACCGGGATCGACATCACGCGCGCCCGGGTACAACTGGCCAACGACCGGCAGAAGATGCTGGTAGCGCAGAACCAGCGGCGCAGCGCGCAACTGCAACTGCTGCGTGCCATGGGAGTGCGCCTGGATACCGAGTTGGAATTGACGGACAAGCTGGCGTATGTTCCGGTGGACGCGATCACCGTGGAGCAAGCCAAAGCGCAGGCACTGAAGGAGCGGCCGGATTACCAGGCGCAGCAGGAGCGCGAACGGAACGCGCGGCTTTCGGCCAGCGCCACGAAACTGGAGAGGCTACCGGCGGTGGCGGCGTTTGGCGATTACGGCGCGAACGGCACGGGGCTGAACAATGCGCTGCCCACGCGCACGATTGGCATTCAGGTACGGGTGCCGCTGTTCGATGGCGGGCGGAGGGATGCGCGGCGGGAAGAATCGGCGTCGCAGTACCGTTCGGAAAAGGTGAAGACGAATGATGTGAAGGAGCAGATTGAACTGGACGTGCGGCTGGCTCTGGACGGACTGCAGTCCGCCGAAGACCAGGTGAAGGTGGCCAGGGAAGGGCTGGAACTGGCGGAGAACGAGCTGACGCAGGCGCGGCGGCGGTATGACGCGGGGGTGGCAATCAGCGTGGAAGTGACAGACGCGCAGACGCGCCTGGAGCGTGCGCGGGACAACCAGACGGCGGCGCTGTACAGCTACAACGTGGCGCGGATCGATCTGGCGCAGGCGACGGGCGCGGTGAGGCGCATGGTTCAGTAACGAGACGGCTTCTATGAAAAAGAGAATTCTTGTTCTTTTATTGGTGCTCCTGATCGCGGGCGCGGCGGTTTATGCGCTTCGCGGGATTGGGAAGGCGCCGGATAACCGGATTGTGGTTTCGGGAAATATCGAGCTGACGGAAGTGAACATTGCCTTCAAGACCGCCGGCCGCCTGATTGAGCGCAACGTGGACGAGGGCGATGCGGTGAAGAAGGGGCAGATTGTGGCGCGCCTGGACCGCGATCAATTGGTGGCGCAGCGGGATCGCGAGACGGCCGGCCTCGAGTCAGCGGCATCGCAACTGGCGCAGGCGCGGACTTCCGTGGAATGGGAGAGGGCTACGCTGGCGGCCGATATTGAGACGCGCACAGCGGACCTGGCGGCGGCCGAAGCGCGGCTGGCGGAATTCAAGAACGGCTCGCGGCCGCAGGAAAAACTGGATGCGAAGGCGGCGGTGGATTCGGCGGCGTCCGAGGTGGAACGGGCCAAGAAGGATTGGGATCGCGCGCAGACCCTCTACAAAAACGACGATATTTCCGCCGCGCAATTCGACCAATACCGCAGCCGGTGGGAGAGCGCGGACGCCCTGCTGAAGCAGACGAAGGAAAGGGAAGCGCTGGTGCTGGCCGGTCCGCGTATAGAGCAGGTGAATGCGCAACAGGCGCAGGTGGAACGAGCGCGCGGGGCGCTGAAAATGGCGCAGGCGAACGCGCTCGAAATTGAGCGGCGCCAGCAGGAAATGACCACGCGGCGCGCGGAGATGGCGCGGTCGAAGGCCAGCATGGCGCTGATCGATTGGCAGCTTTCCGACACGGTGGCCGTTTCACCGGTGGATGGCGTGGTGCTGGTGAAGGCGGCGGACGTGGGCGAGGTGCTGGCGCCGGGGACCTCAGTGGTGACCGTGGGAGACATCGAACACCCGTGGCTGCGAGGGTACATCAACGAGACGGACCTGGGGAAGGTGAAGCTGGGGTCGAAGGCAAAGGTGACCACGGATTCGTACAAAGGGAAGGTTTACGACGGGCGGGTGACGTTTATTTCCTCGGAAGCGGAATTTACGCCCAAGCAGATTCAGACGCAGGAGGAGCGGGTGAAGCTGGTGTACCGCATCAAGATCGAACTGGACAATCCGCGGCACGAACTGAAATCGAACATGCCGGCGGATGCGGAAATCGTGCTGGAGCCGTGATGCTGGCTGGCGGCGCCGCAATTATCGAAACCAGCGAGCTCACCCGGCGCTTCGGCGCGCTGGTGGCGGTGGACCATCTGAACCTCACCGTGGCCAAGGGCGAGATCTTTGGGCTTGTCGGGCCGGACGGCGCGGGAAAGACCACCACGGTGCGCATGCTCTGCGGTTTGATGGACCCGAGCGAAGGCAGTGCGCGCGTGGCAGGGCACGACGTGGCGCGCGAATCGCGGGCGGTGAAAGACCAGATCGGTTACATGGCGCAGCGCTTCGGACTGTACCAGGACCTGACCGTGGAAGAGAACATGGTCTTCTACGCCGACCTGTTCGGCATTACCGGCGAAGAGCGCGACAACCTGACGGCGCAATTGCTGCGCATGACACGCATGGAGCCGTTCCGCGCGCGGCAGGCCGGGCGGCTTTCGGGCGGCATGAAACAGAAACTGGCGCTGATGTGCACGCTGCTGCACCGTCCCCAGATTCTATTTCTGGATGAGCCGACGAACGGAGTGGACCCGGTTTCGCGGCGGGATTTCTGGGCGATTCTGTATCAACTGCTGCAGGACGGGATCACGATTTTCATGACCACGGCGTACCTGGACGAGGCGGAACGATGCAACCGCGTGGGGCTGCTGCACAGGGGCAAGCTGATCCGCTGCTCGGCGCCCGATGCGATGAAACGCGAAATGGGAACGGCGAATATGGAGGGGGCGTTCATCAAGGCGATCCATGAGGCGGAGGGGCTTGAAAGACATGATTAGTGAAGAAGGACAGGCCAGGAGGCCTGTCCCACTGGCGGTGGAGATGGAGGATCTGGTAAAGGCGTTCGGCGCGTTTGTGGCGGTGGACCATGTCTCGCTGCAGGTGAAAAAGGGCGAGATCTTTGGGTTCCTGGGGCCGAACGGGGCGGGGAAATCGACCGCCATTCGCATTCTGTGCGGGCTGCTGACGCCGACCTCCGGGCGGGCGCGCGTGAGCGGCATGGATGTGGCGGAGCAGCCGGAAGAGATCCGCCGCAACATCGGATATATGTCGCAGAAGTTTTCGCTATATGACGACCTCACGGTGGAGGAGAACATCGATTTCTTCACCGGGATTTACGGAGTGCCGCACGAGCGGCGCGCGGAACGCAAGGACTACGTGCTGCGCATGGCGAACCTGACGGAGCGGCGGCGCAGCCTGACGCGCACGCTTTCAGGAGGCTGGAAGCAGCGGCTGGCGCTCGGCTGCGCGATTCTGCACGATCCGCCGGTGCTCTTTTTGGACGAGCCCACTTCCGGTGTGGACCCGATTGCGCGCGGGGCTTTCTGGGGATTGATCCACGACCTTTCCGAAACCGGCCACACCATCTTCGTCAGCACTCACTATATGGACGAGGCGGAGTATTGCCATCGGCTGGCGCTGATGTATCGCGGAAAGGTGATCGCGCTGGGCACTCCGGAGGAATTGAAGAACGGGATGACGCAGCATAGCCTCATCAATCTGGAGACGCTGGTGCCGCTCAAGACTATGCAGGCGTTGCAGGGTCTTGAGGGAGTACGGGACGTGGCGGTGTTCGGAGGCGGCCTGCACGTGACGGTGGACGATGCGGAGGCGACCGGCGCGCGCATGCGGCAGGCGCTCGGCGCCAAGGGGATCGAGGTGCAGCGGCTGGAGCGGATTCAGCCATCCATGGAGGATGTGTTTGTGGCCCTGATCGAGGCCGAGGAAAGGAAAGCCGCATGAGCTACCGGCGGCTGCGGGCCATCTTCATCAAGGAACTGCACCACATCACGCGCGACGCACGCAGCCTGGCGATGGCGCTGGCGGTTCCGGTGATGATGCTGCTGCTGTATGGCTACGCGCTGAGCCTGGACGTGGACCGCGTCCCCACCATGATCTACGATCAGGACCTGACGGCGCAAAGCCGCGAATTGATCCGGCAGTTTCAGGGCTCGAAGTATTTCGATGTTCGGGGATTGGTGGACGGCTACGAGGCGATCGAAGGCGGGATCGACCGCAACCAGATCCTGATGGGCGTGGTGATTCCGCGGGACTACTCAAAGAACGTCGGTGCGGGGCGCGAGGCGCCGGTGCAGATTCTGCTGGACGGGAGCGATTCCAACACGGCTTCCATCGTGCTGGGGTACGCCGAAGGGCTGGTACGAAACTACTCGCTTCGCCTGCGGCAGGACATGCAAAACCGGCGCGGCGGAGAGCGGGGCGGCGCGTCCGTGGATGCGCGTCTGCGCGTGTGGTACAACAGCTCGCTCGAATCCAAGAACTACGTGGTACCGGGGCTGATCGCTGTAATTCTGCAGATCATCGCGGCGCTGCTGACGTCTCTCACCATCGCGCGCGAGTGGGAAATGGGCACCATGGAGCAACTGCTTTCGACGCCGCTGCGGCCGGCCGAGATGGTGCTGGGTAAGATGCTGGCTTACTTCGTGGTGGGACTGGCGGATGCCGTGATGGCGGTGCTGGTGGGGGTTTTTGTGTTCCAGGTGCCGCTGCGAGGCGGCCTGCCCCTGCTGGCGGTTTCGGTGTGCGTCTACCTGATGGGCGTGCTGTTCTGGGGCGTCTTCGTTTCCGCGGTAGCCAAGACACAGCTCGCCGCATACCAGTTGGGACTGCTGAGCTCGTTTCTGCCGGCGTTTCTGCTTTCGGGGTTTGTGTACTCCATCGAAAACATGCCGCCGGTGATCCAGGCGATCACCTACGTGGTGCCTTCGCGATATGTGGTGACCATCCTGAAGGGCGTTTTCCTGAAGGGCGTGGGAATCGGTGTTTTATGGAGCGAATTGGGGTTTCTGGCGCTGTTCGCAACCCTAGTTTTTATTCAGGCGACGCGCAAAGTAAATCGGAAGCTGGCGTGAATTTATGTGGGAACGGATTCTAGTCATCATGCGCAAGGAGCTTATCCAAACGCTGCGTGAGCCGCGCATGCGTGTTCTTCTGTTCCTGCCGCCGGTAATCCAGTTGCTGGTGTTCGGCTTTGCGGTGAACCTGGACGTGGACCACGCGCGCATCGCGTGGATGGACATGGACCGCTCTCCGCTGAGCCGGGACCTGCGCGCGCGGTTCGAAGGTTCGGGCCGGTTCGACGTTGTGTCGATGCCGCGCAACGAAGACGACGTTCAGCAGACGCTCGACCGAGGCCTGGCCCAAGCCGTTGTGCGGGTGCTGCCGGGCTTCGAGCGCGACGTTCAGCGCGGACGCGAGACCGAGGTGCAAGTGCTGCTGGACGGCACCAATTCGAACACGGCGTCGCTGATTTCGAGTTACGCCGGGGGGATCATCGCGGAATTCTCGGGAGATGTGACGGGGGCTCAGCAGAAGGTTCGGGTGTTGACGCGGAGCCCGAATTCGCCGGTAGCGCTGACGTTCTCGAGCGTAAAGGCGGACACGCGCGTCTGGTTCAATCCCGATCTGCGCAGCCGCAACTACTTCGTGCCGGGCGTGGTGGCGAACATCATCATGACGGTGACCCTGATGCTGACGGCGATGGCGATTGTCCGGGAGAAGGAGATCGGCACCATGGAGCAGTTGATGGTGACGCCGATCCGGCCGATCGAATTGATGCTGGGCAAAACGCTGCCATTCGCCGTGGTGGGCCTGCTGGACGTGGTGCTGGTGGTCTCCGTGGCGCTGCTGGTGTTTCATGTCCCGTTCCGGGGAAGCGTGCTCTTGTTGTTATTCTGCTCCACTCTGTTCCTGATGACGTCGCTCGGCGCGGGGTTATTTCTTTCGACTATTTCGCAAACGCAGCAGCAGGCCATGATGATGAACTTTTTCTTTTCGACGCCTGCCTTCATGCTGAGCGGGTTCGCATTTCCGATCCGGAATATGCCGGTGGCGGTGCAGTACCTGACGTATCTGAACCCGCTGCGTTACTTCATGGAGATTGTGCGCGGGATTTTTCTAAGGGCGTGGGGATTTCGGTGTTGTTGCCGCAGATGGCGGCTCTGGCGGTTTATGGGGTGCTGGTGCTGGGGCTGAGCGCGGCTCGGTTCCAGAAGAAACTGGATTGAGTCTCCCTCTGTTGCTTCCTATTTGACGCGGAGGCGCGGAGGCGCGGAGACTGGACGCGGAGAAAACAGCGAGAGCGATAGGCATAGGTTCCGTTGTTTAGCAAGCCGCAGTGAGCCTTTACGCAACCCCTCTCTTACTGTCGGGGCTCTGATCGGAGCCGCGAGCGTCCGCCATTTCCGCCAGGGGAATCTTTACCGTAAACGTGCTGCCTTGACTGGGCCGGCTCCGAACTTCAAGCAATCCCTGGTGCTGATCCACGATCCAACGGGCGATTGAGAGTCCCAAGCCAGCGCCGCCCACGCCCCTGGATCGCACTTTGTCCGCACGCCAGAAACGATCGAAGATGTGCGGCTGATCGGATTCCGAGATGCCGATTCCCGAGTCCGTCACCCTGATGGTGGCGTGTGCATCCGATGCTTCCAGGCCGACTTGGACTCGTCCACCTTCCGGAGTGTACTTGATGGCGTTGTCGATCAAGATGAAAAACAGGCGGCGCAAGGACTCGCCGTCTCCGCGGACTACGAGCGAGTCCGAACTCAGACTGGATGTCAACACAATCCGCTTTTCGGCGGCCAGGCTCCGCCCCTGTTCCATAGCCTCTCGAACGCAGGCCGAGGCATCGGTGAGTTCGTGCAGCAAGCCGCCTTCACCCGCATCGGCCCTGGCGAGCAGAAGCAGACTATCGATCAGCCGGCTGGTCCGCTCCGCCTCTGTGAGAATCTGCACCATATCCTCGTGATATTCGGTATTCGTGCGGCCGTCCTGAACTGCCAGCTCAGCCGTCGTGCGAATCAACGAAACCGGCGCCCGCAGCTCGTGAGAGGCGTCTTCGGTGAACTGGGACATTCTCTGTACAGAGGTATGCAGTCGAGTCAACATTCGATTCAACGTCTCAGATAGACGTTGGAGTTCGTCGGAGGTTTTCGGTATCTCCAGCCTGTCAGACAGGTTACTGATGCTGATCGATTCGGCCGCAATCGCGATCCGATCGACTGGCTTCAACGCACGCCGGCTGATTAAATACCCGCCCAAACCAGCCCCAATCAGAAGCAGCGGCGCCGAAAACCAGAGCATGAAACGGAAGCGTTCCAGGGCCTCGTAGAACTCCTTGAGAGGCGCCGCTACCTGAATAGTGTATGAATGGTCATTCACGACCACGCGCCCAGTTGCAAAGCGAACCGGAGTGCTTTGAACCATCAGGTTCTCATAGAGAGGCTGGTCCCTGAGCTGGTTCGGAAGACGGATCGGAACCTGGCTGTTTTCGAGCACCGCGGAGCGATAGAGCCACTCACCTTTCTGGTTGCACACCTGGAACAGATCTCCCCCGGGTCCAAGCACCGAATGTTCTCGAAATTCGTCGCGGATTTCGATGGGCGATAGGGCGGAGATCTGAAGTTGCATAAACTTCTCGACGCCGCGGATTCGGTCTTGCAGTTCCTCGTCGATCGTGTGAAATGCGCTGACGCGCATCGCGAACCAGCTTCCGACACCGAACACGCCCAGACCGAGCGCTAACATCGCCAGGTACCAGGCGGTGAGACGAATTCGGATCGATCCAAAGCTCATGGGTCCCCGGTCTCCCTCAC
>Ga0105858_1000841_pt1 | contig 11178 bp, 11 predicted proteins | sample OrgsoiDNA_201062_FD_89683 | JGI IMG/M metagenome (GOLD analysis project Ga0105858, IMG submission 89683) | Permafrost soil microbial communities from the Arctic, to analyse light accelerated degradation of dissolved organic matter (DOM) -... | ecosystem: Environmental > Terrestrial > Soil >...
AATAGCCTGTAATTATATACAGTAGTTGGTATATGCCCGCAAAATAGGGCTTCCCCTCTTGGGGACGCTCTATCTCTTAGATAGCGTAATCTTGAGGTAGGCTATGACTATTCCAAACGTAGTGGTATCCGCACCATCCCAACTTTTTACCTTACCCAACTCATTCGCCGCGATTGCAGGCGGTTCTATCTACATAGGCAAAATCGATACCGACCCGACGGTAACCGCGAACCAGATACAGGTTTACGTCCAGAACGCTGATGGTAGCACCACGGCAGTTAGCCAGCCGATAAGTATCGGTGCCGGTGGGTATCCTGAGTACAACGGTGTGGTTGCTAAGTTCGTGACGGTGGAAGGGCAGTCAATGGCTGTCCTGGATGCAAATGGGGTGCGGCAGTTTTATTATCCAGACGTTTTGATGTATGACCCGGATCAATTCAAGGTTCAATTAAGTGGACCCAATGGATTCGAATTTATCGGTAGATGTCCAACTGTGTCAGGGTTGCGTTCTATCGAGCCTACTACGGCGGGTCAGCCTATTTCTGTTATTGAATATGCGGCCGGCACTAACATTGGCGGAGGTGAATTTTATTATGACGCAAGCGATATGACTACTGCTGATAACGACGGTACCGTTATCGTAACGACAGGCGGTAAACGTTGGAAGAGGAGGATTGAAGATGGCACAATAGCTCTTTATGCCTCATGGTTTGGAGCTAGACCTTCTCTTTCATATGATTCTACCGCTGCATTGCAAGCAGCAATAAATGAAGCTACGAGACTGAATATCTTGGGCACGGCTAAGAGATTTGGTATTTTATTACCTGCAAAAATGTTAACAACCACTTCCATATTTTTAGACCCGGCAACCTGCTTTTTGATTGGTGATGAAGGTACAACAGAGTGGAGAGTTTCTGGAACAGGGATTTATACTGATAATTTCGCACTTCATATCACTCACAATATTTCCGTGGCTGGCTCCTAAGGTGATATGCCTTATGTTAATAATACTGTAGACATATTGTCTTATATTTACATGTATGAATATGCGTCTGGAACATATACAACAAACATTAATTGTATCAAACATTATGGTACCCTTTCTGGTGGTTCTGGTCGCTCAGAAACTGTATCTCAAATAGACGTAAGAAAGTGTCGCTTTACTGGATTTTTATCTGGTTACACAAATGGAGACAATGGGTGGGGAATAACATTCCATTCATGCGGATGGGATAAATATGTAAATTGCATAACTCTCTATACTGCTCTAAATAGTGCGGAAAGAATAACGTTCCGTGATTGCGTTATGCAAAATGGCGGAGTAGTATTTCAAAATTATGGATGGACTGGTGGAGTTAAGTTTGATACATGCTCAATGGACTACAATAGTGGTGGTGAGTTTATTAATAGAGGAGGTAATTTTTTCGTCAATAATTGTCATATAGAAAATCGCGGAAGAATACATCCTGTCTGTATCTGCTCTGAAACAACGTCCATCGGAAAAGCAAAAATAATCAATACTATTTTTGTTAATTTTGGCATTAATGGTGCTACAGTCAATATGTTCGAAGCAACCAGAAAACAAAATATTGTTTTAGAAGATAATATCTATAATTGGGCGGAAAATGAAACCACTGGAGTAATAGCAACCAGAAATTTGAGGTTAACTAATGCTATTGGTGTTGTACAAACTCGCGCGTGGATTGGCGGTGGTGAGGAAGGTAGGACCCCTATGTTTGCACAGGGCCTCATAAAGGCCGCGCCTCCCGCCTTCTTACTTCATTCCTCAACTGGTAATATAACAATTTCTCGAGCTGGGACTAACAATACAGCATTAACAATTCGTACAATAGACACTGTGGCACAAAATAAGTCATTTACTATTACCGCGCCCATAACCGACCATGGAGATTATCGCTTTCTATCTTGGTTGAGTGTGTTTTCTCAATGTATACTTGCCGCTAACTGTGCTTTAACAGTGTATTTTTCGAATGATAATGGTGTAATCATGGATCAAGTCGGATCCACTTTTACTTTCGGTAATGGAACGGGTACAATTGCACCGGCCACTCATGAAATATATTTAGATTATGGATATGCCAGTTTAGTGTTTTATTTTTACCTAACGCCAATGGTATCAACTGACTTAATTGTTATAGATAGTATCGGTGGGATTTGTTTTAGCTAAGCTAAGCCCCTTTATCCCAAGTCGTGATAGCAATACAGCCCTCTGCCTTGGCATCCGCTTTTCAACCGCTCGACACGAACACTGGTAATCAGCAGGTCAATGCGGCTGAACTGGCGGGGCATATGTAGCCGGCACGCCTATTCCCTCAATTAGTAAGCCTCTGGATTTCCGGTGGGTGGTTAATAATTCCATCGAAGAAAAATAAACAGCAATATTAACAATAAGTTAATTACACCTTGTTGGGTGTTTTCATAATAATTGCAGAAAAGTAAAATCTAACAAAACACATATAGGCCGCACTTCTGTGCGGCTTTTTTTATTTCAGCCCGTAGCGCAGTTGGTCGCGTAGGAGCCTTAGATGCTTCGGGTCGCAGGTTCGAATTCTGCCGGGCTGACCAATTGCTAGCCTGTGACATCAAGGTCTGAAGGATCAAAATCCCACGTCCCAGTATCGGCATCAAAGAAGCCATCTTTACCCCGTTTACGTTTCTTTTGAAATCCCCTTAAAACCATACATTTATGGTGGTTTTTTTAAGACTATTCGTGAATAAAAGATTTTCTATAGTCATAAAATCAATGCATTACATGACACAGGAGAAAGTCGATGAACAGAAAAAAAGCGGCATTGCTGGTCTTCATGTTAGTTGCTCCAGTGGGGTATGTGCTTGCTGACACTTGCAATGCAAACATTTTCGGCGGTCAAGAATGTACTTATAGTAATGGTAGAACCTCGAGCAGCAGAGCTAATATTTTCGGCGGTCAAGATACGACCTATAGCGACGGGAAAACATCTACCAGCCAAGCGAACATCTTTGGTGGGCAAGAGACCAGAAATAGTGATGGAAGTACGTCTAGCAGCCACGCTAATATTTTTGGCGGCCAAGAAACCACAAACAGCGATGGTACCTCCTCTTCAAGTAGAGAGAATATTTTTGGTGGACAAGAAACTACCTATAGTAATGGCGTTAAATCTTCTAGCAAATCAAATATATTTGGCGGAGAAGATACAACCTATACTAAATAGAAAAAATCAAATGTAAAAATCATCTAAAGGGCTGCACTTCTGTGTGGCCTTTTTTATTTGGAGAATTGGCCGAGCGGTAAGGCCGCGCCCTGCTAAGGAGTACAGTGGAAACGCAGCATAGGTTCAAATCCTATATTCTCCGCCAATTTTGTAGAGTGACACTAACGGAGGGTAATCGGCCTTGAGCACCGTACTACCTGAAACGGTAAGCGGTCGATTCCTTCACTCTTCGCCAATGGCGCCGGAGTTATGGGCGAAGCGGGGCCGGAAGCCATATTGTCGCTGACTCGCGGTTCAGATGGACCGTTGGGTGCTCGTGCCAAGGGGAACGGTGTTAGTGGAATAAATATCAACATGCCTTTGAATGTAAATATTGATCAACGCGGAAACGATGATAGCTAGAAACAGCAGCAAAACAATCTGAGTCTGATTAAGGCGTTGCAAAAGATGGTCAAAGCTCAAATTAATGCAGCTTTTATCGAGTCTAATCGCCCAGGTTTTAGCGCTTGAGGAACGGCTTATGTATGAGTTCATAAGGCTACCAGACCAAGATTTTACAGGCACGGCCGAGCCTAAGGTGACAGTCGTAACGTATGGTGATGGGTATGAGCAGCGCCAGAAGCGCTGCATCGACAATGACATGCGATCCTACTCAGTAACGTTTACCAGTGATCCAGAATATCTCAATTCGATAGGCGAATTCCTGACGGCGCGGGGGGCTGTGGAGGCGTTCACCTGGAAGACTCAGGACAAATGGACGCCGCGCACATTCAAATGCGCCACATGGAGTCGGAAGGTAAACGGGCTGTTGGAGACTATCACAGTCACATTTCGATAAGTGGTGGCATGCTCACTCCTGGCTCAGCTCATGTCGCGCTGCCTCAGCGATAAAATGGCTTCGATCCCGGTATGCCGATGGTTTCTCTTTCACCCGATTATCTATGCGGTGGATCAGCGTATCAGGCAACGCAATATTGATGCGTTGCTGTTTGCCCTCGAAACTCGATAAATCGACATCCAGCACAAACCAGCTATCAAAGTCTGCATATTCCGGGTTCATTGAATAGACCAGATGGCCAGCATCTTTTATCTGGTCTACCGAATATTTACCGCTAAGTATCATATCCTCGACGGTCAGCAATATAGCCTCGCGAGCCATTGAGGCGATCTCTTCTTTGGTATCGGCAGCTGAAAAGCACCCATAATCATAAGCGGAGAAAACCGGGACAATCATACCGTATGCGGTGTTTTCATCTTTTGGCGTCTCGACGCCCACTGAGAAAAACATACTTACCTCCAGAAAGGCGGGGACTAAATCCCCGTCATTTTTCGATGGATTTGACTGTGCCGAGAGGCAAATCCTTTTTCGGATGCGGAACCGGAAATGTTTTCCCGGTTATCGGTGACCACCATATCTGGTGGCTTCCTCCGTTATGCCGTCTACGTTCGCATCCGGCAGCAGCTAGTCCTTTATCAGGTCGGTTGATTTCATTTCCCCCCTAACCTGAAATAAAATACACACACAAAGCAAACGAGCGGTATGGCATGGAGAAAATAAATGCGTGATATCCCGGCGACATGCGCATCGATGTGCAGAATATCGAGCAGGATGCGTTGCTGGTCCTTTACGAAGTGGACCTAAGCTATATCGGTGGCGACGTGTACCGCTTCCACTCCGGTATGAATGGACTGCGCCAGCCGCAGTCTGGCAGTGCCATATCTATGAGCCATACCCGGTGGAGGCGTCTGGCTTTGAGGTTAACGGAAAGGGGACAAGTAACCGGCCAATGCTGACGCTGGCAAATATAAGTGGCTGAATTACGGGCATCAACCAAGACTATGAAGGTGCGGTTGGAGCGATAGTCACGCGGCGGGAGGTTTACGAGCAATATCTTGATGCGGTTAACCTCAATCAGTGCAACAATTAAAAATCATTAATCTGATATCTGAGGGGCTAATTTACGGTTCGGTAGATGGACTGAAATCAGCTTTTCTGAACGACACGTGGGTTGTTAATGCGAACGGTAGCGGGAACTTCACTGGCGTATCGATGAGTTGGGTAAACGGCTCTCAGGATCAGACCTTTCTCCCCGTATATTCTGACGTCGAAAATGAAATTGGCGTGAGCACTCAGCTTGTCTATGCGACGCCAATAGTGCGCACGGTGACTGACTCTGACGTTAGGCCCAAACATATTAAGCACAATGAGACAGCCGTCATGCTACCGTCCCATGTCGTGCTCATCAACTCCCCATATTGAGTCTTGCTAACGCTCCTAAAAAATAAATTTTATATCAAATCAACCATATAAAATCATTTTTAGCTTTAGTGCTTCCAAAATGTTATATGGCGGAATAACCTGTAATTATATACAGTATTCCTGTGTATGACGCGATCTCATGTCTCTCCATCCGAACCATGAGGTCAACTATAGGGCGACACCGGAGGTAGGCTATGGCTATTCCTAATGTAGTGGTTTCAGCTCCATCTCAGTTGTTCACATTGCCCAACTCATTCGCCGCGATTGCTGGCGGTTCTATTTACATCGGACGAGTCGATACTGATCCGACTGTAGCCGCAAACCAGATTCAGGTTTATGTCCAAAATACTGATGGCAGCACTACGGCAGTAAGCCAGCCGATAAGTATCGGTGCCGGTGGCTATCCTGAGTACAACGGGCAGATTGCTCAGTTTATCACTGCAAAAAGTCATTCAATGGCGATTTATGACTCCAACGGAAATCTATCAGGTTCTTATCCTCAATGCGGGAGCAGTGCCGATTTGGTAAATCAATTATTAGATCCTTCTTATGGTGATTCAGGTATTGCGGTCAAACAACCATTTGCTAGCGCAGCTATTATTACCCAGCATGCAAAAAATCTTGATCTCGTTACTCCATACGATTTCGGAGGTATTGGTGATGGAACTTTACATAAATTAAGTGAAATATATATCACATTGGCATCCGCTCAAACTATTTATCCATTTATAACATCTTTAGAGCAATCGATAGATTATGCGGCATTGCAAGCATGGTTTAATGCTATTGCAATACGAGGGGGCAGCTATGCTTATGCGGGAGGGCGTGGGAATTTTGTAGTAAATGATATGCCATATTTGAATAAAACTACTACTGATAATCTTGGCAATAAGGTTGTTGATTTTTCAGGTACGAAAATATTTTCTAATTATGGCAATGTTATAGTTAATGACACCCTATTTTCTACTGGTTGGAACTTTAGTGGCTCTGCTGCTTATGATTCCGCTAATTCGGTAATAATTTTTTCTGGTAATTATTTAACACAGTCCAAAGCGATTAGAGCGCTTACTGGCTTGACGATTGGAAAACTATATGCTGTGAGTGTAACGATAGAAACCTATACTAGCAGCCAAGGCAATAGTTTTCTGAGTTTGAGATATGGTGATGCTAATGGCAATGCAGTCGGTTTGGCTTCTATAACTGGTGATGGTGGCCCCGGAGTATGGCATGGAGAATTCATTGCAACAGCAGCATCAATGACGCTCATCATTCAGGATGATACCTATACATCCAATACAGTAATTTGCTCTATCCTTCGTGTTGATGTTCGTCAGGCCACATATGGTATTCGTTTTTATCAAGATGGAACCGATATTACTCATGGGAGTTTAATTGTCAATAATTTACGCTTGATTGCTAATAACGCTGCATCATTTGGAGGAGTACGTTTAGATACCATAAATACTGGTGTTTTTTATAATTTATCTGTAGATGGTTTTACAGATGGTCCCGGTGTGCATTTATGCAATTTGGTATCATGGTCAGAAAATAATTCCTTTTATAAACTGAAAGGGGCAAACGATAGAGAAGTCATCCGGTTTAGCCGACCAGTGCGTGGCTCAGGTAAAAATTCATTTTCTCGTACTCGCATCCACGACCCTGTATATGCAGGGTGCAGATATTTTTTGGTGACGGACCATGCTACTGCTCTTTATGATAGTGAAGTCGAGAGTGTGAGTGGAAATATGACGGCAGTATCCAGGGCAATTTGGTCATTAAATGGGGATCAGACTGATAGTAAATTTTATGGAGCCAGGGTAGAAACAGATAACTTGCCCATCACATCAGGATTTATAGAATATGGCATTAACGATTTAAGGCGTGCATGGATCGGTAACTTAGGAACCTATGGGCCGGCTTCTATCTTAGCCAACGGATCTTTTAATGCAGGCTCCATGAGCCAAGAAAAAGTTTATGGTATACAAGATTTTCGAAGTAATTTTCAACAATTTAAACGAGTAGTATTCAATGATGACATCTCGGAAAATGTGAATAATAATGCTCAATGGTGGGTGAGTACTTTATTAAATTGCGTATCTGGAACTTATTATGGAATTAATGCAGAGGGCGCTGTCTCAGCTCAACATGGTATCATTGAATTGCATATAGCACTACGTCTCGCTGATGGCAGCGGATTTCAGGGCAGTACATTTTCAATATTAATGAGCAAAGCTCAGTCCGCGATCGTTGATGCTAATAAATCAATAATTTGGTCCGGGGGTAATGTTGCTAACAATGAAACAATATCCGTTGTCTGGGGCGGTAACAATGTGCCTTCTGTTTGTTTCACCTATACTGGCTCTGGCACAGGAGGCAATCGTGCTATATCTGTTTCATGCCGATATTTCAATTAATTTATTTACATATCGAATCTTCTTTTTCTACAACGAGTAGTGAATTTTGGTTGTGTAATGAAAATTTAGTAATACCTTAAAGAAATTATTAAGTGAACGACCGATTTGAACTCCATTCTCTCAAGATGCCGACTTGCGCTTAAAGCGTGGTCGGCTTTTTTATTCTTCTTTTTCAAGTGAATTCAATGCCTACCTTAGCGTTTAATTTTTTGACATATATGCAGCGTGAAATTCAGTCATGTCCAGAAATGTTAGCGAAATGGCCGGGTTAGATCGTGCAGCTTAGGTTGATGGTAAGCGTCTTAGTCTATGCCGGAGAAAGCAGAAACGGCTGTAAGTATCGGCAAAAATATCCATGACTATTTATTGTACATAAAACTATTTCTTATTAAATACTACAAAAATGCCCGTCGTAAACTCGAACGGGCAAAACACAACAGGGTATTTATCTAAAACAGAAAGAGCCTATCAGTATATGCCAATTTATGAAATGATCATTTTAGCTTTCGCTAATGAGATGAGTGTAGGGGAGTTCGATGACGGGCCGGGGATGGGAGTAGTGTGTCGCAGTTGTGTCGCCAAATTTTGACCATGGGTTACTGTGCGTGACAGTGAACGACACAAAACGACGCAAAACGACGCAATAACCATTGCGAGCGGAAAATATTACTTTATTTACAGTAAATTAATTTACGCCTTGCTTTTTTTAAATATTAGCACTGAACAATTAGCACTCTAGCAACCGCCACCTCGCTAATTCATTCGATACTATCCTGCGTGCCGGTAGCATTATGACGGTAATGATATGAATCTCTTTATTTGATATTAGATATTTAATATGCTAATCATTTTTTGCGTAAGTGCATCTGAACTAAAGTGCAGTAGATTGAAGGTAATATTGCTGATAACCTTAAGGAATGAGTAAATTTGCTTTTGAGGTAAATTATGGCGTGCAAAACAACTTCGGATTCTTTAGTGCCAGAGATCGATCTGGCGCAACCTATTATTAATATGCTGGATCAGCTTCCATTTCCTTTTGTTATTAGAAATAGCGAAACCAGGATAATATATGCAAATCTTGCGGATGCAGAATGTCTTGGTGTGGCCGGACCAAAGGATATCATAGGCAAGTTTGAGTGCGAGATTGATTCTAAACTTTTCGAATATGAAGAGACGTTAGCCGGGTTTAATCAGCAATATCAGCAGGTGTTTAGCACTAAGGCGTCGCTTTCAAATCTTGAAATACATCCTCATGCTATCGATTACCCCTATATATCCATAAAAATGCCTTTTTTTGATGCGCAGAAAGAGTGTGTCGGTATTTTTGGCTATAATAAACGGCTTGAAGTTTACACGTTAAATGATTATGTGAAAGGCCATATGCCGGGTTCATTATTACTCAATAAACCCGATGACTTTTTTACGGAACGCCAGTGCGAAATCATGTTCTACCGCTTGCAGGGGTTCAAAGTAAAGGAGGTGGCGGCGAGACTTAACCTCACGGCTAACACCGTAAGCAACTATATGCAAATGCTCTACGATAAGGTGGGTGCCAATAATCTTGATGAATTTAGAGAGTTCTGTGAGAGGCGCAATTATCATCGTTATTTGCCGAAGCGTTTTTTGACCAGCGAGGCGATAACCTTTGGACATTCGATTAACTAAATATAAGGCGTTTTTAATGGACGCTTTATTCTTAGCGCTGCAATCATTGCGGTGCCTCCAACTCAGTGGCACGTGATAGTCGTAGCGGAAGGCGCGTTGCCGCCCCAAACGCCAACAGATGGACGCCGGCGAGCGTCACAAAGGCCAGTAAAAATTGCCGGGGCTGCACGCTTGCCACGCCCTGCGTGGTCAGCGAGATGACCGCGGCCAAGAGCGTGGTCGCAACCGGACCGCCGACGCGCTGCGCAATGTTTAACGCGGTGTTGGCTACGGGCAGACTGGCTTTTGGCAGCGACGAATACGCCGCCGATATAGACGGTATGCTGATGGTACCTTGTCCCGCTCCGGCCAGAAACAGGCTTGCCGCCGTCCAGGCCGCCGAGAATTGCTGGTCTAACATCCACAGGAACGCCAGCGTACTCAGTAACGCCAGCAGCGCACCTCCCGCTGAGACCCGTCGGCAGCCATATCTTTCGGTTAAACGTCCCAGCAGCGGAAACGTGCACATCATGCCCAGACCAATAAACGCTATCAGCCAACCCGCCTGCGCAGCGGATAACCCACAGCCGACGATCAGATACAGCGGGATCAGCAACTGGCGGCCATACATGATGCCGTTGGCGAAAAACTGCGTGGCGGCGGCAACGGAAAACGTGCGGTTGGCAAAAATCCGCACATCGATCAGGGCCGTGGCGCCCTTACGTAGCGAGTGCCGCAAAAATCCGCCGAGCAACACGACACCAGAGAGCAGAAACCAGCGGCCCTCGGTCTGCGACGTATTTTGCAGCCCGTAGAGGAGGGCTGCCAAGCAGGGGGAAATCAGTATAAAGCCCAGGAAATCGAACGGTCGTTTTCGCCAAGATGGCGTATCGCCCGGCAACATCAACGTTGCCAGAACGACGCCGAGCATCCCTACCGGGACGTTAAGGTAGAACAGCCAGGACCAGGCGGCATGGGCCAGGATCGTCCCGGCCACCACTGGGCCAAGGATGGGCGCCAGCAGAATAGGCAGGGCAGCGTAACCCATGACCCGCGCCATGTTTTTTCCGGCCACGCGCGCTATCATCATCTGTGTCATGGGGGCCAGCACGCCGCCCACCAAGCCCTGAAATAACCGGGCGCAGATCAGCTCGCTCATGGTTTGGGACGCGCCGCAGAGAACGGAGGCCAAGGTGAACGTCGAGAAACAGATAAGGTAGAGTCGTTTAGCACCGATGCGATCCACCAGCCAACCGTTAAGCGGCAGCATCAGCGCCATTGCCAGCAGGTAGCCGCTGACGACCCACTGCGCGGTGGCAATGGATGAATCAAGAATATGGCTGATGGTTGACAGCGAAACGTTGACCACGGTGGAATCGAGCTGGGTCATAAACGATCCGATTAAAACCACCATGGCGACTTTCCAAACGGAAGCGTCGATTCCGCCGGATGCCTTGGCGCGTTTGCTCATTTCACCGGTTTCTCCGCCAGGCGTTTGCAGATCTCGGCGGCATTGAACAACGTAGCGCGTTCTGTCGGGGAGAGTTGAGCGATAGCCTGGGACAGCCACAATTGCTTTGCCTCGCGATTTTTTTTTCGCAACTCGACGCCCTTTGGCGTTAATTCAATTAGCATCTGACGGCCGTCG
>Ga0105858_1000843_pt1 | contig 11170 bp, 5 predicted proteins | sample OrgsoiDNA_201062_FD_89683 | JGI IMG/M metagenome (GOLD analysis project Ga0105858, IMG submission 89683) | Permafrost soil microbial communities from the Arctic, to analyse light accelerated degradation of dissolved organic matter (DOM) -... | ecosystem: Environmental > Terrestrial > Soil >...
CACAGTTGATCGCATTTCAAATTGAAGGAACCCACCATGCAAAACTGGCAGCACTCGGTGATCTACCAGATCTACCCAAAAAGCTTCCACAGCCACGCGGGTAACGCCACCGGTGACCTGCTGGGCATCGTGGACAAGCTCGATTACCTGAAATGGCTGGGCGTGGATTGCCTGTGGATCACCCCATTCCTGCGCTCGCCGCAGCGCGACAACGGCTATGACATCAGCGACTACTACGCCATCGACCCAAGCTACGGGACCATGGCCGACTGCGACCTGCTGATCAGCGAAGCGGCCAAGCGCGGCATCACGCTGATGCTCGACATCGTGGTCAACCACACCTCCATCGAGCACGAGTGGTTCCAGCAGGCGCGCAGCAGCCTCGATAACCCGTACCGCGACTTCTATATCTGGCGCGACCAGCCAAACAACTGGGAATCCAAGTTCGGCGGCTCCGCCTGGGAATACGAAGCGCAAACCGGCCAGTACTTCCTGCACCTGTTCGACCACACCCAGGCCGACCTCAATTGGGACAACCCCAAGGTGCGCGCCGAGGTGTTCAAGCTGATGCGCTTCTGGCGCGACAAGGGCGTGGGCGGTTTCCGCCTGGACGTGATCAACCTGATCTCCAAGCCCGCCGATTTCCCCGAAGACAACACGGATGGTCGTCGCTTCTACACCGACGGCCCGAACGTGCACGAATACCTGCAGGAAATGCACCGCGAAGTCTTCGAAGGGCATGACCTGATCAATGTCGGCGAGATGTCGTCCACCAGCCTGGAACACTGCATTCGCTACTCCAATCCTGAGTCGAAAGAGCTGTCGATGACCTTCAACTTTCATCACTTGAAGGTCGACTACCCGAACCTGCAAAAGTGGGTGAAGGCCGACTTTGATTTCCTGCAGCTCAAGCAGATTTTCTCTGACTGGCAACTGGGCATGCAGGCCGGTGGTGGCTGGAATGCGCTGTTCTGGTGTAACCACGACCAACCGCGGGTGGTCTCGCGTTTTGGTGACGACGGCGAGCACCGCGTGGTCTCGGCCAAGATGCTCGCCACGGCGCTGCACTTCCTTCAGGGCACGCCGTATGTGTACCAGGGCGAAGAGTTGGGCATGACCAATCCTGGCTTCAACACGATCGAGCAGTACCGCGATGTCGAGACCCTGAACATCTTCCGGCTCAAGCGCGATGCCGGTGAGTCCGAGGCCTCGAGCATGGCGGCGATCATGCAGAAGTCGCGCGACAACGGCCGCACGCCGATGCAGTGGAGCACTGAAGTCAACGCCGGTTTCAGCAGCGGTGAACCCTGGATCGGTATTCCAGCCAACGCGGCGCAGATCAACGTCGAAAGCCAACGGGATGACCCGGATTCGGTGCTGCATCACTACCGTGCGCTGATTGCGTTGCGTCGGCATGAGCCGCTGATTCAGGCGGGGGTTTATCGCCCACTGCTGCAAGACCACCTTCAGGTCTGGGCCTACCTGCGCGAAGGCCATGGCGAGCGCTTGCTGGTGGTGAACAACTTCTATGGCAAACCCTGCGAAATCCAGCTGCCGCAAGGCGTGATCAACGCGTCGAGCGCGCAGCGCCTGCTGATCAGCAACTACCCCGATTGCCCATTGCGTACGGCCACGGTGGTGTTGCGCCCCTATGAATCTTTCGTGCTGCACCTGACCGACTGAACCACCGCGGGTCACCCGTAGGAGCCCACTTGCCGGCGATAGCGCCCTGAACGCGCCATTGCCAGCGAGCAGGCCCCTGCACGCCGCGCGAAAGACAAAAAGTAAGAAAAAAATAAAAATAAAAGGAGTGCTTCATGAAAACAACAATAAAGCTGGGCCTCATTGCGTCATGCCTCACCGCACCTTTTGCCGCGCAGGCCCTGGAATTTGCCGGTTACTTGCGCAGCGGCGCGGGCACTTCAACGGGCAGTGGCAAGCAGCAGTGCTTCCAGTTGCCGGGGGCGCAATCCAAATACCGTCTGGGTAACGAATGCGAGCAGTACGCCGAGCTTGAGCTGCGCCAGGACCTGCTGACCCTCGATGACGGCTCGGTGCTCAGCGTCGATGCCATGGCATCGCTGTACAACAAGTACGACCGTGCCCTGAAGTTCCAGGGCGAAGACAACGGCTCGGCGCGCATGCCGCAGATGTATGCGCAGTGGTCCAATTTGCCCAGCCTCAATGGCGGCTCGGTGTGGGCGGGCCGGCGTTACTACAAACGTAACGACATCCATATCTCCGACTTCTACTACTGGAACCAGAGCGCCACGGGCGGCGGCGTCGAGGACGTGCTGATCGGCGACCTCAAATACAGCTACGCCATTTCCCGCAAGGACAACCTGTACCAGAAGGAATACGCCACCCGTCACGACTTCAACGTCGCGGGGTTCAAGACCAACCCCGGCGGTGAGCTGGAGTTTGGCTTGAGCTACATCGAAAAAGCCGGCGGGCGCGACGCCAACAGCGGTTGGGCGATCACGGAGCAGCATGTGCAAAAACCTTTCCTGGGCGGCAAGAACAAGTTTGCCTTGCAGTACGGCGAAGGCCCCGGCACGGGCTTGGGCTACACCGGCAACACCGCGTTGGATAACAGCAGTAAAAGCTACCGCGCCGTGGAGTTTTTCGACTGGCAGGTGACCCCGCGTTTCGGCGGGCAGGTCGAGGCGGTGTATCAAAAAGATATTCGCCCTGGCAGCCAGGACCAAACCTGGATGTCCATCGGCGTGCGCCCGGCGTATGCCATCAGCGAGCAGTTCAAACTGGTCACCGAACTTGGGCATGATCAGGTCGACGCCACCGGTGGCACGCGCAAGCTGAGCAAATTCACCTTCGCCCCGACCTGGTCGCCCAATGGCCCGGATTTCTGGGCGCGGCCGGAAGTGCGTTTGTACTACACCTATGCAACCTGGAACGAAGCGGCCAAGCGCGCGGCGAATGAATTGGCGGCGGGCTCGGCGTTGTCCGACACCGGCGCCTACGGCACAGCGCGGCATGGCTCGAATGTGGGTGTGCAGGTCGAATACTGGTGGAAATAACGCGGATTTAAGTGAATGAGTTTTATGTGGGAGCTGGCTTGCCTGCGATAGCAACCCCTCGGTTTTACTGAGAAACCGAGTCGCCAGCATCGCAGGCGAGCAAGCTCCCACATTGGATCTTCGTTCGCCCTATGATTTTTACAGAACAAAACAGCAGGTGAAGTCATGACCACAACGCAACCCCTGGAACTGCTGGCGCCGCTATCGGGTGTGCTGCTGGCGCTGGATCAGGTGCCCGACCCGGTGTTCGCCAGTCGCATGATCGGCGACGGCCTGTGCATCGATCCCACCTCGCAGACCCTTTGCGCGCCGCTGGCCGGGGTGATCAGCAGTCTTCAGGACAGTGGCCATGCGGTCAGCGTTACCGACGACAACGGCGTCCAGGTGCTGATGCATATCGGCCTGGACACGGTGAACCTGGCAGGCCAGGGCTTCACGCGGCTGGTGCAGGAAGGCCAGCGAGTGGAAGCTGGGCAGCCGCTGATTGAATTCGATGCCGATTACGTGGCGCTCACTGCGCGCAGTTTGTTGACCTTGATGCTGGTGGTCAGCGGCGAGCCGTTTACGCTGTTGGCGCCCGACGGCAATTGCGTGGATGTGGGCCAGCCGCTGCTGCGAGTATCACCCGGCGAGGCAACTGCAGCAGTCGCGCAGGAGGAGGGTGAGGCCCTGTTCTCCAAGCCGCTGAGCTTGCCCAACGCCAATGGCTTGCACGCCCGCCCTGCGGCGGTGCTTGCCCAGGCGGCCAAGGGTTTTGAGGCGAGCATTTACTTGCACAAGCAAACCCAAAGCGCCAACGCAAAATCCCTGGTGGCGATCATGGCGCTGCAAACCGCACAGGGCGACACCTTGCAGGTCAGTGCGGCGGGTAACGATGCCGACGCGGCGATCAAGGCATTGGTCGCGCTGTTGGCCGAGGGCTGCGGCGAAACGGTTGCGGCACCGGCGCAGGTGATTGAGGCAGTCGCGCCCGTGTCGTCGGCCGCGTTGCTGCGTGGCGTGTGTGCGTCACCGGGTTCGGCATTTGGCCAGGTTGTGCAGGTGGCAGAACCGGAGCTGAACATCATTGAAAACGGCACGGGCGAAACCGCCGAGCGCGACGCGTTGACGCGTGGCCTGCTGGCGGCGACCGAGGCGCTGCAAACCCTGCAGGCCAAGGCGGCCGGCAGCGCCCAGGCCGAAATTTTCAGGGCCCATCAGGAGTTGCTCGAAGACCCGACCCTGCTGGAGCAAGCCCACGGCCTGCTGGCCGAAGGCAAAAGCGCCGCCTTTGCCTGGAACAGCGCCACCGTTGCCACCGCCAAGCTGTTCCAGGGCCTGGGCAATGCGTTGCTCGCCGAGCGCGCGGCGGATTTGGCCGATGTCGGCCAGCGCGTGTTGAAGCTGATTCTCGGTATCCAGGACCGCGCATGGGACTTGCCCGAGCAGGCCATCCTGATCGCCGAGCAACTGACGCCGTCACAAACCGCCAGCCTGGATACGCGCAAGGTGCTGGGGTTTGTCACTGTCGGCGGCGGCGCGACCAGTCATGTGGCGATCCTCGCCCGTGCGCTCGGCCTGCCGGCGATTTGCGGTGTGCCAGGGCAGGTGTTGGCACTGGCTAATGGCAAACAAGTCCTGCTCGACGCCGACAAAGGCGAGCTGCACCTGGAGCCAGACCTGGCTGAAATCGAAACACTGCAGGCGGCCCGTGATCAGCAAGTGCAGCGCCGCCAGCGTGAGGTGGCGCAGGCGGCCTTGCCGGCCACGACCCGCGACGGTCATCACGTTGAGGTCACGGCCAACGTCGCTTCATTGCAGGAAGTGGAGCAGTCCCTGGCCCTGGGCGGTGAAGGCGTCGGCCTGCTGCGTTCGGAATTTCTCTACCTGGACCGCAACCGCGCACCCAGCCCCGAGGAGCAAGCGGGCACCTACAGCGCCATCGCCCGCGCCCTGGGCACTGAACGCAATTTGGTCGTGCGCACCCTGGACGTGGGGGGCGACAAACCGTTGGCCTATGTGCCGATGGAAAGCGAGACCAACCCGTTTTTGGGCTTGCGCGGTATCCGCCTGTGCCTGGAGCGCCCCGAGCTCCTGCGCGAACAGTTTCGCGCGATCCTCGCCAGCGCCGGTTTGGCGCGGCTGCACATCATGTTACCGATGGTCAGTCTGCTCTCGGAGCTGCACCTGGCGCGCAGGATTCTTGAAGAGGAAGCGCTGGCGCTGGGGCTTGAAGCGTTGCCGAAGCTGGGCATCATGATCGAGGTGCCGTCTGCGGCGCTGATGGCCGATGTCTTTGCCCCGCATGTGGACTTTTTCTCCATCGGCACCAATGACCTCACCCAATACACCTTGGCCATGGACCGTGATCACCCACGGCTGGCCAGCCAGGCTGACAGCTTTCACCCTGCGGTGTTGCGCCTGATCGCCACCACCGTCAAGGCCGCGCATGCCCATGGCAAGTGGGTGGGCGTGTGTGGCGCGTTGGCGTCCGAAGCGTTGGCGGTACCCATGTTGATCGGGCTTGGCGTGGATGAGTTGTCGGTCAGCGTGCCGCTGATCCCGACCATCAAGGCCACCGTGCGCGAGCTGGACCTGGCTGACTGCCAGATCATTGCCCGCCAGGTGCTGGGCCTGGAAGAAGCCGCGCACGTACGCGAAGCCCTGCGCCAGTACCACGCGGCTACCGTTCAAACCTCACCTGTCGTGGAGCACTGAGCATGTTCGAGAAATTGCAGCGGGCGTTCTGGAAAGCCCTGACCCCGGATTTGATTGCCGAGACGGTCGCGGCGCCGACGCCGAGTCTGTTGTCGGCCAGCGTGCTGAGTGCATTGGGTGGCGCGGATAACCTCAAGTCGCAGCAACGCGTGGCGCTGACGCGGGTGCGTGTGCAACTGCAGGATGCGGCGCGGTTGGATGAGCCGGCGTTAAAGGCGGCGGGTGTGCCGGGGGTGATGGTGTTGGGCGGCGGCGTCGTGCATTTGCTCACGGGTCTCTGAAGCCAGGCGCAGCTCAAAAATGTGGGAGCGGGCTTGCTCGCGAAGAAGGAGTGCCAGTCACTGAATGTGTCGACTGACACACCGCTTTCGCGAGCAAGCCCGCTCCCCCACGGGTTTTGGAGTGTTTGGGCGAGTGGCTTACAGCTGCGGGTTATCTTCCGGCGGCTTGGTCTTGTCCACGCCCGGCACATGCAAATTGCCGTCGACCACCTGGTTGCCTTCCAGCTGCGGCTGGGTCACCCAGGTGAGGATGTCGTAGTAACGCCGGATGTTCGCCACAAAATGCACCGGCTCACCGCCGCGCGCATAGCCATAGCGGGTTTTGCTGTACCACTGCTTCTGCGCCAGGCGCGGCAGCATCTTCTTCACGTCCAGCCATTTGTTGGGGTTCAGGCCGTCCTTCTTCGCCAATGTGCGCGCGTCTTCGAGATGGCCGGTGCCGACGTTGTAGGCGGCGAGGGCGAACCAGGTGCGATCCGGCTCGGCGATGCTGTCGTCCAGCTCATCCTTGATTTTCGCCAGGTATTTGGCGCCGCCCATGATGCTTTGCTTGGCATCCAGGCGGTTGGACACGCCCATGGCCTGGGCGGTGTTCTGGGTCAGCATCATCAGGCCGCGCACGCCGGTCTTGGAGGTGACGGCCGGTTGCCACAGTGATTCCTGATAGCCGATGGCCGCCAATAGGCGCCAGTCGACTTTCTCTTCCTTGGCATAAGTTCGAAAGTGCTTCTCGTATTTGGGCAGGCGTTGCTGCAAGTGCTGGGCAAAGGTGTAGGCGCCGACGTAACCGAGAACATCGACATGCCCGTAATAGCGGTCTTTAAGACGCTGCAGGGTGCCGTTCTTTTCCACCTTGTCCAGGTAGCTGTTGATCTCGTTGAGCAGGCTGTTGTCATCGCCTGCCGCCACGGCCCAGCTTTGGTGGCTGGCATTGCCGAGGTCGAAGGCCACGCGCACGTTGGGGAAGTACACCTGGTTCATCGCGACTTCATTGGAGTCCACCAGGGTCAGGTCGATTTGCCCCTCGTCGACCATGCGCAGCAGGTCGACGACTTCAACGGCGTCGGACTCTTCGTATTCAATCGCGGGATTTTGCTTTTTCAGCTCGGCCAATTGCTCGGCGTGGGTGCTGCCCTTGAGCACCATGATCTTCTTGCCCACCAGGTCGGCTGCGGTGGTGGGACGCGACTGGCCGTTGCGGTAGATGATCTGCGGCGTCACTTCCAGGTAAGGGTGCGAGAAGCGCACCTGTTGCTCGCGCTGTTCGCTGCTGACCAGGCCGGCGGCGGCCAGAACCGGGCCGTTGGGTTTGCCCAACTGGCCGAACAGGTCATCGAGGTTGTCGGCGGTCTCGATTTCCAGCTTCACGCCCAGGTCGTCGGCAAACCGCTTGACCAGTTCGTATTCGAAACCGGTTTCACCGTTGCGGTCCTGGAAATACGTGGCCGGGCTGTTTCGGGTGATCACCCGCAATACGCCATCCTCCTTGATTCGCTCGAGCGTGCTGGGTTTATCAACACAGGCGCTGAGCATCAGGAAGAGTCCGGTTGCGATCAGCCATTTGGCGCATCGCGGGCGCAAAGCAGTAGGGGAGAACATCTGCGCAGTATACGCAAACGACCCTCAGCGCCATATCTCGACAGCAGCGGACTTGTCTGCTAGCGCCCGCAGAACCGGGCTGCAGCCCGCAGAAACGCGGGTTGGCGAGGGTTTGTGACGGTTAAAATAACTGCGCGCCCAGCCCCGGAAAATGCCCCGATACTGTGCAAACCGTGCCAACTGACGTTCGGCAGCGGCCAGCCGTGCCGTTTCGGGTGCCGTTGGCGATGGTTTACGCTAGAATGCACGGCCTCAAAGCACACCCCCTTCCCGAGGCTGTCCCGAAGATGTTGATCCTGCGCGGCGCTCCTGCCCTTTCTGCCTTTCGCCACAGCAAACTCCTTGAGCAACTGAGCCAGAAGGTTCCAGCGGTTACAGGCTTGTATGCTGAATTTGCTCACTTCGCCGACGTCACCGGCGTGTTGACCGCCGACGAACAGCAAGTGCTGGCGCGCCTTCTGAAGTACGGCCCAAGCGTTCCCGTTCAAGAGCCTGACGGCCGCTTGTTCCTGGTTCTGCCGCGGTTCGGCACCATCTCGCCCTGGTCGAGCAAGGCCAGTGATATCGCCCGCAACTGTGGCCTGGAAAAAATCCAGCGCCTGGAGCGCGGTATCGCTTTCTATGTTGCCGGCCAGTTCAGCGATGCCGAAGCCGAGCTGATCGCCAGCAGCCTGCACGACCGCATGACGCAGATCATCGTCAGCCAGCTGGAACAGGCTGCCGGCCTGTTCAGCCACGCCGAACCCAAGCCGCTGACTGCGATTGACGTGCTCGGCGGTGGCCGCGCCGCCCTCGAGAAGGCCAACACCGAACTGGGCCTGGCCCTGGCCGAAGACGAGATCGACTACCTGGTCAACGCCTTCAACGGCTTGAAGCGCAACCCGCACGACATCGAGCTGATGATGTTTGCGCAGGCCAACTCCGAGCATTGCCGTCACAAGATCTTCAACGCCAGTTGGGACATCGACGGCCAAAGCCAGGAAAAAAGCCTGTTCGGCATGATCAAGAACACCTACGTGATGCACAGCGAAGGCGTTCTGTCGGCTTATAAGGACAACGCCTCGGTGATCGTCGGCTCGGTGGCCGGCCGTTTCTTCCCGGACCCTGAGACCCGCCAGTACGGCGCGGTGCAGGAGCCGGTGCACATCCTGATGAAGGTTGAGACCCACAACCACCCGACCGCAATTGCCCCGTTCCCGGGCGCAGCTACGGGTTCGGGCGGCGAAATCCGCGACGAAGGCGCCACCGGCCGTGGCGCCAAGCCAAAGGCGGGCCTGACCGGTTTCACCGTGTCCAACCTGCAGATCCCAGGTTTTGAACAGCCGTGGGAAGTGCCGTACGGCAAGCCTGAGCGCATCGTGACCGCGCTGGACATCATGATCGAAGGCCCGCTGGGCGGCGCCGCGTTCAACAACGAATTCGGGCGTCCGGCCCTGACCGGTTACTTCCGTACCTTTGAACAGTCCATCACCACCCCGCGTGGCGATGAAGTGCGCGGCTACCACAAGCCAATCATGTTGGCCGGCGGCATGGGCAACATCCGTGAAGAACACGTCAAGAAAGGCGAGATTCTGGTCGGTTCCAAGCTGATCGTACTCGGCGGCCCGGCCATGTTGATCGGCCTGGGCGGCGGCGCTGCTTCCTCCATGGCCACCGGCACCAGCTCGGCAGACCTGGATTTTGCTTCCGTACAACGCGAAAACCCAGAGATGGAACGCCGCTGCCAGGAAGTCATCGACCGTTGCTGGCAGCTGGGTGACAAGAACCCGATCAGCTTCATCCACGACGTCGGCGCCGGCGGTTTGTCCAACGCCTTCCCGGAACTGGTCAACGATGGCGAGCGTGGTGGCCGGTTCGAACTGCGCAACATTCCAAACGACGAGCCGGGCATGGCCCCGCACGAAATCTGGAGTAACGAATCCCAGGAACGCTACGTACTGGCCGTCGGCCCTGAAGACTTCGCGCGCTTCCAGGCCATCTGCGAGCGTGAGCGTTGCCCGTTTGCCGTGGTCGGCGAAGCCACTGCCGAGCCGCAACTGACGGTCACCGACAGCCACTTCGGCAACAGCCCGGTCGACATGCCGCTGGAAGTGCTGCTGGGCAAAGCCCCGCGCATGCACCGTTCGGCGGTGCGTGAAGCCGAGCTGGGCGACGACTTCGACCCAAGCACTCTCGAACTGGCCGACAGCATCGAACGCGTGCTGCACCACCCGGCCGTGGCGAGCAAAAGCTTCCTGATCACCATCGGCGACCGCACCATCACCGGCCTCGTGGCCCGTGACCAAATGGTTGGCCCATGGCAAGTGCCGGTGGCCGACGTTGCCGTCACCGCCACCAGCTTCGACGTTTATACCGGTGAAGCCATGGCCATGGGCGAGCGCACGCCGCTGGCCCTGCTGGATGCTCCGGCGTCGGGCCGCATGGCCATTGGTGAAACCCTCACCAACATCGCCGCCTCCCGCATCGGCAAGCTGTCCGACATCAAACTGTCGGCCAACTGGATGTCCGCTGCCGGTCACCCAGGTGAAGACGCGCGCCTGTACGACACCGTCAAGGCTGTCGGCATGGAGCTGTGCCCTGAGCTGGGCATCACCATTCCGGTGGGCAAGGACTCGATGTCCATGGCCACCCGTTGGAACGAAGACGGCACCGACAAGAGCGTGACCTCGCCGCTGTCGTTGATCGTTACCGGTTTTGCACCGGTGACCGACATCCGCCAGACCCTGACCCCGCAACTGCGCATGGACAAGGGCACCACCGATCTGATCCTGATCGACCTGGGCCGTGGCCAGAACCGCATGGGCGCCTCGATCCTCGCGCAAACCCACGGCAAGCTCGGCAAGCACGCGCCGGACGTGGATGACGCCGAAGACCTGAAAGCCTTCTTCGCCGTGATCCAGGGCTTGAACGCGGACGGCCACCTGCTGGCTTACCACGACCGTTCCGACGGCGGCTTGCTGACCAGCGTTGTAGAAATGGCCTTCGCCGGTCACTGCGGCCTGAACATCGTGCTCGACAGCGTTGCCGAGGATGCGTCCGAAATCAACGGCATCCTGTTCAACGAAGAGTTGGGCGCCGTGATCCAGGTTCGCCAGGACGCCACGCCAGACGTGCTCGCACAATTCAGCGCCGCCGGCCTGGACGACTGCGTGGCAGTGATCGGTCAGCCGATCAACAACGGTGAGGTCAACATCTCCTTCAATGGCGACACTGTGTTTGCCGGCCAGCGCCGTCTGCTGCAACGCCAGTGGGCCGAGACCAGCTACCAGATCCAACGCCTGCGTGACAACGCCGACTGCGCCGAGCAGGAATTCGACGTGATCCTGGATGAAGACAACCCGGGCCTGAGCACCAAGCTCAGCTTCGACGTCAACCAGGACATCGCCGCGCCTTACATCAAGAAAGGCATCCGCCCACAAGTGGCCGTACTGCGTGAGCAGGGCGTCAACGGCCAGGTGGAAATGGCGGCCGCATTCGACCGTGCCGGTTTCAATGCGATCGACGTACACATGAGCGACATCCTCGCCGGTCGCGTCGACCTCAACGAGTTCAAAG
>Ga0105858_1000845_pt1 | contig 11160 bp, 9 predicted proteins | sample OrgsoiDNA_201062_FD_89683 | JGI IMG/M metagenome (GOLD analysis project Ga0105858, IMG submission 89683) | Permafrost soil microbial communities from the Arctic, to analyse light accelerated degradation of dissolved organic matter (DOM) -... | ecosystem: Environmental > Terrestrial > Soil >...
CCGGCACGGGGACCCACGGCGTGCAGCGCCGCCCGCACGGTTTCCGCCGTGCTGTTCACCGCGCCGCCCACACTCCCATCGGCATCGCCCGCGCCCACCATCAGGGACGCGAAGTACAGCGGCTTCCGGGCGGCAGCCGCGGCCTCCACCTGCGTAATTCCCTTGGCACGCCGCCGTTCATAATACAGCGCGGCGTACCGGTCAGCCAACTGCGAATTCGCCGGGTCCACGAACGTAACACCCGCCGGTGGTTTGGCCGGCGAAGGACCAATCAGCACCGGCTTCACCACGCCGTCGCGCGCCAGCCGCGCCGCCGCTTCCAGCACGCGCGGGTCCGTCCCCTCCGGAAACACGATCGTCCGTTTCAGCTTGCGGGCCCGCTCAATGAGCCCCGGCATGAAGAGTTTTGCCGATTCAGGAATAGCCGCCATTCAAAAGGTGACGCGCAGGCGCAGACGGATCGCGCGGCGGGCATCGATTCCGTCCTGCGCGAAGCTGGCGATCAGCCTGCCGAAATCGGGATTCGGACTCACGCGCGTGATCGGCAGCAGGCGTCCCGAATTGGGGTCGACATCGAGCGAGAAGCTCCCGAGATTGGCAAACGACGTATCGGTCGACGAGACCAGCGGGTGATTGAAAAGGTTGTCGATGTCCGCTCCCAGCGCCGCCACCACGCGCTCGCCGAACCGGAATTTCTTCTGAACGCCGACGTTCACGCCCCATGTGCCCGGCCCCAGAAGCATGTTGCGCGTGGCGGCTTTCGGATTCGAAAACAGGTCGGCGCCGACACCGGGTATCGTAAAGGCCGCGGGGTTCCAAAACTGGTCGCCCGAGCGTGTGGTCGGATTGCCGGTAACCACCGGGCGGAACGACGTGTTGTTGAAGTCGCCAACCGCGTCCAGGAAGCCGCTGCCGACATTGCCCGGCCAGACCGGGTCGCAGTTATCGCACGTCCAGTAGGGCGTGAACCCGGTTCCCGATTTCAGGAAGCCGTTCCACGAAAGCTGCCATTGGCCCACGATGTAGTCGAGCGCCTTGGGCATGTCGCGGCCGAATTTGCGGCCCGTGCCGACCGGAGTATCGTAGACACCGTAAAACGTCATCCGGTGTTTGCTGACGAACGAATCGCGGCTAAAATCGAGCTGCGGCTGGAACTGGTTGTAGGTGGGGCCGCCCAGGCTCGCGTTGCCGGTATCGAGCGCCGTGGTCTTCTGGTCCAGAAGCGTATAGGAAATCTCGAACGTGAGGCCATTGGCGAAACGCCGGTTGGCTTCAATCTGCAGCGCGTTGGAACGTCCATGGCCGAAATTTCCGTACTGCGCCATAAAATCGCCCAACAGCGGAAAGGGCCGGCGCGCCAGGTCGGCGGGTGAGAGCGTGCAATCGCCGTCGTCCGGACTGCAGGGGCTGCCGCTGTCGTTGAAAGTCGCGAACGGCGTGTTGCTGGCGGGCAGCATGTTGCGGTCGATTCCCGCGATCAGGCCGTGCATGTACGTGCCCAGATACGAAAAGCGAAGCGTCGTGCGGCCGAAGAATTCCCGCTCGAATGTGGCGTTGTACTGCTCGATGCGCGGCTGCTGAAGGTCGAAGGGAATAATATTCACCGAGGGCTGCGATCCGGCCACGTTCGGCCGGCCTCCGGCGATCGGGACCACGCCCCGCTGGTTGGTGGAAGGCCACGGCTGGATTGGGTTGGCCGCCGTATTGGTGAATGTGACGCCCTGGTTGAAAGGCGCGCTGGCCATGGCGTCGCGTATGCCTTGGGCGGCGGATGTCGGATAGAAGACGCCGATGCCGCCGCGCAGGACCGATTTCTCCGTGAGGCGCCATGCAAATCCAGCCCGCGGCGCCAGGTTGTTGGTATCCATGTGCACCAGGCCGCGCCCGACGCCGGCCTGGTCCGCCGTCACCACGCCATATGCCACCATGCGCGGGTCGATCTTCGGAATGGCGCTCTGGGAGGGGACAATGAACCGGCCCAACTGTCCGCCCGGCCCCTTAAAGTTGGGGTCGAAGTTGACAATCAGGTCGTTCCTTTCGATGAACGGAGTAATCAGTTCATACCGCAGGCCCAGGTTGAGCGTCAGCTTCGGCGTAAGCCGCCATTCGTCCTGAACGAAGTAGCCGTGCTCCCAGTTGTATACGTCCATCGGCGGGCGCAGGGCCGTAACATAGCTCACGGAATTCGGCGCCAGGCCCAGCAGGAATCGCGTTGTGGCGTCGATGCCGGTGCCCGTGTAGTTCAGCAGGCCGCGCGGGTTTCCGCGGTTGGCGGTGAATCCGTCCGTGGCCGAGTTGCGAACAATGTCGCCGCCGAACTTGAATGCGTGGTGTCCCTTTTGCCACGTCAGGGTGTCGCCCAATGTGATCAGGTGCTGGTCCAGCGGGCGGAAGATGCTGCGGCCGCCGTTCCCGATCCCCTGAAAATTGCCCAGGTTAATAGCGATGTGGCCGAACGTGTCAAGCTCTGCCGGCCCCACGACGTTCCCGTAGGCCTTGACTTCGTCGGCATTGAAGCCGACGCTCTGCATGAATTGCGAAAGCGTGATCCGGCCGTGACGGAAGTTGTTCTCGAAATTGAGGCCCCCCCGAACTTCGTTGACCAGCGTGGGTGAAACGATCTTCAGGTACGAATTTGAGACCGTGTAGTCCTGAATCGCCGTCGTAAGCAGCCCTATCGCCGTGAACGGAGATGCCACCGCGCTGCCATCCGCGTTAAGGTTTTGGATATTGAAGGAGGTATAGTACCGGTCGCGCTCGGTGAAATCGTGATCGATGCGGAACGTCCCCAGATCGCGCGTGCCGTGCTGCGGCACGAGATTGAAATAATCCGCCAGCCGTCCGTTCGACGCCACGATCGGTGCGTTGACGCTGGCCGCCGGGAAATACTTCTGGATCAGCGACTGCGTGACCGGGTTCAGCAGGCGTGACGGAATTTTCGTGAATCGCAGGCCCAGCCCGCCCAGCGTGTCGTTCGCGATTTCGTCCGTCGTCAGAACGACGCCCGCTGGAATCAGCGGCTTCACCGAGTCGTTTACCTTCGTGAAATCGCCGGTCAATATCGAAGGATGCGGCAGCTTGACGTTCTTGATGTCGAGCGGCTGGGCCGAAAACCGGCGCTCATACGCCGTCATGAAATAAGTTCGCGACAGCTTGGGAACTTTACCGCCAACCGATCCGCCGAACTCATTCAGGTTGGAGTAAGGGTTTGGATAGTTGGGCTCGGCGGGTGAAGGCACGAATTGACCGAGACCTTCTTTGTCGCTGAGGCTCCAGGCAGCCAGTGCGGAGTTGCGGTTGTTGTAGAATGTCGAGCCGTGGTAAACGTCCTCGCCGTGCTTCGTAATGACGCGAATATTGGCGATGCCCGCATACTCGGCGGTGAAGTTGTTAGTCATCACCGTCAGCTCCCCAACGGTTTCAAGCGAGGGCTGGCTATTGGTCGGCTCGCCGAAGACGCCGCCGTTTGAGCGCTGCCCGTCCAGCGAAAAACTGGCCCCATAACTCTGTGCGCCCAGGAACTTGAACGAACCATCGCCGCCGGCGCTCTGTATGATGTTCGGATTCAGATACAGGAACTCGTAGATGTCGCGGCTGTCGCGAGGCAACTCGACAAGCTGCCGGTTATCGAGCGTGGCGCTGAGGGTGGGTGAGTCGGTCTGAACCGCCGAGGCTTCGGCTTGCACGGTGACCGATTCGGCCGATTTCGCGACTGCCAGCCGGGCGTCGGCGCGCACGGCATTTCCGCTGAGTACTTCGATCCCGCTGATCTCCAGGGTATTGAAGCCGGGGGCGGTGACCGTCAGTTTGTAAGAGCCCGGCTTGGCGTCGCTGATCTCGTATTCTCCGGAAGAGTTGGCGGTCGCCAGGCGCGGAGTGTTCGTGGCCACGTCGGTCAGGGTGATCTTAGCGTTCGGAATGACGGCGCTGCTGGCATCGGTGACAGCGCCGCGAATTACACCCGAGTCCGTGCCCTGCGCAAACGCCGCTGAAGCCAACGCCGCGAGCAAGCCAATTGAAAATAGTGCACCCCAAGAGTTTTTCACGTCTTATTACCCCCCTTGGCTTGAAGCTATGCGATAGAGACAACATTGTCAAGGCAAACCCTCAAGAGACTCAATGCGCCGTGTGACCTTCAGTCCCCTAAAAACTTTCCGAACTGCCTCAAGCCCTTCACGTTGTCGCAGACTGCTTTAATGCCCGCCGTCAGCGGAATCGCCAGCAGCAGCCCGGGCGCGTCCCAAAGGAATCCCCAAAGCATCAGCGAAAAAGTCACTACCAGCGGGTTCAGGTGCACGCGCGACCCCACAATTTTCGGGTACAGCACGTTCATCGCAATCAGGTGCAGCATCCCCACCGACACCACCACCAGCACGTACACCGGCACCGGGTTCAACGGCAGCGCGGCCAGCAGCGGTGGAATCATGGCCAGCGGCAGCCCGATATACGGCACCAGGCTCATGAAGCCGCTCAACGGGCCAACCAGAATCGGATAGGGCACGTGCATCGTCCAGAACATGGCTGAGCTGATAATCGCCAGCAGCAGCCCCAGCAGGAAATTGCCCACCACGAACGCCCGCACCATGTCCGCGATCCCTTGCATGCTGCGCGCCGCAATCAGCCGGTCTTCCCCGCGGAAGAATTGCAGGAAGCTGCGGTTGATGTGGTCCCGCCAGCTCAGCATGAAATAAACCAGGAACGGGACGAACGAGGCCATCAGCAGAATCTGGTAAAACGAGCTCAGGCGCGAGTAGACATAGTCGCCGATGGGAGTGTTCTCTTCGTGAATCCGCACCTCCGGAATGGCCCCGGGCAGGTTGTTGAGGGTGCCGCCCGGAATAGGGGCCTGCGCCGACCCCCTTCTGCCCTTGCGCGCCGCCTGGTCCGCCAGTTGCTGTTGCCTTCGCCGCTCCTCTTCCTGGCGCTGGCGCGCCGGCACAAGAATCCGGTACGTCTGGTCTTCCATTCCCGAAATCTGTTGCTGTACGCCGTCCACGATGCTGCCGATGCGCTGGCCGTATTTCGGCAGATCGCCGTACAATCCCGCCATTTGCGAATACGCCCCCATTCCGATCACGTAGAGAAACGCCAGGGCCACGCTGCACACCACGAAACTGGACAGGCTGCGCGGAAAGCGGGCCCGCATCAGCAGCACCACGAACGGTTCCAGAATGAATGCGATGGTCAGGGCAACCAGCGAAGTAATGAAAAAAACACGCCCGAAATAAAGGATTGCGATAATCGCCGCCATCGCCAGGATGGGAATAGCCAGGTGCCGCGCTTCCTGCACGGCTTCACGAGTGGTATTCAAAGGCTGGGTTATGAGCGCCACGGCTCCACGACGCCCCTTGTCTCGAATGTAGCATGCCGCCGTCTATAATGAAATTGAATTGACGCTCGCGCCCCGCATCCTCGCCTTAGATTTGGGTAAGAAGCGTATCGGCCTGGCCATCAGCGATCCCTTGGGAATCACCGCGCAGGGCCTTCCCAACCTGGTGCGCACCAGAAAACGCGACGATCTGGACGCCATCGGTCAGCTTGCCCGGGAACGCGAGGTCGGTCTGATTCTGATGGGCAACCCCATCAACATGCGCGGCTCCGAGGGCCGGCAATCCGGATGGGTCCGTGAATTCGCCCAGACTCTCGAAAAGCGCATCGGCCTTCCCATCAAGCTCTGGGACGAGCGCCTCACCACCGTGGAAGCCGGGCGCGTGCTGCGCGCAAGCGGCATCAGCATCGAAAAGCGAGCCGCCGCCATCGACCGCCTCTCCGCCGTGATCCTGTTGCAGAGCTATCTGGACGCCAGCCTGCCTGCCCGCGACTGTCAGGGAGTGTCCCTGTGAAAACCATACGCCTGCTGTTCGTGCTCGCCCTTCTCGTTGGCGGTCTCTGCGTCATCCGCCTGGCCATCTCCTACCAGGGCTTCCAAGACCAAATCTTCGTCGATTTCCCGCGCGGCACCACTACTTCCGACATGGCGGGCGAACTGGCCAACGCCGGAGTGGTCCGCAGCCGCTGGGATTTTCTCCTCGCGCGCCTCATGGATCGCGGCCGCGTCCTGCAAGCCGGCGAATACCGCTTCGACCGCCCCGCCACCCCTGCCGAAGTCATTGACCGCATCGCCCGCGGCGACGTCTTCTACTACGAATTGGTCATCCCCGAAGGCAAGAATATGTTCGATATCGCCGCCCTGGTGGAGCCCCTCGGGATCTTCAAAGCCGCCGAGTTTCTTGCCGCCGCCCGCAAGCCCGAGACCATCCGCGACCTGGACCCGCAGGCGGCCAGCCTCGAAGGCTACCTCTTTCCGGATACCTACAAGCTTAGCCGGCACACCACCGCCGACGGCCTCTGCCGCACCATGACCGCGAAATTCCGCGATGCCTGGCAAAGCCTGCACTCGAACGCCGGCGTACACAACATCGTGACGCTGGCCTCGCTGGTCGAAAAGGAAGGCAAGCTGGCCGCCGAGCGTCCCAAGATCGCCGGCGTGTTCGCCAACCGCCTGCGTATCGGCATGAAGCTCGATTGCGACCCCACCACCGTCTACGCCGCGCTGCTCGATGCCCGCTATCGCGGCGTCATCCATCGCTCCGACCTCGACAGCGACAATCCCTACAACACGTACCGCCACGTGGGTCTGCCTCCCGGCCCCATCGCCAACCCCGGGCTGGCTTCCATCCGCGCCGCGCTAAATCCGGACGAGCTGAGCGCCCTCTATTTTGTGGCGCGGCCCGACGGCTCCGGCGGCCACCAGTTTTCGAACGATATCGCCGCGCATGAAAGCGCCGTCGAAAAGTACCGCCATGCCCGCCGCCAGTAAATCCGTCAAGCAGCAGTTGCGCGACTATCTGGCCGCCGAGCAGCCCGCCGCCATCACCGAAGCCGTGTGGAACGATCTGCTGCTTCGTCTGATGCCGGTATCGGAAAGTTACCTGCGCGAATTGCTGCGCGCGACGGGCCTGCCGTTCGATCAGCCCTACGCCGGAATCCGCCAGCACACCTTTGAAGAGCTGGAACAATCGCTCCGCGAAATGCTTTTGGTTTACGCCGATGCCGCGGCCTCCGGCAATCGCGACCGCGCCCGCTATTGCCGCCGCCAGGTGATCGGCGCCAAAGACCGCGCCCGTTACCTGATGCACAACCCGAGCACCGATCGGGAAAAGAGAGCTCAGAAAGAAGAGATGGCGCGGTGGATGCTGGTCTGGCTGGAAAACCCCGAAGTCTTCCCGGTATGGGTCGACGGGCGCAAGCGTGTCTTGTCCGCGCCCGATCCTTCATAGCGCCCCGTTTTTCGACGGTAGCGCCGGCGGTCTTGCCGCCGGTGTCTTTCTGAATGTATGATGGCAATCGCGTGCCGGTTCAACTTGCTGGCCGAAAGGTACGGACCATGTCAGACCAATCCAAGCAGGCAGACGAAACACCGGGCATCAGCCGCCGGGGACTCTTCGATTCCATCTCGGCAGCGTCCCTAACGCTCACCGCGGCCGCTCTCGCCGCCGGCCGCGCGCATGCCGCACCGGCCACCAGCGACGCCCTCGCACCCATCGCCAACTTCAAGTTCGATATTGAAAGCGAGAAAGGCTGGGTGGGCCCCGCCGGCTCCGCCAAAGAAGCCACCGTGGCCGAGTTCCCGGTGTCCCAAAGCATTGCCGGCGTGTCTATGCGTCTGGAAGCCGGATCCATGCGTGAGCTCCATTGGCACTCGCTCGCCGCCGAGTGGGCCTACATGCTGGAGGGCCGCTGCCGCGCGACTGTCGTCATGCCCAATGGGCAATCCGAGATCTCCGATTTCGGCCCGGGCGATACCTGGTATTTTCCGCGCGGTCACGGGCACGCTCTGCAAGGCCTCGGACCGGGTCCATGCCATTTTCTTCTGGGCTTCGATAACGGCCACTTCTCGGAATACGGCACGTTCGGCATCACCGACTGGATGGCCCACACGCCGCCCGAAATACTCAGCCGCAGCCTCGGGTTGCCGCTCTCGGCCATGGCCCAGTTCCCGAAGAAAGAGGTCTACATCGGCCCCGGCAAAGTCCCGCCAATTCCGCTTGAAGATCTGCGCGACGCCGCGCTCCAGTGGCCCCAGGCCACTCACAAGTACCGCCTGGATTCGCAGCCGCCCAAAGTATTCCCCGGCGGCCGTGAGTACATCGTGTCGTCCAAAGAATTTCCAATCCAGACCACGCTCACGGCGGTGCGCATGGATCTGCAGCCCGGCGCGCTCCAGGAACTCCACTGGCATCCGCATGCCGATGAATGGCATTACTACGTCAAGGGCCGCGCTCGCGTCGGCGTCTTCGGCTCCCACGGCCGCACCCGAACGGAAGAGTTTTCGCCCGGCCACGTCGGGTTCATCCAGCAAGGCTTCGGCCACTACATCGAGCAGGTGGGCGACGAACCCACTGAAATCCTGATCCTGTTTAATAGCGGAGTCTATGAGGCGATCTCGCTGGCCAACTGGCTCGGCGGCAATCCCACTTCGCTCCTCATGGACAATTTGAGTCTCTCGAAAAGCATGGTGGATCAATTGCCGAAACGCGAAACCGGCATCCTGGCTAAGAAGGCCTGACCACGTGCCGGACTTCCTTAACTCTCGGATACATGATTCACGTCCTACGCCGACGCTGGTAACGCGCACTGCACGATTCGATAGAGCTTACAGCGCCTTCCGCAATGCCTCTGCGAACTCGTCGGGCCGAAAAGCCTGAATACCTTCGGGAAGTGCGAACGTCGCGAGCGCCTGGAACACGACATCATAGGGGCGGTCACCGTCGCGCCATTCGTCTAGCAATCCACTTTCAAACAGCGGTCTCAAGAGCGCGGCCCGAAAGAATACCGCAAGCGGGTCCGCGCCTTGGCTGCATTTGCCGGCAATTAGGCACACATCCCAGCCGACAGACCCGGGTGCCGCACCCTCGGGGCGAGACGCTTCTGAAGATAACTCCCACACGCGCTTCATATCGCTTGCGTCCACGGCAGGTACCGGCTTACCGGATGTCAGCGACTCGAAGTCAAGCATATAGGGCCCCGTATCAGGATACCAGAACCGCCTTTCGGAGGCGGATCCGGCGGGGAGCGGCCCCCTCGTCAAAGTGAACGGCGGCCGCGTCCGTGATTTGCTGCTGGCATCCTGGCTTAAGAAGGCCTGACGCCGGCGTGAACTCGCCAACTCTTCTGGACCGCCAGTCTCCGATAACCCCTGGCCTGACCCCGTCTTTCCGGGTTGCCCGTTATGTTATACGATATGTATAACGTACATGCGGAGGTTCGAATGGGACGAGACAAAAGATCGGGCCAACCGAAGGAAGCACGGGTTCGGCTTCAGGATCGCCGCCTGCGTGTTCGCAGACCCGAACATGGTGCTCATGGAGGATAGGGTCGACGAAGAAGGGAAACAGCGATGGGATGGTCGGGGGCCGGTTTCTCCTGGTCGTCGCGCATGTTTACAGGGAGGCTGAAAATGGCGAAGAGATCATCCGGATCATCTCGGCCCGCGAAGCTAATCAGCATGAAGGCCGAGTCTATTTTAAATAAGCCGCTGACGAAACGGCAGCAGCAAGCACTCGACCGGCTAGCGGCGAGGCCGGAATCCGAAGTCGACTACTCGGATGTTCCGCCGCTATCCGAGGAGCAACTGGCCTCGGCCTTCCGGCCGAAATCAAAGCAGTTGGTTGCAGTGCGGCTGGACAGGGATGTGCTGGCCTGGCTGAAGCAATACGGGAGCGGCTATTCGACCCGGATCAACGCTATTCTGCGTGCTGCGATGACCGCGAGGCGCTCCGCATAATTCCTTGGGGAAGGGGTCGGCCCGCAATGTTCCCTGTACAGCGACGCCGATCACGGAGATTATTGAATTCACTAACCGTTTCCACTCGGTAGCTTACAAGCCAAAGCGAGCTCGTCCCTACATATCGCGCGCTACCCTGGGGGTAATGAGCAATGTGACCAAAACCAAATGCGACCTACTCCAGCCGCGGAATTGGCTTCGTTCCGCCACTATGCCCGCAGCCCACGCCGCCCCGGAATTGGCTTCGTTCCGTCCCAATGCTGGTCCCGCCTTGACACAACCTGCCATGCATCGTGTAATATGAGCTATTCAGCACCGAGAGGGGGCATGCGCATGACGCCGACGCGAAGATCCTTCCTGAAAATTGGCGCGGGCGGCGCAGTCGCCTCGGTCCTGGGCTTCGATCTCAAGCCCGCCTATGCGCAGTCCCGCGAACTGAAAATATCGCGCACTACCGAGACCCGCTCCACCTGTCCCTACTGCTCGGTAAGCTGCGGTGTGATCATTCACACACTGGGCGATAAGGCCAAGAACGTGACGCCGCAGGTGGTCCACGTGGAAGGCGATCCGGACCACCCCATCAATCGCGGCACGCTTTGCCCCAAGGGCTCGTCGCTGCAGCAGGACATCGTCAATGAGCGCCGCCTGATGAAGCCCCAGGTGCGCCGCCCGGGTTCCGATCACTGGGAAGACATCGCATGGGACACCGCCATCGATGAGATCGCGCGCCTGGTGAAAAAGACCCGCGATGAGACTTTCGTCGCCACGGACGCGCAGGGCCGTACCGTCAACCGATGCGAGGGCATCGCGTGGAACGGCGGCTGCACCGATACCAACGAGTTCAACTACCTGGTAGTGAAGACCATGCGCAGCCTGGGGGTCTGCTACCTGGAAAACCAGGCCCGTGTTTGACACGGCCCAACGGTCTCCAGTTTGGGGCCCACGTTCGGTCGCGGTGCGATGACTAATGGCTGGATCGACATCAAGAATACGGACATGATGTTGATCATGGGCGGCAATCCGGCGGAGAACCATCCGTGCGGCTTCAAGTGGCCTATCGAGGCCAAGCGCCAGCGCAACGCGAAGATGATCGTGGTGGACCCGCGCTTCACCCGCACCGCCGCCACCGCCGACCTGTTCCTGCAGATCCGCGCCGGCTCCGACCTCGCCTTCTTGGGCGGGTTGCTCCGCTACGCCATTGAGAATAACCGCATCGCTCAGGACTACCTGCGGAACTACACGAACGCGGCCTTCATTGTAGATGCGGCCTTCAAGCTGCCAGAGGAGGACGGGCTTTTTTCGGGATTCGATTCCACCACCCACACCTACGACAGGGCTACCTGGAACTATGAAGCAGTACCCGCGACTCTCCG
>Ga0105858_1000849_pt1 | contig 11087 bp, 4 predicted proteins | sample OrgsoiDNA_201062_FD_89683 | JGI IMG/M metagenome (GOLD analysis project Ga0105858, IMG submission 89683) | Permafrost soil microbial communities from the Arctic, to analyse light accelerated degradation of dissolved organic matter (DOM) -... | ecosystem: Environmental > Terrestrial > Soil >...
CTACACGCCCGGCGTCGGTTTCGTCGGGACCGACACGTTCACGTTCCAATACAACACGGCGTATCGCACCTCGAACACGGCGACCGTGACGATCCACGTCAACGCGCCGGCGAATTCGACGCCAACAGCGACTCCGCAAACCGTCTTTCTGAACGAAGACAACGCGCCTAACTCCAGCGGCGTCGGCTCGATGACGGTCGCGCATGCCGGTCATGTGTCGGTCACGCTGAACGACGGACGGGTGCTGATCGCGGGCGGCAACGACCACACGCAGGTCGCTGAACTGTTCGATCCGGCGACCTCGTTGTTTACGGCCACGGGCTCGCTGATCCAGGGTCGCTGCCATGGATGCGCGTGGACGAAGCTGACCGACGGCCGAGTATTAGTGGTCGGCGGCGACACCGCTGGCGGCTCCGTGTTGTCGTCGGCGGAAATCTACGATCCGGTCAGCTCGACCTTCCACACGACGGCGGGCTCGATGTCGATTGGACGACTGGGGCCAACTGCCACGATGCTCGCGAACGGGACGGTGCTCGTCGCCGGCGGACACAACGGGAGCGCGTTCATCTTCAGCACCGAGATCTTCGACCCTGGGACGGAGACGTTCTCGCTGACCGGAACCCTGAACGCCTCGCGTCTGGGCGGCGCGGCCGTGCGGCTCACCGACGGACGCGTGCTCCTTGCCGGCGGCCAGGTCAACGGCCCCGGGGGCGTGACACCGTCTGCCGAGATTTACACTCCGAGTACGACCACGTGGTCCCCGGCGAACGGACTCATGAGCCGTTCGCGGCAGACCCAGGCCGCGGTGCTGCTGAACGACGGCCGCGTGCTGCTCGTCGGTGGCAGCGGTCCCTTGGCGGATGTGGCCCACACGGCCGACCTGTTCGATCCGAACAGCAGCACGTTCAGCGCAGCCGGGCCGCTGGCTGACGATCACGTGGATGCGTTCGCGGCCCTTCTGCCGAACGGGAAGGTGGCGATCGTCGGCGGCAGCGGGACCACGACGTCGATCGAGGAGTTCGACCCGTCGACCAACACGTTCTCGCGCGTCGCGGATCTGACCGTGGGTCGCGGCCAGCCGGGCGTCGCCACACTGGGCGACGGCCGGGTGCTGGTCACGGGCGGCGTCGGCGCGGCAAGCCAGCTGCTCTCGTCGGCGGAGGTCTACACACCGTCCGGCGTGACGCACATCACGCTCGCGGGCACCGACGCCGAGACGGCGTCGTTCAACCTCTCGTTCACGGTGATCGGCAGCCCGTTGCATGGCTCGCTCTCTGGCATTGCGCCCAACCTGGTCTACACGCCGATCCTCAACTACAACGGGTCGGACAGCTTCCAGTTCACGGTCACGGATCGTGGAGGCCCCGACAATTGCGGGACGCCATCGCCGACGTGCGCGGCCTCGCTGACCAGCGCTGCCGCGACGGTGTCGATCGTCGTGCGGCCGGTGAACGATGCTCCCATCGCGAACGCGAACAGCGTGTCGACCAACGAGAACACGCCGGTCGCCGTCACCCTGACCGGCAGTGACGTGGAAACCAACAGCGGCAGCCTGACCTTCACGGTCACGACGCAACCGCAGCATGGTGTGCTGAGCGGCCTAGCGCCGAACCTGACCTACACGCCGTCGGCCGGCTACACCGGACCCGACGGCGTCACATTCACCGTGACCGACGTCGGCGATCCGAATTTCTGCGGCACGCCTTCGTCCACCTGCGCGGCTCCGCTGACGTCGTCGCCGGCGACGGTCACCATCAACGTGGCGTACGTGCCTCCGACACTGCTCGGACCGGAGGGCGGGACCGGCGGCAGCAACCCGTACGCCATCAGCTGCTCGCCGGCCGCATACGCGACCGGGTTCCGCATCGCCACCGGGTCGGGCTTGGACTACGCGCTGACCGGCGCCATTCTGATGTGCAGCGACGCCAACGATCAGACGATCAAGAGCTTCCCGGGCGGCGCCATCGAAGTCGATGAGGCCTGTGCTCCGGGCGAACGGATGGTTGGCTTCCTCGGCGACACGGGCTACGGCAATGGCTATGTGATCGAAGGTGTGGGCGCGCGGTGCCGGCCGACGAGCGGCCCGGTCTACTCGACGGGAACGGCGCCGACCACGTGGACCCCATTCGGTCCCCTCGACTGTCCGGCCGGACAGGTCGTCGTCGGAGCACAAGGCACCACCGGTGCAGTGGTCGACAACGTGACGCTGATCTGCGGCGTGAGACCGTAGGACGGCGACGCGGCGGTCAGCGCTGAATGGCCGCCTGCGCCGAGGCGCGGCCGCGCAACGCCTCGGGGTTGTCTGGTTTGCGAGACAGCACCTCGGCGTAGTCCGCGAGCGCGTCGTTCCATTGCGACTGCGACGTGTGGATGTAGCCGCGTAGCAGCCAGGCGTCGACGCGATCGTGGTTGAGCGCGAGCGCGTGGTTCACCTTGTCGAGTGCCTGCGGCAGTCTGCGGCGATCGACGTCGACCCAACCCCAGTCCACCCACAGCGCCGCCAGTCCAGGGACGCGCACGGTCTCCTTGGCGTACAGCCTGTCGGCCTCGGCCAGCGGCGCATCACGCCCGTCGGCGCGCACCGACGCCTCCACGCGCGCCAGGCTCGCCAGATGACGCGTGTGGTCGGGATCGGACGGCATGAGCGCCCGCGCGCGCTCGAACGCCTCGCGCGACTCGCGCAGGCGCGCGCTCCTCGCGGCCGGCTCGAGCCGCACCGCGTCCTGCAGCAGCGCGCGGCCGAGGCCCGCGACGTAATACGCTTCGTGCGGCTGCAGCGCGACGGCCTCACGGTAGGCTGCCGCGGCTTCAGGCCACTGCCCGCGTGATTCGAACTGCGTCGCCGACTTGCTGAACGCGTCGGCGCGCGCCGGCGTGACGGCGAGCGGAATCGCGGCGATCGCCGCCGTCAGCGTGCCACACAGCAGCAGCACTCCGCCGCCGGCGGGACGGGGCAGGAACGCGTTCGAGCGCGACAGCGCGATCGCGGCCGCCAGCACTGCGCCGTACGCCAGCGGCAGCGTCATCGCGCCCATCCACGGCGAGAGCGCGCCGGCCATGGCCGCAACCAGCAGCCAGACCGACGGTCGATCCGCGGTCCGGCCGGCGGCGCGTTGCGGCGCGCGACGCTGGCGGCGCGCGACGGCCCGCGGCAGCGCGGGCGCCGCGGCAGCCGCCGGCTCGACCTGGTTGACGCCGACGACGAGCGCGGCGACACCGAGGAACACGAGCCGGCTCACGACGGTCGCGATCCCCAGCTGAATCTCGACGATGTGCGCCACGGCGGCGGCGACGAGCGCGGCGCACGTCAGCGGATCTCGCGCCCGGAAGGCGCAGACGATCACCGCGGCGAAGAAGGCCAGCTCGACGACGACGCCGGGTACGCCCGCGCTGACCAGCATGTCGAGCGTTTCGTTGTGCGCGCGATCCGGCATCGCGTCGCTGCGTTCGACCACGCCAAGCTCCGCGGGGTAGTGCGGCGGGAAGATCTCGTGCAGGGTCTCCGGGCCGTAGCCGGTCCACCGGCGCGCACCGCTGCGCCGCATCAAGTCGACGACGCCCTTCCAGATCAGCACGCGCACGCGCCCGCTGCCGCCGGTCGCGTCGAACATCCGCGCCAGCGGCGCCGGCCGCGCGCCAGGCATCGCCACGAGCACGACGGTCGCGGCGACGGCGACCGTCAGGACGGCGGCGGCGCGCACGCGACCGCCGGGCTGTGTCCACAGGTACGCGATGCCGCCCGCCAGCGCTCCCGCCGCGAGACCGACGATCGATCCGCGGCTGGCGGTGGCGGCGAGGGCCGCGAGCTGCAGCGGCACGAGCGCCCACAGCCAGCGCGTGGATCGCCCGCGCAGCAGCGTCAGGGGAATCACGATCGCCAGATAGCCGCCGAGATAATTCGGACTACCCAGCGAGCTGATCGAACGCTCGGCGTTGGCGCCCGTCCACTCGACCGGATCGGCGCCGGCATGTTGCAGCAGCGCGTAGATCGACGGCCAGATGCTGCCGATGACGACCGCATCCAGCAGCCGGCGGCGCCCGTCGCCGGAACACGCAACGCCGCACATCGCCGCGAACAGGGTCGCGAGGGCGAACCACGTAACCATGCCGTGGTGTTTGAGGTACGCGCCCAGGATCGACGTGCGGGGATCCACGCCCGAGAGAGCGGCCACCGACAGCACGAGGGTCAACGCGGCATAGGTCAGGACGACCGGATGCCGCCACGTCCGCGATCCGTACGCGCGCCAGGCCCACGCCGTCGCCGGGAGCGCGACCAGCGCCGCGGCCCTGAGCAGCAGCGCCTTCTCCTCCTCGAAGATCCGTTCTGACGCGAGATTGAAAAACGCCGGCAGCACCGCCAGCAACGTGATGGGGATCGATTCGGCGAGGCCGGCCAGGACGTTCAACACAACGGAGGGGGCAGGCGAGCTCGGCGTCCAGGCAGCACTCCGGCTCCAGGGAGCGGAGCACCGCCTGAACGGCCGATGACGCGCTAGTTCTGGATGTCGGGACCGGCCTTCACGCTCGTCTTGATCTTCAGGCCGTCCTTCTTGATGATTTTCTTCATCGGAGTCTCCTCGCGCTGTTGGGGTTGACGCACTTAGTTCGTGATGTCGGGACCGGCCTTCACGCTCGTCTTGATCTTCAAGCCGTCCTTCTTGATGATTTTCTTCATCGGCGTCTCCTCGCGTTGTTGGGGTTGACGCGCTAGTTCAGGATGTCCGGACCCGCCTTGACGCTGCTTTTGATCTTCAAACCGTCCTTCTTGATCACCTTCTTCATGGCCATCACCTCCTCTACGGGTTTCGTGCCGCGGAGGCTAACACAGATGGGTGCGCAGAAACAGGCATTTATACGCAATATCGTGCAGTCTCGTACATCATGGATGGGCGATGACCAGCAGCGCCGGGGCGCGCGCCAGCACGCACGCCGCGCAGCGATCGAGCGTCTCGGGATCGAGGGCCGCAAAGCTCTCGTCGAGAATCACGAGGTCCGCGCGCTGCAGCAGCGTCCGCGCCATGAACAGGCGGCTGCGCTCGCCGTGCGACAGCTGCCAGCCCATGTCGCCGACCATCTGAAGCATCCCGCCGGGCATCCGATCGAGCAGCTCGCCCAGTCCCAGTTCGCGCGCGATCTCTTCGGCGTCGCGGAGATCCGCCGCGCGCGGCGGCCACGCCCGTCCCAGCAGCACGTTGAACGCGAAGCTCGAGCTGAACACGTGGTTGTCGTGAAACTGCGGCGCCGAGACGATCCGCCGGCGCCAGCCCGCCTGGCCGAGCGTGCCGCGGTCGAGACCGTTCACCAGCAGCAATCCGGAGTCCGGCGCCCGGAGACCGCTCAGCAACGATCCGAGCGTCGACTTCCCTCCGCCCGACGCGCCCTCGAGCAGGATGCGATCGCGCGCCGCGATCTGCAGGTGGCAGCCGCGCAGGACCGGCGCTCCGGCGCCTCGGTACCGGTACGTCAGATCCTGTGCGTCGACCACAATGCGCCCGGCGGAGTCGTCCGGGTCGTGGCGCTCGCGCAGATCGAAGGTCTCCAGCGCGCCCTCGTCGGGCTGCGCCGCGGCCACCATCGGCTCCACTTCCCGCCACGCGACCATCGTCATCGCCAGATTGGAGACGAGCGGCGCGGCCTTGGCCAGCGCGCGATACGCCAGCACGACGCCGCCGATGCTGATCGCGATCGCCGTCGCCGCCGCCGTCGACGACACGAACGCCGGCAGCAGACAGGCGATCGCCAAGAGAAGCCAGCACCGGGGAAGCATCGCCGCCGCCGCGGCCGGGACGTCGGCGTCCGCCGAGGCGCGCAGGTACGCCGTCAGGTCGCGGTCCTCGTCCACGTGCCACTGCTCGGACGGCTGCTGGGCCAGCCGCGTGCGGTGGCCGATGATCCGTTCGACGAGCACGTTGGTCAGGCCCATCCGGAAACGGGTCCACGTGGTGAGCCGACGCACGCTCGTCGCCGTGATCAGCACCATCACGAGCGCGCTGGCGGCCAGCAGCGGCAGCTGCAGCGCGGGCGCCGCGCCGAAACCGAGCACCACGGCCGCGAGCGCCAGCTCGGTCGCCGCCGTAATCCCGAGCACCGCGCCCGACAACGCCAGCGACTCGACGGCTTCGGACTCGATGACGCGTCCGAGCAGCTCGCCGACGCCCTGCTGTTTCGTCGCGTCGGGCGCGAGACACAGCGCGCCGAACAGCAGCCGCCGCTTCAGGAGCGATCCGATCTCGATCCCGAGCCGGCCGCTCGACCAGTTGGCGAGCAGCCTGAACGGGATCGCGGTCATCAGCACGAGCGCCCACGCGACGAGCCAGGCCACGCTGAGCTGCTCGTGCAGCATGCCGCGGCCGATCATCCACCACGATCCGATGAGCAGCGCGTACTGCGCGGTGTGGCCGCCGACGAGGAGCGCGAAGTACCGCGGCGTGTTTCGAAAACGCAGCTGCTGCCAGAAGCCGGCCGCCGCGGACGGCCGCAGCACCCAGAAGCCGCCCAGCCGCGACTCGGCCAGCCGATCGCGCAGCAGCAGGCCGCGCGCGCGCGATCGCGCCCGCGACGACGTCGCCGCGGTCCTCAGCAGCTGCTCCACCTGCGGCAGCGCCGCGGCTTCCAGGTCAGCCGCGAGCACACCGGCGATCGCCGACGCGTCGATCGCGCGCTCGCGCAGCGCCGGGTCGAGCACGATGATCCGCGAGCGCCGGCGGCGCAGCAGCATCAGGTAGCGCGCGGGTCCGTCGGCGCTCGGAATCCGCACGACGGCCGGCGCGAGACGACGGATGGTCCGCGGCAAATCGCCGTAGGTGGCGTCGACCTCCTCGGCATCGACGGCGAACGTGGCCGCGGCTTCCTCGATCCATCGGCCGCGTTGTTCGTCGGCGGCGCGCGGGTCGGCGGTGGGATTCGGAATCGCGCGCGTCCGGGTCGACAGCCCGGATCGCCGGATCACGATGGTCAACGCGTCGCCGATCCGATCGGCGGGCCACGAGAGATCGGCGATCGTGCGCGTCACTCGCGCGCTCCCGTCGGCGTGCGCGCGCGCAGCTGCCCGTCCTGCACGACGAGTCTGCGCCACACGGCGTCGGACCACAACGTGTCGCCGAGCTCGACCTCCGCCGCCAGCAATCGCGCGTACCGCGACCCGGCCGTCGCCGCGAGATCGGCCGGCGCGCCGTCCTCGACAATCCGCCCGCCTTCGACGACCAGCACGCGGTCGAGGGTCTTGGTCGCCTGCAGATCGTGCGTCACGCAGAGCAGCGTCGCGCCGGCCCAGAGACGGCGCGCCCGATCGAGAAACGCCTCGCGCTGCGGCCGCGGCAACCCTCTGAACGGCTCGTCGAGAATCACCAGCCGCGCCTTGCCGCGCCCCATGGCGCGGCCGAATCGCACGCGCTGCCCTTCGCCGCCCGACACGAGACTGCCGCCGTCACCGAGCGTGCTCTGCAGGCCGTCGGGCAACCCGCGAAGGATGTGCTGCAACTCGGCGCCGGCCACGACGCGGTCCATGGGCAACGCGTCGCCCGGGTCGTTCCCGTACGTGAGGTTCGTCAGCAGGCTCGCGTTCCAGATCTGCACGGAGGGATCGACCCACGCGGTCTCCGCGCGCAGCCGGCGCAGCGCGGCGCTGTCGAGCGGCTCCTCGTCCACGGTGATCGCGCCCGCGGCGGGCGTGTGCCACCCGAGCAGCAGGCCGACGAGCGTCGACTTGCCCGCACCAGACGATCCGACGATGCCGACGTGCGATCCCGGCTCGATGACGACCGACACGTCGTCGATGAGCGTGTGACCGCCGGCGCGCACGAGCACGTCGCGCATCGCGATGCGGACGCCGCGCCCGGCGGTGTCGCCCGCGGCGGCGGCCGCCGGCGGCGCCTCGCGCTCCTCGGGCGTCGTCAGCACTTCGAGCAGGCGCAGCATGACGTTGCGATACGACGGGAACACGCGGGCGGACGCGGCGAGCTCCTGACCGAGCATCGGCAGATTGAGCGCCCAGTACACGAGCAGCACGACGACACCGACGTCGGTCCATCGGTTAACGTACCCGAAGAGCAGCCACGCGGCGAGGCTGAATCCGACCAGGCTCTGCGCGCCGTCGAGGAAGAGATTGGTCCGCTGGAGCGCCGTGACCGCGCGCACCCATTCGACCAGCAGCGCTTCGTACTCGCGCCGCATCGCGCGCTCGCCGCCGTGCGTTCTCACCGCGAACAAACCGCGCAGCGTGTCGAGATAGAACCGGCTCAGCGCGCCCGCGAGATTCCTGACGCGCAGGTCGCGCTCGACGAGGATCCGCTGGACGAGCAGCGGCAGCGCGAACGAAATCGTCACGACGACCAGCAGGGCGGGCCATCCCGCCGGATCGATCCACGCGATCGCCGCCGCGGTCGCGAGCAGTTCCAGCGCGAGCCGCACGACGGTGCCGGCGGCGGCCGGAAACTGGCGGAGCCGGTGCATGCTGTGCCCGCGGTCGGCCATGTCGGACACCAGACGGCTCTGCAGATACCGGTCGGACACGCGCGGAATCTTCCGCATGAAGCCGATCCGCACCAGCATCTCGAACCGGCGCCCGATCCGGAGCACGCCCGTCGCGATCGCGCACTCGAGCCCGGCGAGCACGGCGAGAAACGTCGTGAGCGCCAGAAACGTCGTCAGGCGCTGGTGCGCGAGCGCGAGCTCCCGGCCGACGTCCAGCAGGCTGCGCAGGAGCACCGCCTCCGCAATGACGCCGGCCGCCACAAGCGCCACGGCACCGAGGATCGGCAGCGTCACGCCTGTGCCCGCTTCGCGCGCCAGTCGCGCGAGCTCGGCGCCAGGATTCACGGCGGGCTCGGTCAGCGTGGCGATCAGATCGCGCGGCGCCGCGTCTGCTGACGGCGTCTCCGGGCTGCCCGCCGCCTGCAGCCCGCGCACGCGAATCAGCACCGCACCGCTGACGACGAGCGTCGCGTCGCCGTCGGACGCGTGGCCGCCCGCGCCGGCCGGTTTGGCGAACCAGTAGCGCTCCGGGATCGATCCGCCGCCGGCGCCGTCGTGTGCCGGATGCGGAGGCTCGGCGACGAGCGTGTCAAGCAGCCGCGCGGCCTCGCGCGCGCCGCGGATCGCGCGCGCCTCACGCAGGCGCGCGGTCATGCGCGTCGCCGCGTCGAGCTGCGCCAGCCGCGCCCATCCCGGATCGCTCAGCGCGCGATCGATCAGCGGCTGCGGGTCGCGGACCCCCAGTGCGGACATGCGGCGGCGCAGCGGATCGAGGAAATCGGCGCTCTCGGCCCACGCGCGCCACGCCTGCGCGTCGAGCCGCGCGGAGTGGACGTACAACTCGCGCGTCACGGTCGCGGCGCCGCGCCAGCAGCGCCCGCGCGCCGGATCCATCAGCTGCACGATGGCGCCATGCCGGCGCCAGAGGACGACGAAGTGCGTGAAGCCGTTCGGCAGGCGGACGACGGCAATCGCCGGCAGCGCCTGGGCGGCGGCGTCGAGCACGTGATCGACCGGCAGCAGGATCTGCTCCGCATCCAGCCCGAGCGCCGCCGTCAGCGTTTCGATGACGTCGATCGACGTGCCGTCGACGTCCGTCTGGCACGCCTCGCGGAGCCGGCCGTAGCTCACGTCGATGCCGAAGCCGCCGAGCAGCGCCTTGACCGACGCCACGCCGCAGTCCATCGCCGACGTCTGGATGACTTCGGGAATCAGCGTCCGGCGCCGCGCCGCGGCGCTCATCGCGTCCCGGGACCGGCCAGCCATTGCCCGGTCGTGCGCATCACGAGCACGGCGGGCGACGCGCTCGCGACTTCGATCTCCACCGACCCGGGCATCCCGTGCTGAAACGGAATCCGGGACGCGGGATCCGGCGTCAGGCGCAGCTCCACGCGAATCCGGCCGTCGCGCATTTCGCTCGCGACGTTGGAGACGAGCGCCGCGATGCTGCCGTATTGAATCCACGGAAACCCGTCGAGCCGCAGGTGGGCGGCCTGACCCTGCCGAATCCGGCCGAGGGCGGTCGACGGCGGAAAGTACGCGATCGCTTTCAGCTGTCCCGACGGCACGATCGCCGCGAGGCGATCGCCGGCGCGCACGAACTCGCCGGCATGCACCTCGGCGATCTCGCCGACGCGGCCGTCAATCGGCGCGCGGACGCGGCGCTGATCGCGCTCGTGCGTCAGGCGCTCGACGATCGCCTTCTCCGTCGCCAGCTGGCCCCGCAGCACCGCCTGTTCGCGCTCGAGCCGCTCAGCGCGGACGGCCTGTTCGCTGTCGCTCGCCCGTTGCTCCGACCGCTGCCGGTCGATGTCGAGCCGCAGCGTCGCGGCCAGCGCCTGGCGCCGCTCGAAGTCGCTGCGCGTCCGCAGGAATTCAATCTCCGGCACCAGGCCGCTCTCGTGCAGTTTCTCGGCGCGCGTGAGCTCTTCGCGCGCTTGCGACGCGGCCGCCTCGGCTTCGCGGAGCCTCGCGCGCGCCTCCTCGCCGGCGCTGCCCGCGCCCTCGACCGCCTCACGCCTCCCCTGCTTCTGCGCGATCAGCTCGCCGCTGATCCGCGCGAGCTGCGGCGCGAGCGTGTCGAGCCGCGTCTGCTCTTCCTGCAGCTGCAGGCGCTGCGCTTCGGCGTCGAGGTCGATCAGGACGTCGCCCTGCGCGACGTCGGCGCCGAGCGTCAGGTGGATCGTACGGATCTGCCCCGCGACGGGAGACTGGATGGGATGCACGGCCTGGTTGACTTCCAGCCGCGCGGAGTCGGAGACGACGTAGACGGGGAGCCGCGCGAAGAAGAACCACGCGCTCCACGCCAGCAGCAGGAGCGCCGTGCAGGCCAGCGCCGCCAGCCACGCGCGGACCCGATCGGCTTCGAGCGAACGAAGGGTGTGAGCGAACGGCTGGGCCACGAGCGGCCCATTATGCCGTCATCCGGCGCGTCTCAGACTCTGGATTGATATTCGCCGGTCTCGGTGTTGACCCGGACCTTGTCGCCCTCGTTGACGAAGGGCGGCACCTGGATGACGAGGCCGGTTTCGAGCGTCGCGGGCTTGATCTGGTTGCTCGCGGTCGCCCCCTTGATGCCGGGGACGGTTTCCTTGACCAGCAGGTCGACCGTCGGC
>Ga0105858_1000850_pt1 | contig 11086 bp, 10 predicted proteins | sample OrgsoiDNA_201062_FD_89683 | JGI IMG/M metagenome (GOLD analysis project Ga0105858, IMG submission 89683) | Permafrost soil microbial communities from the Arctic, to analyse light accelerated degradation of dissolved organic matter (DOM) -... | ecosystem: Environmental > Terrestrial > Soil >...
CACGGTAACGTCAGCAAAGGCGACGTGGTGATCCAGGACAGCCGCAATTGCATGATTCACGGCAACGGCAAGCTGGTGTCGGTGATCGGCCTGGACAACATCGTGGTGGTGGAAACCAAGGACGCGATGATGATTGCCCACAAGGACAAGGTCCAGGGCGTCAAGCAGATGGTCAGCACCCTGAACGACCAGGGCCGCAGCGAAACCCAGAACCACTGCGAAGTCTATCGTCCGTGGGGCTCTTACGACTCGGTGGACATGGGCGGCCGCTTCCAGGTCAAGCACATCTCGGTCAAGCCGGGCGCGTGCCTGTCCCTGCAAATGCACCACCACCGCGCCGAGCACTGGATCGTGGTCAGCGGCACGGCCGAAGTCACGTGTGACGAGAACGTGTTCCTGCTCTGCGAGAACCAGTCCACCTACATCCCGATCGCCTCGGTGCACCGCCTGCGCAACCCGGGCAAGATCCCGTTGGAAATCATCGAAGTGCAATCGGGCAGCTACCTGGGCGAAGACGATATCGAGCGCTTCGAAGATATCTACGGACGCTCCACCCCGGTAGAACGTGGCGTGTCGGTGAAAACTATCGCGCAGTAAAACAGTCGTAGAAAGAAGCCCTCATCCAGCCCATTGCGTCCCCTATCCGCAGTGGGTTGGGTGGGGGCTTTTTTTGTGGGTTTTGGGGTGAATGTGCGGGCCTCATCGCAGGCAAGCCAGCGCCCACAGTTAACCGCATTCCAACGGGTGTACCCGGTCAACTGTGGGAGCTGGCTTGCCTGCGATGGCGTCCGAAAGCACACCAAGACTCATGCACTGAACACCAGAGCTACCTTAACGGGACCAGCCTGCAATTGGCCGAAACCGGTTTGACCTTGGTTGAGGCGTGCACCTAAGGATTGCACGCGGACTCTTCTGCTCAGTCAGTCATCGGGGGCAAGCCCCCTCCCACCTTTTGATTGGTGAATGCAGTCCAAGGTGGGCGCTGGCTTGCCTGCGATGGCGGCCGCCCAGCCAACACACCGCTCAAGCTCGCCAATCCCACCTACGCTTAAGTTAGGATGCTCGTTCCCTATTCGAGGTGGTCTCCATGTTCTTCGGCGTTCTCCTGATCATCACCTGGCTGATCCTGCTGCTGCGCTACCCGGCCAAGGCGTTGCCGGTGTCGCTGGCGGCCGCCGTCGGCCTGGGCTGTGTGGCGATTTGGGTGGTGTGGCTGGACAGCCGCGAAGCCTCGCAACTGTCGCGCCTGGAACTGCGCATCAGCTATGCGCCGCAGGAATGCCCGCCAGATCGACCGCTCAAACTGGTCCTGAGCAACGGCAACGACGTACCGCTGACCGAACTGCGCTGGCGCGTTGCAGCCTATGCGCCGGGCGACTCCGTCAACCTGGCCGACAATGTCTACGCCGCCCCACGCTATCGCGGCCCCGGCGAGTTGCAGGCCGGCGCCACCTGGGACGACTGCCTGCCCACACCACCGCTGCGCCCCGGCTACCGCCCACAAACCCTGGAATTTCGCGCCGAGCACCTGCAAGGCAGTTTCTCGGACTGACAAAGGATTGATTCATGCCCACTGTACTGATCACCGGCTGCTCCAGCGGCATCGGCCGCGCCCTGGCCGATGCCTTCAAAACCGCAGGCTATGAAGTGTGGGCCAGCGCCCGCCAGCCTGATGATGTCAGCGCCCTGGCTGCCGCCGGTTTCAAGGCCGTGCAACTGGACGTCAACGACGCTGTGGCGCTCAAGGCGCTCGCCGAACAGATCGGCGGGCTGGACGTGCTGATCAACAACGCCGGTTATGGCGCCATGGGCCCGCTGCTCGACGGCGGCACCGAGGCCATGCAACGCCAGTTCGAAACCAATGTGTTTTCCATCGTCGGCGTGACCCAGGCGCTGTTTCCTGCGCTGCGTCGCGCCAAAGGCCTGGTGGTGAACATCGGCAGTGTCTCCGGCGTCTTGGTGACACCGTTTGCCGGTGCCTACTGCGCCTCGAAAGCGGCAGTGCACGCGCTGAGCGACGCACTGCGCATGGAGCTGGCACCCTTTGGTGTGCGCGTGATGGAAGTGCAGCCGGGCGCTATCGACACGCACTTTGCGAAAAACGCCGGCGCCCAGGCCGAGCTGTTGATCAACGAAAAATCGCCATGGTGGCCGTTGCGCGAAGGCATTCGTGCGCGCTCCCAGGCCTCGCAGAACAACCCGACCTCAGCCGAGCAATTCGCGGCGCACGTATTAAAGGCGGTGCAACAGCCAACGCCGCCACGCCTGCTGCGCGCGGGCAATGGCTGCCGGGCGCTGCCACTGATGGCGGCCTTGGTGCCCAAGGCCCTGTTGGAAAAAGTGTTGAAGAAGCGCTTCGGCCTGTCGGGCTCGCTCTAGCCTTTCATGAAATCGATAAACGCCCGCACCTTGAGCGGCAAATGCCGGGTGTCCGGGTACATCGCGTAGATCCCCTGTGGCGCAAAGCGATGGTCCGCCAACAAGCGCACCAAGCGCCCCGCCGCCAGGTCATCCTGCACCAACCATTGCGGCAGCACCGCCACGCCGTGGCCGCGCACGGCAAACGCCTGAAGCACGGCCGCACTGTCGGCCACCAGCGCAGTCGGCCCGGCGCGGTATTGATGCTCGCTGCCGGCCGGGTCGGTCAGGCTCAGTTCGGTCAAACGGCCATGGCCCAGCTTGGGCACCTGTTCCAACGCATCCAGCGTTTGCACCTCGGCAAACTCGGGCGCCGCCACTGCAAACACCTCAAAGGTCGACAACTGCACCGCACGGTGGTTGGAGTCGAGCAGGCGACCCAGTCGAATCGCCACATCAAAGCGTTCGGAGATCAAATCGGCGTGGGTCGAGGAAGTGGATAAGTGAATGTTCAGGTCCGGGTGCAAGCGGCGAAAGGCTTCCACCGCCGGAGCAACCACTGCCAGCGCGTATTCCACCGTGGTGGTGATGCGCAACGTGCCTTTGAGCTGGGCATGCTCGGAGCGCGCCTCCTCCACCGCCAGGCGCGCTTCTTCAAGCATGCGTGTGCAGCGCAGGTAAAAGCGCTCGCCGGCATCGGTCAGCGCCAGTTGGCGGGTGTTGCGGGTCAGCAGGGTCACGCCCAGCTCCGCCTCCAGGCGCTTGAGGTTGAAGCTGACCACGGCGCGGGTCTGGCCCAGCAAATCGGCCGCTGCGGTAAGCGAACCGGCCTCTACTACAGCCTTGAAGGTGTCGAATCGGTCCAGGCTGACCATCGGCCACGCCCTCCTTTGTCAAAATATTTTTGACAAACTAACAGGCAAACCGGCGTAGCCCAAACCCTGCCGGCGGCCTACCCTGCGCGCTTCATTCGCAGGATCGCGTCCATGACCTACCGCTCGAAAGTCGCCTGGATCTTTTTATTCGGCTTTGCCCTGGACCTGGTGAACATGTTTGTCGCCACGGTCGCCTACCCGGACATCGCCCGCGAACTGCACGCCTCGGTCACGCAATTGGCCTGGATCAGCAACGCCTACATGCTTGGGTTGACCGTGATCATTCCCCTGAGCGTGTGGCTGGCGGCACTGATGGGCGAGCGAACGCTGATCGCGGCGAGCCTGCTGTTGTTCGCGGGGGCTTCGCTGATGGTCGGCCAGGCGAGTTCGATCCAAACCCTGATTGGCTGGCGGACGCTGCAAGGCTTGGGCGGCGGACTGCTGATTCCCGTGGGCCAGGCCATGGCCTACCGGCACTTTCCAGCGGCAGAGCGCAGCCAGTTGACGGCGCGGGTGATGTCGGTGGCGCTGCTGGTGCCGGCGCTGTCGCCGGCCCTGGGCGGGTTGATTGTCGACAGCCTGTCGTGGCGCTGGATCTTCTATGCCAACCTGCCGCTGGCGTTGATCACTTTGCTGCTGGCACTGCTGTGGATAAAACCTGACGCGCCTGCCACGGAGCGCCCGGCCCTGGACGTGGGCAGCATCTTCAAGCAGATCCGTAGCCCGATGCTGCGCGTGGCGATGTTGGTCTATCTGTTCATCCCCGGCGTCTTTATCGGTACCAGCCTGATCGCCATCCTCTACCTGCGCGGCCTCGGCTATGACGCCACGCAGACCGGCGCGCTGATGCTGCCGTGGGCACTGGCGTCGGCGCTGGCGATTTTCCTGAGCAAAACACTGTTTAACCGCTGCGGCCCCAAACCCTTGCTGCTGGCGGGCATGGCGTTGCAATGCATCGGCATCCTGTTGCTTAACCAACCCGCCTGGGTGATTGCGGCCTATGCCTTGATGGGCCTGGGTGGCAGCTTGTGCAGCAGCACCGCGCAGACGCTGGCGTTTCTCGACATACCCGCAGAACGCATGGGCCATGCCAGCGCCCTGTGGAATATCAATCGGCAAGTGAGCTTTTGCCTCGGCGCGGCGGCGCTCAGTGCGCTGTTGTCGGCCTTGGATTCCTTCGCCATAACCTTCACGATAGCGGCAGCCCTGACACTGCTGCCCCTTTTTGCAGTGCTGCGCCTGGACGCTTCCAGAGTACGGACACTGCTTCACCCAGCCAACGAGCCCAGCCATGATTGATTACAGCGATTTTTTTGAAGAAGTGATCCAGACCCATGTCGAGATCGAGCAATGGTTTGCCGGCGTTGCGCCTGAAGGCACACTGCAAACGTTGCTGGCGCGCTTCTCACCCGACTTCAGCATGATCGCGCCCGCCACCGGTACGCGGGTAAATGCGGCCGGGGTGAAGGCACTGTTTACCCGCCTTGGCGGTATGCGCCCGGGCTTGAAAATCACCTTGAGCGAAATGACCGGGATCGACCGCCATGCACGCGGCGCCACGGTGACCTACCGCGAACACCAGATCGATGACAGCGGCACGCAGACTGATCGACGCGCCACCGTGGTGTTCGAAAAGCAGGCCAGTGGCGCCTTGCTGTGGCGCCATCTGCACGAAACCTTTATCAAGGCTTAACAGGGTCAAAACTGTGGGAGCGGGCTTGCTCGCGAAGGCGGCGGATCAGTCAACACTTGCTTCAACTGACACTCCGTCTTCGCGAGCAAGCCCGCTCCCACATAAGCCTGCTCCCGCCGTTAGTGTTGCGTTGGGTTGACGATGACGGTGCAAGTAATGCCCGCCGCCAACAGCACGCCGTCGGGCACTTCATCAATGCGAATGCGCACCGGCACGCGCTGGGCCAGGCGCACCCAGTTGAAGGTCGGGTTCACATCGGCGATCAGTTCGCGGCTCTCGGGGTTATCGCGGTCGTAGATGCCGCGCGAGATGCTTTCCACGTGGCCCTTGAGCGTCTCGCCACTCATCAATTGCATATCGGCCTCATCACCAACTTTGACGTGGGGCAGCTTGGTTTCTTCAAAGAAGCCATACACCCAGAACGAATTCATATCGACCACGGCCATTTTTGCTTCGCCAATACGCGCGTAGTCGCCCCGGTGCACGTTGAGGTTGGTGACGTAGCCGTCCACCGCCGCCACCACTTGAGTGCGTTTCAAATTCAGCTCAGCCGCCTCTAACTGCGCCAGCGCGTGTTGGTAATCGGCCAACGCCGAGTCGGCGATGTTGCTCGCGTCGTCGCGGTTTTCCTTGGAGATCACCAGGGCGTCGAGGTCGGCGCGGCGGTGCGCGTTGACCTTGCGCATCTCCCACGTGGCCTTGCGCGAGGCGACCAGCGACTGCGCCTGCTTGACCGCGATGCGGTAATGCTCGGGGTCGATCTGCATCAGCAGGTCGCCCTTCTTCACCAACTGGTTGTCACGCACCGGCACCTCCACCACTTCACCGGTGACGTCGGCCGCCACGTTGATGATGTCGGCGCGCACACGACCGTCGCGGGTCCACGGGGTCTCAATGTAGTGCACCCACAGCGTGCGGCCAATCCAGATCGCCAAAGCCAGTACCAGCAAGGTCGCGAGCAGGCTGAAAAACTTTTTCATCGGGGCATTCTCAACGGTAGACGGTCAGCGCCAGGGCGCCGAACAAGCAGACGAACAGGCTCAGGCGCAGCAACGCCGGGTGCCAGAAAAAACGGTACAGGTCGAACCCGGCCAGGAAGCGGTCCAAGGCCCAGGCCAGCCCTGCGGCGATAAAAAACATCAGGGTCATGGTCGGCATGTAGACGCCGTGGAATGCGATTTCACGAGGCATTCGGGGATCCTTTGAGGGCGGCCAGGGGCGATTGCGGGTCCAGCAACGACGTGCGGATAAAGTGCAGGTAGCTTTTCACCCGGCGCAACGCCGAGGTGTCGAAGTGCGGGGCGAAAGGTTCGTCGGTGGCCTGCACGCGGCTGATCGCATGGTCGACGGCAATCAACCCGCGCTCCAGGTTGCTGGCGCTCGGTTGCAGGAACAGCCGCACCAGCGAGCGGCCCATCACCCGGATCGCCTGGCGCCAGGGTTGCGACTCGGCATACGCCGGGTGCACCGGCAATATCGCCTGCTCCTTGCGCAACTCGATGATCGCGTGGCCGACTTCCAGCACCACGAACATCCAGCGCAGCAAGTCGCGTTGCACGTGCGGCTGGCCGACGGCGAGGCCGTAGGCTTGGTGCAGCAGGTCGCGGGTGCGGCTTTCAAAACTCGACGCCAGGCCCTTGAGCTTGCCGCTGATGGCGTACACCACCTGCTCGCGCAGATCCTGTTCCAGGCGGCGCCATAACCAGCGGCTGTTCGGCGGCAGGATAATCGCGCCAGCTGCCGCGCACACCAGCATGCCAATGACCATGGCGATGTAGTCATTGATAAAGCTGTAAGGGTTGTAGACCGTGAGGTTGTCCGGCACCGAGCCGGTACTGAAAAAGATCAGCAAGCCTACGCCGACGCCGGCGTATCGCGGGCGGGAGGCGAGGAACGAACCGAAGATAATCACCGGTGCAAGCATCATGCACAGCAGCGGGAAGCCGTCGATCCACGGGAACACAAAGAACATTTCGACGAAGCCCACCAACGCGCCGATCAAGGTGCCGCAAGCCATCTGGAAGGCCATGCGTTTCGGGTTGGGCGTGGCGGCGGACAGGCCGACGGTGGCGGCGGCGATCAGGGTCATGGTCGCGCCGCTGGGCCAGGCGGTGGCCACCCAGTAACTGCCCAGCACGATCAGGATAAAGGACGCGCGAATCCCTGAAGCGGCGCAGGCCAGCCAGTTGGTTTTCGGCGTGTAGGCTTCGCTCCATCGCTCGCGCTCATGGCTGTGATCGGCCAGTGATGCGTGGGTCTGCGCGTAGTTGTGCAGGTCATCGACAAAGCGGTAAAGCAACTCGTAGGCGGTATGAAAATCCAGCTGCTCGGCTTCGCTCGGATTGCCCTGCTGAAAATTCGCACGCAGGCTGCGCACCTTGGCGGGCAGTCCATCCTTATAGGCGCTCAATTGATTGACCAGGCGCGCCGCGTCGGGGCTGGTGAGCGCACGGCCGGAGAAACCGTCAAGGACTTCGGCCAGGTCTTGCAGGCCGGGCTTGATGGCCGCGGCAACGTGATCGGCTGCATCCGTGCGCAGCCGCTCAAGCAACTGGTGCAAGGCGTTGAAGCGCGTGGTGATGCTCATGAATTCGCTGTTGAGGCGACTCAACCGGCCATTGCGCCGCCGCATGTGCGGGTCTTCAAATACGGTAACGCTGCGCAGCCCTTCCAGGCCCACGGCCTCGGCGATAAAGCGCACATTGCTGGCCTCGAACCCTTCACGCTGGCTGCGCCCACGCAGGCCGTCGGTGACAAACAGCGCGAACACGCCGAAGCGCTGGTACAAGGCGTTGCGCATCGCGGCGCTGCTGGTTTGCGGCAGGATCGCGGCGCTGACCAACGTCGAGCACAGTATTCCCAAAGAGATTTCCAGCACCCGCCACACCGCCGCCATAAAGGCCCCGTCCGGGTGCGCCAGCGCGGGCAAACCCACCATCGCCGCGGTGTAACCCGCCAGCACAAACCCATAGGCGCGAAAGTTGCGATTACGCGTCGCACCGGCCGTGCAAATGCCCACCCAGATCGCCAGCGCGCCGAGGAACAATTCGGTGTTCTGCGCAAACAGAGCGATCAACAAGACCATCACCGCCGACCCCGTCAGGGTGCCCAGGAAGCGGTAAAAACTCTTGGCGAAGACCTGGCCGCTCTGCGGTTGCATCACGATAAACACAGTGATCATCGCGGTGCGCGGTTGCGGCAGTTCCAGGCGCATCGCCAGCCACAGCGTGAGGAACGCGGCGATCAGCACCTTGAAGATATAGACCCAGGTCACGCCATCGCTGCGTGCCCAGTCGAAAAAACCACGGCGCCACTCCAGGGAGTGCAACCAGCGCAGCGGTGCAGGCAAGGGCGTCATCAAATCCTACTCAGTGATCAAACACGGCAAGCGCCGCCGGGGTTTTGCTCGGGAGGGTCTTGGTGTCTGGCGGCGCATCGTTGCCGGCGCCGAGCCCGCCGCCCAGGGCGGTGACCAGTTCGGCGTGGGCACTCAGGCGTGCGGCCTGCACCTGTTGCTCGATTTGCTGCTGGTGAAACAGCAAGGTCTGGGCGTTCAGCACGTTGAGGTAATCGGTGAGGCCGCGCTGGTAGGCGATCATCGCGATGTCGTAGGTTTTCTGCGCAGAGGCCACGGACTGCGCGGCGAAGGACGCCTGCTTGTCCATCGATTCGCGGCGGATCAATTGGTCGCTGATGCCCTTGAGCGCGTTGACCAGCGTCTGGTTGTACTTGGCCACGGCCAGGTCATAACCGGCGCTGGCTTCGCCCAGTTGCCCACTCAAACGACCGCCGTCGAAGATCGGCAAGGTTATCGCCGGGCCGACGTTGTAGTTGAGTTTCTCGCCACTGAGAAACCCCAGCATGGCGCCGCCGGTCGCCATGTAGCCGAGGCTGCCGACCAAGTCGACGTTGGGATAGAACCCGGCATGCGCCACATCGATGCCACGCGCTTGCGCGGCGACTTGCCAGCGGCTGGCGACCACGTCCGGGCGCTGACCGAGCAATTGCGCCGGCAAGCTCGACGGCAATTTCAGCGGCGCGGCGAGGGACAAACTCGGGCGTTGCAGTTGCGCGCCCTCGCCCGGACCTTTACCCGCCAAGGCAGCCAACTGGTTACGGCTCAGGGCGATTTCCTCGTCCAGCGCGTCGAGCTGGCGATGGGTCTCCGGCAACGGCGTTTCGGCCTGGCTGACGTCGAAGTGCGTGCCGATCCCGGCGTTCAGGCGTTTATTGGCCAGGTCGAGAATCTGCTGTTGCTGGGCCAGGGTGGCGGCGACGATGTCGCGGTTGGCGTAATGCAACGACAACTGGATGTAGGCGCGCACCACGTTGTTCTGCAATTCGAGCTGGGCCTGGCGCGCTTCGGCGGCGCTCATATGCGCCAGGTCGACGGCGCGTTCGCTGGCGTTGCTTTCGCGGCCCCACAGGTCAAGGGCATAGCTCAGGCCCAGGGACGAATTGTTGTCCCAGGTGGTTGTTCCGCTCAACTCGCCGGGGCCATAGAACTGATCCTTCGGCCAGTTGTGGCGTTTGAGGGTGGTGTCGCTGTTGATCTGCAACGACTCAGCCGACTCGGCAATGCCGGCCATGGCCCGCGCCTCACGCACCCGCGCGGCGGCCATGGCCAGGCTCGGGCTGTTTTGCGTGGCACGTTGCACCCACTGATTGAGTTGCGGATCGCCATAGGCTTGCCACCATTGCGTGGTGGGCCAGTGGGCGTCGTGGGCGGCACTCTGGATGGCTTGGTCGGTGGCCAGGTTATTGGCGTTGAGGGCCTGGCCTTGGGGGGCGATTCCTCCGGTTCCGATGCAGCCGCTGATTGCTAACGATAAGGCCCAAACACTGAGAGTCTTCAGCTCTCTGATGATGTGACGCGGCACGGCAAGCGTATTCCTGAGGTGGTGTTGCGCAAGAGGTGGCGCAATTCTAGGGGGCGGCATGGGGAACGATAAGCTGGCATTCCTGTGAATCTTTGTTACCGTTCAGGCGATAATCCGTTGGTAGGGATCACTGGACGGCGTAACTTTCTGTCACAATTTGCTATCTCCCCTGAGAACACTCCATGGACACTTTGCAAAACATGCGCGCTTTCAGTTGCGTGGCCGAAGCCGGCAGCTTCACCGCCGCCGCCGTGCAACTGGACACCACCACGGCCAACGTCTCGCGCGCGGTCTCCAACCTGGAAGCCCATCTGCAAACCCGCTTGCTCAACCGCACCACCCGCCGCATCGCGCTGACCGAAGCCGGTAAACGCTATTTGCTGCGTTGCGAGCAGATCCTGGCTTACGTGGAAGAAGCCGAAGCCGAAGCCAGCGACGCGCACGCGCGGCCGGCCGGGCAGTTGAAAGTGCACACCATGACCGGTATCGGCCAGCATTTCGTGATTGACGCCATTGCCCGCTACCGCCGTACGCATCCCGACGTGACCTTCGACCTGACCCTGGCCAACCGCGTGCCGGACTTGCTCGATGAGGGTTACGACGTGTCGATCGTGCTGGCCAGTGAATTGCCGGACTCGGGGTTTGTGTCCCAGCGACTGGGCATTACCTACAGCATCGCGTGTGCGTCGCCGGATTACGTCAAGGCCAAGGGCTGTGCGCAACGGCCGCAGGATTTGCTCAACCATGCGTGCCTGCGGTTGGTGAGCCCGGTGATCCAGCTGGATAAATGGACCTTCAACGGGCCGGAAGGCCAGGAAAGTGTGGCGATCAATACGTCGCCGTTTCTGGTTAATTCGGCGGACGCGATGAAAACGGCGATTACCAGTGGCATGGGCGTGGGGTTGTTGCCGGTGTATGCGGCTATCGAGGGGTTGCGTAACGGCACGCTGGTGCGGGTGATGCCTAACTACCGTTCGCAAGAGCTGAACTTGTATGCGATCTACCCGTCGCGCCAGTACCTGGATGCGAAGATCAAGACGTGGGTTGAATACCTGCGCGGGTCGTTGCCCGAGATTTTGGCGGCGCATCAGGCGGAGTTGGTGGCGTATGAGTTGAGTGGGAGTCTTAGCGGGGCGCGGTTGGCTAACTGACTGGGCTTTTGGGTTGGGTTTTGGGGGGCATATCCGGTATTTGCGTGATGGCCGCTTTGGGTTCCGCCCTTACGGCGGGTCACTTTGGAAAAGCCCCAAAGTAACCAAAGGGCTCTTGCCCCACCACTC
>Ga0105858_1000854_pt1 | contig 11066 bp, 9 predicted proteins | sample OrgsoiDNA_201062_FD_89683 | JGI IMG/M metagenome (GOLD analysis project Ga0105858, IMG submission 89683) | Permafrost soil microbial communities from the Arctic, to analyse light accelerated degradation of dissolved organic matter (DOM) -... | ecosystem: Environmental > Terrestrial > Soil >...
ATGGCGTCGAGTCCATAGCCTATCTTGCAGCTCCAGAACGCGCGCTTCTCGCTTGGGGTCGTGTGTTTGTACCAGCCGAACATGCCACTGCTGGCGGGTTCGTCGGGTAGCGCTTCAACTTGCGTGCTCGCATAGCGTGCTTCGGTATTCATGGTTTTCTCCGGGGTTCGTGAGCGTGCGCTCAGAGCACAGCGAGCGATGAGTTAGGGATATCGGTCATGAGCATGTGACCCGGCCGATGCGCAATGGCGAACGGCAGGCGCGCGCTTTCAATAGCGCTTTGCGGCGTCACACCGCACGCCCAGAACACGGGTATTTCGTGCTCGTGGATGGAGACGGATTGACCGTAGTCGGGCTGCATCAGGTCTTCAATACCGAGCACCGCCGGGCTGCCAAGATGCACTGGCGCACCGTGCACCGAAGGGAACCGGCTCGTGATCTGGATGGCCCGTACCGCATGCGCACCACTCATGGGACGCATGGAAACGACCAGCTTGCCGCCAAACGGCCCAGCCACCTGATTTGCGATATTCGTCCGATACATGGGCACGTTGACACCCTCGTCAACGTGTCGCAACGGGATGCGTTCGCGGGCCAGCATCTGCTCGAATGAAAACGAGCAGCCGATGGCGAACACCACCAGATCGTCGCGCCAGAGTTCGACGATATCGTCGGGCTGCTCGCACAGCACGCCGTCGCGATACACGTTGTAGCCGGGAACGTCGGTGCGGATATCGAGGTCGCGGCCCAGCGCCGGGACGTTCCACTGGCCCGGTTCACCCACGCCCAGCAGCGGACACGCCTTCGGGTTACGCACGCAAAAACGCAGGAAATCCTCTGCGTAGGCGCTTGGGATGATGGCGAGGTTGGCTTGCGCGAACTCGCCGCAGTGACCGGCGGTCGGACCGGTGAAACGCTTGCTGCGGACTTGCTGACGGAAAAGATGCGGCATGGTTCGGGTCCCTCACGAATGCAATGAAATGGCGATGTAGCAGGTGATGGGATGCAGGTTAGGGGCGAAAAAAAAGCGGCGCCAGCGAGTTATTCCGCTCGTAGGTGTTAAGGTTTTCTTAACAGTTTCGTGCGGGTTTTTACGTAGCAGGCCTGGCGTTGATAGCCGGACGAATGGGCGCTGAGTGAAGCTACATGCCTTTGTACACGGTGTTTTAACGCGCAGACGCCAACGCGCGGAAGCGCGTCGTCTGCTCAGAAACACCCTGCAGAAGAGATCGATTACGCAAGCGCATTTTTTTTGGCGGAGTTAATAATTCCTCCGGGCTGCCGTTAAAGCGAAACAGCGGGCTCGTTCTCCACGCCTCTCCTGACCGCAGTTCCTTTCAACTGGAAAACAAAAAATGAACCGTCTGTCCTTGCGCCAGAAGTTATGGATGCCGCTGATTCTTTCGTGGTTCGGCCTTCTTACGCTGACTGTCTGGCACGCATACCAGACGCGTGACCTGCAGTTGTCGGAGCGTCACCGCGATCTGGGCGATATTGTCGCGATGTCTTATTCAATCGCCGCCGGCCTCGACAAGCTGGCGCAGAGCGGCAAGATGTCGGTCGACGCCGCGAAGCAGGAAGCGATCGCGCGGATCGGCGACCTGCGGTATGACGGCGGCGGTTACGTGACTGTCGTCGGGGCGAATTCGGTCATGATCATGCATCCCATCATCCCGAAGCTGGACGGCAAGGACATGTCGGACTGGAAGGACGCAAAGGGCAATGAGCTCTACAAGGCTATCGCCGCGGCAGGCAGTTCTGCGGAGGGCGCAGGGTTTCTCGAATACTGGTGGCCGAAGCCGGGCGAGACCGAACCGAGTTCGAAGCTCGGTTATACGAAGCGTTATAAGCCGTGGGACTGGGACATGATTGCCGGTACGTATCAGGACGATATCCAGGCCGCGTTCTATCGCACGCTGCTGCATTCGTTCCTGATGCTGTTCGCACTCGGCGCGGCTATTTCGCTGTTTGCGTCGCTGGCAATCAAGAGCGTGCGCCGTTCGCTTGGTGGTGAACCTGCTGCCGCTGCACAACTCGCGCGGCAGATTGCATCGGGCGACCTGACGGGACGTATCGACGTGACGGCGGGCGATACGCAGAGTGTTATTTCAGCAATTGCCCATACCCGCGACAGCCTGGCCGGCACGGTATCGCGCGTGAAGGACGCCGCCGACGCCATCAAGCTTGCTGCAGCCGAAATTGCCAGCGGCAACGCAGACCTGTCGAGCCGTACTGAGCAACAGGCGGCGTCGCTGCAGGAGACCGCGGCAGCCATGGACGAGATCACGTCCACGGTCAGGGCGAACGCCGAGAATGCGTCGCAAGCGAGTCAGGTCGCGGCAAGCGCGTCGGCGCAGGCGCTGCGAGGCGGCAACGTGGTAAATGATGTGGTCGAGAACGTGCGCGCGATTGCAACCAGTTCGAAGCAGGTCGCCGAGATCACGGCGGTGATCGACGGCATTGCGTTCCAGACGAATATTCTCGCGCTTAACGCGGCAGTTGAAGCAGCGCGTGCCGGTGAAAACGGCCGCGGGTTTGCGGTGGTGGCGGGCGAAGTGCGCAGCCTCGCACAACGCAGCGCGGCGGCGGCAAAAGAAATCCGCGTGCTGGTTGATACCTCGCTGACGCAGATCGAAAGCGGTGCGGGACTCGCCGAAAACGCGGGCAAGGCAATGGCTGATATCGTTACAGCGGTTAAACGCGTGACAACGATTGTGGAAGACATTGCTACTGCGTCGAGCCAGCAGAGCGTGGGGATTGAAGAGGTCAACCGGGCGATCGCGCAGATGGACGGCACCACGCAACAGAACGCGGCGCTGGTGGAGCAGGCCGCTGCCGCAGCGAGTTCGATGAACGACCAGGCGCTGCGCCTGGGTGACGCCATGCAGTCATTCCGGCTGACGCCTGCATGAATACACGTTTCCTCGAGACCTTCGTGACGCTGGCTGAACTGGAAAGTTTCCGGGCGACGGCGCGTGCCCTGCACGCCACGCCCGCGACCATTTCGCTACGCATCAAGTCGCTCGAGGACGAGTTGAAGACCGAGCTGGTTGACCGTACCTCAACGGCGTTCCGCTTGACCACTGCGGGGCAGAGCCTGCTCGGGCTGGCGAGGAATGTGGTCGATGCCGCGCGTGCGTTGCGCGAGGCGGCGGGTCAGGAGGTGGTGGTCGGCGGCAAGCTGCGGCTGGGGGTGATCGAAACGGTGGTGCATAGCTGGCTGTCACACTACATCACGTATCTCAATGCGAACTATCCGAAGCTCGACGTGGATCTCACCGTCGACTCGAGTTCGGTGTTGCAGCGCCGCTTGCTGAGCGGCGAACTCGATCTCGTCATACGGGTGGAAGGGATCGACAGCACCAAGATTGCATCGAGTGCGATTGCGAGTTATCCGGTCCGCTGGATCGCGAGACGCGGGCTGTTGTCGCGGCGCGCGACGGGGCTTGCTCTACGTGTCTTGCAACGGCCGATAGTCACGTTCGGCCGTGGGACGGCACCGCAAGTCGCGCTGGAAAGCATCGTACATACGCTTGCCCGGCAAGAGAACATGCGGCCCGAACAAACGCGTATTACGTGCTCGCCGTCGGTGGCCGCGATCGTTCAACTGGTGCGCGACGGATATGGCGTCGCCGGTATTCCCAGTCTTTTTGTCGCCAAGGAATTGCAAAGTGGCGAGTTCGTCGAGTTGCCGCTGAAGCCGGTTCCGCCGCCAATCATTGTGTCGCTGTGCAAGCCCGTCGATGCCAGCGTGATGGTCAATGCAGCGGCCAATGCCGCGCACGTTGCCTGTTCCGCCTACTCCAAATCGATCAAAAAAGACTTCCTGGAAGGGCTTTAACTTTCGCTCGAGGGCGCCTCGCGCTGGAACACAACGGTTGGCTTGCCCTTGTAAGTGGTCGTGCGACTTTCTGCGAATGAACATTTTCTGGCGAGTGCAAGCGACGCCGCATTCTCCGGCGAGATGATGCAAACAATCTCCGCTTCGGGCCAGCGTGTATCCGCCCACTGCAACGCGGCGCGCACGGCTTCGGTCCCGTAACCCTTACCTTGCGACTCTGTCGTCAACATCCATCCAATCTCCGGCGCTTCATCGAATGCCGGGTCGATACCGCGCTTGTATTGCCCGAAGCCGACCTCGCCGACGAACTTGCCGCTGCGCTTCTCGCTGACTACCCAATAGCCGAATTCCATCAATGCCCAATGCCCCGCGCTTCGAAGCAGGCGCGCCCACGCTTCTTCCTTCGTGAAGGCGTTGCCGGTGACGTGGCGCACGACCGCGAGGTCCGACCACATGGCGTAGATATCGTCGAAATCGGCGCGTTGCGGCGGACGCAGGACGAGGCGATCGGTTTCCAGAACTGCGGCGGAGTGGGGCATGGTCGAAGCATGTGAGCGTGTGAGCGTGGATAGGCCAGGGCGCGCCGTTAGCGGCGCAGCCTGAAGGGAACAAGGAATATAACCGCTCGGGTCGGGACCGGAAAGTCTGAAAGTACATGGCGGTCTTGCAGACCGTTGGTTGTCAGTGTTCTAAAAAAGTGCTCGCCGGTCGGCACAAATCGCGCTATCCGTCGAAAATTTTGCGCGGTTACTGTCGCTGCAAGGGTTCGGTGCGCGTCACTGGACGCCGATAGAACCGCGACTTCGAACCAAGACGAGTTAGACGACCATGACAGAGTTGCACGACCTCAGCGCGCGGGAAATCGCCGCGCGCTACGCCGCTAAAACGCTCACGCCGGTGGACTATATCGAGCATGTGCTCGCGCATGTCGCCCGCTGGGAGCCGCATGTGAATGCGCTCTATGCGTTTAATCCCGATGCCGCGCGCCGCCAGGCTCAAGCCTCCGCACGCCGTTGGGCCGACGGTGCTGAACTCAGCGTGATCGATGGCGTGCCGGTGACGCTGAAGGAAATGATAGCGACCGAAGGCGACCTCGTGCCGCAGGGATCCGCCGGCTCGAGGCCGCATCCTGCGAGCGCTGATTCACCTATCGCCTCGCGCATGCGTGAAGCCGGCGCGGTCATCCTGGGAAAGACAACGGCGCCGGATTTCGGCATGTTGTCGTCGGGACTGTCGAGCCTGCACGGCGTCACCCGCAATCCCTGGCAACTCTCGATGAATCCGGGCGGCTCGAGTTGTGGCGCTGCGGCCGCAGCAGCGGCCGGCTACGGGCCGCTGCACGTGGGCACCGACATAGGCGGCTCGGTGCGCTTGCCAGCCGGCTGGTGCGGTCTGGCGGGCTTCAAGCCATCGCACGGTCGCATCCCGATCGATCCGTATTACACCGGCCGCTGTGCTGGCCCGATGACCCGCACCGTCGACGACGCCGCGGTCCTCATGCAATTCCTCTCGCTTCCCGACTGGCGCGATGCGACGAGCCTGCCGCCCGAGTCCATCGACTGGACGATCGAGGCCGCCGATGTACGCGGCTTGCGCATCGGCCTGATGCTCGACGCTGGTTGCGGCCTGGACGCTCAACCGGAGATCATGGCGGCGGTGGGGGAGGCAGCGGATCTGTTCGCGGCGCATGGTGCGCAGATCGTGCCGGTAGCGCCGGTGCTGGACCGCGCGATGCTCGACGGCCTCGACCGCTTCTGGCAAGCGCGGCTCTGGAGTGAACTGGAGTGCCTGACCGAGGCTGAGCGCGCGCGCGTGCTGCCTTATATCGTCGAATGGGCGGGGCAGGGCGCGAATGTGTCGGGCGTGGAGGCGGTGCGCGGTTTCGGCCGGACCTTCGAGATGCGCGCGACGACCGCCCGCTTGTTCCAGCAGGTCGACGTTGTGTTGTCCCCGGTCAATCCGATAGCCGGGTATTCCGCGGAGTGGGCAAGCCCCACCAACGACCCGCTCCGCCCGTTCGAGCACATTGCATTCACGGTGCCGTGGAACATGGGCGAGCAGCCGGCGTTATCGATTAATTGCGGGTTCACGCCGGGTGGCATGCCGATCGGCTTGCAGATAGTCGGCCCGCGTTTTTCCGATCGGCGCGTGCTCCAGCTCGGTAAAGCCTATGAGAGCTGGCGGCCCGCTGCGCCGCCTTGGCCTGCACCGCCCCATTGACGTAACCCGGGCGGCCGGATGTCCACGCTGTTGACGTGGTCACGTTGGCAATGCCCTGCAAAACACCTCGTATTCCGTCATTCCGTTTCGATATTTGCCCCGATGCGCCCACTCCGGCCGCAGCGCTTAACCGCGGGCGGCGGGCTGGTCATGTTTGCTCTTAACGAAGGACATGTCATGTCAGATTCAATCCAGACAGCCTACACCGGCGACGAGTTCAGTCCCAGCGGCACGCGTCCGGACGCCGCGAGCGCACGCCGAAACGTGGTGGCGGTTGCGCTGGGCAACGCCGTCGAGTTCTTCGACTTCGGCACGTATGCGACCTTCGCCGTAATGATCGGCCACACGTTCTTTCCGGCGAAAAGCCCGTTTATCAGCTTGCTGCTTTCGGTGTCCGTGTTCGGGCTCGGGTTCGTCGTGCGGCCGCTCGGCGCGGTGCTGATCGGTGCTTATGCGGACCGCGCCGGACGCAAGCCCGCCATGATGCTCACGCTTGTACTGATGGCGGTAGGCACCGGCGCGATCGCGATATTGCCGGGCTATCAAACGCTCGGCATTGCAGCGCCCATCCTGCTGGTCGTGACGCGGCTGGTGCAAGGGCTTGCCTGGGGTGGCGAGGCAGGCCCAGCGACTACGTACATCCTTGAATCGGCGCCGCTGGACCGCCGGGGCTCGTATGCATGCTGGCAGGTCGCGACGCAAGGTTTCGCGGCCGTGGCTGCCGGGCTGACGGGCTACGGGCTCGCTGTTGTGCTGCCCGAGCAGGCGCTCAATTCATGGGGCTGGCGCGTGCCTTTTGTGTTCGGCCTGCTGGTCCTGCCGGTCGGCATCTACATTCGCCGGCGTCTCGCCGACACGATTCAGGAACACGACGCGCCGACCTCCACGCGGGAGATTCTCCACGAACTTAATACGTCGCATCGCCGGCCGATTGTCATCGGCTTGCTGATCCTGCTCGGCAGCACGATCACGCAGTACTTCCTCAACTACATGACGACCTTCGCATTGACCGAGCTGCATTTGCCGGGCCGCGTGGCGATGCTCGCAACGCTTGTCACCGGGGCCGCGCTTGCTGTGTTTGCAGTCGCAGGCGGACAACTGTGTGACCGCCTCGGCCGCCGCGCCGTGCTGATCTGGCCGCGTGTCCTGCTGCTCGCACTGATCTTCCCCGCGCTGAATTTGATCGTGTCGCATCCCACGCCTCTCGTTTTCCTCAGCACCATCACGGTCCTCTCGGCGCTGCACGGCATGAGCGGCGCGGCACTGATCGTGTTGATCGTGGAGAGCTTTCCTTCGCGCGTGCGCTCCACGGGATTCTCGATTGTCTATGCGGTCGCGGTGTCGGTGTTCGGCGGCACCGCGCAACTGATCATCACCTGGCTCATCGGGACCACCGGGAATCCCATGTCGCCCGTCGCGTATCTGCTCGCGGCAAACGCTATCTGCATCGGCGCAGGGTTCATGGCTGCCGAGACGAAACCGGCTCGCGCCGGCCAATAACGGTTACATCACCACACGTTAAGGCATCGACATGAAATACACACGCAAGGGGAAGTTCAATCGCCTGGGTCAACTCGCGGCGCTGGTGGGCGGACTGGGCAGCGGGGCTGCGCACGCGCAGAGTTCCGTGACGCTATACGGATTGCTCGACGCTGGCCTGCAGTACAAAACGCACGCGGATGCGGCGGGCGATTCGGTGGTCACATCAAGCAATGCAGGCACGTCTTATCCGTCGCGTTTCGGGTTGCGCGGTAGCGAAGACCTGGGCGGTGGCTGGCGGGCGATCTTCAATCTGGAGAACGGTTTTTCGCTGAGCAACGGGGCGCTGGCTTCGTCGGATACGTTGTTCAACCGGGTCGCGCTGGTGGGACTGAGCGGACGCTACGGTACGTTCACGGCGGGGCGTCAGTACAGCGTGCAATACGACAAGACGGTGTTCTACGAGCCGACGCTCTTTAACAACTATTCCATCTTTTCGCTGAACATGATTCCCTCGGCGACGGTGCGGCTCAACAACTCGGTCAAGTATCAGTCGCCGGACATGAGCGGGCTCAATGTCGAGGCGATGTACAGCTTCGGTCAGCAGCTCGCGGGTAACTCCGAAGCGGGACGCTACTGGGGCGCGGCAACGGAATATGTGACGGGCAATTTTTCGGCGCGGGTTGGCTACGAAGAGTTGCGCGGCTCGGTGAGCGGCACCGTCGACCAGTCGAACCTGGTTGATCGAAGGGCCAGCGCGGTAGCGCGCTATGGCTTTGACAAGGTCGTCATTTCAGGCGGCGCGGTGGCGGTGCGCGGTTCGTTGGAGGCATCGCCTGATGGCAATATCTATTGGCTCGCCGCCTCTTACATGCCGAATCCCGCGCTCAAGCTCGTACTCGAAGGCGGTCGCTATTATTACCAGCACGACGCAGGACGTCCGACGCTCTTCAACGCCACTGCACTTTACTGGCTGTCGAAACGCACTACCGTCTACCTCACCGGCGGTTATACGATCAACGGTGGGGGCAGCGATTTCGGCGTCAACAACTACACGACCACCGCGCCCGGCCAGACTCAACTGGCGTTGGGAACGGGCCTGATCGTGCGCTTTTGAGCGTGCCCTCTTGAGTCTCGTTTCGCTTACGGCGATGGTTCGGCTTCGGCCGTGGGATGGACCGCGGACGCGTAACGCGCCATCGCCGTTTGCAGCATGTCCATGCACTTGCGAACGGCAATCGATGTGGGGCGATAGCGGTACACGCAGAGTTCCACGCGGATCTGACGCAAGTCGGGATCGGTGATTGTCACGGCATGCAGGCCGTCCTCGCAGCCGCTATCGTCGAGATCGAATTGCGGCAGGATCAGCAGCGCCGCGCCTTGTCGTGCGAGCGCTTTCTGCGTCTCCAGCGAGCAGGTGGTGAACGATGGATTCAACGTGATGCCACTCGCTTTGGCCACGCGATCCAGTGCTTGCCGGACACCGAACGCGGAGTCGGGAATAGCGAGCGGCTGGTCGACGAGATCGGCGAGCGTGACACTTTCGCGTTGGCTGAACGCGTGACGCGGCGACACCAGAATGCGATGCCAGAGCTCGCAGTGCGCGTGCACTTCGACGTCGGCGCGCTTGGGCAGATAGAAACCGAGTCCGATGTCGGCCTCGCCGCTGCATAGTGCTTCGAGCGTGCGTTGCGCACTCGCTATGACGATATTGAAGCGGATCTTCGGATACTGCCGCGAGAACTCGGCAAGCACCGGCGCGAGCAACCCTGACACCACGCCCTCCGATGCATACACAGACACCGAGCCGACCTCGAGCTTGTGCCGGTCAGCAATCAGCGTGCGTACCTGATCGAACTCCCGCAGCATGAAGTCAACGCGTTCCGCGAGAAACTCACCTTCTATCGTCAGGCTGATACCGCGTGGTCCGCGTTCCAGCAGCGCGACCCCGAAGTAGTGTTCGAGCTGCTCGATCTGCCGGCTGATTGCGCTCGGTGCGACGTGTAGCCGCTCGGAGGCCTTCCGCAACGACGAACTGTGGGCGAGTTCCTGAAAATAACGGAGCGTGCGAAGTTGCATTGAGCTGTCCTTTGCAACGGTGATCGAGTGGGTTCTAATGCGGCGGAAATAGGGGCGTTAAGAGACGCCACCTCGTAGTGTCGACCGCCAATAAAGCGCCCGCGAGTGGTTTTATTGGATTGATGCTCGGGCGTGTTTAGTACGTATGCCGAAGTGCCGTGCAATGACTTGCACGAAATGACTCAACATTCCGAAGTGGCTTTTCGATGCGAGGCGAGTCAGCCCTTCATCTGCACACGATGCTCGGCAACTTAGATTCAATACCGCCCAGTCACACGAGGCGTGCACTTTCGCGATCAATCAACGCGTTGAGTGCTTCACGGATCAACGCCGACTTTTCCTCGCGGCATCTTCTCCTGACGCCATCACGCCATCGCGCCGCTATGCTCCGACACCAGCATCTCGATCAACGCGCTCAGGTCGCGCGTTGCTTCGTTACGCATGGTCGGCGCAATATGAAGCTCCAGTTCCGCGGGTGGCAGCGCCGGCAGACCGTCCGATTCGCCGAACGTGCGCCAGCACGAGGGCAGCGTACGACGGTCGATGATCGTCACCGCCGCGCCATGATTCACCGCAATGCGGATGCCGGTCGGACTCTGGCTCGTGTACACGAGTTGATAATCCCGGCTGATTGCGGTCAGCGCCTGCAATCCTCGCTGCCGATAAGTACAACTTTCGTCGAAGAGAGCGAGCGGCACCGGCGCGTCCGCGCACAACACGAAATCGCGATGTGCCGCCCACACCAGTTCCTGACGCGCCAAGGGTTTTCCCCCGGCACGCTCGCCATGCCGCACGACCAGCGCCAGATCGAGTTCACCTGCACCCAGCCGCTCCAGCAATTCCAGCGACGTCCGGCAATGAATGTGCGGCCTTGCGCCCGGGCGCAATTCATAAAACGCCCGCAGCAATTCCGGCAGCCATAGCTCAGCGTAATCTTCCGGCAGCCCGAAACGAATCACATTGCCGCGGCTACCCCGCGTCAGCGAGGCAATCGCTTCGTTTTGCACCTGCAATATCCGCCGCGCATGGATCAGGAAATTCTCGCCATCGCTGGAGAGCGCGAAATGACGGCTATTGCGCATGAACAGGTGCGCGCCAAGCCGTTCCTCGAGCGTCCGGATACGCAGGCTGATGGTTGATTGCGTGCGGTGAAGCTGGCGCGCCGCCGCCGTAAAACCCCCGCTCTCAGCCACTACTACAAACGCACGCACGAGTTCCGCGTCGAGTGAAGCGATCTTCGACCAATCGGGTTCGCTAATGGAATCCATCGGAAATACTCGCTTTCCAAAAGAAATTGGCCGCCAAAAGATCGGGCCGTCGTTCACAGATTGTTGTTGAAGTCGACTCGTAAATCCACTCGCCAAAATATCGATTTGGAGCCTGCCGTGGTTCTCTCTGTTTCACTTGCCGATGCTGAATGCCTGGATCTCAGCGATATCGTCAACAC
>Ga0105858_1000855_pt1 | contig 11054 bp, 8 predicted proteins | sample OrgsoiDNA_201062_FD_89683 | JGI IMG/M metagenome (GOLD analysis project Ga0105858, IMG submission 89683) | Permafrost soil microbial communities from the Arctic, to analyse light accelerated degradation of dissolved organic matter (DOM) -... | ecosystem: Environmental > Terrestrial > Soil >...
GACGTGATCAAAAGCGCCTTCTACCCGACCAACCGCGATGTTCTGCTGCAAAAAGGCGGCTCCAGCAGCAAGGTGAAAAGCTTCCGCGATGACAAACTCAATGATTTGCTGATTGCCGTGTCCGCCGAAGTGGATCCAAAAAAACGTCTGGCATTGACCGCTGACGTGCAGAACTACCTGCTGGATCAGGCTTATGTCATTCCGATCTTCGAAGAGCCGCAGGTGTTTGCCGGTGCGCCATACCTCAAAGGCATCAACTTTGAAGCCGTTGGCCGTCCGAGCTTCTACGGCGCGTGGCTGGAAAAGCATTAACAGGCAGGAGTAAATCATGAGCCGATACTTTAGCGGTCGCATCGGGCAGGCAGTGCTGGTGTTGTGGGCGGCGTTTACCGTCTCCTTCATCCTGCTGCAAGTCCTGCCGGGTGACGCCATCCTGATCAAATTTCAGAACCCGGATATGGGCCTGAGCCCGGCGCAAATCGCCGACATGCGCGCGGTATACGGCGCGGATGTGCCGGTGTGGCAGCAATATTTCCACACTCTGGGGAATTTCCTGCGCGGGGATTTGGGTTACTCGATTCAGGCTGGCGTGCCGGTGACGGACTTGCTCAGTAGCAACTTCCCACCGACGCTGCGACTGGCGGTACTCGGCTTTGTTCTGGCAACCGCGGTGGCAATCGTCATCGCGTTCCTCTCCAGCCTGCTGCATTTTGGCTGGTTGAAGTCGGCGTTGCAGTCATTGCCGTCGCTGTTTATCTCCATTCCGACCTTCTGGCTCGGCATCGCGCTGATTCAGTTTTTCTCCTTCCATCTGAGGTGGATACCGGTGATTAACCCGGGTGAATGGGTCGGGCTGATCTTGCCGATCGTTACCTTAGCCGTGCCGATCTCTGCCCCGCTGGCGCAAATTTTGATCCGCAGCATAGATCAGGTTCAAACCCAACCCTTCGTTGCCGTCGCCCGTGCGAAAGGCGCATCGCGCAGCGGCGTATTGTGGCGACACGTGGCGCGTAACGCCCTGCTCCCCGCGCTGACCATCGCCGGTTTGCTGTTTGGCGAACTGATTGCCGGGGCGCTGATCACCGAAACCGTGTTTGGCCTCAACGGTCTGGGGCAGTTGACTCAGCAAGCGGTGAATAATCAGGACGTTGCCGTGTTACAGGCGATTGTGGTGATTTCCGCTGCCGCCTTTGTCGGCATCAATTTGCTGGTGGATCTGGTCTATCCGTTACTGGACCCGCGCCTTAAAACGTCTGCTGGAGTCCATGCATGAGTAGCTTACCGATTGAGCAACCGGGTCAACAACAGGCTATCGCACCCGACGTACAAACCGTGCTGGCACCGCGCCCGAAAGCGCGCAGCGCCCTTTTTACCCGCGTGAAACCTGGCCTGATTCTGGCCTGGGCGGTGATGATCGTGGTGATTTTGTGGGCCATCGCCCCCAGCCTGTTTACCTCTTATAGCGGAACCGAAGGCATCGCCGGGGCGCAGCGTCTGGCGCCACAGGCCGGTCATTGGCTGGGCACCGACCAGTTGGGCCGCGACGTTTATGCCCGTATTGTTTACGGCGCTTCGCACTCCTTGTCCGGGGCATTAGTTGCCGTGGCATTGGGTTTGGTGCTGGGCACCGCACTAGGCCTGTTCGCCGGGGCCGTCGGCGGTTTCGCCGATACCGTCGTCATGCGCATTGTGGACGTTTTGCTGTCGATTCCCGGCCTGCTGCTGTCGCTGTCGGTGATTATTTTACTGGGATTTGGCACGGTGCACGCGGCAATCGCCGTCGGCGTGACCTCGATTGCCAACTTCGCCCGCCTTGCCCGTTCCGAAGTGGTGCTGGTACGTCACAGTGATTATGTCGAAGCGGCCTATGGCAGCGGCGGCACCTTCGCTGCCGTGCTGTGGCGACACATTTTGCCCAACTCGCTGACTTCAGTGCTGGCGTTTTCAGCCCTGCAATTTGGTAGCGCGATTCTGGCCATTTCCACCCTGAGTTTCCTCGGCTACGGCACACCGCCGCCGACGCCAGAGTGGGGGCTATTGATTGCCGAAGGCCGTAACTACATCTCCACGGCGTGGTGGCTGACCACCTTCCCCGGCATTGTCGTGGTACTGGTGGTGTTATCAGCCAACCGTATTAGCCAGTCTTTCCGCAGGAGCCGCCGATGAGCCTCAACGTCAGTTTTAATCGCACCGCCGCCGAACACGCGACACCGGTGCTGGCGCTGGAAGACGTGTCGATTGCCTACAGCAGCGGCACCCAGAGCCAGACCGTGGTGCATAACGTCTCCTTTTCGATCTATCCGGGAGAAGTGGTGGCGCTGGTCGGGGAATCCGGCTCGGGCAAAACCACCACCGCCCAGGCGATCATTGGCCTGCTGGCAGAAAACGGTCATTTGCAACAGGGCGCGATCCGCCTTAACGGCACCGACATCAGCCAGTGGTCACAGCGCCGTCTGGATGCGCTGCGCGGTGCGCGCATCAGCCTGATCCCACAGGACCCGACCAGTTCGCTCAATCCGGTGAAAACCATCGGCGCACAGGTGGCCGAGATTTTGAACATTCACCGCCGTCTGCCGCGTAAACAGCGCGACGAACGGGTGGTGGAATTATTGGCCCGCGTTGGGCTTTCGCACCCTGAACTGCGCGCCAAACAGTATCCGCATGAGCTGTCTGGCGGCATGAAACAGCGTGTGCTGATTGCTATTGCCATCGCCCTGCAACCGGCGCTGATCATTGCTGATGAGCCGACCAGCGCGCTGGATGTGACGGTGCAAAAACGTATTTTGGATTTGATCGACGAACTGCGTCAGGAGTTCGGCACCGCCGTGCTGTTCGTCACCCATGACCTTGCGGTTGCCGCTGAGCGTGCCGATCGCCTGCTGGTATTCCGCCATGGCAAAGTGCAGGAACAAGGCGTCACCGCCGAGGTGCTGAATTCGCCAAAAAGCGAATACACCCGCCAGTTATTTGCCGATGTCCCTGCCCTTTCCGGCAAGCATCGTGCCACGACTCGCGTGGGGGCTGGCGAAGCGATATTGCGCGTCGAGAACGTTGTCAAAGATTTCGCCCTTGGTGGCAAAGGCAAACCGGCCTTTCGCGCCGTGGATAACGTGTCGTTTTCCATCGCCAGAGGCACGACCCATTCGCTGGTCGGCGAATCCGGCTCCGGCAAAACCACCCTGGCGCGCATTCTGCTCGGCTTCCAGCAGCCGGATTCCGGCCACGTATTTATTGACGGGCAAGATATCACCCAGCTTAAAGGCGAGGCGCTGCGCCAGTTACGCAAGAAGATCCAACTGGTGTATCAGAACCCCTTTGCCTCACTGGACCCTTCGCAAACGCTGTTTAGCGTGATTGAAGAACCGCTGCTGAATTTTGAAAAAATCGCCCCCGATGAGCGTCGCCGCCGGGTGCATCGCATTGCCGAACGTGTGGCCTTGCCGCTGGAATTACTTAGCCGTAAACCGCGCGAGTTGTCAGGCGGGCAGCGTCAGCGCGTGGCCCTCGCCCGCGCCCTGATCCTCGAGCCAAAGATTTTGGTGCTCGATGAAGCCACCTCAGCGCTAGATGTCACGGTGCAGGCGCAAATACTGAGCCTGTTGCAGGAGTTGCAGGACTCTCTCGGCCTGACCTATCTGTTTATTTCTCACGACCTCGCCACCGTCCGGCAGATTTCGCACAGCGTGTCGGTGTTGAATCGCGGTCAACAGGTGGACTCTGGCGATGTCGAGTCGGTATTTGCCCAGCCGGGCAGTGATTACACCAAAGAACTGATTAATGCGATCCCGGGCAATGGCCGCCATCGCGCTGCATAACTGTAAAGTGTTAAGGAATCATCATGAGCACCAAGAGACTTGGCTTTTTCACCCGTTTGCTGGATGACACCAGCCCACAGGAACGCTACCGGTTGGCGACCGAGCAAATTGTTCATGCCGAACAGCAGGGGTTTGATGCCGCGTGGGTTGCGCAGCACCATTTCCACGCTGCCGAAGGCGGCCTGCCCGCTCCGCTGGTCTTTCTGGCACAGGTCGCCGCGCATACCCGCTTCATTCGCTTAGGCACCGGCGTGATCACGCTGGCGATGGAGAATGCCCTGCGCGTGGCCGAAGACACCGCCGTGCTGGATTTACTCTCCGGCGGACGTCTGGAGATTGGCCTCGGCTCCGGCGGCACGCCGACCTCATTCCCACCCTTTGGTCTGGAAAGCAGCCAGCGGGGTCAGGTGTTTGGTGACAATCTGAATCTGTTGTTGCAGGCGTGGCGCGGTGAAGCGCTGGCCGGAACCGATAACCGCTTGTATCCGGCGGCACCGCAGTTGGTCAACCGTCTATGGCAAGCGACGTTTTCTGTCGAAGGCGGTATTCGCGCCGGGCTGGCAGGCGATGGCCTGATGCTGTCACGCACCCAGCCTCGTCCAGCGGATGCGCCGAATTTAACGCTGGCTGAGATTCAAAACCCGATCATTGACGCCTATCTTGCTGCGCTGCCCGCCGGTGTCGAACCGCGCATTATGGGTTCGCGCACGGCGTTTGTAACCGAAGACGGCAACGAAGCCCGTCGTCTGGCGGAAAAAGGGTTGCGTCGTCAGGCTGAAAGCCACCGCGCCAACGGCCAGACGGTGCATGGCGATACGCTCGATGACCACATTCGCGCCTTCGATGCGCACATCGGTTCACCAGAACAGGTGATCGCCTCACTCAAACAAGACAGCGCGCTGGCGCGAGTGACCGATTTGTCGTTCCAGGTTCACTCGATTGATCCGCCGCATCCTTACATTTTGCGCTCCATTGAATTGATCGCTCGTCACGTTGCGCCCGCTCTAGGCTGGGTGCGCCGGACGCCAAAATCCGTGACTTCCCCTTTGCACGAACTGGTTAAGGAAACCCTATGACTACCGCACATATTACCGATTTACTCAGCCATCTGGCCGTGATTGAAGCCGGTTCTGAGTTGGCACAAGCCCGCGAAACTCGCGACGCGGCCACCCGTCATGCACAGGGCAGCTACGAGGTCATTTTCAGCGCCGATGATGGCGTCGATTTCACTCTCGCCGAGCGTTTGTTGCTGGCTGAAAACGTCGCCCGCTGGCATGGCGACAGCCAATTGGCCTCGCATTATGCCGAGCGGTTAAACGCCCTGCCGGACGTTGGCAATACCGCCCGTTTGCAGTCGGCGTTGGATCATGGCGAACGCCTGAGCTTTAAACCGGCCAGCGCCACCGCCGCGCATCTGCAAGAGTTGCAGAAAGCGGGCTGGTCATTAGACGCTATCGTCACGCTGTCGCAATTGATCGCGTTTATCAGTTTCCAGACCCGTGAATTACGCAGCTACCGCCTGATCAATGGTCATGCGGTGGAAAATGCCAGCGACAAACAGATCGGTGCCGCCTACTGGCGTATTGATGGCAAAGCCCACAGCGGTCGTTCTGCCCCGAAAGCTTTTACCCAAGCAGAATTGGGCTGGGAGCCGTGGATCCCCTCGAAAAAACTGGAAGAGTTTAACGTCGATCAACAAGCGATTCTGGCGCGTTTCGGTCATACCGATTCCGACTATTTCCGCCTGCTGGGCCGCAACCTGCCGGTGCTGGAACAACGCACGCTGACCGACAAAGGCATTTTCTACACCAGCGGCGGCCTGCCGCGTAAAGAGCGCGAACTCGCGGCCACCGTCGCCAGTAAAATCAACGGCTGTATTTATTGCGCCTCGGTCCATGCGCGTAAAGCCAGCCAGCTCTCTAAGCAAAACGACGATGTACAACGCTTAATCGACACCGCGCCGGGCAGCGTGTTGAGCCATGACCAGTCACCTCGCTGGCAGGCACAAATCGACTTCTCCGCCGCGCTGTCGACCACCCCGCCGACCGCCAGCACCGCGCACATCGACCGTCTGCGTGAGCACGGCCTGAGCACCTTGGAAATCGTCGATCTGGCGCAGTCTACCGCCTTCTTCGCTTGGGCTAACCGCCTGATGTTAACTCTGGGAGAACCCTTCGATGACTGATTTTTTAACCACCGATCAGGCAACGCAGGATCCTACTGAAACTCCGGCGCGGATCACCCCGCGTCTGGATCACGTGGTGATTAACGTCGCCGGTCAATTGGATCACGCCCAGCAGCAATTCCGCCGTCTTGGGTTCCAGCTCACGCCGCGCGGGCATCATTCGCTCGGTTCGAGTAATCATCTGGCGATTTTTGGCGAGAATTATCTCGAGTTACTGGGTTATGAAGCCGCCAACGAACATAGCCGCAAAGACCTGTGGCTCGCGCCGCTGGGCCTGACCGGTTTGGTGTTGAAAACGCAGGACGCCTCGGCGGTCTATCACCATTTGCAGCAGCAGAACATTGCCGGTTCCGCTCCGGCTGATTTCTTCCGACCGGTGCAGCTTAATGACGGCTCAGCGCCGAACGCGCGCTTTCGCACCGTCCCACTGGCGGCCGATCGCGTCGCCAATGGCCGCAGCTTTTTCTGTCAGCACTTCACGCCGGAACTGGTGTGGCGCACCGAATGGCAACGTCACCCGAACGGTGTCAGCCATATCAGCGCGTTCGTGATTGCCACTCCTAATCCGCAGCAGACGGCGAGCGTTTACGCACAGTTGTTCGGTGACGAGGCGGTCAGCAGTGACGCCGATGGCAATGCTGAAATTAAGGCCGGTCGCGCCACGGTTCGGTTTATCACCCCGGAACAGGCGACGGCGCTCTTCGGGAAAATCCCTGAAGGCGAGAACGGCACGGCCCGCATGGTCGCACTGGAGTTTGCAACCGAGTCGCTGGACCTGGCACGCCAGAGCCTGAAAGTCGGAGAGATCCCGTTTGTCGAAACGGATGGGCGGATTGTGGTGAGGGCGGAGGATGGATTAGGGGTAGCGTTGGGGTTTGAGGCAGGAGCGGCCTCAGGGCGCTAAGGTCAAGACCGTGGGCTCGCCGCCCACACGGGCCCAAAGGAGGCATAAACGTGCCTCCTTTGGAATCCTGCGTTTTTAAACTGCGCGCTATCGCTCGTTAGAATGGACATGTTTCAGCGGCTTTCGTGTTAACCGCAAAATGCCGCCGCTTAGGCGGTTCCCTCACGCCGGGCTTCAACCCGCGCATAAACCCTCGCGGTTTTCCGCCTCTTGTTCGGCGCCATTTTTGAATGCGGTTTATGGGCTATTTGAAAGATCGGTCATTTTGAATGCAGTACCAAATCCCACTTCTCCATCTGTTTCTTAATGGCTTTCGCTGATGAGAGCTGGAGTTTGGGTAAGGTCCATTGTTCAAAGAGGTTGGCATAGCGTTGTCGGCTTTTGGGCGTGACGACCGTGATGTGATGGAACATATTCCAGTTCAGTACGTCTTTTCCGCCTTGCAATCCGCCATAACGTTGCCCCTGAAAAACCGTGCGATTAATGTAGCGCATGACGCTCAATGTCGTAGAAACATCCAGCAGGATAATTCCCGTGGCGCGGGCTAAGCGCTGTGGCAAGAGTTTGGTGTAATTACCGTCCATTACCCAACGTTCACCGGCGATCGCGGCATCGTGCAGCGAGACAAATTCCTCAGTCGGACGTGGCCGCCATTGGGTGTCAGGCAGATGATAAAGCTGATCGAGGTGAATGGATTGCAAATCACACTTTCTGCCGATGGCGTTCGCCAGCGTCGATTTCCCGCTATTTGATGGACCCAAAATACAGATTCGATGACCGAGATCGGACAGTTTCATGAGCACCTCAAAGAGCAATAACCGATAAAAGGGGCGCGATTATAGACGGTCTGCGGGTGGACTTCCATGTCCACTTGTGGGCTCGCCGCCCACACGGGCCCATACCTTGGGCGGCAGCCCAAACTGGCCCTTAAATTCAAGACCTTGGGCTGCCGCCCAAACCTGCCTCAAGGTCAAGGTCGTGGCCGCCGGGCCACACCGGGGTAAGGGGATTGAAACGAATCCCCTTACCAATCCCGCGTTTTATTGACTCCGTTGCTGCGCAAATCAGAATGGACGTGTTTCAGATGCCGCAGCGATAGCCGCAAACGCCGCCGCTGCGCGGTTCTCTCATTTCGGGTTACAACCCGCTCGAATAAATGCCTCTCGCGGTTTTCCACCACTCATTCGACGTCGTTTTGAATGCGGCACACCGGCCCCTAAATCGAAAGTGATTCTGTTGGATGGGATCGAATGAATTGAATTGAACTGAATTAGAGTGGGCTGGGTTGGGTTGGGTTGTTGGTTGGTTGGTGGGTTCGTTGGTGGGTTGGATTTTATCTTTTGCCCTACATGGCCAGTAGACCGCATTCAAAAATGGCGCTGAGCAAGAGGTTCAAGACCTTGGGCTTGAATCCCGCGCGAAGGCACCGCCTAAGCGGCGACATTTTGCGGTGTGAACGCAAGCCGCTGAAACATGTCCATTCCAACCAGCGATAGCGCGCAGTAAAAAAGAGCCTGGGGGTCTTGGGGGCGGCGGCGATAGGCCGCCCCCAAGTCGGTGTGGGCCGACGCCCACGACCTTGAAGTCAAAGTTGAAGTTGAAAGGCAGGTTTGGGCAGCCGCCCATCAAAAATTGTAGTCAACTGCCATAAAGTATCGACGCCCATCCTCGTTATAACTGTAATCATCACGATTCAAATCTTTGTCGAGCAGGTTTAAGACGCCCGCGCGGATCTTCACCGCTTTGGTCACTTTGTACGAGCCGCCGGTGTTCCAGATGGTGTAAGCGCCCGGCGTCACGTTGTCGTTGTTGACCGTGCGCCCCTGCCCTTTCAGGTTGGCTGACAGGTACAGATTCCACTCTTCCTGCGGGGCCCAGTCGAGAGTGGCATTGGCGGTATGGAACGGCAGTACGCTCAGCGGTTTGTTGCCGCCGTTGCTTAAATCACGCCCGTCGTTGTAGGTGTAATTCAGTTTGATGCCGACCGCATCGGTAAAGGGAACATTCAACTCGGTCTCTAATCCGCGAATTCGCGCCTTATTGACGTTGAAGTATTTGAATACCGGATTCCCCGCCGCGTCGTAACCGACAAAGTTATCGTAGGCTCTGGCCTGAGCACGGTTGGCGGTGCGGTTGACGCTGATCATGTCGTCGATATCGTTTTGGAACAGCGTGGCACTGGCGGTAACGTCTTCCAGCAGCCCGTCTTCTCCGGCGTAATACAGACCGAATTCAACACTTTCGCTGGTTTCTGGCTTCAGATCTGGATTACCGATGATTTGGCAACTGCCGCGACATGACGCGCTCTGCCAATCGGAACTGAGTTGCAGTAACGAGGGGGCTTTGAACGCCGTAGCCCAGCCGCCTTTCAGCGTCACGGTGTCGGTGGCGTTGTAGACCAGATAGGCACGCGGTGACCAGTTGACGCCGTATTGGTCGTGGTCATCCATTCGCACGCCGCCGGTCAACGCCAGACTTTCAAACATCCGCCATTCGTCTTCGACAAACAGCGCGTACTGATTGGCCTGCGTGCTGCCGCTGCCGCTGCCGACCAGATTGACGCTGTCTTCCAGCTTGTCGTTGCGGTATTCGCCGCCGAAGGTGAACAGTTGGTTATAGTCGCCAAGCGGCACCACGATTTTGCCATCCAGCGCGTTGTTTTTCGAGGTGATGGCATTGCCGTTTTTGTTTTCGATATTCTCGCCATAAAAACGCAATTCGGTGTTGGCCCAGCCCCAACGACCGTTGTGACCGAGCGAGTAATTTTCACGTTCGATGCGATTTTTATCCAGCGTATCGGAATCCCGATCCTGACGATCAACGCCATAACCCAGGGTCATGTCCTGATTGTCTTTTGGCGTCAGGGCAAATTCGACGTTGGTATTGCGTGACGTATAACCTTCGATGCGCGGCTGGCCGGTGGCTCCGCTGGCAGAATCCGTCTGGTCCTTTTGGCGTTTACCCAAGGCACCGTAGACTTTCACCCCGAGTAAATCGTCAATCAACGGACCGCTGGTGAAGAAGTTACCGTTATAGCTGTCACCACGGTCGCGGTGCTCTTGCACGGTAGTGTCGGCGCTCAGAGTACCGTGCCAGGCTTTACCCACTTTGCGGGTGATGATGTTGACGACGCCGCCGAGGGCGTCTGAGCCATAGAGCGAAGACATCGGGCCGCGTACCACTTCGATACGTTCGATGGATTCCGCCGGGATCCAGCTCAGGTCAAAATCGTTATGGCGGAAAACCGCGTTGCGCGAGTTAACCCGTTTGCCATCGACCAGAATCAGGGTGTAGCCGCTGCTGAGGCCACGAATGCTGACGCCCTGTCGGTTGTCACCTTCGCTGGTGAGCTGCACACCGGGAACATCTTTGAGAACATCTTTGAGGTTTTGTACCGGCTTTTTCTCCAGATCCTTACGGGTGATCACGCTGATACTGGCGGGCGCATCTTTCAGGTTTTGTTCAACCGATGAGGCGGTAACGACAATCTGATCTTCGTTCTCTTTGGCGTCTCGGGCATCCTCGGCGAAAACCGGGAAGGCGGCGGTGAACAACTGTGCGAATAGCCCGGCTTTGAGTGCCGGTGTCCATGTAACCTTAACCATGTTGCTTTCTCTCCATGAGATAAAATAACAAGCTTACTTGTTATAAATTTTCCTCGCCTCAGCGGATGACAAGCGCGGGTGTGCCGCCCGAGAGGTGGGATTATTATTTCGTTTCAGGCTCACAAATTGAAATGTCAGGCCGCTACATTGGCGGCCTGACTTATTTGAAAATACGACGTCGGTGTTGTAGCTCTAAATTGAGGGGGCGCTGACCAGCCCATCAATCAGTATTTGTGGCGTTCCCTGCGAGCAGCGCTCTATGCGACCACGCACGCCATAAACGCGCGCCAGGCTGTCGGGGGTGATCACCGCTTCCGGCTCGCCGTCGGCAATCAGATTGCCGTCTTTGAGCATCAACACGCGGTCGCCGTGGCGCAGTGCAATATTGATGTCATGCACCACCACTACCGTGACGATGTTGCGTTTTTGCGTCTCTTTGCGTACCAAATCCATCACGTGGAATTGGTAGTTTAAGTCGAGTGCCGACAACGGTTCATCCAGCAACAGCAACGACGGCTGGCGAATCAGCGATTGCGCCAGACCCA
>Ga0105858_1000858_pt1 | contig 11036 bp, 11 predicted proteins | sample OrgsoiDNA_201062_FD_89683 | JGI IMG/M metagenome (GOLD analysis project Ga0105858, IMG submission 89683) | Permafrost soil microbial communities from the Arctic, to analyse light accelerated degradation of dissolved organic matter (DOM) -... | ecosystem: Environmental > Terrestrial > Soil >...
TGGGTCAGCTCAATCGGTATGAGACAGTTTAGGCAAATCTCTTCGTTTTGACGTTCGAGGGAAAGCTCATCAAAGGCACCGTAGGTGGCAAAACCCGCGTTGTTAACCAAAATATCCGGCGACAGTGCCAACTCATTGAGTTTATTTATAATTTTTTTTCCGGCATCCGGTGCGCCCAAATCCTGCACAATAACGACGGTAGCGACGTGGTGCCTCTTTGTCAGCCTGTCGGCTAAAGCCTGAAGTGTGGTCTGAGTACGCGCCACTAAAACCAGCGCTACGCCTCGCGCGGCCAGATGTTCGGCAAAGGTCATGCCAATACCCGATGAAGCGCCGGTAATCAGCGCTGTTTTTCCTGAATAATCAAAAGATCTCATGCCTGTTTACTCTGTTTGGGTTAAGCTGAAAACAGGATAAACCAGGGTCTTAGGTCCACGGTCAAGATGATTTTATTTCTGTGCAGCTGCAAGGTGGAGAGGCTTAAAATGCGAATCAGAGAATTATGTGCAAAAGCCGGATTATCAAAGGATACCGTGCGTTACTATGAGCGTCAGGGACTGCTGGAGAAAATTCCACAGCCCAACCTCAGCAACAATTATAAAGTGTATTCTGCAGTAGACCTACAGCGCTTGAAAATGATCAAGCATGCCAAAATGCTGGGATTTAGCCTCGGTGAAATCGCCGATGTATTAACCGTGTGGGTTGAGGGAAGATTTAGCGTTGAGCAAAAACGCGCCAGCCTTGAGCGAAAATTACTGCAGATTGAAGAGAAAGAGCAGGCGCTACTTGAGCTGCGTGCCGGTATTATCCACGCGCTCAAAAAAGTTGGCCAGCCGTGCGAGGATGTCATTGAGCCTGTACACAGATTTGTGTAATTGCCTGATTTTGATATCTTCAATCCAATATCAAAAACAGGTTAATTTATGGACGAGAAACGGTTGCAGGCCCTGGCTAACGAACTGGCCAAAAATATTAAAACCTCTGAGGATCTCAACCAGTTCGATCGCTTACTGAAAAAAATCAGTGTCGAGGCGACTCCCAACGCCGAAATGACCCACTGTAACCATCCCGCATAATCGAGCCAGTTTTTTTAGAGGTCTGCCGGCATAATGAAGATGCCAACGAGGAGATCACTCTGCGCAAAGCCCATTTTACCGAGCACCAGATCCTGTCCGTTATCAAGGTGGTGTAAGCGGGAAGAACAGTAAAAGACGTCTGCCGCGAGGCCAGTGTTTCCGGGGCAACGGATTATTATTGGAAATCGAAACATGGCGGCATGGAAGCTTGCAAGCACACGATAATAAAAGCGGTTTGCGTTAATGTACCCGGCCTCTTGCAAGTCAGCTGCTTTTGGCCGCAAGGGGGGATATGACGAAAGGGAAATTAAAATACGATAAGTCTTTGAAACAACTGCGATCACTGTGATTTTAATTTGTTTCAAGGCTTCAGGCTGAAACGCTCCACCACGAAATCGACGAAGCTGCGCAGTTTGGGGGACATACGATGATCGCGTAAGTAGATGAGATTCAGCGGGCGGATCGGCGGCGTATATTCAGGTAGGAGGCGAACGAGATGACCAGCGTCAATATCCTCTGATAGCATTATCTCGGGCAACATGACAATGCCCATCCCAGCCAGCGCGGCCCGCCGTAACCCTTGAGCGCTGTCGATCTGCATCCGGCCGGTAATTGGCACGCTGATTTCGCCCTCTGGGCCGGTCATGCGCCACGCTGCCTGTGCCGACCTCCACTCGGACCGTAAAGAATAGCTATAGGCCAAGCATTCATGCTGCGCAAGATCCGCCGGTCGGCGCGGTTCGCCGCGCTCCGCCAAGTAACTCGGCGCGGCGCAAATCATCAGCCTATACGGCGCAAGCGGGCGAGCGATTAAGTCGGAACTCCGAAGGTTGCCTATGCGGATCGCCGCCTCGAACCCGTCCTCAGCCAAATCCACTACAGTGTCCGTGATGACCACGTCGAGATCCACTTTGGGATAACGCACCCTATAGTCGGCGAGCGCGGGTACCAGTCGTTCCGTGCCGAAAGTCGCAGATGCGGTAACTCGAAGCCGCCCTTTGGGACTGGTCTGCGTTTCGAGTGCGAGTGCATCGGCATCCCCAACGAGACCGAGGATCTCAATACATCGCTCGTAATAGGCCTTGCCGAATTCGGTTAAATTTTGCCGCCGTGTGGTCCGATTGATGAGGCGGGTACCGAGATGATCCTCTAGCGCCTGCAGGTGGTTGCCCACCATGGTTGGCGAAAGGTCGCATTCTGCCGCTGCCGCCGTCAGACTCCCCGTATCAACTACACGGATAAAGATAGTCATAGCCTTGAAGAGATCCATTGCCAATTTTTTCTTGGTAGTCATCAAACAAAACGGCAGTTTATATAATTTTTCAAGGTAATACAATGAAATTGGAATCAGTCAGCGGTTTTCGTGACGATCATTTTTCAACCAGAAAATACTCTTCGGGACTCTTCTCTCATGTCTTATCTGAAGCCGAATCAATCAATATCGCCACGCCTGACCTTGATAGCCACCAGTCTAGGCTTCGTCCTTGTCATTCTCGACGTTACCGTCGTGAACGTTGCGCTGGAAAGGATCCAGGCGTCGCTCAGCACCAACGTGACCGGTTTGCAATGGATCATTAACGCTTACACGCTGGTCTTTGCGAGTCTGCTGCTAACGGCAGGCGCCCTTGGGGACCGTTTCGGCGCCAAACGAATCTTCGTCATAGGTTTTGCGCTGTTTACCATTGCGTCTCTGGCCTGCGGCATGGCGGGTAGCATCAGTACTCTTATTGCCGGTCGCATCGTCCAAGGCGTGGGGGCAGCACTTTGCGTACCGGCCTCGTTGGCGTTGCTAAGCGCCAGCTTCCCGGCAGCGGCCTCGCGTGCGCGAGCCGTAAGCATCTGGGCCGGTGTTGGCGGTTTGGCGCTCGCGGCCGGGCCGGTCGTCGGCGGCATCATGGTGGATCGCTTCGGTTGGCCGAGCATCTTCTTCCTCAACTTGCCACTCGGGCTCTTAGGCATTTGGCTGACTTTATCCTATGCCCCGTCGGGTTCGAAGACCCCTAACCGTGGATTGGACCTTGCCGGGCAAGTGCTGGCGATTCTCGCGCTTGGTGGGCTCACCTTCGGCTTCGTCGAGAGCGGCGCGCTTGGCTGGACGCATCCGCTAGTCCTGTCAGGTTTTACCTGCTTCCTGGTGGCCGGCGCATTGTTCCTATTGGCAGAAGCCCGTGGCGCGGATCCCATGCTGCCGCTGCCGTTGTTCCATTCGTCGGTGGTGAGAGCCTCCTGCCTCGTCGGACTCCTCACCAACTTCGCGTACTACGGGCTGATGTTTGTGCTAAGCCTGTTTTTCCAGGCGACGAAGGGGTATTCGCCGTTGATGACCGGACTCGCTTTTTTGCCGATGACGGCACTTGTTACCGTCGCCAATTTAATTTCTGGTCGGCTAACCGTGCGATTCGGGCCGCGACTGCCCATGGTGATGGGGCAAGCGCTAGCCGCCTGCGGTTACCTGGCCCTGGCCAGCATCGACGGCAGAACCTCCTACAGCGTCATCGTCGGCCCACTGTTGACGGCGGGCATCGGGGTGGCGCTGACGGTCCCCGCGATGACGGCCGCCGTTCTCGCCAGTGCCGATAGGCAACGCACGGGTATAACCTCTGGAGCGCTAAACACCGCGCGCCAGACGGGGGGCGTCATCGGCGTCGGGGTATTCGGATCGCTGGTCGCAGGAGGGCCGGAAAAACTCCTCGCGGGCATGCATGTCGCGCTCATTCTGGCTGGTCTCGCACTCGGCATCGGGGCCATCGTCGGTTTTGTCGGTGTCAGGGTACGATCAATTGCGAAATCAGCGCCGCTGCCCATTGAAATGATTCCCAAAGGTTAAATCAGCTGAACGATTTGAAATCACAGAATCAAAATAGTGGATTTACAGTTTTTGAGATAATCATAAACGGTGTAATTTATAATTTATTGATTACATTTATTTTTTTTACATATTTTTGAGATGTCGTCAGGCATCAGTTGAGATAACTAAACATCATGGCTCAATTTAATCACCTTAAACTCCGGCTTCTGAACCCTAGCGTTGCTGCCCCTTTTTCCGCTTGACCGTATCGTACCTGTTCTCATTTGCGCAAATGCGCGGTATCATATGGACCAGTGGTCCAGTTCGTGATTTAAAGATACGGATCACAGGTCCATTTATAAAAAATACGGGATCACTGATCCGTTTGACAAGGAAATCCATGCGAGCTGACGCCAGAAAAAATTACAGCCATCTCATTACGATCGCGCGTGATGTTGTCGCCGAACATGGTGCCGATGCGTCCATGCGGGATATCGCCCGCCGGGCGGACGTCGGGTTGGCCACACTGCTTCGCCATTTCCCGACGCGAGAAGCCTTGTTCGAAGCGTTGCTGCGTAAGAATCTGGACGCATTGACGCAGAAGGCCGGCGAACTCGAAACGTCGAATCCACCTGACGAAGCGCTCGTCTCCTGGCTTCGCGAAGGGGTAGCATTCGTACACAGCTATAGCGGCGTTGTTGCCTTGATGGCGAGCGCCCACGAGGACCCGGATTCCGCGCTTTACGCGGCATGCACAGCGGTGCACGCAGCGGGCGCGCGACTCCTGCTCCGTGCCCAGGCCGAGGGAACGGCGCGCGCCGATATGGATGGTGTCGACCTGTTTGCCCTGATGTCGGCGCTCGGCTGGCTCGTCGACCAACCCTCATTCGCGCCGCGGGCCGATCATCTGTTTCACATTATCGCGAGCGCCATCTTGACTGCCCCTAGGTGTAGCGGCTCGCGTTTGAAATCGGCCGTGCTCGCATTCGACGCCGATCTCAGCTCGAATTAACTGCAAATGACGGCTCATATCGGCAAGCCAGCCGCCAGCATGCGCCCGCGGATCTCGGCCGCCTTGGCGTCGAACCGTTCGGTCATGTCTTTGAGCCTGTACGCATCATGTCCGGTGCATGGTCAAGACGCGCTTGCATCTGTTCGAGAACCGCCTGATGTTCCCAGCGACTCACCCGTTGTTGAACGCTGGGCGTCTGCATAGACAATGATAAAGGGTTGGGAGTGGTTGCCAGTGGCACGCTTTCAGACGGCAACCCCCTGCACTGCAGCTGCGAGACGATCCAGAATTTCCATGTCATTTTGAGAGAGCACGAGGGATATGGATAAAACATTCTGTTCCACACGACTTTGTTTGCGTGTGCCGGGGATCGGAACAGCTGTCACTTTCAGCTGTTTCGCCTGCGTGTATATCCATGCAAGAGCTACTTGCGCCGAGGTTACTCCGCGATTAGCGGCGAGTTCCTCGATCTTCAAGATGAGGCGCTGATTCGTGTCACGGTGTTCAAGAGAGAAACGCGGGAAATTGCGACGGGCATCGTCCTCGGAAAGCGTGTTGGAGAACGCTGCGCCAGTTAATAGACCGCGGCCAAGCGGAGCGTAAGGAACGATAGCGGTACCCAACTCCGCAGCTACGGCAATTACGTCGCTCTCCAGCTTCCGGCTGAACAAAGACCATTCCGACTGGAGTGCGCATATGGGGTGAATAGCGCATGCTTCCCGCAGCTCGTCGGCATTCACTTCGGATAAGCCAAGCCATCGCACCTTCCCGGCGACGACGAGTTCGGCCATCGCCCCGACGGAATCCGCCAGCGGTATAGTCGGATCTCTCCGATGCATGTAGTAGAGGTCGATGGTTTCGATGCCAAGCCGCTTCAACGAGCGATCCACAGAAGATCGGATGTATTCTGGTCTGTTATTAATGCTCCAATCATTCGGATTTTCAGCAGTCCGTGAGTATCCGAATTTTGTTGCGATGAACACCTGTTTACGGTTTGCCCGCACGAACGGGGCCAAGAAGGTTTCATTCGCGCCGGTCGCGTACATATCTGCGGTGTCAAACATAGTGACCCCAAGCTCAAGTGCTCGCGCCAAGGCGAGACGCGCTTCCGGTTCGTTGGTAGCACCATAAAATTGGCTCATGCCCATGCAGCCGAGCCCTTGCATTCCCACGAACGGACCGTTGCGGCCGAGCTGGACCTGCGGTAACACCGTAGAGGTACTTTTCATGACAATGCCTTTCGGTTGATCAAAGATCAATGTTATAACTATGGACCATGGTCCATAGTCAAGGCTCATCATGCTGATTTCTGAATTCGCAAAAGCCGCTGGCCTGCCAGTAGACACGGTCCGTTTCTATATCAAAAAAGGACTACTAGCGCCGATGCGGGCGAGCAAAGGCGGGTCGAGGCCCTATCAAATTTTCTCTGAAGTCGACGTAACGACAGTTCGGATGATCCGCCTGCAGCAATTTCTTGGATATTCGCTTCATGAAATCTCCCTGTTAAACGATGAATATCGCGTGGGCGCAGGTTCAACGAACAGGACCTCCGAGGTACTACGCCAGCAGATTTCTAGGCTGGAGGAGAAAAAGCAAAGCATCGAAACAGCGCTATCGTTTCTGCGTGGAAAGCTTGAATGGGTGCAGACAGGCAAGCGTGGCGATGCGCCGCATCTCGATCAGTACTACTGCTAAGATTGGTTGGATTGAAGATATCAAAATCAGGCAATTACACAAATCTGTGTACCGGCCCGCGATTAATCCCCCCGTACCGATACCTGGCTTAGATGCAGCATATTGGTATTCACGATGGCGATATTCACTTCAAAAGGCGTGCCGTCTTCCAGATAGACCACTTCATACAACTCCATCATGGCGTCATTCGGCTTTATATTCATATGCTTGATCATTTCTTCATCCGTGGCATTAAACGCATGAAAATTTTGATCGCGCTTATAGACCTTTTTGCCGGTAATGCGTTCGATATAAGAATACTTGGAGTTTTCCAGCTCTTTGAATTCTATTGAGTTAAACAGTGAAACCGGGAAATGAATATATTCCAGCGAGACGGGAACATCGTCGAAGCTCATCAGCCGCAGAATTTTATAAACCGAATCGCTGTTTTTGATGCGTAAAGCCTGCGCCATCGAGGCGTCGGGAACGGTAATAATACTGGCTGATATAACTTTACGACCGGCGCGATGGCCGCCCTTTTGCGCCTGGTAATCAAAGGGAGAAAGCGCATGAAATCTGCCGGACTGATTATTTTTACCGATCGAACCAATATAAATGCCTGAACCCTTAATGCGATAAATCCTGCGCTGATCGATCAAGATTCGGGTGGCTTCACGAACCGTGGCGCGGGTAAGACAAAGCACTTTGGCAATGGCTATTTCTGTGTCCAGTTTATCGCCGGGCTGCAGATCCTCTTCCTTAATTTTGGCGAGGATATAGTCGATAACCTCTTTTTGTTTTTCCGTAATATTATCGGTCATCTGGTGGTCTTCTCGTCGTGTTATCAGGTTGCGCATACCAAAGGCATTGTTTTCGGACTGAGGAACAAAAGTCCATTTCCCGCCACGATGTTCATGATAATTGTGATCAAGTTAACAGCTTTACCGTAAAGCTATCATGTCTGCTCATCTTTCCTATCTTACCTCTTGTGTATAGTCACGTCTAGGTGCACTCTAAAGATGACTATACAGATTTAACATGTACGTACTACTAACAATATTCAGCCAGATAGGGGAAGATCGTGGAACAACAACAGCTCGCGAACGCCATACGTTTCCTGAGTATCGATGCCGTGCAGAAGGCTAACTCAGGCCATCCAGGCGCCCCGCTTGGCATGGCTGATATGGCGACCGTGTTATGGAAAGATTTCCTGAAACATAACCCGGCGGATCCCCTGTGGATCAATCGCGACCGTTTTGTGTTGTCCAATGGCCACAGCTCAATGCTGCTTTACTCATTGCTCCATCTGACCGGTTATGACCTCAGCATTGAAGACCTGCAAAACTTCCGCCAACTGCATTCCAAAACGCCGGGACACCCTGAATATGGCTATACCCCCGGCGTTGAAACGACCTCCGGCCCGCTGGGCCAGGGCATTGCCAACGCGGTGGGCATGGCCTTGGCTGAAAAAGCCTTGGCCGCGCAGTTTAACCGGGACGGATTACCTGTAGTCGACCATTTCACCTATGCCTTCCTGGGCGACGGCTGCCTGATGGAGGGGATTTCACATGAAGCCTGTTCGCTGGCCGGCACGCTTAAACTCGGCAAACTTATTGCCCTATGGGATAACAACAACATTTCCATCGACGGACATGTTGACGGCTGGTTTACCGATGATACCCCGGCCCGTTTCCGTGCTTATGGCTGGCAGGTGATTGATCATGTCGACGGACATCATCCGCAGCAGGTGGCGGCAGCCCTGGAGCAAGCCAGGAATGAACGGCAAAAACCTACGCTTATCTGCTGTAAAACCACCATTGGTTTCGGTTCGCCCAACAAAGCGGACAGTCATGACAGCCACGGCTCCGCGTTAGGTAAAGAGGAGGTGGCGTTGGTCAGGGAAACCCTGGGCTGGACCCATGCGGCTTTCGATATCCCGCAACCTATCTATGCCCAATGGGACGCCCGAGAAAAAGGCGCCGCCGCCCAGGCTGATTGGCAGGACCTGTTTAATCGTTATAGGGACCAATACCCTGAAGAAGCCGCCGGCTTATTACGCCGCAGCCTGAAACAGTTGCCGGACAACTGGCGGCACAATAGCCAGGATTATATCCGCCAACTGCAGGACCACCCGGCTAACCTGGCAACCCGCCAGGCCAGCCAGAAGGCGCTTAGCCAATTTATCCAGTGGGTGCCGGAATTGCTGGGTGGCTCGGCGGATCTGTCGCCCTCCAATTTAACCCGTCACAGCCAGGCCCGCGATATCACGCCGGACGATGCGTCCGGCAACTATATCTCCTACGGGGTGCGCGAATTCGGCATGTCCGCCATCATGAACGGCGTGGCGCTGCACGGCGGTTTTATCCCCTACGGCGGCACTTTCCTGATGTTTATGGAGTATGCGCGCAACGCCGTACGCATGGCCGCGTTAATGAAAATACGCAGCATCTTTGTCTATACTCATGATTCCATTGGTTTAGGCGAAGACGGCCCGACGCACCAGCCGGTGGAACAGCTTGCCGCATTGCGCCTGACGCCGAATATGGAAACCTGGCGCGGCTGCGATCAGGTCGAGGCCGCCGTGTCATGGCAACAGGCAATTGAGCGCGAGAACGGCCCCAGCGCGCTGATTTTTACCCGCCAGCCGCTGGAGCAGCAACCTCGTGATGCGCGGCAGTTGGCCAATATCGCCAAGGGCGGCTATGTGCTGCGTGATTGCGACGGCGTTCCCGAACTTATCATTATTTCGAGCGGCTCGGAGATTGAGCTGGCCGTCTATGCCGCCATCGAACTCGCGGAGCAAGGCAAACGGGTACGCGTGGTATCCATGCCCTGCGTTGAACGCTTCGAAAAACAGGATGCGGCCTGGCGCGAAAGCGTGCTGCCCGGCGCGGTGCGCAAGCGCCTGGTGATTGAAGCCAGTATCGAAGGGTTCTGGCGGGGGTATGCGGGACTGGACGGCAAGGTCCTTGGCATGAGCAGCTTTGGCGAATCCGCGCCGGCGGCGGTGCTGTTCGGGCATTTCGGTTTCTCGAAAGACCATGCCCTGGCGGCCGCCCGCGCGCTGCTGACGGATTAATGCATGCTGAGTTCATTTGCAACACTGTTGCGTACCACCGTCTGCATTAATGAGATTCAACGTATACAAATGAATGGGTTAAATATGCCAGCTTTATCAACATGGTTAAATGAAGATCGCATCCAGTATGTCAACGCCGTCAGCGATTGGCAAGACGCCATTAAACGGGTGGCTGAGCCGCTACTCAAGGACGGCACCATTTCCGCTGACTATGTGACGAACATCATCAAACAAAAAGAGGCCATCGGTCCCTATTTTGTTATCGCGCCGCGTATTGCCATGCCGCATGCGCGGCCGGAGGAGGGCGCCAACCGACTTGGGTTGTCTATCCTCAAGCTGCGCGAAGGCGTGGTTTTTGGCGCGCAAGAAAACGATCCGGTTGATTTTCTGGTGATGTTTTCCGCGCCGGACAGCAACAGCCATGTTGAACTCATTTCGCAGTTAGCCGAGTTTTTGTCGGATGACGAGGTAATGAACACCGTGTTTAACGCACAAGATCGGGCAGAGTTAAGCCGTATTGTGCATAGCTTTAACTGAGTATCGACCCTTATTTAATACTACCAATGAGGTGAATCATGAAAATTATGGCGGTTTGTGGCGCAGGCTTAGGCAGCAGTTTTATGATGGAAATGAATATCAAAAAGGTCCTTAAAACCTTGAACATTTCCGCTGACGTTGACCATTCCGACCTGGGTTCGGTAACACCGGACGCGGCCGATGTGTTCGTGATGGGCAGGGATATTGCCTATAGCGCCAACCTACCTGAAAACAAGCTCATTATCGTCAACAGCATCATCGACATTAAAGAGCTTGAAACCAAAATAAGCGATTATTTTAACAAAAAACAATAGGTTATTATTCTTGCTGCTGAGGTTGCTATGTTTATACAAAACCTTTTACTGGTCGTTGTCGACGTACTCAAAGTGCCGTCTATTTTAGTCGGGCTGGTGGCGCTGTTCGGCCTGGTCGCGCAGAAAAAGCCCTTTCCCGACGTCATAAAAGGCACGGTTAAAACTATCCTGGGTTTCCTGGTGCTGGCCGGCGGGGCAACCGTCCTGGTAGGTTCATTGTCGCCATTGGGGGATATTTTTAAACATGCCTTTGATGTGCAGGGCATCATTCCCAACAATGAAGCCGTGGTTTCCATCGCCCTGGAAAAATATGGCGCCTCGACCACGCTGATCATGGCCTTCGGCATGGTGGCCAATATCATTGTCGCGCGGTTTACCCGCCTGAAATATATTTATCTTTCTGGCCATGTCACCTTCTATATGGCCTGTATGGTGGCGATTATTTTGTCGGTGGCCGGATTTGAGGGCGTGCAGCTGATTTACACCGGTTCCCTGACCTTGGGTCTGCTTATGGCGACTTTCCCAGCGATGGCCCAGCCGTATATGCGGAAAATAA
>Ga0105858_1000860_pt1 | contig 11019 bp, 8 predicted proteins | sample OrgsoiDNA_201062_FD_89683 | JGI IMG/M metagenome (GOLD analysis project Ga0105858, IMG submission 89683) | Permafrost soil microbial communities from the Arctic, to analyse light accelerated degradation of dissolved organic matter (DOM) -... | ecosystem: Environmental > Terrestrial > Soil >...
ATCGGCAAATCCATGGTCGGCGAGTACGACCAGGCGATCCTGCTGCCCAATTCGCTCAAGTCGGCGCTGGTGCCGTATTTTGCCGGCATCCCCAAGCGCACTGGCTGGCGCGGCGAGTTTCGCTACGTATTGCTCAACGATGTGCGCACCCTCGACAAAGCACGCTACCCGCTGATGATCGAGCGCTTCATGGCCCTGGCCTACGAGCCAGGTGCCGACCTGCCGACGCCGTACCCGCGCCCCAGCTTGCAGATCGACCCGGTAACCCGTGACGCGGCCCTGGCCAAGTTCGGCCTGATGCTCGACCGTCCGGTGCTGGCGCTGTGCCCAGGCGCGGAGTTTGGCGAGTCCAAGCGCTGGCCGTCGGAGCATTACGCCAAAGTCGCCGAGATGAAGATTCGCGAAGGCTGGCAGGTGTGGTTGTTCGGTTCGAAAAACGATCACTCGGTGGGCGAGGACATCCGCCAGCGCCTGATCCCTGGGCTGCGTGAAGAAGCGGTGAACCTCAGCGGCGACACGTCACTGGCCGAAGCCATCGACCTGCTGTCCTGCGCCGACTCGGTGGTGTCCAACGACTCCGGCCTGATGCACGTGGCTGCCGCGTTGAATCGCCCACTGGTGGCGGTGTACGGCTCGACCTCGCCTGGCTTCACACCGCCGTTGGCCGACAAGGTCGAAGTGGTGCGCCTGGGCCTGGATTGCAGCCCGTGTTTTGAGCGTACCTGCCGTTTCGGCCACTACAATTGCCTGCGCCAACTGCTGCCGCAACCGGTCAGCGACGCGTTGCAGCGGTTGCAAGGCTCTGTGGTCGAGGTCCGTTAGTTTGCGAGTACTGGTAGTCAAGACCTCATCCCTGGGCGACGTGATCCACGCCTTGCCGGCACTGACCGACGCGGCGCGGGCGATCCCCGGCATTCGCTTTGACTGGGTGGTGGAAGAAGGCTTTGCCGAGATCCCCACCTGGCACCCGGCGGTCGATCAGGTGATTCCGGTGGCGATTCGTCGCTGGCGCAAAAACATCTGGCAAACCATCAAGAGCGGCGAGTGGCGACGGTTCAAGCAGCGTGTTCAGTCGACCAAATATGACTTGGTGATTGACGCCCAAGGCCTGCTGAAAAGTGCCTGGCTGACGCGCTACGTGCGCGCTCCGGTAGCGGGTTTCGACAAGCATTCTGCACGCGAACCCATCGCTGCGCGTTTCTACTCGCGCCGCCTGGCCGTGGCCCGTGGGCAGCATGCGGTAGAGCGTTTGCGCCAGCTGTTCGCCGTTGCGCTGGGCTACGACCTGCCCAAGGGGTTGGGCGACTACGGCCTGAGCACCGACAAGCTGCTCGGCCTGCCGCCGAAAAAACCCTTTGTGCTGCTGCTGCACGGCACCACCTGGGACACCAAGCACTGGCCCGAAGCCTATTGGCGCGAGCTGGCCGAGCGCATGGGCCGCCTGGGCGTGGACGTGAAGTTGCCGTGGGGCAATGCCGGCGAAAAAGCCCGTGCCGAGCGCCTGGCCCATGGCCTGCAAAACGCCGAAGTGCTGCCCAAGCTCAACCTGGCCGGCGTGGCCCGCGTGCTGGCCGGCGCCCGCGCCTGTGTGGCGGTGGACACTGGCCTTGGCCATCTGGCCGCTGCGTTGGACGTGCCGACCATTTCCCTGTTCGGCCCCACCAACCCCGGCCTGACCGGCGCCTATGGCAAGGGCCAGATTCACCTGGCCAGCGACTTCCCGTGCGCGCCGTGCCTGCAAAAACACTGTACCTATCAACCAACGGCCGACGACCTGCGTCGGTTCGACATCAAGCGCGAGTCGCCCCTGTGCTTCACGCGCCTGAACCCTGAGCGTGTGGCAAGCCGACTGAGCACGTTGTTACTGGCTGAGGAGCTGCACTGATGCAACTGGCTTTTGTTCTGTACAAATATTTCCCCTTCGGTGGCCTGCAGCGCGACTTCATGCGCATCGCCCTGGAGTGCCAGCAGCGCGGCCATCAGATTCGTGTCTACACGCTGATCTGGGAAGGCGACATTCCGCCGGGCTTCGAAGTGCTGGTGGCGCCGGTCAAGGCGTTCTTCAACCATCGGCGCAATGAAAAGCTCAGCGCCTGGATGGAAGCCGACCTGGCCAAACGCCCGGTGGACCGTCTGATCGGCTTCAACAAAATGCCCGGCCTGGACGTGTACTACGCCGCCGATGGCTGCTTTGAAGACAAGGCGCAAAACCTGCGCCACTCGCTGTACAAAAGCTTTGGCCGTTACCGCCACTTTGCCGAGTACGAGCGCGCGGTGTTCGCCAGGGACGCCAAGACTGAAATCCTGATGATCTCTGAAGTGCAGCAACCGCTGTTCATCAAGCATTACGACACCCCGCTGGAACGTTTCCACCTGCTGCCGCCGGGCATCGCCCAAGACCGCCGCGCGCCGCCGAATGCCGCCGAAATCCGCGAAGGTTTCCGCCAGGAATTCAACCTCGCCGACGACGACTTGCTGCTGGTGCAAATCGGTTCGGGCTTCAAGACCAAGGGCGTTGATCGCAGCCTCAAGGCCCTGGCCGCCTTACCGGCGGAACTGAAAAAACGCACGCGTCTGTTTGTAATTGGCCAGGACGACCCCAAAGTATTCCAATTGCAGAGTGCTACGTTGGGGCTGGGCGATAACGTGCAGTTCCTCAAAGGGCGCAGCGATATTCCGCGTTTCCTGCTGGGCGCCGACCTGTTGATCCACCCGGCGTACAACGAAAACACCGGCACCGTGTTGCTCGAAGCCCTGGTGGCCGGGTTGCCGGTGCTGGTCTCGGCGGTGTGTGGTTACGCCCACTACATCAGCGAGGCCGACAGTGGGTTGGTGCTGGACGAGCCGTTCGATCAAACGCAGCTCAACCACTACCTGACACGCATGCTTACCGACACTGCACAGCGTGCGGCCTGGGGCCGCAATGGGTTGGCGTACGCCGAGACGGCCGACCTCTACAGCATGCCGCAGCACGCGGCGGATGTGATTCTGGCGGAGCCAAAACGATGAAGTTGATGCTTGCCGAACCGTTCAAGACCCTCTGGGCCGGGCGTGATGCCTTCGCCGAAGTCGAGCGGCTGGAAGGCGAGGTGTACCGCGAACTTGAAGCCCGGCGCACCTTGCGCACCGAGGTGGATGGGCGTGGCTATTTCGTGAAGATCCACCGTGGCATCGGCTGGGGCGAGATCGTCAAGAATCTGGTCACCGCCAAGCTGCCGGTGCTCGGTGCGGGCCAGGAGTGGCAGGCCATCCAGCGCTTGCAGGAGATCGGCGTGCCGACCATGACCGCCGTGGCGTACGGCGAGCGCGGCAGCAACCCGGCCGACCAGCACTCGTTCATCATCACTGAAGAACTGGCGCCGACTGTCAGCCTGGAAGATTTCAGCATCGACTGGCTCAAGCAGCCGCCCGCGCCGCGCCTCAAGCACGCGCTGATCGCCGAAGTGGCGCGCATGACCGGCATGATGCATCGCGGTGGGGTCAACCATCGCGATTGCTACATCTGCCACTTCCTGTTGCACACCGATACGCCGGTGACGGCTGACACCTTCAAGTTGTCGGTGATCGACCTGCACCGCGCCCAGACCCGCGACAAAATCAGTCATCGCTGGCGCGACAAAGACCTGGCCGCGTTGTACTTCTCGGCGCTGGACATCGGCTTGACGCGTCGTGACAAGCTGCGCTTCCTCAAAGGCTACTTCCAGCAGCCGTTGCGCCAGATCCTCGCTGAAGAAAATGCCTTGTTGCAGTGGCTGCAAACCAAGGCCGACAAGCTGTATGCACGTAAACAACGCTACGGGGATGCGCTCTGATGGCGGGTTGGAACCTGGAACCTGCTTACGCCGCCCTGGCGGATGATTTCGGCAGCCTTGAAGCGGTCTTCGCCCTGCAAGGCGAGCGCCTGACCCGCGACCCGTTGTCGGAAGTGATTCGGGTGGCGCGCGGCGGGATCAATTACTACGTCAAGCGCTACGTCGGTGCCGGCAAGGGGCTGCGCCGCTACTTGGGCAAGCCTCGGGTGAAGTCCGAATGGCAGAACCTCAAGCGTTTCGCCAAGTGGGGCATTCCCACCGCCGACGTGGTGGCCTGGGGGCTGGAACGCAAAGGCCTGGCCTACGCGCGGGGCGCGATGATCACCCGCGAATTGCCCAAGACTGAAGACTTGTCGGTGCTGGCTGATCGCAAAGATCCGCGCTTGAAAGACCCCAACTGGGTCAGCGTGATCAGTCGCCAGCTCGCCGAATACACGCGCACCATGCATGAGCACCGCTTCACCCATAACGATTTGAAGTGGCGCAACCTGCTGGTCGACGACCAGCAGACCCTGTACCTCATCGATTGCCCCAACGGTGATTTCTGGCGCGGTTTCTGGCTCAAGTACCGAATTACCAAGGACCTGGCCTGCCTGGACAAGGTCGCCAAGTATCACTTGTCGGCCACGCAGCGCCTGCGCTTCTACATGCAATACCGCCAACGCACGCACCTGACGGCGTCAGACAAACAGCGAATTCGCCACGTGGTGAAGTTTTTCGAGGGACGCGAATGAGTGATTTCCTGGCGGCCGAAGACCGCGCTCTGCTGGAGCGCCATGGTCTGGCAACCTTTGACGCCCTGTGGGCCAGGCAACTGGACGCGGTGGATGAGCCCAATACCAGCAAGGGTGGCTGGAGCAGCGTGTTTCGCCTGGAGCTTGAAGGGCAGGGTTACTACCTCAAGCGCCAGAGCAACTACCTGACACGCTCGTTGCACAAGCCGTTTGGCGAGCCCACCTTTGCGCGCGAATTTCGCAATATCAGCCGTTATCAGAAACTCGGTATTCCGGCGTTGCAGGCCGCTTTTTTCGGTGAGCGCAAGGTCAACGGCGAGCACCGCGCGATGTTGCTGACCCGTGCCCTGGACGGTTGGAACGACCTGGATTCGTTGCTGGAGCAGTGGTCGCAACTGACTGACGCCCAGCACCGCGCAATTCTGCTGGCCTGCGGTCAATTGGCCCGTCATCTGCACAGCGTAGGTCAGGTACATGGCTGTTTTTATCCCAAGCATATTTTTCTGCAGACCCTGGGCGACGGTTACGCCGCGCAGCTGATCGACCTGGAGAAAACCCGCCCGCTGTTGTTCGGCCAGCGTGACCGGGTCAAAGACCTGGAGCCGCTGCTGCGCCGCGCGCCGCAGTGGACGGACGCGCAGGTGCGGCAGTTGCTGGCGGCCTACCTGGCAGAGCCTGAAAACAGCGCAAAGGTGGGGGCCTGGTTTGAACGGCTGACGGCGCGTCGCAGCCACAAGGAGAACCGCTGATGCGTTTGTCCGAGCTGAAAAAAGCCGGCCGCACGCCCAGCCTGCCGCTGACCATCGAACTGGCAGATGCCGCCGGCCCGGGGCAGTTGCAACTGCTCAGTCTGTTGCGTGTGTTGCCGGGCGAGCGTTATGTGGGCGCCGGCGTCTGGCGCGGGCGTACGGTGCTGGCCAAGTTATTGGTGGGCAGCAAGGCGGCTCGGCATTTTCAGCGCGAGCTCAGCGGCGTACGCCTGCTCGCCCAGCAAGGCCTGACCACGCCGCAGCTGTTGGCCGATGGCTTGCAGGAAGGCGAGGGCGGCTGGCTGCTGTTCGACTTCATTGAAGGCGCCCAAAGCCTCGCCGATGCCTGGCAAGCAGTTGAAGACTTGCCGCCGCTGGCGGACGAACAAACAGCCGTGCTCGCCGAGGCGCTGGGGGCGATTGCCCACATGCATGCCAAAGGGCTGTGGCAGGAAGACCTGCACCTGGACAACCTGCTGCGTCAGGACGGCAAGCTGTACCTGATTGACGGCGCCGGCATTCGTGTCGAAGCCGCAGGCAAGCCGCTGTCGCGCAACCGGGTACTGGAAAACCTCGGGGTGTTTTTTGCGCAGTTGCCGAAAAACCTCGAACCCTTTACCGAGGAATTATTGGTCTATTACCTGCTGAGCAATGGCGAGCACGCCCTGCCGCTGGAAGCGCTCGAAAAGCAGGTGCGCAAGGTCAGCGCCTGGCGCTTGAAGGACTTTTTGAACAAGGTTGGCCGCGACTGCACGCTGTTCAGTGTCGTGCGTGGCGCCTTTGCCTTGCGCGCCATTCGCCGTGAGGAAGAGGCCGCCTTGCTGCCGGTGCTGGAGCAGGCCGATGCATTGCTGGATCAGGGCCACCTGTACAAAACCGGCGGGGCCGCCAGCGTGGGCAAGGTCGAGGTGGGCGGTCGGCCGCTGGTGATCAAGCGCTACAACATCAAGGGTTTTGCCCATTGGCTCAAGCGCTTCTGGCGCCCGAGCCGCGCCTGGCATTCGTGGCGCGAAGGCAACCGTCTGGCGTTTCTGGGGATTGCTACGCCCAAGCCGCTGGCGGTGTTGGAGAAGCGGTTTTTGTGGCTGCGCAGTCGGGCGTACCTGGTGACTGAATACTTGCCGGGGCCGGACATCATCGAGCGTTTTGCGCCGTACGTTGAGCGCGGTGATGCGCCAGAAAATGAGCTGCTGGCGCTGGATCATCTGTTTGCCGAGCTGATTCGTGAGCGCATCAGTCATGGTGACTTCAAAGGCCATAACCTGTTCTGGCATGCAGACCGCTGGGCCTTGATCGACCTGGACGCCATGTGTCAGCACAGTTCACTCGCCAGCTTCGCGCCGGCGTATGCCAAGGACCGCGCGCGGTTTATGCGCAACTGGCCCGAGAGCAGCGCGCTGTACCAGCTGATCGATCAGCGTTTGCCCAAAGCGATCGGCGCCGCCGGTTAAGACGGGCCTTCGGCTCTATCGCGGGCAAGCCCGCTCCTACAGGTTGATGTGGGCGCGGGCTGGCCCGCGATGACGGGCGCCCAGGCGCCGCGCTGGCTGATCAAAACTGATATTCAGCCCCCGCCCCCGCGTACCACGACCTTCCCGGCGCCGCTTCGTAATAGCGGAAGTTGCCGTCCCCGACGATCACCGAACCCACGTACTGGCGATCCAGCAAGTTATCCAGGCGCAGGGTCTGGTGGAAGGTCCAGTGCTCGACCTTCTGCTCGAAGCGCGCACGCCAGTTGAACACGCTGTAGGCCGGCGCGGCGCGTTGCTGGTTGGTGTCTTCCACGTAGACTTTGCTGCGGTACATGCCTTCGAGGGCCGTGCTGACCCAGTCGCGTGGTTTCCAGTTCAGCTCGGCGAAGAGCGTGGTCTGGGGGACGCCGGGCAGGTAGTTGCCTTTGTCGACCGCCGTGCTGGCGCCGCTGACGAAGTCGCTGTCATAGGTGGCTTGCAGGCGGGTGTAGGCGAGGTGGGTGCTCCACTGTTCGGTCAATTGGCTTTCCAGGCCCAGTTCGAAACCACGGCGCAAGGTGCGACCGGCGTTCTGGTAGGTGGTGCGACCGCCGCTGGATTGCTGCACGACCAGTTCGTCATCGGAGGTGATCTGGAACACCGCAGCATTCACGCGTGTGTCCTGGCCGATCCGGGCCTTGAGCCCCATTTCATACTGCTTGCTGACCGACGGCTTGAGCGCGAAATTGAAGCCGTTCGAGCTGCTGGAATACGCCGACTCCGCCTGGGTCGGGGTTTCAAACCCTTTGCCTGCGCTCACATAGCCATGCAGGTCCGGCGTGAACGCATACATCACGCTCACTGACGGCGTGTTCTTCTGGTAGGTCTTGTTGCCGCTGTCGTTGCCGTCGCTGAGGAAGTGGTCGTCCACGTCCATCTTCATGGTGCTGTGACGCAGGCCGGCTTGCAGGGTCCAGTCGCCCAGCAGCCAGTTGGCCTGCACGAACGGGTCGAGGCTGGTGGCGGTGTCGATTTCGTCGCGGCCGATCGCGCCTTTGACGCCGTGCACGCCGTTGAGGGTGTTGGAGTAGCCTTGGCGATCATCCTGGCTGCGGTCGTAGTCGAGGCCGGTGATCAGGGTCAGGTCGCCGGGAACGCTGGTGATCGGCTGCAACCAGTGGACGGAGCCGCCGTAGAATGTGCGGTCGAAGTTCACCACGCCGCCGCGGGCATTGGCCGGGTTGGGGGCGCCACTGGCGAACTTGTCCGGAATCGACAGGTACTGAATCACACTGCGCCGCCCTGTATACGCATTCACCTGCAGCGTGGCATCACCGATATAGCGCTCGTAATTCAGGCCCAATTGCTGATGGTCGATGCTTTTTCGCGTGTTGTACTGCAGCGCGGCCGGCGCTACCGAGCGCGGGTCCGCCTTGTACGCGGCCCAGGTCTGGCCCAGCGGGTCTTGCGTGCCGTTTTGCTCCAGGCTGCTGTAGATCAGCGCCAGTTTGCTGTCGTCATCGGGTTGGACATTCAGCTTGGCAAAGGTCTGGTCACGACGGGCGCTGCTGTGGTCGCGGTAGCCGTCGGTGTCCATGCGCGAGGCGTCGAGTACAAAACCGGCGCCATTCGCCGCGCCTTCGGCCGTCAGGTGGTTCTTGTTCAGGCCGTCACTGCCCACCAGCGTTTCGGCGCCGATGCGCGGCGGGCCTTCGCCATCGCGCGAGAACATCTGGATCACGCCGCCGGCATTGCTGCCATACAACGTGGCGGCCGGGCCGCGCAGCACTTCGATGCGTTCGGCGGTGTCGAGGTTGAACGTGGCGGCCTGGCCCTGGCCATCCGGAGTGCTGGCGGGGATGCCGTCGGCGATCAGCTTGATGCCGCGCACGCCAAACGCCGAGCGCGCACCGAAGCCGCGTGAGGAAATCTGCAGGTCCTGCGCGTAGTTCTGACGGTTCTGCACCACCAGGCCAGGCACGCGGGACAGGGCTTCGGAGGCATTGATGCCGAGTTGGCCCTCGCTGATCTGCTCGCGGCTGATGCTGTCGACCGAATACGGAAGGTCGAACGTCGGGCTGGCGCTGCGTGAACCGGTTACCACGCTGGGGTCGAGGACCAGCGCTGCGTCTTCAGCCCGGGCGGTGTCGCACAAGGTGAACAGGCTTGGCAGCAATAGGGTGAGGCGAGCAAGGGTTTTCATGGGGCAGCCCGAATCCGTGGCGCATAAGACATAAACGCGCAAAAGGGCGCGAGTTTAGTGAAATGCTGAGTTTTTGCCATTTCGGATTTTTCGCACGCAATTTGGCGATGCGCTTGGGTGGGGGATCCGACCTTTCGCTGATAGCGTGGCCGGCCGTTGGCGATCACAGGACAATCACAATGAAAATCACGGCTGCAATGGGTATTGCCGCACTGCTGGTGGGCGGTTGTGGGACCGTCAACAGCGTCATTCGCAAAGACGGCGACACCGCGCGTGAGCTGCGGCTTATCAAAACGTACTGCCAGTCCATACCCCGCGTTTACAGTGGCGTGGCCTTTGATTTCTGCGCGCTGCACGCGGCTCCCGATCCGACCGGCATACTGATACCCTTCGTGCTGCTGGACATTGCAGCGTCCGGCGTTGCCGATACCGTTGTGTTGCCCTACACGATTTATCGCCAGGCAAACGACGGCAACATCAGCGTCTATTGGCGCCCTGGCGGTTCTTGAACGAGGCTGTGCATAAGCTGGCCATGACAAATGGAGTTGTCTATGAATCGTGGTTTCACCCTTCCATGGATGCTGACGCTCGCACTGCTCACCGGCTGCGGCACCATCAATACCGTGTTTCGCCCTGACGCTGTGGCCAGCCAGAGCCTCAAGGATGCGCACAGCCACTGCGAAAACGTGCCGCGTATCTACAGCGGCGTGATCTACGGGTTTTGTTACTTGAACAGCGAGCCCCAGCCTGAAAAAGGCATCAACAACCCAACCTTTGCGCCGCGCGAAAGCAATGCGTTCCCGGTCATTGCCATTGAGGCGATTGCCTCCGGTGTAATGGACACGCTGGTGCTGCCCTACACGATCTACCGCCAGAACAAGGACGGCAGCATCGAGATCTACCGCTAGGCGCAGTGACAACCGGTCGCCACATTCCCTAGATCATCACGTGGCGTGTTTACGCTATAATCCCGCCCTTTAGCTGTTTCTCGTCCAGGCGAGAGGCACACTTTTTTCAGGCGCAACCCGCCTGCATGCAGACTAAAAGAGGCTAGACCCCTGTGGCATTGACGATTCTTGGCCTGTCCGGCGCCCTTAGCCATGATCCTTCCGCAGCCTTGTATATCGACGGCAAGCTGATCGCGGCCGCCGAAGAAGAGCGCTTCGTACGCGACAAACATGCAAAGAACCGCATGCCCTACGAGTCGGCGAAGTTCTGCCTGGAACAAGCCGGTATCAAGCCTTCCGACGTTGACGTGGTGGCGATTCCGTTCGCCCCGATCAGCCTGTTCGGTGAGGCGCGCTGGCACTATGCCAAGCGTTACTGGTACGCCCCGGACCGCGCCCTTGACGCGATCCTGATGGGCAACCGTCGCTACAAGCGCTACCGCAACAAGATCGTCTGGTGCCTGGAGCAACTGGGCTTCGATCCGAAGAAAATCAAGATCGAACCGGTTGAACACCACCTGGCCCACGCCTCCAGCGCTTACCACTGCTCCGGCTTCCAGGAGAAAACCGCGATCCTCGGGATCGATGGCAAGGGCGAGTACGCCACCACCTTTTTCGGCTACGGCGAAAACGGCAAGATCCACAAGATCAAGGAATTCTACGACCCGGACTCCCTCGGCGGCCTGTATGGCGCGATCACCGAGTTCCTCGGTTTCGAGATGCTCGACGGCGAGTTCAAGGTCATGGGCATGGCGCCGTATGGCGATGCCAGCAAGTACGATTTCTCGCGCCTGGCCTCGTTTGAGAACGGCGAGCTGGTGATCAACACCGACTACGCCAACGTCATCGGCCTGCGTCGCTACAAAGAGAAGGGCAAGGGGTTCTACTTCTCGCCAAAACTGATCGAGTGGCTGGGTCCCAAGCGCGAAGGCGATATCGCCGACGAGCCGTACATCCACTACGCGGCCAGCATGCAAGCGCTGTTCGAGAAGCTGGCCCTGCAGATGATCGACCACTACCTGGGCGACATCCTCAAAGACACCGGCAAGCTGGCCTTCGCCGGCGGCTGCGCGCTGAACGTCAAGCTGAACCAGAAGATCATTGCCCGCGATGACGTCAAGGA
>Ga0105858_1000864_pt1 | contig 10996 bp, 11 predicted proteins | sample OrgsoiDNA_201062_FD_89683 | JGI IMG/M metagenome (GOLD analysis project Ga0105858, IMG submission 89683) | Permafrost soil microbial communities from the Arctic, to analyse light accelerated degradation of dissolved organic matter (DOM) -... | ecosystem: Environmental > Terrestrial > Soil >...
CAGACCAAAGACAAGCTGGTTTCTTCCGAAGTGAAGACCGCGGTTGAAACGCTGATGAACGAGAAGCTGGTGGATTACCTGATGGAAAACCCGGGCGATGCCAAAATCGTCGTGGGTAAAATCATCGATGCAGCCCGTGCGCGTGAAGCTGCGCGTAAAGCTCGCGAGATGACCCGTCGTAAGGGCGCGCTTGATCTGGCCGGTTTGCCGGGCAAACTGGCGGACTGCCAGGAACGCGACCCCGCCCATTCCGAACTGTACTTAGTGGAAGGGGACTCCGCGGGCGGCTCAGCAAAACAGGGCCGTAACCGTAAGAATCAGGCGATTTTGCCGTTAAAAGGTAAAATCCTTAACGTTGAAAAAGCGCGCTTCGACAAAATGCTCTCGTCGCAGGAAGTCGCCACGCTTATCACCGCGCTCGGTTGTGGTATCGGCCGTGACGAATACAACCCGGATAAACTGCGCTATCACAGCATCATCATCATGACCGATGCCGACGTCGATGGTTCTCACATCCGTACTTTGCTGCTGACCTTCTTCTTCCGTCAAATGCCTGAAATTATCGAACGTGGCCATGTCTATATCGCTCAGCCACCGTTGTATAAAGTCAAAAAAGGCAAGCAAGAACAGTACATTAAAGATGACGAAGCGATGGATCAGTATCAAATCACCATCGCAATGGACGGCGCTACGCTGCACACCAATGCCCACGCTCCGGCGCTGGCAGGTGAAGCACTGGAAAAACTGGTCGCCGAACATTACAGCGTACAAAAAATGATTGGCCGCATGGAGCGTCGCTTCCCGCGCGCGCTGCTCAACCGTCTGGTTTACCAGCCAACGCTGCACGAAGCCGATCTTACCGATCAGGTGAAAGTGAAGGATTGGATGGAGTCGCTGGTGGCGTTGCTGAACGAGAAAGAACAGCACGGCAGCAGCTACAGCGCGATTGTGCGTGAAAACCGCGAGCGTCAACTGTTCGAACCGGTTCTGCGTATCCGTACTCACGGCGTGGACACCGATTATGATCTCGACGTCGAGTTTGTTCAGGGCGGCGAATACCGCAAGCTTTGCACCTTGGGTGAAAAGCTACGCGGCCTGATCGAAGAAGATGCCTTTATTGAACGTGGCGAACGCCGCCAGCCTATCGCCAGCTTCGAGCAGGCGCTGGAATGGTTGGTGAAAGAGTCACGCCGTGGCCTGTCGGTTCAGCGTTACAAAGGGTTGGGTGAGATGAACCCAGACCAGCTGTGGGAAACCACGATGGACCCAGAGCAACGTCGTATGCTGCGCGTTACCATCAAAGATGCGATCGGTGCTGACCAGTTGTTCACCACCTTAATGGGTGATGCGGTTGAACCACGTCGTGCGTTTATCGAAGATAACGCCCTCAAAGCGGCTAACATCGACATCTAAAAAATACCCGGCATCCTTCGCGCCGTCTTGGCGTTGGCTGCCTTCTTTCACCCCGGTCACTTACCCGTGTAAGCTCCCGGGGTTCATTCAGTTGCCGCCTTGATACAGCACGAATGATTTTGGGTATTAAAGTGTTATGAAACTAAGTCCGGAGTGAGAAATCACTTCGGATTTTTTTATCCGTGATCAACTCGGCATATCGCGCTAGCATTGATGAAGATTATTTAACCTCTGAGGATGCTATGGCTATTGAATTAATTGCAATTGATATGGATGGGACGTTGCTCAATCCGCAGCATGAAGTGACCCCCGCCGTTAAACAAGCATTGGCCGCTGCGCGTGAAAAAGGCGTGCAAATTGTTCTGGCGACCGGCAGGCCTTTCGTTGGGGTTCAACGCTACCTGAAAGAATTAGCGTTACAAGAGGACGGTTGTTACTGCATTACCAACAACGGCGCCCTGGTGCATGATGCGCAAGATGGCAGTGTGATCGCCGAAGTTGCCCTAAAAATTGAAGATTATCGCTACTTAGAAGAGCTGTCTCGCCAGTTGGGCGTCCATTTCCACGCGCTGACCAAAACCGACCTCTACACCGCGAATCGTGATATCAGCGAGTACAGCGTGCACGAGTCCTTTACGACTGGGATCCCGCTGCAATTCTGCCCGGCAGAAGAGATGGACCCGGCGCTGACCTTCCCGAAAGTGATGATGATCGATCGTCCTGAGTTGCTCGATCAGGCTATCAGCCAGCTTCCGGCTGACGCCAGAGAGCGCTACACCATCATGAAAAGCTCCCCTTATTTCCTCGAAATCCTCGATAAACGGGTGAACAAAGGCGAAGGTGTTAAAGTGCTAGCGACCAAACTGGGCATTCCGCGCGAAAACATCATGACGTTGGGCGATCAGGAAAACGACATCGCGATGCTCGAATATGCTGGACTGGGTGTGGCGATGGGCAATGCGCTGGACAGTGTGAAAGCGGTCAGCCAGTTTGTCACCAAAACGAATCTGGAAGATGGCGTGGCGTATGCCGTTAACAAGTTTGTTTTAGGGCAGTAATACCCTCTCAGATTATTGAGCCTGTTTTCTGTGATCAGAAAATGGGCTCTTTGCCTTTATGAATTTGCCGATCTCATTTTTTCACTCTTTATTTCAATGTGTTAATTCCTTTCTTGCCTTCTCGCTTCTCTTCCTCTTCTTTCTGAACCCCATTTTTCAGTCTTATCAATTGTCTGTTTTGTGATCCATATTGTAGTACAAGAATATCAAATAGCATTACCATTGCTATGTAGTGAGTGCGTGATGACAAAGATTGTGCAGCAATTCGAAGACCAATACGGGTCTGAGCAGTAAAGTAAGTTTTTCTCTTTCAGCCCGGAGCCTTTATGAACGCCCTTGAATTAAGCAAAACCGATCGACTGGTCATTGAAATGGGACAGCAAATTGTCGGGGGAAAATACATTCCCGGTGCGGCGCTTCCTTCCGAAGTGGAGTTGTGTGAGCAATTTGATACCTCGCGCAACATCATCCGAGAGGTGCTGCGTTCTCTGACGGCAAAAAGGTTAGTCGAAATCAAACGCTACCGGGGTGCCTTCGTTTGCCCGCGTAATCACTGGAATTATCTCGATACTGACGTTCTGCAATGGGTCCTCGCCAGTGATTATGACCCGCGGCTTATCGCTGCGATGAGTGAGGTGCGTAATCTGGTTGAGCCGACGATTGCCCGTTGGGCTGCGGAGCGGGCGACATCGGGTGAACTGGCGGTGATCGAAGAAGCGCTGAACAGCATGATCGCCCATCACCAGAACCGTGATGCATTTAACGAAGCGGATATCCGGTTTCATGAGGCGGTGCTGGCAGCGGTACACAACCCGGTCTTGCAGCAGCTCAGCACAGCCATCAGCTCGTTGCAGCGGGCGGTATTTGAAAGAACCTACATGGCGGATGACGGCAATATGACGCTGACGTTGCGCGAACATCAGGATTTGTTCAATGCCATCCGACATCAGGATGCGAATGCGGCGGAGCAGGCTGCATTGAAAATGATCGTCTCCTCGACGAAACGACTCAAGGACATTACATGACAGCAAGCTATATCGCGCTTGATTGGGGTTCAACCAACCTGCGCGCCTCTTTATATCAGCAGGGTGAGTGCACTGCACAGCGCTGTTCCGAGCAGGGCATCACTCGGCTTGGCGGCAAAACGCCGCAGCAGGTCTTCAGTGAGTTGGTTGCTCCTTGGCACTCTTTCGATCTGCCGGTGATCATGGCGGGCATGATCGGCAGCAATGCGGGATGGGTTGATGTGCCTTATCTGGCGGCCCCACTTTCGCTTGCTGATCTCGGCCACCATCTTTTCGCCGTAAAAGAAGCTTTGCCGGTGAAAGCCTGGATTGTGCCGGGAATCTGCATTAATCGTGATGATAACTGTAACGTTATGCGCGGTGAAGAGACGCAGCTGTTGGGGGCGTGCGGCGAATCCTCCTCTTCGTTGTATCTGATGCCAGGAACTCACAGCAAATGGGTGCAGGCTGAAAATAGCCTGATTCATGATTTCCGTACCGCCATGACCGGCGAGTTGCACCATCTGCTGATGAACTCTTCGCTGATTGGTAAAGGGTTACCTCAGCAACAGCCTGCCGCCGAGGTTTTCCGCCAGGCCCTGCAGATCGGTTACCAACAGCCAGAAATCACCGGGCGTTTATTCGAAGTGCGCGCCGCCCACGTGCTCAATCGTCTAGATAAAACGGCGGTCAGCGACGAATTGTCTGGCCTGCTCATTGGAAGTGAAGTGGCTCAAATGCTCGGTTATTTTGGCCGCCAGCATCACATCACCCTTATCGGCAACCCGCAGCTCACCGAGCGCTACGGTCAGGCACTGGATTTGGCCGGGATGCGCTGGCAAGCGCTGGACGGCGATCGCGCATTTCAATTAGGTATGAGGAGAATCGTTGATGCAATGGACCACTAACATCCCGCTGATTGCTATTTTGCGAGGCATCGGCCCGCAGGAAGTGAATCAGCATATTTCCGTGCTGCTGGAGGCGGGTTTTGATGCGATTGAAATCCCGCTTAATTCGCCAGACTGGCAGAAAAGCATTCAACAGGCTGTAGAAACCTTTGGCGACCGCGCATTGTTGGGGGCTGGTACGGTGTTGCACCCAGAGCAGGTCGACGTGCTTCATACACTGGGCAGCAAGCTAGTGGTCACGCCAAACACCAGCCCGGAGGTGATCCGGCGTGCGGTCAAACTGGGGATGACGGTCTGTGCTGGCTGTGCCACGGCGACCGAGGCGTTCAATGCGCTGGAGGCCGGTGCACAGGCGCTGAAAATTTTCCCTTCATCGGCATTCGGCCCGGACTATATCAAAGCATTGAAAGCCGTACTGCCGGCCGACGTTCCGGTGTTTGCTGTCGGTGGTGTGACGCCTGAAAACTTGTCGGTTTACCTTCGTGCCGGTTGCGTCGGTGCCGGTTTGGGCAGTGATTTATACCGTGCAGGCCAGACGCCTGAAACCACGGCGCAGCAGGCGAAAGCATTTATCAAAGCCTATAAGGATGCAACACAATGAAAGTCACCAAACTGACCACTTACCGTTTAGCGCCGCGCTGGATGTTTCTGAAGATCGAAACCGATGAAGGCATTACCGGCTGGGGCGAACCGGTCATTGAAGGGCGGGCGCGCACTGTCGAAGCCGCGGTTCATGAACTGAGCGAATATGTGATCGGACAGGACCCTGCGCGGATCAACGATATCTGGCAAACCCTTTATCGCGGCGGTTTTTATCGCGGTGGCCCGATCCTGATGAGTGCGATTTCGGGTATCGATCAGGCGTTGTGGGATATCAAAGGTAAAGCGCTGGGCGTGCCGGTTTATCAGCTGCTTGGCGGATTAGTTCGCGATAAAATTAAAGCCTATAGCTGGGTCGGCGGCGACAGGCCGGCGGAATTGATTGAGGGCATCAATAAATTACGCGCTATCGGTTTTGATACCTTTAAACTGAACGGTTGTGAAGAGATGGGCATTATTGAGAACGCCCGTCAGATTGACGCCGCCGTGGCACAGGCCGCAAAAATACGCAGTGAATTCGGTAACGAGATTGAATTTGGTCTGGATTTCCACGGTCGCGTCAGTGCGCCCATGGCGAAAGTGCTGATCAAAGAACTCGAACCTTTCCGTCCGCTGTTTATTGAAGAACCTGTTTTAGCCGAGCAGGCAGAATATTATCCGCGCCTTGCTGCCCAGACACATATTCCTATCGCCGCGGGCGAACGTATGTTTTCGCGTTTTGATTTCAAACGTGTTTTGGCCGACGGTGGCCTGGCCATTGTGCAGCCTGACTTGTCTCACGCCGGTGGGATCACCGAGTGCTTTAAAATTGCCTCCATGGCGGAGTCCTATGATGTTGCGCTGGCCCCGCACTGTCCGCTGGGTCCGATTGCGCTCGCGGCTTGTCTGCATATTGATTTCGTTTCCCGTAACGCTGTCCTTCAGGAACAAAGCATGGGGATTCATTATAATCAGGGCGCAGAATTATTGGATTACGTTATCAATAAAGATGACTTCAAAATGAATGATGGATATTTCTACCCCTCTAATAAGCCGGGTTTAGGCGTGGAAATTAATGAAGCCTTAGTTATTGAGCGCAGTAAAAATGCGCCGGACTGGCGAAACCCGCTGTGGCGATATCCTGATGGTGCCGTTGCTGAGTGGTAAATAAAAAGAAGTAAGCTTTTATTTTACATTAAATGAATATCATTAATTAAAACATCAGGGAAATCTCTGCGTCATTCTTACGTCTTTTTTATAAAATAACCATTAATAGGAAAAGAAAATGGATATGGCCCTACAAGTCAAACCGACGAAAAGACGGTACGTCACTTTATTTATGATTTTTATTACCGTCGTTATTTGTTATGTCGATCGCGCCAATCTGGCGGTAGCCTCTGCGCATATTCAGGAGGAGTTTGGGATCAGCAAAACGCAGATGGGATATATCTTCTCCGCGTTCGCATGGACCTATACCGCATGCCAGATCCCCGGCGGCTGGTTCCTTGACCGGGTCGGTTCCAGAATCACTTATTTTATCGCGATTCTGGGCTGGTCAGTCGCCACGCTATTCCAGGGATTCGCCGGCGGATTAGCCTCTTTGATTGGCCTGCGCGCCGTGACCGGCATGTTTGAAGCCCCAGCGTTCCCGACCAACAACCGTATGGTCACGAGCTGGTTTCCCGAACAGGAACGCGCTTCGGCCGTGGGTTTTTATACCTCCGGCCAGTTTGTCGGTCTGGCATTTCTGACGCCGCTGCTGATCTGGATCCAGGAGATGCTTAGCTGGCACTGGGTCTTCATTGTTACCGGGGGTATCGGCATTGTCTGGTCGTTGCTGTGGTTTTACGTTTATCAATCACCGCGTAAAAGCAAAGGTGTGAACGCCGCAGAGCTGGAACATATCCGCGCCGGTGGTGGCCTGATTGACGGTGACGCACCCGCTGAAAAGAAAAATCGTGTTCCGCTCACCTCGACCGACTGGAAGCTGGTATTTAACCGTAAACTGGTCGGCGTTTATTTAGGGCAATTCGCGGTAGCCTCAACGCTGTGGTTCTTCCTGACATGGTTCCCGAATTACCTGACGCAGGAAAAACACATTCCTGCCCTGACCGCGGGCTTTATGACAACGGTTCCGTTCCTGGCAGCGTTCGTGGGGGTTTTATTGTCAGGGCTGGTGGCGGATAAATTAGTGCGCAAAGGGAAATCCATTGGTTTTGCGCGCAAATTGCCGATTATCTGCGGCTTATTATTATCGACCTGTATTATGGGGGCGAATTATACCAATGACCCTATGTGGATCATGATATTAATGGCGTTGGCTTTCTTTGGTAATGGATTCGCTTCTATTACTTGGTCGTTGGTATCTTCATTAGCGCCAGTGAGATTGATTGGCCTGACCGGCGGCGTATTTAATCTTGCCGGGGGGCTGGGCGGAATTACCGTGCCCTTAGTGGTGGGCTATTTAGCCCAGGATTATGGTTTTGCACCTTCATTAATTTATATTTCCGCTGTGGCTTTATTGGGGGCGCTGTCATATATCTTCCTCGTTGGCGAAGTCAGGCGCGTCGGCGATAGTTGAAGATTGTCTCCATCGTCCCACTGTCGTAGGCTTAGCCCATTCCATTAATGGCATGGGCTTTCCTACCACATGACAGAAAAACAACTCACGTTTGATGCCCGTGGGCATCAGTTGACCAACATTCATGTCTGGACGCCGGACAGCCAGTGGTTGGCTTATGACGTGCGGCCCAACGGCGGTTCGTTCACCGGCTCGACCATTGAACGGGTGAACGTCGAGACGGGCGAAGTGCAGGTGATTTATCAGGCCACACAGGGCGCACATGTCGGTGTGGTCACGGTAAGCCAGATACCCCCGGTTCGGTATGCGTTTATTCACGGGCCGGAAAATCCTGACCCGCGCTGGCAGTATGATTTTCATCATCGCCGTGGGGTGATTGTCAGCCCGCCAGAAAATCAGGCAGTGACGCTTGATGCTCTGGACATTACCGCGCCATTTACTCCGGGCGCGTTGCGTGGCGGCACCCATGTCCATGTTTTCAGCCCGGACGCCAGCCGTCTGAGCTTTACCTACAATGACCACGTTTTGCATGAGCTTGACCCCGCTCGCGATCAGCGCAACGTCGGTGTGGCGCTCTCTTCCTCTTCGGTGATTTCCCCGAAACAGCATCCCCGTGAATATGACGGCAGCCATTTTAGCGTGCTGGTCAGTCAGACCACCTTCACGCCTCGGCCTGGTAGTGATGACATCACCCGTGCTTACGAGGAGGGTTGGATTGGCCGTCAGGGGTATACCAAGCCGGATGGCCGCCGTCAGCGCTGGGCGCTGGCCTTTATTGGCGATACGGTATCGGCCAACGGTGAGAAGCTGCCTGAAGTGTTTATCGTCGATTTGCCTGAGCAAGACGAGGATTACCGGCTTGCCGGAGACGCACCGCTGCAAGGAACGCCGGTCTCGCTGCCTGCTCCTCCACGCGGCGTGAAACAGCGTCGGCTGACCTTTACCGCTGACCGGCTATTCCCCGGCGTGGTGCTGCAACCGCGACACTGGCTGCGTGCCTCGCCAGACGGAACCCTGATCGCATTTTTGATGAAGGATGACCATGGCGTGGTTCAGTTGTGGACCCTTTCTCCCAACGGCGGCGAACCGCTGCAAATCAGCTATACACCGCACGGCGTTCAATCTGCTTTTAGCTGGCATCCCGACGGGCAATCTCTGGCGCTGGTCAGCGATAACTGCATTATGGTGCTGGACGTCAGGAGCGGAAAAATGCGTGCACTGACCGAGCGAACTGATGTCGCACCTTGCGCCGATGCGGTGGTATTTTCACCGGATGGCAAAAAGGTGGCGTTTATGCGCCAGCATGGGGAGTTCACGCAAATTTCGGTGGTTGAAAATCAGTAGGCGGGCGGCGGGAACCGCTGAGGCTTCGATATAAAAAACCGGTCATCGCGACCGGTTAGTGGTTCATCTCGTCACCGTGATGGGCGAGATGACGATTTTTTCTGGCGAGTGGATTCGGTCATTGGTGGAACGTGGTCAATGTCGATGCCGTTACTGATCGCCAGATTGTGGTCTTCGCTGACTTTAATGCGATCCCGCGTGGTTTCTTTCCCCTGACGAAAATAGTCATAAGGTAACAACAGCGTATCCAGCAGCGCGCTGAAAGGCAGATCGACCAGCAGCAGGGGCGTCATCGCCCAACTGGTGTCGTCACTTTTCATCATCTCTACGTCTGCCCGCGTCCCCGGATAATATCCCTGATTTCCCCCAGTATGGCTCATTACGCTTGAGCAACCGCTAGCAGATAAAATAGCGCATCCTGTCACGAGCGGTAATAGAACAGTTTTCATCATGGTAGAACTCATCTCATGCTGTCGGGCTGAGGTTTTATCGTCAAAAATGACTTATATCATTCAGCCAAAAAATTTAATAAAGCAAAGTCCGGCTCTGTGGTAGCCGTCGCAATTTATAGTGTAAGAGATAACTGAGATCCTGCCGTAATACCGGCTACTTTTCGATATCGTAAGAATGGCCTGATAAAAACTTTTCTTTCTGTGACTTGAAATCTTCTTTTCCGTCGCCATTTTTATCATACGACGCAGGAAAAGCATACGCCGTAAGGGTATGAAGCGTCATAGACCTGTCCATCAGGAAGGTCGATTAACCTACTCGCTGTAAAATCAGGAGAAGTTGCAATGCGTAATTTTGATTTATCCCCGCTATACCGTTCTGCTATTGGTTTCGACCGTTTATTTAATTTGATTGAATCGGGTCAAAGTCAAGGTGGTGGATATCCCCCTTATAACGTTGAATTGGTTGATGAAAATCATTATCGCATTGCGATAGCGGTGGCCGGTTTTGCCGAGTCTGAGCTGGATATTACGGCTCAAGATAATATGTTACTGGTCAAAGGCGCACATAAAGACGCGGCGGCAGAACGTACCTATTTATATCAGGGCATCGCCGAGCGCAATTTTGAGCGTAAATTCCAGTTAGCCGAGCATATTCAAATTAAATCCGCCAATTTGGCGAACGGTTTGCTGTATATCGACCTCGAACGCGTGGTGCCTGAATCATCAAAGCCGCGTCGTATAGATATACGCTGATAGCTCACAGAATTTATTCAAACCCCATCGCTCGCCGTCAGGGAGCGGAAGCGTCACGCGGTAAAAAAGCGTGGCGAATGAAATAACCTAACATTATCTCGCTTCATAGAAGGAGTTACCCATGCGTAATTACGATCTTTCTCCATTACTGCGTCAATGGATCGGTTTCGACAAACTTGCCAGCTCAATGCAGGGGGCTGACCAAGCCTTCCCGCCGTATAACATTGAGAAATCAGACGATAATCATTATCGCATCTCTTTAGCCTTGGCAGGTTTCCAGCAAAGTGATTTAAATATTGAAGTGGAAGGCCCGCGGCTAACCGTGAGCGGTACGCCTGCGCAACCTGAGACCAACGTCGAGTATCTGCATCAGGGATTAGTGATTAAGCCTTTCACCCTGAGCTTCACGCTGGCAGAACATATGCATGTGTCCGCGGCTGAATTCGTCAACGGTTTGCTGCATGTCAGTCTGGTTCGCGATGTGCCGCCAGCGCTGCAACCACAGAAAATTGCGATCGGTACCGATAAGCCCGCGTTGGAAAGCCAACCGGTCTAAGGGCTGATGAGTGAAATGAAAAGGGAGGACATCATGTCCTCCCTTTTTTATGCTGTCAGCATGACGGCCAGATTTATCACCCTTCGGCGTGTGCCCGTTCCACTTCTTCGGCCAGAATTTTAACGCCGCGCTCAATCTGCTCGCCGTCGGGGACGTAATTCATGCGCATACATTGGTGCGTGTGCGGCCACGGGTGTTCAAGGCCCGGGAAGAAGAAATGTCCCGGCACCATCAGCACACCGCGTTTTTTCAGGCGCTGATACAGCATTTCGGTGCTGATCGGCAAATCTTTAAACCACAGCCAGAGGAAAATCGCCCCCTCCGGCTTGTGGATCAAACAGCGCTCTG
>Ga0105858_1000866_pt1 | contig 10976 bp, 10 predicted proteins | sample OrgsoiDNA_201062_FD_89683 | JGI IMG/M metagenome (GOLD analysis project Ga0105858, IMG submission 89683) | Permafrost soil microbial communities from the Arctic, to analyse light accelerated degradation of dissolved organic matter (DOM) -... | ecosystem: Environmental > Terrestrial > Soil >...
GCATCCTTGAGCTCCTGCTGGGTGTGGACATATTCGCCGCGCGCGCCCAGCCCTTCCGCCATCTTGTCGTAACGCAGGTTCTCCTGGAAGAGGTACATATGCATCGACCGCGCCGATCCCACCGCCTGCGGCCACATGCCCCAGGAGTTGTTGTTATAGATCACGGCAATGATGGGGATCTTGTACTTCTGCGCCGTATCCAGTTCGAAGAGGCTGTAGGCGATGCCGGCATCGCTCGAAACGCAGCACACCGGGGCGCCCTTGTACGGCGCTTGCGGCCCGATGCCGCGCTGCACCGCCGCGCCCGCGCCGATGGTCATCGCCACGTCCGGACCAATGGCCCCGTACTGATACCCGCAACTGATCGCCTGCCCGGGACGATAGGCGCGGACCCAGCGGCCCATGAAGTTGCCGATGGTCCAGCCGCCCATGCCCATGACCGTTTGCTTGGGATCGATCTGCCCCTTGTAAAAGAAATCGTGGACTTCCTTGGCGATCACCGACGGGTGCAGATGGTTGGTATCCTTGCTGTACTTCACTCCCAACTCATATTGATCGAGAATCGTCTTCTCGTACTTCTGCCGCGCGGCGGCAATCTCGTTAGCCCAAGTGTCGCGCTTCCGGCGGGGCAGGGCGTCGTTGAACGCAGTCAGGAAGGTCCGCTCGTCGCTGACAATGCCGAGGTCGAGCGGCCAGTTGCGGCCCAGATCTTCCGGAACGGGATGCACGCGAATGGCCTTGATGTCCGGATTGAACGTATACTCACCGGGGCTCGGCATGCAATACTGGCCGACGAACACCACCAGGTCGGCGCTCATCAGCGCATCGGGAGACTGGTTGATGCTCAGCCGATGCCCATCGGGGAAATGCCCCTTCATGGGCCCCGTGGCCGCCACCGCGATATCGTTCTTCTCCGCGATCTCCATCAGCAGGTCCCAGGACTTGCGCTGGAACACGCCCTGGCCGGCCACAATCAGGGGACGCTCGGCCTTCGCGATCAGGTCCACCGCCTTCTTGACATCGGCCGGCGCGGGGTGCGCACGCGATTCGCTGCGGTACTTGTCCTTGCTGTAATAGTCCTTCAACTTGGCGGGATCGGTGAAACGCGCGCGCGCCACTTCGCCGGGGAAATCCAGATGCACCGGTCCCGGCACGCCCGTCTTCATGTTCCGGAACGCATAGGCGCCGTATTCCCAGACGCGGTCCGGCGCAATCAGGCGCTTGCCGTACTTCTTCATCCCGGTGGTGGTGGGCTGCTGATAACCGGTCTGGATGAACGCCTCGCGGTCGTCGCCAGAGATCTGCATATTACTGGCCAGCACCAGCAGCGGCGTGCGCGCGGCGTGGGCCGCGGCGATGTTCATGATCATGTGGGTGAAGCCCGGGCCCTCGGTGCCCGAGCATGCGGTGGCTTCGCCGGTGACACGCGAAAAACCGTCGGCCGCGGCGCACATCGCGCCTTCCGTCCGCCCGCCGTAGGCCGGCACGCCCGCCGCCGCCATGGCATTGATCACGGTGTAGTTGCCCGGGCAGCAGAACATCGCCGCCAGTTCTTCCTCTACACAGAGCTTGGCAAAGATCTCGGCCCCGCTCATGCCGCGGCCTTCGAAAGAGCCCGGCTTGGCCGCCTCGCTCAAGTTGGCGGGAATTTCCTTCGGAATGGCGATCGATGGGATGGGGACATCCGCGCGCAACGGTTTCGAAGCCAGCATGGCTGCCGCTACGGCTCCCGCAGCCAGCAGGTCCCGCCGCGAAGTCCCTGGATCATCGTTTTCGTTCTTCATCGGTCCTTCTCCTTGCTCTTGTCGTCTTCCAATGGCGGCCGCATGGGCGCAGGCCAAAGGCTGTGAATGTAATTCACCAGGTGCCACAGGTCCGTGTCGCCCGTAATCTGAGTCTTGAACGGGGGCATGGTCTCCCCCGCCCCATCGCGGATGCTGCGGAAGATCTCGCCCTCCGAGGTGCCGCTCTTGTAGGCATCCGGAGACGTGAGGTCGGTCGCGTCCGCCACCACGTCCATCTGGGCCTTGCCATCGGGACCATGACAGGGCGTACAGTATCGGGCAAACGAAGTCCTTCCCGCGGCGATTGATTTCCTGCCATAGGGGACCGGGTTCCTGAGCTTCTTCGCTTCAGCCGCGCTGAGCCGCCCATGGCCTTCCTGAAGCGGCGAGGCCAGCAGAAAAATGCTGCCGAAGACGAGCGTCGAGACAGTGAAAAATATTCGCAGGTTCACTCCAGCATCCCGCTGAACAATATATACCGACCGTCCGGTCAAATCAAGCGTGCAGACTGGCTGCCGCTGTTGCACTAGAATTAAAGACATCTCGAAAAAGAAGATCGGACAGGCTTATGTTTACTCCGGAAGAACGAGCTCGCCTGCGGTCTGGCCTTCTGGAATACGCCGCCAGTGACCAGCGCATCAGTGGCGCCGCGATCACTGGCTCCGCGGCCGCCGCACACGAAGACCGGTGGTCGGACATAGATCTCGCTTTTGGCGTCGGCAATCCCGCCGAATTGTCGAATGTCCTCGCCGATTGGACGGCGTACATGTACCATCGGCATCTCGCCTTGCATCATCTTGACGTCAGGTCCGGCGAGTGGATTTACCGCGTGTTTCTTCTCCCTGGCACTCTGCAGGTCGATCTCGCCTTCGTGACCGCGACGGAATTCCGAGCCTTGGCGCCAACATTCCGCCTTATGTTCGGGGAGGCGAATGAGCCCCGGCATGTACCGCCACCGCCGCCTGGGGACATCGTTGGCCTTGGCTGGCTGTACGCACTTCATGCGCGGACTTGCATCGCCAGACGAAATGTGTGGCAAGCGGAATACATGATAAGCGGCATCCGCGACACCGCGCTGGCGCTGGCCTGCATTCGCCACGGCCTTCCAGCGGTCCATGGCCGTGGCATGGACCTGCTGCCAGGCGGAGTGGCCGCGCAATTCGAGGGCTCCCTCGTCCGGCAACTGGACACTGCCGAACTCTCGCGGGCTTTCCGGGTTGCGATTCAAGGACTGCTGAGCGAGATTCGAAGCATCGATGAGGAACTTGCCGGACGGTTGCAAGAAGCGCTCACAGGTCTGATCGAGGCTCCGCGTTAAAAAGTAGCGCCCGTCATTTGGAAAATGCCAGCAGCACATTCCCCGGGAGTCCCGCCCACATGCCGTAACCCGAGTTCGTGAAGACCATGCCGCCCGCGATCACCGGTCCGGCGGAATCGAGCGAGCCTCCTTTCCCCGCAACTCCGTTCACGGTTTCGAAATCGCGCGCGGTGTTAAAGTCCCAGACGATCTCGCCCGACCGCGCCAGGAATGCGCGAAAGTGCCCATCGATCGAACCCGAGAACACTACGCCCGGAATGGACGAGATGGCCGCCGATTGCGCGCTGTTGCAGCCCTTCGTCCCTGGGGTACAGTGCAGTTCGGGAGGTGGGGTGCTCCAAATTTTCTCGCCCGTGGAGAGCTTCACGGCGTGCAGCCCGCCGGGCCGATTCTCACCGCGGCTCAAAAGATCGGAGACGGCCACGTAGGCATTCTCCAGATCGGCCGTGGGCCCCCATTCAATACCGCCAAGCGCGCTTCCCTGCCCAACGCGCGTCTGCCACAGCACCTTCCCGCGTTGATCGGGATCCAGTCCCCAGAGGATGCCGGACTTTTGGCCGCAGACCAGAACGCGCTTGCTATCGGGCAATTCGCGCAGGATCGGCGACGTGCCGAAGTCGTAATCCGGTCCGCGGTCTTCGGGACAGTTGGCGCCTCTGCCGCAACCCATCGTGAAATTGTCCTTGGGCAGCACCTGACTGGACCACAGGAGGCTGCCGGTTTCGAGATCGAACGCCAGGATCGCGTCGCTGGTGTGGATGGAAACATTGGTGTAGGAGTTGCCGGTGCCCGCGTATAACACTTTCTTCTTGACGTCGATCGTCGGGGAGGACCAGATGGCCGCGCCGGCCGGTCCCCAAAGTTGTGCGCCGGCCGCGCTCTTTTCGAGTGCCCGGGGCGGGTCCACCACACTGAAGCTCTTCCAGATCTGCTTGCCGGTGGCGCCGTCAAGCGCCACGATGCTCCCGCGAAACTTGCAGCATTCATACGACGGGAGCATAGCGGAGGCCTCTTCGATCGACGACACCGGAACATAGAGCCGCCCACCGTAGAAGGCCGGCGCACCGGTAATCCGCGATGCCGGATGATCCTCCACCTTGACTTTCCAGAGGAGTTGACCCGTGGCCGCATCGAGCGCATGGACCGTGGACCGCACGTCGCCGAAATACGCGATCGTCCTGCCGCCTGCCTGGCCGATGCTGACCGCGTTGCGCACCGTCGCGCCCGCATCGTACTTCCAATAGGTGCACCCGGTGGCGGCGTCCAGCGAGTAGACCGCTCCGCTCGCACTGCCCGTGAACACGCGATTGCCGATCACCGCCGGCTGCGCGGCGCGCACCGTATCGCCCTCAAACGCGAACGCCCACTTCAGTTTTAGATTCGGTATGTCAGCCGCGGTGAGCCCCGGCTTCGGCTGATAGCGCGTGTTCCCCGGATCGTTGCCCCATCCGTTCCAGTCGGCATCGCTCAGGCGCAGCGGGCCGGGAGCCGCGGTGCATTTTGCAATCGCGCCGCCCCCGCTCGCGCCGAACTCCTTCCCCGTAAGAAAGCGTGCGATGGCCCGGCCTTCGTCGGCAGCCAGTCCCGCGGATTGCGCCACCATGGCGCCTTCAAACATCGCCCGGTAGATGGATTCGGGCGTGCGCGCGCTAAGATCCTGGTGAGACGGCATGCGCGCCTGCGGCTTGCCATCGTGGCAGGCGGCACATCGCTGCTTGTAGAGAGCTTCTCCATCGGGTGCGGCGGCGCGGACCGCGAATACGCAAACCAGTGCCAGCGACAGCTTCCGTCCGAGCATAAAAAAACCTCGCCACAATCTATCACAGATATGCGTGACGGTGATATAGTACAGGCCCAGATGTACAGACCTAGGAAAGCTCTGGTGCTGTTACTCGCGGCAGCCCTTTGCATGGCACAGGAACAGCCATCGCAGCCGCTGGTGCATTTTCATCACGTGCACTTGAACGCTTTGAATCCGGATCTGGCGATGGGATGGTACACGCGCCACTTCGATGGCGAGCGGGCCAAGTTCGGCGGCATGGATGCCCTGTGGGTGGGCAAGTCCTGGATTCTATTTAACAAGGTGGACCAGCCGCCGCCATGGAAGATCACGACGGCGCTCTACCATATCGGTTGGGGCTCGGAAAACGCCAAGGCGGACTACGAGAAGTTCATCGCCATGGGGTCGCGGTTCGAAACTCACATGCGCGATCTGGCCGAAGGGCTGCCGCTCGCGCCTGGGCAGCGCTATTACATGTACCTGTGGGGGCCGGACAACGTGATGATCGAGGACATCACCGCCGGCAATCACTACTACAACCACGTCCACCTGATGAGCGAAGACCCGGTTTCGGCAGGTGAGTGGTATCAGAAGGAGTTCGGATTTCCACGCCGCGCGCAACCGCCGTCGCGCCAGCCGCGGTTTTTTAACGGATACCAGATCGGCCCCACGTCGGGGTTCAATATCGACAACGTGAACGTGCCCATCTTCCCCATCGAGTTGGAGCGGGAGCTATTTCCGGCGGAGTGGGAAGGGCGCAAACACCCCGAGTCGCCGAAGGGCCACGCGCTCGATCACTTCGCGTTCAGTTGCGACAACCTGGAAGCCATGCTGGCCCGCTTGCGCAAAGACGGCGTGAAGGTGCTCGAAGAGCCGCACACCAGTTTCAATGGCGCACTCCGGTCGGCGTTCATCGAAGGGCCCGACAACGTGCTGATCGAGCTGGTCGAGGGGCACGCGAAAAAGGATTAGTGTAGGGCAGACGATCGTCTTCTGTCGTCTGTCAATTGGTGCGTTGTATCTTTCCGCCTTTCGCGGAGAGCATCAGCTTCACCAATTCTTCGGTGATTTTCGGCTCCAGGCCTTCGGTGTGTCCTTTCTCGATGCGCACGACATCGGCCACCACCGTACCGTCATGGCAGTTCGGATAAACGTAAACCTGAGCCTTGCCGGGCGCAGGCAGAAGTCCCCACGACGGATTGGGCGGAGTCTGGCGCGTGCTGTCGTAGACATAACCGGCCTTGAGGTCAACGATATCTTCCAGCTTGCGCCGGGGTCCGCACTTCGCCATTTCGGCCCAGGCCGAGGTCTCCGGTATGCCTTTGTCATCCATTTCGCGCTGGCCCGTCTCATACACAAATGAGAATTCGCTGGACGGAGGCTCGCGCAAGGCCGCCGCCGCCGCGGCAAAGGCGGGCGCCGTGACAGGGACAGGAGCCGCGCCAGTAGCCCCGCGTGCGCCAAAACTCGAAGCGCGGCCGGGGTTCGCGCCCAGGCGGCCGCCGGACAGGCTGAGCCACCCATCCACCCTATCCTTGAAGAATTCCGTTCTCACGATCCGGTTAGAAGTCATCCCTCCCTGAGAGTGCCCCACCAGCCAGAAAGCCTTAATGTTCGCCTTGCCGATCTGATCGACCACCGAATTGACGATGTTCTGAAGGTATTCGTCGTCGGCCGGCGACCACGTCCTCGTCGGCGAGTTCGGTGTGGCAATCACCAGGCGGTACTTGTCCTTATAATCCACGATCGGGAAATAGTGGCGCTGCCAGTTTCCGTACGAGCCTGCACCGTGAAGGCTGAGGATGAAGGTGACGGGCTCGCCCGGTTTGAGATCGCACGGATAGTCCAGGAAGTAAGTTCGGCGGCTCTTCATCTCGACCACCGGTCCCGGGTTGATCACCCTGTCCGCCGGGCAGTCCTTGTCGGGACAGTGCAGCGCTGGCGGTGTGGCACAGGGCGCCCCGGAAAACTGAAAGGGTTGTTGGGCGTTGGCAAATCCAGCCAGCGCGGCCATTGCACCGAGCACGACCCCGAGCACGGACAGAGGTCCGGCCCAATTGGTTGATCTCTTCATATAGCTCCCTCTTGATTTCTTACCGACCGTTCGGTAGATTACACCAAGGCTTTTAGGGTGTCAAGCGGTGGGACAGGCCTCCCGGCCTGTCGTGCTTTTATCACTTCGCCGCGATGTAGTCGATCAGCGTATCGATCTCCGATTCCGTCAGCGTCTGTCGAAACGCGGGCATCAGCGCGCCGCCGAATTTCACGCGCACCTTTATATATTCGCGGCTCGGTTTCAAGTTGGCACGCGGCATTTTCTCGTGCCTGAAAAGCTGGTAAAAGCTGGGACCGGCCTTCTTCGACTGCGCCCTGTCGATGTCGTGGCAGACCACGCAGTTCTCGCGGTACAGGGCCTGCCCAATCAGAAGGTGGTTCTTCTCCCATGGGATGGGCCGGCGCTCGGCGGCAGATAGGGCTACGGTGGCGGATAGGGTCACGGCAAGCAGGCACACAGTCAGAATTCCAGAGGTCACTGGCCGCTCCTCTCGATCTTGAGTGCGCCATGGCGGCGCATGGTATCGATGGTCTCCGGGGCTTGCCCGGCAGGGCAGCGCACGCGCAGACAGATTACGCCCGGATCCACATGCGGCACTGGAGCGTCTTTCTCCCGCCTGCGGATCAGGCCGCTCTCCCGGAGAAACCAACCGAATGTTGCCACGATGGCACCCAGCATAGTCAGCTCGTACGTGATCACGCCCGTGGCCCAGAACGAAAACAAGGGCATTCCGCCGGTCACCAGCTTGTAGTCGTGCTGCGTGTAACGAATGAAGGCGGTCGCCAGCAGGCCCGTGCCGACGGCTGCCGAGACTGCCACCAGCGACATGCGGCTGGGCCGGTCCAGTACGCCGCGCGCAAGCTCAACCGGCTCCGCCGAGAACAAGTCGAGTGCGGAAGAGTCGATTCCCGCGTCGCGCAACTGCCGGATGGTGTGGACCACGGGCTCCTTCTCGCGGAACTCTCCGGTCACGAACACGGTCACTCTTCCTCCAGCGGGTGCGGCTTGAATTCCCACACGGCGATGATGGGGAAGAGCTTCGAGAAGACCATGTAGAGCATAACCATGGCGGCAAACGTAGCCGCGGTAATGGCAAGCTCCACCCAACTGGGCGTGTAGGTGCTGGATGCCGAAGCCAGGCGTGGGTTCGCCAGCGTCGGCACGATGATCAGGTAGCGTTCCAGCCACATCCCCACCAGCACGCAGGCCGATGCGATGGTGGCGGTCCGAATGGTGCGCAGCCGGCGGATGCCCAGCAGCACCAGCGGCACCACGAAATTAAGCAGCACCATGGTCCAGAAGTACGGCGCATAGCGCGCCCGTGTGCGCGCCGCGAACACGGCCATTTCCCCAGGGTCGTTGCCATACCACACCGTCAGATTCTCCGCCATCGTGAAGTAGAACCAAAGCAGGCTCATCAGCAGCAGCAGCTTGGCCAGATTATTGAAGTGGTGGCGCGTCAGGTAGAATTCCAGGTGAAGAATTTTGCGCAGCGCCGCCAGCACTACGATGAGAGCCGCGATCCCGCTGAAGATCGCGCCCGTCACGAAGTACGGGCCGAAGATGGTGCTGTGCCACATGGGCGCGACGGTCATGGCGAAGTCCCAGGCCACCACCGTATGCACCGAAACGGCGACTGCCAGGATCATGCCGGCCATCAGCTTCATGGCGCGTTCCAGCGCATGCCACTCGCGGTCGCTGCCCGTCCAGCCGAGTGACAGCGTCCGATAAAGCGTGCGGCGCCACAGCGTCCGATGCTCCGCCAGTTGCGCCAGGTCCGGGATCAACGGTAGATAAAGGTAGATCACGCTGCCCGTGAGATAGGTCGTGATCGCGGTCACATCCCACAGCAGCGGCGAGCGGAAATTCGGCCAGAGCATCCGCCCGTTGGGATACGGAAACAGCCAGTAGAAGAGCCACCCGCGCCCCAGGTGAATGATGGGAAACATGGCCCCGATCATCAACGCGAAAACCGTGATGGCCTCCGCGGCGCGTGTCACCGGCTTGCGCCAGGCGGCGTCGGTCAGCCGCAGGATGGCCGAGATGAGCGTGCCGGCGTGGGAGATTCCAATCCAAAACACGAAGTTGACCAGATAGAAACCCCAGAACACCGGACGCCGCAACCCGGTCACGCCCATTCCGCTGCGCAGTTGGTGGCCCCAGGCAACCAGGCCCGCCGCGCCGATGACGAATGCCACGACGGTCGCCAGCACGTAATTCCGGCTCACGCCCGATAGCGGCCGGAACAGGTCTTCCCGAATCCGCCCGTACGGCAGCAGTTCCGGTGTCGTCGCCATCGCCTACTTGCCCCTCTGCAGGTAAATCACCTTGGGTTTCGTGCCCAGCTCTTCCAGCAACCGCGTGGCGCGTCCGCTCTCCGCCAGGCGCGACACCTTGCTGTTCGGGTCGTTGAGATCGCCGAACGTCATGGCTTCGGCGGGGCATGATTGCACGCATGCGGGCTGCACGTCGCCGTCAACCACCGGACGGCCCTCCTGTGCGGCATCCTGCTTGGTCCGTTTGATCCGCTGAATGCAGAAGGTGCACTTCTCCATGACGCCGCCCGGGCGCACCGCCACGTCCGGGTTATGATGCAACTGCAGCGGCTCGGGCCACTCCGGCTCGAACCAGTTGAAGTATCGAACCGTGTAGGGGCAGTTATTAGCGCAATAGAAGGTGCCCACGCAGCGGTTATACACCTGCACGTTCAGCCCTTCGGCATTGTGGTAGGTGGCGTAAACCGGGCATACCGGCTCGCAGGGGGCGTCGTCGCAGTGCTGGCACATCACCGGCATGTATTTGACCTTCACATCCGGAAACGTTCCTTCGTAGTAGCGATCCACGCGGATCCAGTGGACGGCGCGGCCCTTGGCGGCTTCAACGGGGCCGGACACCGGCAGGTTGTTTTCGGCGTGGCAGGCGACCACACATGCCTGGCAGCCGGTGCAGCGGTCGAGATCGATGGTCATTCCCCAGCGGCGTTCCATATTCACCTGTGCTCTTCACCTGTGCTCAGACGTCTCCTGCCGATCTTGCGAAGCAAATTGAATCCAGTCTCGCCGCGGTCCCGCGCGCGCCAGACGCACCCGCGTACCGCCAAGTGCAAGCGCGCCGGTGGACTTCTCCCAAACCGGCGCCAGTATCGAAAGCGGATTGGCGCCGCGGCCTGAGGCGTAACGGCCGTAGTGCGCGTGCCCATCGCCAATCGGCATGCTCACCACGCCCGGAATGGCGCCGGGGTGCAGGTATGCGGGCGCTTCGAACCAGCCATGCACGGACTCTACGCGCACCATGTCGCCATTCGACACATGCAAATGCGCGGCTAATTGTGGATCGATTTCAACCGGCAATCCCCACATGGAACTCGATGCCGGATCGGGCAGTTCCTGGAGCCATGGCAGATTGGCGCCTGCGCCATCGTGAAATTGCTGCGAGAGGTAAGGCTGGAAGAGCAGCGGGTATTTGGCAGCGTCGCCAGCGAACAATGCTGGTTCGGGCACGCTGGGCGGTTGCCCCACGGGGTTCCGATCAGAGCCGCGACCGTTAGGGAGCGATTGCATTCCGGCTTCGCCCCAGAGGCCGCCCTGGCGCGCCACCTCGTCAAACGCCGCATCGGGCGGCAACAAATCCTTGGCAGTGACGGCCTTGTATTCTTTGCTCATCTTCCGCGCCAGATCGGCCAGAATCGTTTCCACGGCGCGGGTATCGTAGAGCGGCTTGACGAACGGCACGGCCACGGTCACGGCCGGTTGGGGCGAGACGGCGGGAACCAGGGCCGCCTCCGATTCCAGCGTGTGATGGCCGGGCAGCAGCAGATCGGACCACGCCGCCGTATCGTCCAGAAAACCGGCGAAGCTGACCACGGTTTCGGCGCGCGCCAGGGCCTGGAGCACGCCGCTCGAAGGCGGCAGCGTATACGCCGGGTTGGCGCCATCGATCAGCACCACCTGCGCGCGGGCGAGCGCTTCGGCGGCGCGGCCGTTTTCGAACGGAGCCGCGGCGGCAACCGCCGGCGCCAGCACGCCGCCGGGCTTGCCC
>Ga0105858_1000867_pt1 | contig 10970 bp, 13 predicted proteins | sample OrgsoiDNA_201062_FD_89683 | JGI IMG/M metagenome (GOLD analysis project Ga0105858, IMG submission 89683) | Permafrost soil microbial communities from the Arctic, to analyse light accelerated degradation of dissolved organic matter (DOM) -... | ecosystem: Environmental > Terrestrial > Soil >...
GACTGGACAATCGACCGCCATCGCGATTCGCTCTCTGCGGCCCGCCGTTCCATGGGAACGCCAGTATGCCACCACCAACCGCATTTCAAGCCACGTCTGCATGCACGCCTCCCGTGTCTGCGGTCGTCTCTGGCACGGGCGCGTCGCGATCCACATGACCGAGCCCGCACCTGTTGATGCGGTCGCCAAGCGTGGAGCGCTTGATCTGCAGCAGCTCCGCCGCCCTGGATTTGTTGCCGTTGCTCACCTTCAAGGCCCACAGGATCAGGTTCGACTCCAGCTCGCGGAGCCGATCGTCAAGAGCCACCGGCGCGGCCGTCTGCGGGAGCTGCGGCGGCGTCGCGGACATCGCGGACGTCGCATCTGCCGGCTGCGCGCCGGCGCGGAACAGAATGGATGCCGCCGTGCAGCCCACCCGCACCGTCCAGCACGTGCACGTTTGCGCGATCCGCTCGCACGCGTTTTCCAGCTCGCGCACGTTGCCCGGCCACGCGTAACGCATGAATGCCTGACGCACGGCGTCGGACACCTGCGGCTCGTCCTCGCCGGTGCGGCGGAAGTAGCGCTGGATGAAGTGGTCGGTGAGCACGGGGATGTCTTCGCGCCGCTCGCGCAGCGGCGGCAGCGCGACCGGCAGCACGTTCAGGCGGTAGTACAGGTCTTCGCGGAACTTGCCTTCCTGCACCATCTGCCGCAGATCCCGTTTCGTCCCGGCGATGATGCGGGTGTTGACCGGCACCGTCCTCGTGCCGCCGAGCCGCTCGATCGTGCGGTTCTGCAGCACGCGCAGCAGCTTCACCTGCATCGACAACGGCACGTCGTCGATGTCGTCGAGGAACAGCGTGCCGCCGTCGGCGAGCTCGAAGCGGCCCGGCCGATCCTTGATCGCGCCGGTGAACGCGCCGCGCTCGTGGCCGAAGAGCTCCGACTCGATCAGCGTCTCCGAGAACAGCGCGCAGCTCACCGCGACGAACGGACGATGCTTGCGGCGGCTCGCCTGGTGAATCAGCGTCGCCGTCACTTCCTTGCCGGTGCCGCTCTCGCCGGTGACGAGCACCGTGCTGTCGCTGTTCCCGATGACGCGCAGGAACTCGAACACCGCCCGCATCCGCGCGCTGCGTCCGACGACGATGGAATCCGATGCGACGAGAGTGGATGGAGCAGGCAACATGGCAGACCTCAGCGAAGCCGCAGAGTCTCGAACTCGGGCATCTCCTCGCGGAGCGCCGCTTCCACGCCGATGTAGAGCGTCATGTGCGCGCTCGGACAGCCGGCGCACATGCCCGTGAGGCGCACCTCGGCCGAGTTCCCATCGACGTCCAGCAGCTCGATGTCACCACCGTCGGCTTGCATGAAAGGCCGGACCCGGGCGAGGACCGATTCGACGCGCTCCTTGGTGATCATGGACAGGCGAGGGGCAACCGACGTGCCACCGGCGGCTGTGCCGGTTTTCCGGAGGTTTTCGACGCTTCTGCGGCAGCGAGCTCGTGCGGCGGGACGAAGAGGCGGGGACTATTCCCCAACCGGCGGAAAAACTCGCGCGGTCCGAGAGGTCTACTTGTGCAGGACGATCGCGTGCTCGACGATCACGGGGAAGTTGTAGCCGGATCCGAGGTCCTTGTTCACCGCGACCATGCCCGTGACCGAGATCACCTCGCCCACCTTGCTGTCCGTCTCGCTCGTCACCGTGATGTCATTGGAGCCGTCGGCGGCGCTGCCGGTGCCGTCCTGGATGTGCATCCAGTTCACGCCGAGGATGCCGCCGTTGTACTTCACGACGGTGCCGCGGATCGTCACGTTCTTGCCGGCGAGCGCCGTTCGCGTCTTCCAGACCTCGGCCACCGTCGTCGCACGTGCTCCAGGCGGTACGTCTCCGTGTGCGACAGCCAGCGGCAACGCCGGCGCGGCGCCTTCCTGTCCGATGCGCGACACGAAATAGATCCGATCGAAGTCGCGATTCAGCGTCTGGCTGTGAAAATGCTCCATCGGCTGGTCGAGCGAGAGCACAACCGTGTCGCCCACGGCGGTTTTGAATTGGCTCGCGGCGGCCCACAACTCGCGGGAATCCGCTTTGACGCGCACGTAGGTGTAGCTCGACGCGTTCATGGTCTCGAGGACGACGCCGGTGATCCGTTCCCCAACGGCAGGACCGGGACTCGCAGCCGCGACAGGCGCCGCGGCAACGGACACGGCGGAAACGGGCGCGCGCGAGCAACCGGCGCACAGGCTCAGGGCCACGACGATGGAAAGAACGGTCGTACACCGGTTCCGGACAATCATGGTTCTCACAATCAGGAAGGCTTTTCGAGCTTGAACTTCTCGACGCGATAGCGAATTTGATCGCGGTTCAGGCCGAGCATCGTGGCGGCCCTGGTCTGATTCCACCCGCTGCGCTCGAGCGCCTGGATCACGAGCGATCGTTCGAGCTGTTCGAGGTCGATGCCGCCCGCGGGCAGATCCACCTGCCCGGTGAGGCGGACCGGGTGGCCCGACGCGACCGGAAAATCGCCCGTCGTCAGCGTGGCCCCGTCGGCCAGCAGCATCGCGCGCTCGACGACATTGCGCAGCTCGCGGACGTTGCCCGGCCAGCCGTACCGCTTCAGCGCGTCCATCGCGGCCGGCTCCACGCCGCGCACGCGTTTCCTGAACTCGCGGTTGTAGGCGTCGACGTAGTAGTTGACGAGCAGCGGGATGTCGTCCGGCTTCGCGCGCAGCGGCGGGAGCTCGACGGGCAGCACGTTGAGGCGGTAGTACAAATCCTCGCGGAACCGTCCTTCTTTGACTTCATGCTCGAGCTTCCGGTTCGTCGCGGCGACGACCCGGACGTCCACGCGCAGATCGACCGATCCGCCGACGCGCTTGAACGACTTCTCCTCGAGAAACCGCAGCATCTTCGCCTGCAGCCCCGGCACCATTTCGCCGATCTCGTCGAGGAACACGGTACCGCCGTCGGCCGACTCGAGCATGCCCCGCTTCTGGCGGTCGGCGCCGGTGAACGCGCCGCGCTCGTGGCCGAACAGCTCGCTCTCGAGCAGCGCTTCGGGCAGCGCCGAGCAGGTGATGTTCATGAACGGCTTCGACGCGCGATCGCTCGCGTAGTGAATCACTTTCGCCGCGAGATCCTTGCCGGTGCCGCTCTCCCCCGTCAGGAGCACCGTCGACGCCGGGCTGGTCGCGATCTTCTGCAGCAGCGCCCGCACCCCGGTCATCACCGCGCTGTCCCCGACGATGCGGTCGATGCTGTAGGGCTGCGCCTGCGTCGCGCGCAGCGCCCGCACGTCACGCCGCAGCTGCGTCGTCTCGAGCGCCTTGGCGACCAGCAGCGCGATCTCGTCGACGTTGAACGGCTTGTTGGCATAGTGATAGGCGCCGTGCTTCATCGCCTCGACGGCGTTGTCGACGCTCGAAAACGCGGTGAGCAGGATGACCAGCGTGTCGGGGTCGCTCTCCTTGATCTGCTTCAGGACGGTCAGGCCGTCCGCGTCGGGGAGGCGGAAATCGAGCAGCACGAGATCGACGCCTTCCTTGTGCCGTTCGATCGCCTCGGCGGCGGTCTCCGCCTCGAGGACGCGGTACCCTTCCCGGCCGAGACGATCGGCGAGCGACCAGCGGATCAGTTGTTCGTCGTCGACGACGAGAACGGTCGGCGCGCGCATGGCGTTCAGTATAGCGGTGGCGCGGCGTCAGGCGGAATGCGAGGCGTGCGCGTGCGAGACGAGGGCCGCGACGTCGTGCATTTCGATCGGCTTGTCGACGACGCACACGGCGCCGAGGCGCAGCGCTTCGGCGTGCACTTCCGGCGTGCCGTACGCGGTCATCAGCACGACGCCGCTGCGCGGCGACAGCGCGCGGATCCTCGCGAGCAGCTGGAGGTTGTTGGAGTCCGGGAGGCGATAGTCCAGCATGATGACGTCGACCGGCTGCGGCGCGTGCGCCAGCGTGTCCAGGGCTCCGCGGCCGTCTCCCGCTTCGAGCACGCCGTAGCCCTGATCCTGCAGGGTTTCGGCGAGCGACCACCGGATCAACGGCTCATCATCGACGACGAGCACGTGGACAGTCGGGGATTTTTTCGGCATGGGGGAAAAATCTCGCAGCCCGGTATGGCTCGCCGATCCCGGGATCACGCTCTCCGTCAAGACTGAATGCACTAGCATAGCCACGACACTCAATCAGGCCTTCAAGACTCGCGCCATATGATCGACGCACCACACGCCAAGGTCCGATCCCACGACACCAATCGCGGTTTGCTCGCGACCTCAGCCGGGCTTGCCGTGGCGACGGTCGTCCTGGACCTCACCACGGCGGCCCTGCCGGGATCCGGCACGCTCCACACGTCGTGGCTGGTCTACGCGAACGTGGCGATCGGCGTCGGCCTGACCACCACGATCGTGCTGGCCCTGGTCCGGTCACGGGAGACGGCGCGGCGCCTCGCGGCGCGGACGCGCGATCTCGCGGACGTCAACTACGCGCTGGACAAATCGGCGATCGTCGCCGTCACCAACACGCGCGGGATCATCACGTTCGTCAACGACACGTTCTGCGAGATCTCGAAATACTCCCGCGAGGAGCTGCTCGGCCAGGATCACCGCATCCTGAACTCCGGCTACCACCCACACGAGTTCATCCGCACGCTGTGGACGACGATCGCGAACGGGCACATCTGGCGCGGCGAGATTCGCAACCGCGCGAAGGACGGATCGCTCTACTGGGTCGACACGACGATCGTGCCGTTCCTCGACGCGCGCGGGAAGCCGTATCAATACATGGCGATCCGGTACGAGATCACCGGCCGGAAAGCGTCCGAGCAGCGGCTGCAGGAGCAGGCGGCGCTCGCCCGCCTCGGGGAAATGGCCGCGGTGGTCGCCCACGAAGTGAAGAACCCGATCGCCGGCATCCGCGGCGCGCTGCAGGTGATCTCGTCGCGCATGCCGCCCGAGCTCCGCGATCGCGTGGTGATGGGCGACATCATCACACGGCTCGACGGGCTGAACGCCGTGGTCGAGGATCTGCTCGTCTTCGCGCGGCCGCGCGAGCTTCGCACCGAGTCGGTGGATCTCACCGTGCTCCTGGGGAACACGATCGATCTGATCCGCCGCGACCCGACGTGTTCGACGATCGAGGTGACCATCGAGGGGCCGAGCGGCCTCATCCAGGCCGATCCCGCGCAGCTGCAGCTCGTGTTTCAGAACGTGCTGATCAACGCCGCCCAGGCGATGAACGGGATGGGGCGCGTGACGATCGCCATCGCGTACGACGACGGCCGCTGCCGCGTGACGATGGCGGACGCCGGCCCCGGGATGCCGCCCGAGGTGCGCGAGCACGCGTTCGAGCCGTTCTTCACGACGAAGAGCCGCGGCACCGGACTTGGCCTGCCGCTCGCGAAGCGAATCGTGGACGCGCACGGCGGCGAGATCCGGATCGACACGCCACCGACCGGCGGCACCGCCGTGACGCTGCTCCTGCCGGTCTCGCGCTAGACGCGTCCGTGCCGGACATCCGGCAGTTTCTCCGGCACACGACATGCTTTCGCATCCGGCATGCCTGAATGCTACGAAGACGAGCGGAAGTACTCCTGGATCGTGTACGTCGTCTGCGCGCTGATGGTCGGCGGACTCGGCGGCTACATCCTCGCGGTTGACGCGGCGCGCCCCGGCGCCGGCGGCGCCGCGCAAGCCGCCGCCGCGGCGTCGCCCACGGCGGCCCCGACGCCGCTGGTGGACGAGGGCGCGCTGAAGGCCTACCGCGACATCCTGACGCGCGACCCGAAGAACCTGCAGGCCGCCATCGACGCCGGCAACCTGCTGTACGACGGGCATCGCTACGTCGAGGCGATTCCGTTTTATCAGCAGGCGTTCGCGCTGAACGCGGCGGACATCAACGTCAGCACCGATCTCGGGACGGCGCTGTGGTACGCCGGCCGCGCCGGCGAGGCGCTGGCGCAATACGATCGGTCGCTGACGATCGCCCCCGCCCACGCGCAGACGCTCTACAACGTCGGCATCGTGCGCGCCGACGGCACGCACGACTACCCGGGAGCGGTCGCGGCCTGGGAGCAACTGCTCGCCACGTCGCCCAATTACCCGAACGCCGCGGGCGTGCGCGAGCTGGTCGCGGATGCGCGGTTGAAATCGAACGTCGTCCGCCGGTAAGGCGGCAGGAGCGCGGTCGATCGCCAGGCGTTGCGGTCATCCTGGCGACTTCCACCGGATGCGGCCGAACGGATCAGGCAGTCAGGCGCTGTGAGGGCACAGCCTCGGCGGCGGCGATCGCCTGCCGCCGGCCGTCCGCGACGCAGTCGGCGATCCCGCTTCCACGAAATCCCGCCGCGCTGACGAACAACCCCGCATGGATCGCCAGCCGATCCTCGATCTGCGCCATCAGCGGCACGTGCCCGACTTCCTGCTGCGCGTTGGCGTGCGGCCAGCGGTAGACGCGCGTCAGCACCGGATCGCCGGTCACGCCCAGCAGGCGCACGACATCGCGATGCGCGCTCGCGACAATCGCGTCGGTCGCGAGATCGATCGCGCCGGGGTCGCGGGCGCCTCCGAGATACGCGCGCAGCAGCACGCGGCCGTCCGGTGCGCGCCCTTCCCATTTCGACGACACCCAGGTGAGCGCGTTGATGCTCAGGCCTTCGGATCGCGGCACCACCACGCCGGTGCCGTCGAGCCGATGCCGGACGGCACTCGCCGGATAGGCGAGCGCCGCGGTCACGACCGAGACCGACGGGATGCGCGCGCAGGCGCCGGCCAGGGTGGGATCGAGGCCGCGCACCATCGGCGCCGTCACGCGCGGCGGCGTCGCCAGGATCACCGCTTCTCCCATCACGGTGCGGCCATCGTCGAGACGCAGCCGATAGCCGTCGCGGCCGGCGGCGTCGATGCCGGTGACGCGAACGCCGGTCCGCACCGACCCGGCGGGCAACGCGGCGACGAGCGCGTCGACCAGTTCACGCAGACCGCCAAGCGGCGCGACGAACGGCGCCGGCGGCGCGCCCGTGCGCAGCCGCGCGGCCGCGCGGAATCCGCGGATCAGGCTGCCGTGGCGCCGCTCCATCTCGAGAAACCGCGGAAACAGCGCCTGCATCGAGAGGCGCTCCGCGTCGCCGCCGTGGATGCCGGCCAGCAGCGGGTCGGCGAGGTACTCCACCGCCTCCCGGCCGAAGCGGCGGCCGATGAACGACGCGATCGATTCGTCGCCCGCGGGAGGACGCCCGGGCAGGAGATATTCCGCGGCCATGCGAAGCTTTCCGCGCAGCGAGAACGCGCGCGTGGTGGCGAACGGCGCCCAGTCGGTGGGGATGCCGAACACCGACGCCTCGGGCATCGCGTGGAGCCTGGCGCCGCGCACGAGAAAGGTGCCTCGCCGCGCCTGCGGACGGAGCCGGTGGCCGATACCGAGCTCGCCGCACAGGTTGATGGCGGCCGGCTTCTGCGTAAGCAGCGCGTCGGGACCGGCGTCGATGACGTAGCCGTCGACGCGTTCGGTCTTGACCACGCCGCCGAGCGCCGGCGCCGCCTCGAACAGCAGGAACGGCACCTGGCGCCGCGTGAGCTCGTACGCGGCGGCGAGGCCGCTCATGCCACCGCCGACGATGACGACGGGCGCGCCGGACACGCGCTCAGGCCTCGAGCGCGAAGAGGCGGACAAGCGTTTCGACGGCCATCAACGGCGGATCCTGCGCGAGCACCCGCTCCGGCTCCCGCGCGAGCGCGTCAACGACGTGTGTGGTGATCTGATGAACAGCCTGGCGATCGCCTTCGGTGAGGGGCCCGAGCTTTTTCTTCAGGCGCTCGAGCTCCGACCGCCGGATGGCGTCGAACCGATCGTGAAGGGCCCGGCTCGCTGTGGATCCGCTCATGACGATGACGAACGCAAATGCGATGCCGCGACGATACCCGGCGTTCTGCGGGCACAGTCGGCCAGCCTGCCGGATATCCGGCAGGCGTCGATCACTCCGGCCTCCGCCGGAGCACCCGGATCTCCAGGCCCTCGGCCACCTCGGCCGCCAGCGCCTGGAAATCGTGGCACTGCATTTCTTCCCACTCTTCGTCGAGACCCATGATCGCGTTGGCCGACACGGCGACCTGATCGCGCGTGGCGCCGGGAAAGCGCCGGACGAGGATGGTTTCGAGCTTTTGCCGATCGAGCAGGGGCACGGCTATGACTGCTCGATGTGCACCGTCAAGCCGCCGACGAACATCGCAAATCCGATCAGGCCGATCAGGAGCCCGGCCGGCAGCATGATCATCGTCACGCCGAGCCCGAGACCCAGCACCATGAGCACGAACCCGGCGATGACCAACGCCGAGTGTTCGAGGAGGCCGAGGCAGCAGCCGGCGATCGATCGGTGCGCGTGTGCGTGATTCATGATGCCCTCCATTCAGTCGCATGGCCCGCCAGCGGTGTGCCGGTGATGTCGGCGGAGGCCCGTCTTACGCTGGCCCTCGCGAGCCGTTCGAGCGTCTCGGCCGCGAGCACGCCGGCGAGCGCGGCTTGCGCGCGGGTCCACATGTCGCGCGCGGCGCAACCGGCCGTGTCGTCGCATCCCTGCCCGCCGGCGAGGCAGGCGTTCAGACACAGCGGACCTTCGAGCGCGGTGAGGATGTCGAGGACGGTGACGTCGCGCGGCTCGCGCCCGAGCTCGAAACCGCCGTCGAACCCACGGTGCGACGCGACGAGGCGCGACGCGACGAGCCTTTGAAGAATCTTGGCGACGAAGGGAATCGACGCGTGGCTCTGGCCCGCGAGCTCCGCGGCGGTGAGCCGCGTCCCCGGCGGCAGCATCGCGAGATGCGTCAGGACGCGGATTCCGTAGTCGGTCGTGCGCGTGATCTGCATCCACCCACCTCGATGAAGACGAAAGGCAAGCGGGGTGCCAACGGTTTTCCGGGCCGATTCCCTAGGCCGCCCGCATGCGCCGCCAGAAAACCGGCACCGCCGCAAGGCGGGAGAGCCAGCGATACGCTTCGTAGCAATAGAAGGCCGCGTCCCGTTCCGCCAGCAGCGCCGCGTCATCCGGGTTCACGACGAGGCTGACCTCGATGTTCGGGGCGGCGCCAATCGGCAGCCAGTGCCGCCGGCACGCTTCGTACACGTGCTGCATCACGCGGCGCATGTCCTCGTACCGCGGCGACGGCCACTGCTCCATGTCCGAGCCGATCGTGGGACGAAAGATGCAGACGGTCGGGAACGCGCCGCGCGCCGCGATCTCGTCGATCGCCGTGAGCGTGTTCGCCAGCGGCTCGATCCCGGCGATGATCTCGCCCGACACGGCGCCGTGCGGCATCCGGCTCGCGCAGTATGTCATCGCGTCGAAGTACACGGCCTGGCCGTGAACGCGCGACTTGCCCGGACAAATGCGCGCGAACCACTCCGGATCGAACAGCTCGAGGCAGAACGAGAAGTGGTCGACGCCGAGCGCGATCAGCGCGTCGTAGGCCGCGAAGTCGAACTGCGGCGTGAGCTGCACGCCGACGAGCAGCCCGACGTCCTTCTTGATCGCCTCGACGTACGGCGCGATGAACGCCAGCCCGCGCGATCCCTGGAAGCCGCCGTTCAGATGCACGAAGGTGACGCCCGACTCCTCCTTCGCCGCCCAGCACGTTTCGACGACGTCGTCGATCGTTTTCACGGCGGATTCGGCGGAGCCGACGTTCTGTCCGGTCGTGCAGAACTGGCAGTTCTGCCGCGGGATGAAGTTCCAGAACGCGCAGACGGGGTTGACGTAGATGCCGAGATACGTCCCCTGCAGGACGCCAATCCGGTTCATCGGCACGTCGCGCGACGTGAGCCGCGCGTACCACGACGGCTCCTGCGGCAGCCGGACGGGATACGCCGCGCCATCGCGATCGTCGACGACGGTGTATCCGCGATCGGGGCCGCCGGCCAGCCGAAACGGCGAGGCCTGGGCGAACGGCTCGGCGACCGGCACGTTCATCCAGATCTCGCGCTTGGCGAGCGACGGCGCCGGAATCGCGATCTCGAGGCCGGATCCCAGGCCCGCCCGCGTCCGCGACACGCTTCGCGCGCCTGTCAGAGCCACGTCGGGCGGCAGGCGCATCCCGACGCAGAACAGCGCGATCTCGAGCTCGCATGCGTTGAGCGGCACGCTGGCCCATGCGCAACGCCGATGCCACACGGTTACAGGCCCGAATCCGTGCGGCCGCCGAGCGTGCTGCCGGGTTTCCGGCAACCTCCGTGGAATCGGACGATTTCAGGCCGGTTTTTGTGAGCATGCCGGTTGCACCGTCAGACAGCAGAGGGCACAGACATGAAGGGTCGCCGGATCACGGTGGATGGGAACGACGCGTGTGCGAGCGTCGCCTATCAGTTGAGCGACGTCATCGCGATCTACCCGATTACTCCGTCGTCCAGCATGGCCGAGGCGGCCGACGCGTGGGCGGCCTCGGGGCGCGCGAATCTGTGGGGCGCGGTTCCGTCGGTCGTCGAACTGCAGAGCGAGGCGGGCGCGGCGGGGACGGTGCATGGCGCGCTGCAGGGCGGCGGCCTCGCGACGACGTTCACGGCGAGCCAGGGCCTGCTGCTGATGATCCCGAACATGTTCAAGATTGCGGGCGAGCTGTCGCCGGCGGTCTTCCACGTCTCGGCGCGCGCGGTCGCGACGCACGCGCTCTCGATCTTCGGCGACCACAGCGACGTGATGGCCGTCCGCAGCACCGGCTTCGCACTGCTCTCCTCCTCGTCCGTGCAGGAAGCCCAGGATCTCGCGCTCGTCGCCCATGCCGCGACCCTCGAGTCGCGCGTGCCGTTCCTGCATTTCTTCGACGGCTTCCGCACGTCGCACGAGCTGCAGACGATCGACGCGCTCGAGGACGGAACCGTGCGCGCGATGATCGACGAGCGGTTCGTGGACGCGACGCGCGCCCGCGGGCTGTCGCCGGATCGGCCCGTGCTGCGCGGAACGGCGCAGAACCCCGACGTGTTCTTTCAGAATCGCGAGGCGGTCA
>Ga0105858_1000875_pt1 | contig 10896 bp, 10 predicted proteins | sample OrgsoiDNA_201062_FD_89683 | JGI IMG/M metagenome (GOLD analysis project Ga0105858, IMG submission 89683) | Permafrost soil microbial communities from the Arctic, to analyse light accelerated degradation of dissolved organic matter (DOM) -... | ecosystem: Environmental > Terrestrial > Soil >...
CGCCAGTTGTTCCTGTTACTCCCGCGCCAACTGTTTCTCTTAGTATTGATCAATCGAAAGTCACTATTGGGCAATCGGCCAAACTAACGTGGTCATCGACGAACGCCACGTCTTGCACAGCATCTGGATCGTGGACTGGAGCACAGACGACATCGGGTACTGCAACGCAAACGCCAACTGCGCCAGGAGCGACTACATACACGTTGACCTGTACGGGCGTTGGCGGCACTGCAAATCAATCGGTAGCGTTGACTGTGCCGATTCCCGTCTTGAAATCGTCGTATGAGAACAAGATCGCTGCTGGCGCCGCTTTGGGTCCGCAAAAAATGCCGGCTGAAGTTTTGGGTGGCAATGCTGTTGCCTTCGCTGATTTCTTCCAGACCGGCAGCTATGCAATGGTTACGCACTCCCTTGAATACGACAACACTGACCCATCGACGGCGAACAAGTTCGGTCACATCCATTTCTACAAGAGCGTCAACAACGTGTGGACCGATGTTACTGCGAGCATTCTTTCTGATACGACAGGATGCCTTCACCCGCGTAAAGCAGTGATTGCGGATCTGAATGGTGACGGCAAGCCAGATGTCTATTTCGCTTGCCATGGATTCGATGCAGCACCGTATCCAGGTGAACAGCCGCATGTACTGCTTTCACAAGCAGATGGCACGTACAAAAACGTGACGTTGCCGATAACGTGCTACTGCCATGGGGCATCGGCAGCCGAGCTCTCGAAAGCCGGTTTTGCTGACATTCTGGTCACGGATACCTCAGTATCGCAGACACCATTCTTTTTGATGAACAATGGCGACGGCACCTTTACGGCCGATATGACTCGCCTTCCGCCCAGCTTGCTGAACAAGCCGATGTACTCGGCCGAACTCATCAATTTTGGTTCAGGTAAATACGACGCTTTCTTGGGCGGTAATGAAAATGTAGCTTCTGCTGGCGGCCCAAATCGTCAGACCATCTTTCCGAACGACGGCACGAATCACTTCACATCGACTACGCCGGTATTGCTGCCGACGGACAGCACCTATGGCTTCCCGCTCGATATCAATTTCATCGGTGGGAACATCTACCTGCTCAGGACGGTAGACAACGCGGCCAACCCGCTCGGTTTCTATGGTGCGGTGGAGGTTCAGAAAATCGTATATCCATCGCTGGCAGCGCAGACGATCTATCAGCATAGTGGGTCATACTCGAATGTCACTGCAGGCTTTAATAGCACTTGGGTGAACTGGATCATTCCATATCAAGGCAACATAGTAAGCATGTCCGCCGCTTACGGCCTGTCGGTTCCTCAGTAGCGATCATGCCCATGATATTTCGGAATTGTCATGGGCATGCATGTTGAAAGCGTATCAAAAGCGCATGGATGAATTAACCGAGTAATACCCTTGAATGGACCAGGTTAGGGCGGCAAGAAGGCAAACACCGCGTTATTTGATGGGTCAGGCCATCGAGTCGGGTTCACTGAAACTCGATCAAACGGCAACATCGTCGCATACCTACCTAAGCTCCTGATTGATACGAGGTTGCAATCACGGCCACCGTTTGCGTTTGCGCGTCACTAGCTGTCACCTTTGCGACGCGGGCCATTTATCCGACAGCTTGCTCGAGTTGGGCGAAAGCGACGGCCAGGCGTCGTTTTCTGACATTGGCACTGCGGTGCTGCATCGTGCGTAGAACTTTTTGTAGTTTGTGTGCAAAAGGAACAGATGTCACTTTAACCGACACTATACGGAATTTAGAAGTGCAATTTGTAATTTCATTGGCGACTTATGACTAATATTAAAAAGGCTTTAATTTTAATGACCTTAATGTCGTTGACTGCGTGCTCGCAAGAAAGTGGGCCTAAGGCGGAACAGGAATTTATGGCTATTATCAAGGAAATGCAAGCATCATACAGTGATGCTGAAAAGATACACAACGATATTCTTGCAGATAAGGCAGTTAGAACTGGAAAAGAAAGGCTGTTTGATGCATCGCATAACGTAGAGGGCTGGACAGCAGAAGTTGTTGAAATAAGCGATGTATTAGGAGTTGTGATTGAAGCAAAAAATAAAGATGTGACGTTTAAGATGATTATGGTAAACCAAGATTCAAAAAAAACTAGCAAATAATTTAAAGCGGGGAGATGAAATATTATTTTCTGGTGAGCTAGGCCACGAAGCATCTTTTACTGACTATGGAACAGTTACTAACCCTGAGTTTGCCTTCACGCCAAAATTTATATACAAAAAATGAGATGTTGATAAAATTGCACGGTAATTACGGTGTCGATTGGTTCGACTCCAGAATCAATATATTATTTATGAGAATTTTAGTAGAAGCAGGAAAAAAGTCTATATCGTCAAAGGAGAAGTAATGAAAAAAAGCGCTTTTATTGGATTGGCCATACTATTTTCTTGTTTTTCGGCTAGGGCGGCGGATGTTGTCTTTGCCGATGGCAATACAAAAATTCTCGTTGATAACAAGCAGAACAAAATGTTCTGCACAAACTGTGGTGGCGGAAATGAGGAAAAAGCGATTGCGGGTCCAATTCCAGGGTTTGAAGGCATCGGTTCTGGAGTCGAAAAATACTTTAAAGAAGAAGGCATTCTCATAGTTAGAACTGATCTGGGTACATCTTGCCTCTCCGGTCAGTACACTGTAATTGATCTTAATGCTCGCACTTCTAAGGAGCTTAATTTTCCAAGCTGCAATGAAGCTCAAGCTAGCTTTTCCAGTGAAAAAGGAAAAGCTGTTATGCGAATAAAGCAAGGCAAGAAAGTTACTGTATTTACGTTCTAACTTTGGGAACTGAGATGCGACGGGCCTTTAGGCCTGTCGAACTGAATAAGGTTTGGAAGGGATTTACATCCCACAAAAAAACCGCTACGCGAAATCCCGGCCTTCAGGCCGGGATTTTAACCGGAGTCATATTTAGATGAAGTATTCATTCTATTTTATTAAATTTGTATAAAGGTGGTCTGGTTCGTTTGAAAAATACGCCCTAATTGTTTGATAGGGAAAATGTCTAAATTAGCATAAAATGAAAAATTATGAAAAAAATACATAATGTCATTATTTTTATTATTCCTTTATTAATTTATACATCTTCGTTTGCTGCTCAGTTTCCGAAAGAAATAGAAGGTAATTGGTGTCCATTCCTTAAAAAAGGGAGAAGCTATCCTTCGGATATTGGAGGGTTCACTCCAGAAATTAAAGGTGAAACGTTTGATTTGGGAATTTCTGTTGGAATTTGCAAGGCGCAAGAAATGCATACCACAAACGAAAGTTTTACTGCGCGACTGAAATGTAGTGAATCTAAGGAGCTATACGATCTAATCTATCGGAATCAGATCATCTCGTTTGAAGGAAGGGAGTATCGAAAATGCAAGGGAGGTAAAATAGTTCCTATTTACCATTGATATGGCCTTTTGGAGAAAACCATTGGTCGAGCTAAATTTTCCGTTAAAGCGTATAAGCGGCAAGCATATGTGGAAGAAAAATAGTGTTTGGCGCTCTTGCTTGTATGGTCAACTCTAAAAAACGCGATAAACTCGCTGGTATTTCGGTAAAGTATTGACGTCGAACCAATTGAGCGAGTACTGGATCATGAAGCCCCAAATTGCTCGTCAAGCTTTTACTACTGTTAGCGCCGACCCGATACAGACCCACCCGAGTAGTTTTAAACGACGCCATGACAACTCCTAAACGACCCGCCGATATCTACATGCGCTTCTTGCAGTTGGCTGACGCATTGCGCGGTTTGCCATCCTTGCCAGCGCTTGATCCATTAGAAGAGCGCATTTTGGCGATCGTTGCGCGGGCAGGGCAAGATGAGCAGCGGTTGTCTGTGCGTGACATGATGGGCAAGAAAGAGCTGGGTTCCCCGGCCACACTGCACAGTCGCTTAACGTCAATGCGGGAGAAGGGCTGGATCATGCGTAGATGGTGAGAAAAAACGTTCAGATGGAGATACCAATAAGTGCATAGCTGATCAAGCCGCGTTGGATAATCACGTTAATATTTTGAATGGGAACCTATTTAGGTTAGAGACCAATACGGATGTATATTATGTAAGACATGCAGATCGCATGGCAATTATTGCATTGATACAAAATCAGCGGGTACCAATCGATGATCAAATTCACCATGGTATATTCTATTCGCTTCCTGGTGGTTCGGGAGCATATTGCGACAGGAAATTAAAAGAGGGAATTGATTTTGCTGATAGAATTTACAACGTCAATTTGGAATATAGAAAGAATGATAAATGAGAAACTTTTTGTATCGATTGCCCTCCAAGCCGAAGTGCAATCGTTGAATTAAGCGCAGCCACGCTGAACGGCATTTATCCCGTGCTAAGTATGCCGGTTGTGTATGTTTAGTGGGAATTATGAAGACATGGATTCGAATCGCAGTCATTTGCGCCATGACGACTCTTGCTGGTTGTGGAAGCAATTCTGATACCTGCACTCGTCCTGATTGTGGGCCTACCACGACACATATTACTTCCAGTGCAGAGAAATTATAAAATTAACATGTTTAAAATCATAATTGTATTGACAGGTATTTGTGCTGCTGTGTATGGTGCTTGAAGGAAAATTTTCTTAACTGTAGGTTACAATGAATTGTTGTGATGCGACGCCAAGTAGTGAAAATGCATTTCGAATAATGTCATAACACCAACAACGAAGAGTAGCATGATGAAATACAAACTAATTGTCCTCTTTCTGTGTTTCCCTTTGCTGGGCATCATAGCGTGTGACCGCATCAAGGGACTCTCTGACGGCGAACACTCTGCATCATCGCCAGCTGCATCTAGTGCAGATCCACACACATCGGCTCGAGCGCAACTGGATAGTCAGAATTTTGGAAATGCTTTGCAGCTCGCGGAGCAAGGCCTAGTTAAAAATGACCATGATGTTGATTTCTATCTCATCAAACTGATTGCGTTGACTGAAATGCAAAAAATTGACTCCGCGATTCCGACGCTCGAAGAACTATTGCGGTCAGGCTTTAAGGATGTGGCTGTGATTGACAAAGACAGCCGTCTCGATGCGCTCCGCCACGACAAACGATATGAAGAATTGCTTGCTCGATACGGTCTTGTCAGTGCCGCAGGGACTGTCGCTGCAGGCAAAGCAGAAATAAAGATGCAAGAGGACGGTAGCGGTGAGGTTCGCGCTGGCGACGTTTCTATCAAAATTCCGAAAGACTAAAGAGGAAATTTCATGCAATTGGGGAAAAACAAAATTAAATTAGCATTGCTCGTCGCGGCGATGTTTTCATCCGTTGCCGCCAGTGCGGCGGATTTTAAGGTAATTGGTGAGGATTCTGTGCCCGTGGCGGGCAATCCGGCCGCCACCGTAAGGGTGCTGGCGATAAATGCGGCAAAAAAGAAAGCGATGATAGAGGCGCTGAAGAAAATTATCGGCATTGATGCACCTAATCGTCCCGATGTTATCGCACAGATGGAAAGCTTGTTGTCCCAGGCGCCAGAAGGCGTCGTTGCGAGCAGTCAAACCGTAGGCGACCGGTATGTAGTTCGATTGGAACTAACATTGGATGACAAAGCGTTCAAACAGCAACTAATGGATTTGAAGTTGTATGACCCTAGTGCGACAAGGAATTTTTCAGTTTTAGCTGTATTCGATGAATATTTGACCACGCCGCTGGATTTGAGTATGCCATTGAAACAAGTGGTTGAATTCAGCAGCAAAGTTGGTGCATCGTATAAAGGCAGAGCAGCGGCTGCCAGTAGCTCATCAAGCGATAGCGCTTATGCACACGACGCCAGGTTAGATGCACGTCAGGCAAGTTCGGTAGATGCTCGCTCCGACCAAAAAATGGATGCAAGTCGCAGTGATAAGCTTTCTGCCAGCGGTAGCACCAGCCTGCAGGCAGGCGATGCAAGCTACGGGCACAATGCAAATCTGGATGCAAGCAGCAAGGCCAAAGTGTCATCTTCCGACAAGCAGAGTGTGGATGCGCGGCAAGCAAGTAGCTTGCAAGCCTCTGACCAAGAGGCTGCTCATAGTTCGTCAAAAGCTGCCGCAGCCTCTTACAACAAAGTTGATGCGGAACAACACAACGATCAATCCTTCAAGAGTGTTGTGGAATATCAACCGCATAATGCTGCACCTGAACAAGTGCAAAAAGCTTATCCGAAATTCGCTGGGCAGCTTGGCGACTACGATGTGAAGGTGCTTGATAATGATTTGTTCCGCAGCAAATACTTCAAGGCAAAGCCCTTGACGCTGGAGCAAATCGTAAATTCGCCGGATTTGGCAAAATACGTCGAGGCTGCACGAAAAGATGACAAAGCAGATTTTTTCATGGTTGGCGCAGCGGTAGTTGTGAAAGGACTTGTTAACACCAATACCGGAAGACAGGAGTGTTCAGGATTTATGTCGGTCAAAGCATATTCGACCTCGACATCAGAAGTCATTGCGGCCGATACCTTTGCCGAAAATGGTGCGGGTAGTAATATTGACGAATGCCGTAGTGATGTCTCCGAAAAGATGGCATCAATTGGTGGCCCAATAATTGCGGGAAAAATACAGACTTATTGGAAACGACGTAGTGATTTTGGTCAGCAATACGTTATCAAGCTTACTGGTGGGCAACTTAGCACAATGCTGAAGGCTAACTTTACCAAGGCAGTGCGTGGTGCCGACGGTGTAAAGAGCATGCAACAGCGCGATAGCTCTGACACTGCGGTGGAGGTCACGGCGACCTATACCGGCGCTGGTGTCGATACTTTGCTCGAATCCTTGATGGATAAGCTAGGGGGCTTCCCGGCTTTCGCCAATGTGCAGGATAGCATCGAGGGAACAAATATCACTCTTTGCATGAGCAATTGTGCACCTGTGAAAGCCGCCGTAGACAAGAAAAAGAAGAAGCTCTGATATGTCGATCGCTATCAGAATAATCGCCCTAGCACTCCTGTCAGTTGCGGTATCAAGTTGGGCTGGCGAGGGTGTCGTGCTTTACGCTGCACCCGGCATTTTCGTTGAAGCCCAGCAAAATGATGGTAGCAGTAGTTTGATAAGCGCGGACTTCGACGCATTTGTCCGTACTCCAACGAATCGAGATTTGCTTGTCGGTGCCTTGCGAAAAGCGGCATCTGCCAAATTGGCAAATGTCGTAAGCAAGATCGAGCCTAGCCAAAAAGCCAAGGCACTAGTGTTGTCAATACAGGTGACACGTGCGTCTCGATACGAAGTGCCAAAGCCTGGCGGCGTTGTGGATGCGTATTATCCTATTACGGCCAGTCTCTACTTTACGAATCCCAAAACTGGTGAGGTTGCCTATACAACCGCTTTGACAGAAACATCGGTGCGAAAAGAGCAGGTAGGCCTTAGTGGCGACCATTCGAGTATTTACTCAGCTAGTTTGCAAAATATCATAGGGGGACTTGTTAGCAGGGCAGCTGTGGAGTTTAAGCTAACAGAAACTGCTGTGCCGATTCGAGCGGTTCAGGATGGTTATATTGTGATTGGTGCCGGGCAGCGTGCTGGAATTGCCGTAGGAAATTCACTTGTGAGTGCAGACGGCAATAACATTGTCCGTGTTGTTTTCGTTGAAGATCAATACGCGGTTGCCGCTATGGATTTGGGTGAAATTAAAACGCTTCAAGCGGGTGCGATGCTGACAAGATATGCGCCGCAAACAAACGCTGCGAATAAGCCGAAAGTTCTGGTGTTGGGACAGAGCGAATACGCTGGTTGGGGGCCAAATAATGTGGTTGTTCAATTCGCAGATGGTCTCGGCAATGCTCCTTTCACCAATCTTTATCTCAACCCACTGTTTTCGAGTGTGCTGACTACTATTGCAGCGGAGACAGGCTTTTCGCCGAAGGATGTGTCACGTCGTGCGTTGCCTGATCTGTTTCTGCGAGTGCAAGTGCTTAACCCAGTCAGCTTCCAGACAAAAACGAATCTTAGCTATAAATCGTTGCACGGATTTCGAGGTTATGCGATTGGAGAACTGATCGACCGCTCCGGACGGGTTGTATATGCTAATTTTGCAAACGAGTCTATTGATGATGAAGTGACAAGTGATATGGCGTTCAGTGATCAGGATCGGAAGGAAGTTGTCCTGAAAAATTCGCTAATCGAACTAGCTGCTAGATTTGCAAAAGATGTCGTGGTTCGTCGTCAAAAATTAGTTATCACGGCTATCAACGGAGACTCGATACGAATTGCTGATCCCAATGGTGTGCTCTCGCCAGGAATGACGGTGACGTTGTTCCGTGAATTAAGAGTCAAAGCAGAAACCTTCATGTTACCAACTTTGGATTTGAGCATTGTTGATTCGCAAGGTGGTGTAGCAATCGCTAATAAGGGACTGGCACAAGGTCAAGGTAAGGTTTTGCCGGCAATTGGTAATTGGGTTGTAATCGATGCAGCCAGTGAGAAGCCGGCACAAGGACAGCGATTGAATCGTTGTGCAAATGATGCACCAGTCGGCCTAACTCTACCAGCGTTGCCAGTGCTTGGCTGGGCAATTTACAGTCGATATTCAGATGCATCGCTTTATGCGCCCGATGCCGTGACACAAATAAACGGGCTGGTCAGAAAATCTAGCGATTTTGAAACGGATTTGGTTCTCAAAGCGCCTGAATCGACGGCCTGTGTGCAACCGGCATATCGTGTTGATGTTGGTGAGGCGCAATGCTCGAACGGATATTGTGGTAAAACCTATACCATTAAAGCTGGATATCGTATTCGGCGCGGTGAAGAGGTAATTACGCGGGCAGGGTTGGAAGGAAGGCTTAAGACCGCAGGAAGTTACACTGGCTCGTCACAAGGCGATGCCGAACAGAAAGACCGCGCAGAAGTGTTGCAATATGCGCTTCCGTTGTTGCAAAAGTTGGCCACACCGGCCAAATAATAATCGTAGTTTTTAAAAGGATCAATAATGAAACGAATTCCGTTGGCTATTGCAATTTGTTCCGCTTTGGCATTTTCGATTCCTACCGCTCAGGCAATTGATCTTGGTGGCCTTACAGGTGCCAAATCTGCTCCTGCTGACGTAGATGGTTTCTTAAACTCGGCCAAGCAAGCTTCAGGGTTGGTATATCAATCAAGTGACTTGTTGTGGAAGGCGACCGCCAGCAAAGAAGAAATTGAAAAAATAGAAGCTGAAAGAAAAGCTGCAAATGAAATTAGCGATCCAAAAGAAAAGGCTGCTAAACTGAAACAGATAGATGCGGATGAACAAGCACAACTCGCCGCAGCACTCGAGGATAAAGAAAAACAGAATAAATTGACCAAAGCTAAAGGTGAAAAGCAAAAAAATATTAATGGTGCATTATACAATTTCGTTCTTGGCGGGTTGAAGGACTCCCAATTGATCGAGCAAGGCGGCGGTCTAGTCAAAAACCTCACTGGAAACATTGCCAATCTATCTAAGCTTGGGCAAGTCAAGGACATTTTGGGTGAAGTGAAAGGTCAATTTGATACGGTCACTAAGATCAGTGGTGCTATCACCAAGCTCGCTTCTTCGGCAAAAATAGATATGCCTAAAAGTGCAAGTGAAGCGCCGAAAGAAGTAAATTTTTAAAAATATCTAAAATCATCACGAGTGGTAAGGCCAGAAAAATGCTGGCCTTACCTTGCCATTACAGCTGCGACTGCGACACGTCACCAATCGTCACCTAAGCAACATTGGCCGTTTGTCCGACAGCTTGCTCAAGTTGGACGAACGCGACGGCCAGGCGTCGATCTCGTGTCCCCCTGGCAGCGTGCGAGTCGCATAAAATTCGAAGACTTGCCTTATCGTACTTGCGTTGGGCCACGCCACCAGCTTACAAAGCTGCCGCCGTATTGTGCTTCGATTATGTCCTTGGCAGCCCAGCTATTACGGGCGCGAACTTGGACATCGACGGGCTTTTGCGTTCCGTTGATTCGAATAACGATCGTACCTTCATACAGGTCCATTTAGTGCTCCTAAAATCGTTTTGGGGGCTTGGATGGTAGGACGGCCCGACGGATAGATCAACGTGCTGGACGTGGTTTATGAAGCTGCTTAGATGGGTAAGGCCAGATTGACTAGATCGTCACGCCTGCGTTTTTTCTGGCCTGGGTGACGTGTGCTAGCAGCTGCCTCTGTTTTTGCAATCAGGCGTCGATCTGGGGTCTCCTATAATGAAAAGCGCCCCAGGTAGTTCTGGGGCGCTTTTAACGTTAAGGCGTCGTTGGATTTGGGCTTTGCTGCGGTGTCGCTGCCGGTGCTGCTACTGCTACGGCTGCAACGGAAGTCGCAGTATTTGCTTGTGTGCGATGCTGGTGGATTGCCATTTGCAGCCGGTACATAATTTCCCGTGCGTCGAATTTTGCGGCCAAGACGAGCTGCGCCAAGAAGGCATTAGAAAAAGTGCCGGCACTAATACCTTGACCTGCGATAATGTCGTTCAAGCGTGGGCGCCAAATCTTTGGATCGGTCGGATTGAATGGAACTTCAATGCAACGGCTACGCAACGCTGGTTCAAGCAAATGCACATTATTAGTCGTCAGGATAAACACTACATCTGGCATGTCCATGCAAGATTTCACCTGCTTACGAGCTGGTGGCGTCAAATTGTCTACCTCGTCCAGGATGATGTAGCGAATTCCGCTACCCCCACTGAGAGAAACGAGACTCAATTGGGCTTTAAGAGATTGGATCAATTCCACGCCATTTTTTCCGCTGGTGCAAACATGTTTTTGCACAGCTGGAGTACGGCCGCCATTGAGCTGCGAAATCTCAATCAGCGATGGAAGAATAGCGGCCAGTGTTGTCTTGCCGGTGCCGGGCTGTCCATGCAACAGGATTCCTGTTTTGCCATAGTGAGGGAATTTAATGTGACCGTTTGCGATTGACGTAACCGTCCGCTCTTCTGCAGCTGACTGAAAAACG
>Ga0105858_1000876_pt1 | contig 10888 bp, 10 predicted proteins | sample OrgsoiDNA_201062_FD_89683 | JGI IMG/M metagenome (GOLD analysis project Ga0105858, IMG submission 89683) | Permafrost soil microbial communities from the Arctic, to analyse light accelerated degradation of dissolved organic matter (DOM) -... | ecosystem: Environmental > Terrestrial > Soil >...
GCCCAGCGGCAGGAAATACTTTCGGCGAACATTGCCAACGCGGATACCCCTGGGTATCAGGCGAGGGATATCGATTTCGCCAGCCAGTTACAGAAAGTGATGGAAGCAGGCCGGGCCAACGGCAGCGGCATGTCGCTGGAGTTGACCAATACGCGTCACATCCCGGCTTCTACTCGTGCTGGCGCGGATCTTGACCTGATGTACCGCATTCCCGATCAACCGTCGATGGACGGCAACACGGTCGATATGGACCGTGAACGTACCAACTTCGCCGATAACAGTGTGCGATATCAAACCGACTTGACCGTACTTGGTGGTCAGGTGAAGGGGATGATGTCGGTACTTCAAGGATAACCCGCATGTCCATGCTCAACATTTTTGATATCGCCGGTTCGGCGCTCTCAGCCCAGTCGCAACGCATGAACGTCAGCGCCAGTAACATGGCCAATGCCGACAGCGTCACTGGCCCGGACGGCCAGCCCTATCGTGCCAAACAGGTGGTGTTTCAGGTTAACGCTGCACCGGGGCAGGAAACCGGTGGGGTGAAAGTGGCTGAAATTGTGAATGACCCGGCACCAATGCGCATGGTGTATCAGCCCGGTAACCCGATGGCAGATGCCAAAGGTTACGTGCAGATGCCTAACGTCGATGTGGTCAGTGAGATGGTCAATACCATTTCTGCTTCGCGCAGCTATCAGGCCAACGTTGAGGTGTTGAACACCACCAAGTCGTTGATGATGAAAACCCTGACACTGGGTCAATAACGGAGCGTCTTATGTCAGTTTTAAGCTCGATTAACGACACCACGGATAACACCATTAACACGGCTGGCGCGTCGACCACCAAATCAACCGCTGATGACCTGTCGAATAATTTCCTGACGCTGTTGGTCGCGCAGTTGAAAAACCAGGACCCGACCAATCCGATGGATAACGCCCAGCTCACCAGCCAGCTGGCACAGATCAACACCGTCAGCGGCATAGAAAAACTCAATACGACGCTGGGCAGCATTTCCGGCCAGATCAACAGCAACCAGTCGGTTCAGGCCACGGCCCTGATTGGTCACGGCGTGATGGTCTCGGGCAAAGCGATTCTGGTGGGAAGTTCAGACGGCAAAGTCAGTACCACGCCGTTTGGTCTTGAGCTGGAACGCTCGGTGGATACGGCCAATGTCACCATCAGTGATTCGACCGGCAAAGTGGTGAAAACCATCAGCCTCGGCGCGCAGACGGCGGGCGTTCACAGTTATACCTGGGATGGTACGCAAGATGACGGCACTGCAGCACCGGATGGCAGCTATAGCTTCAGCATTAATGCGACCAACGGCGGCGAGCAAATGGTGGCGACACCACTGAATTATGCGCTGGTCAACGGCGTCACTAACGACAGCTCCGGCGCCGTGCTGGATCTGGGCGTTCGCGGCACCAGCACACTGGCCAACGTACGACAGATTTTGTAACAGCCTCACTTTTCACACAGCAGCACATAAACGTTTTTATTGAAATTTAACCATTTGATAGTACTCACAATCAGTCGGGTCAGGGCTAACCCCTTGTAGCGCGGAGGATAAAGAGTATTAACGGAGCAGACCATGAGCTTTTCCCAAGCAGTCAGCGGCCTGAACGCAGCATCGTCAAACCTGGACGTCATTGGTAACAACATTGCCAACTCCGCCACGTCTGGCTTTAAATCAGCGACCGTCTCTTTTGCCGATATGTTTGCCGGTTCACAAACCGGTATGGGTGTGAAAGTTGCCGCCATCACTCAGGATTTCAGCGACGGCACGACCACAACGACTAACCGTGGTTTGGACGTTGCGCTGAGCGGTAACGGCTTTTTCCGCCTGACCGACGCCAGCGGCGGCGTGTTCTATTCCCGTAACGGCCAGCTTTCGCTCGACGAAAACCGCAATCTGGTTAACTCACAGGGTCTGAGCCTGACGGGTTACCCGGCTACCGGTACGCCACCGACCATTGCCCAGGGGGCTCAGCCGGTTGCGCTGAACATCCCGAATACCATGATGATCGCCAAAGCCACCACCACTGGCACCATGGCTGCCAACCTGAACTCCACGGATAAAGTGCCGGCAACTGCCACTTTCTCCAGTTCAGATCCGAGCAGCTATAACTACGTCAACACCATCACCACCTATGACTCACTCGGTAACGCGCACGACAACAACGTGTACTTCGTTAAGTCAGCGACTGTCGCCAACTCCTGGGATGTTTACTCGCAGGACAGCAGCGTAACCGGCTCGACGGCAGGAAAAATCGGCTCCCTGAACTTCAGCACCAGCGGCACGCTGGTCAGTACTGCTGACGCGGCGGGTGTTGTTTCGACGCCTGCGACATCACTGGTGTTGCCAATGAACACCACGGCCAACGGCGCAGCAACGCCGCAAACGGTCGCCTTAAGCTTCCAGGGCAGTATTCAACAAAACACCGGTAGCAACAGCATCGGTACGTTGAAGCAGGATGGCTATGCGGCAGGCCAGATGACCGGCTATCAGATCAACAATGACGGCACTATCTCAGGTGTCTATTCCAACCAGCAAACCCAGTTATTGGGTCAGATTGTGCTGAGCAACTTCTCCAACCCTGAAGGTCTGAAATCCGAAGGCGACAACGTGTGGTCCTCCACGCAGTCTTCTGGCCAGCCTATTACTGGTGTGGCTGGAGCAGGGGGTTTTGGCAACATGACCAGCGGTGCGCTGGAGGCCTCGAACGTCGATCTGAGTAAAGAACTGGTCAACATGATTGTTGCCCAGCGTAACTACCAGTCGAATGCGCAGACCATCAAAACTCAGGACTCCATCCTGAACACGCTGGTCAACCTGCGCTGATCGTATTAAACGACGAGCAGAACTGACAGACGGAACAGGAACACACTATGGATCACGCAATCTACACCGCGATGGGTGCCGCCAGCCAGACGCTGAACCAACAGTCGGTGACCGCGAGCAATCTGGCCAATGCCTCAACGCCAGGTTTTCGTGCCCAGCTGATGGCGCTGCGGGCCGTGCCGGTAAACGGGCCAAGTCTCGAAACACGTACGCTGGTGACGGCCTCAACGCCGGGTGCCGACATGACGCAGGGACAGCTCAACTATACCGGACGCCCGCTGGACGTGGCGCTGCAACAGGATGGTTTTCTGGCGGTGCAGATGCCTGACGGTTCCGAAGCCTATACCCGCAATGGCGACATTCAGGTGTCACCCACCAACCAGTTGACTATTCAGGGTAATCCGGTCATGGGCGACAACGGCCCGATCGAGGTCCCGCCGAATTCGCAGCTGACCATCTCATCAGACGGCACCATTGCGGTACTTGAAGCGGGCGCTGACCCTAACACGATGGGGCAGCTCGGTAAGTTGAAGTTGGTAAAAGCAGCGGGTAACGAAGTGACTCGTGGTGATGACGGCATGTTTCGTCTCACCCCGGCCACGGCGCAGGCCAGAGGCAATGCTCTGCAAGCTGATGCGAGCATCCACGTGATGCCGGGCACCCTTGAGGGAAGTAACGTCAAACCGGTCGAGACCATGGTCGACATGATTGCCAACGCCCGTCGCTTCGAGATGCAGATGAAGGTTATCCACAGCGTGGATGAAAATGAACAACGCGCCAACGCACTGCTGTCGTTGAGCTGATGACAGCAGAGGAGTAACAACATGATCCCATCGCTTTATATCGCGAAGACTGGCCTGGACGCGCAGCAAACTAATATGGACGTGATCGCCAATAACCTGGCAAACGTCAGTACCAACGGTTTTAAACGTCAGCGCGCAGTCTTTGAAGACCTGCTGTACCAGACCATCCGCCAGCCTGGTGCGCAGTCGTCCGAGCAGACCAATCTGCCGTCCGGCCTGCAAATCGGTACCGGCGTGCGTCCGGTCGCCACTGAGCGTTTGCACGCGCAGGGCAACCTGTCGCAAACCAACAACAGTAAAGATATCGCCATCAAAGGGCAGGGTTTCTTTCAGGTGCAATTGCCGGATGGCACCACGTCTTATACCCGCGACGGGTCGTTCCAGGTGGACCAAAACGGTCAACTGGTGACCTCAAGTGGTTATCAGGTGATCCCGGCGATCACTATCCCCGCCAACGCCTTGTCTATCACCGTGGGTCGTGACGGGATCGTCAGCGTAACTCAGCAGGGACAGACGGCGGCACAGCAGGTGGGCCAGCTAACGCTCAGTACTTTCATCAACGACAGTGGTTTGGAAGCGACAGGCGAGAACCTTTATCAGGAAACGCAGAGTTCCGGTGCGCCAACGGAAAGCACACCAGGCCTCAACGGAGCCGGTTTGCTCTATCAGGGTTACGTTGAAACCTCCAACGTCAACGTGGCGGAAGAGCTGGTCAACATGATCCAGACGCAACGCGCGTACGAGATCAACAGTAAAGCAGTATCAACGTCGGATCAGATGTTGCAGAAATTGACGCAACTGTAATAACGAAAAGACAGTAAAAGCAGGGCACGGCACGCCATTTTGGCACTGTGCCCTGAGTAATCAATGTCGATACTTTTAAGGCGATATCTGTGGTGACCATGAAATTTACCTCGGTAAACAGCGCGCACTTCCACCGGTCTGGCGTGAAAGCTCTGCCGATTTTAGTGACCTTGCTGCTTAACGGTTGCGCGTATTTACCGCATAAGCCACTGGTTGAAGGCACGACCTCCGCCCAACCGGCTCCGGCGGCACCACCGGTACCAAACGGCTCGATTTTTCAGTCCGTCCAGCCGATGAATTATGGTTATCAGCCCCTGTTTGAAGATCGTCGACCACGCAATATCGGCGATACCCTGACCATCGTGTTGCAGGAAAACGTCAGCGCCAGCAAAAGCTCGTCTGCTAACGCCAGCCGCAATGGTTCAAGTAAATTTGGTGCGGCTGTCACCCCGCGCTATCTCGAAGGCCTGTTCGGTAACGCCCGTGCTGACATGGATATGTCCGGCGACAACACCTTTGGTGGTAAAGGCGGCGCAGCGGCCAATAACACCTTCAGTGGCACCCTGACCGTCACCGTAAATGAAGTGCTGGCGAACGGTAACCTGCGCGTTGTGGGTGAAAAACAGATTGAAATTAATCAGGGGACGGAGTTTATCCGGTTCTCCGGCGTGGTGAATCCGCGCACCATCAGCGGCTCGAACACCGTAGTGTCAACACAGGTGGCGGATGCACGCATCGAATATGTCGGTAACGGCTACATCAATGAAGCGCAGAACATGGGCTGGTTGCAGCGGTTCTTCCTTAATCTCTCGCCGTACTAATGGGGCAATCATGAGAAAACTTCTTCCCGGCATTCTGTGCCTGACGCTATGTGCCCTGGTGGCACTGCCGGCGTCGGCCCAGCGTATCCGCGACCTTGCCAGCGTGCAGGGTGTGCGTGATAACGCCCTGATCGGTTACGGGCTGGTGGTCGGTCTCGACGGCTCTGGTGACCAGACCACCCAGACGCCATTTACCACCCAGACGCTGACCAACATGTTGTCGCAGTTGGGCATCACGGTCCCCGCGGGGACCAACATGCAGCTGAAAAACGTCGCGGCGGTGATGGTGACGGCAAAAATGCCACCTTTTTCCAAAAGCGGTCAGACCATCGACGTGGTGGTCTCCTCGATGGGTAACGCCAAAAGTATTCGCGGCGGCACCTTGTTGATGACCCCGCTGAAAGGCGTAGACAATCAGGTTTATGCTCTCGCACAGGGTAACGTATTGGTCGGTGGTGCTGGTGCATCAGCCGGCGGCAGCAGCGTGACCGTAAACCAGCTCTCCGGCGGGCGTATTACCGCCGGTGCGACCATTGAACGCGAACTGCCAAGTACCTTCGGTACCGAAGGGGTGATCAATCTGCAGCTCAACGATGAAGATTTCAATCTGGCGCAGCAGGTCAGCGACGCAATTAACCGTCAGGGCGGCATGGGGTCGGCCACCGCGCTGGATGCCCGTAATATTCAGGTGATGGTGCCGCGCGGTAACAGCTCGCAGGTGCGGATCCTGGCACAAATCCAGAACGTGGAAGTGAACGTTGGGCCGATGGACGCCAAAGTGATCATCAACTCGCGTACCGGCTCGGTGGTCATGAACCGCGACGTCACGCTGGATTCCTGTGCCGTGGCGCAGGGAAATCTGTCGGTGGTGGTGGATAGGCAAAATGACGTCAGCCAGCCGAACACGCCATTCGGCGGTGGTCAAACGGTGGTGACACCCAATACCAACATCTCTGTACGTCAGTCGGGCGGAGCGTTACAACAGGTACAGTCCAGTGCCAGCCTGAACAACGTCGTGCGCACCCTGAATGCTCTGGGCGCGACGCCAATCGATCTGATGTCCATTTTGCAGGCCATGAAAACGGCAGGCTGTTTACGCGCTGATTTGGAAATTATCTGATGAGCGATCTGATGTCGATGTCCGGGGCTGCGTATGACACGCAGTCGCTGAACAGTTTGAAACTGGCGGTACAAAAAGATCCGCAGGCGCATATCAAAGAAGTCGCCAAGCAGTTTGAAGGTGTGTTCGTGCAGATGATGCTTAAAAGTATGCGTTCTGCCTTGCCGCAGGATGGCTTGTTGAGCAGCGATCAAACCCGGCTTTATACATCGATGTACGATCAGCAAATTGCCCAGAACATGTCTGAAAAGGGCCTGGGTATGGCCGATTTGATGGTCAAGCAGCTAACCGGCGGTAATCCCGAACCCTCAGAGCAGGCCGGAACGGTACCGATGGCATTGGATAAAGAAGTGCTGAGCACCATGCCGCTGCTGGCAATGGAGCAGATGATCCGCAAAGCGATTCCCAATGCACCAGACCGTACTTCAGGTGGCGCGCCGCTGGGACAGGATAGCGGGCAGTTTGTCTCGCGCCTGAGTATTCCGGCGCAGGTTGCCAGCAAAGAGAGCGGCATATCGCATCAGCTGATTGTGGCGCAGGCCGCGCTGGAGTCCGGATGGGGTCAGCGGGAGATCCCGACGGCCGATGGCAAGCAGAGCTTCAACCTGTTTGGTATCAAAGCAGGCAGTAACTGGAGCGGGCCAACCACGGATATCACCACCACCGAATATACCCACGGCGTGGCGAAAAAAGTGCAGGCCAGTTTCCGAGTCTACGGCTCCTATGTTGAGGCCATTGCTGACTACGTCAAACTGCTAACCAACAACCCGCGCTATGCCCGGGTGACGGCCGCAGGAACCCCAGAGCAGGCTGCCCACGCCTTGCAGGCCGCGGGATATGCCACCGATCCAAACTATGCAGACAAGCTGGTCAGCGTGATTCAAAAAATCAAGGGTGCGGGAGAGCAGGCCGTAAAAGCGTACAGCACCGATTTGAGCAAGATTTTCTGATCATTAGCTCTCAAGTTCCGGCAACCCGCGCCGATAACACTTTCAGCTTAAAGAACTTTCAGTATAGAAACCTGTCAGTTTAGGAAAACAGCCGTTCTGAGGAAGCTGCAGGGAAAGCGGGGGATGCTCCCGATTTTTATAACGCTTACATAGTTAACAACGTCAGCCGGCGTCACACTGGGATAACACACTTATGTCCAACAGCTTAATCAACACCGCAATGAGCGGGCTGAATGCGGCGCAGGCTGCGCTCAGTACGGTCAGTAACAACATTGCCAACGTCAGCGTGGCCGGTTATAACCGCCAGACGGCAATTATTGCCCAAAGTAACGGGACCAATACGGCTGCAGGTTACATCGGTAATGGTGTGAGCGTCAGCAGCATTAATCGCGAATATAATGCGTTTGTGGTCAATCAGTTAATGGGTGCCAGCACCGTCAACAGTGCCCTATCTACCCAGTACGCGCAGGCGGGACAGATCGATAACCTGTTATCGGACACTACTACCAGCCTGGCGACGACTATGCAGAAATTCTTCACCGGCCTGCAAACACTGACCAGCAACTCCGGCGACAGCGCTGCACGTCAGGCGGTACTCGGCCAGGCGCAGGGCATGACTGCACAATTCAACAGCTCAGCCAAATATCTGGCTGACATGAGCAACGGCGTAAATCAGCAGATCACCGATAACGTTAATCAGATTAATAACTTTGCGACGCAGATTGCCAAACTGAACACCCAAATTACCACCACCCGTGGCACCACCGGGCAGGAGCCAAATGCACTGCTCGATCAGCGCGATCAGTTGGTCAGCCAGTTGAATAATATCGCGGGTGTGACAGTGACACAGCAGGATGGCGATGCTTATAACGTCTCCTTCGCCAACGGTGTGCCTTTAGTGCAGGGTTCCAACACGCGTACTATTGTGGCCACGCCATCAAGCGCAGATACCAGCAAAATGACCGTGGGTGTTGTCCAACCGGATGGTTCAGTGAGTGAACTGGCGGAGAGCCGTATCACTACCGGTGCACTGGGCGGTGTGCTGACTTTCCGTAAAGACAACCTTGAACCCGCCATCAACCAGTTGGGGCAGTTGGCTTTGTCATTGGGTGACAGTTTTAACACCGTCAACCAGGGCGGTTATGACATGAATGGTGATAAGGGGGGAAAATTCTTCACCTTCAATCAACCGTCCACCGTTTCTAATACGAAAAACACCGGCAGCGCCGTGCTCAGCGCCACGTTCAGTAACACTTCTGCGGTAAAAGCCAGTGATTATGTGATGTCCTATGACGGTTCTGCCTGGTCTGCTACCCGTGTTTCCGATGGCGCCATTATTACGCCAACGGCGGGAACGGACACGGCGGGCAATCCGACGCTCAATTTTGATGGTCTGTCCGTTTCTGTTACCGGCACACCCAATGCCAAAGATACCTTTACGGTTAAAACGGTCAGCGGCGTGGCGGGCAGCCTGAATCTGGCTATTACTGACTCGTCTAAAATTGCTGCCGCCAGCGAAGTGGATCCGGTCACAGGGGCTGTCGGGGCCAGCGATAACCGTAACGCACAGAAATTGCTGGATTTACAAACGGCCAAATTGGTCGAAGGCAAATCCACGCTGTCAGGCGCTTACGCGAGTCTGGTGAGTAACGTGGGTAATCAGGTTTCAACGCTGAAAACCAACACTACCGCGCAGGGCAACATTGTTACCCAGTTGAATGCTCAGCAGCAGTCTATTTCAGGCGTGAATACAGATGAAGAGTACGGCGATTTACAACGCTACCAGCAATATTATCTGGCTAACGCGCAGGTGATTCAGACGGCGAAGACTATCTTCGACGCAATCATCAACATCCGTTAATTTCTAACTTTGATGCGATAAGGAACTGATGCCATGCGCCTTAGTACAAATTTGATTTACCAGCAAAATATGGACAGCGTACTTAATGCACAGTCACGCTGGCAGGATACGGGTGTACAACTCTCGACGGGTATGCGGGTGAATAAACCTTCTGATGACCCGCTGGCGGCATCCCAGGCAGTGATGGTGCAGCAAGCCCAGGCTGAAAACGATCAATATGGTGTTGCCCGTACGTTTGCAACACAAAGTATGAGCCAGGAAGAGTCGATTCTCTCCAGTGTGACCTCAAGTATTCAGGACGCACAAACGCTGATTGTGCAGGCCGGTGACGGTACGCTGAGTAATGACGACCGTGATTCACTGGCGACCAAGTTGCAGGGTATTAAAGATCAGATCCTGAACCTGGCGAACAGCACCGACGGGAATGGCCGCTATATTTTTGCCGGTTATAACAGTGATAAACCCCCGTTTACGACGGATGCCACGACCGGTGCCGTGACCTATAACGGCGGGACGAAAGCCATCGCCCAGCAGGTGGATGCCAGCCGTACTATGACCATCAACCATACGGGTTCACAGGTGTTTAATACGCTGACCGGTGATGCAGTAAAAGAGCCGGACGGTTCACCGAGCGAATCTGATTTGTTTAAGACTATTGATACCGCACTGAACGCGCTGAAAACACCGAAAGAAGATTTTGCCAACGATACTGATTACACCGACGCGATTGATAAAGCCAACCGCGGACTGCGTAACTCGCTCAACAACGTGCTGTCTGTACGTTCTGAGTTGGGGACACAATTGAGTGAACTCGATAAGCTGGATACGCTGGGATCTGACCGCACGCTGACTAACAGTGACAAACTGAGTGCGCTGGTTAATACCGACTGGACGGCGGCGATTTCACAATATTCACTGCAGCAGGTGGCATTACAGGCATCGTATAAAACCTTCAGTAACATGCAGGGCATGTCGCTTTTCCAGATGAATTCGTAATCCCGCCTTAACGTTCTGCCTTTCCGTACGGGGCTGACTGGCCCCGCTGTGACAAGATTTTCTGAGCATACTTAAACCGGGTGCGCTCAGTTTTGTATGTCACCCCGTTTTGCAAAGAGCCGGGTGGCATACATTTTTTAGCGCCGAACCTGGATTCCTTTCCAGGTCCCAATACTTGCCTGTACCACTCCTGCCAATTTAACCAAACACCGCTAATAATACCGGAAACAGGAAGGGTGCCAGCAGCGAGGTGATGATCCCGCAGATCACCAGAGCCAGTGAGCTGAACGCGCCTTCCTGATAATCCATTTCAGCGCAGCGGGCGGTGCCCAACGCGTGAGAAGCTGTACCCATTGCCAGACCGCGAGAGGCTTTGGTGGTGATCTTCAGAACATTCAAAAGGGTGTGGCCGAACACCGCACCTAAAATCCCGACAAAAATAACGCATACCGCGCTGATGGCAGGAATACCGTTAATGGACTGCGCCGTTGCCATGGCAATCGGTGTGGTGACGGATTTCGGCAGGACCGACGCCGCAATTTCGGGTGTGGCGCCCATCCATAAGGCAATTGCGGTGCCGGTGACCATCGCCACCACGCTGCCAATGAAACAGACGCTGATGATGGACTTCCAGCGGGCGCGGATCTGATGCAACTGCTCGTACAGCGGGAAAGCCAGCGCCACCACCGCC
>Ga0105858_1000887_pt1 | contig 10799 bp, 11 predicted proteins | sample OrgsoiDNA_201062_FD_89683 | JGI IMG/M metagenome (GOLD analysis project Ga0105858, IMG submission 89683) | Permafrost soil microbial communities from the Arctic, to analyse light accelerated degradation of dissolved organic matter (DOM) -... | ecosystem: Environmental > Terrestrial > Soil >...
CTGCAATGGCACCGCCACCACGCACGAGTCGCCGTAGCCGGTGGTCACGCCGTAGATCACGCCTTCCTTGTCCAGCAGCGAGTCGAGGAACTGCGCGCCTTTGGCTATGCGCTGGCGATACGCTGCGTCGCCCTGCAACTGCGTGGGCGCCTGACGGTTGGCCAAGGCCAGCACGTCTTCAATGCGCAAAGCGCGTTCGCCAAAGGTTACTGGCTCAAGATGCGTCGTCATCGGTTTTCCAGAAAGGGTAAAAGTTGAACCATTGTTGGGGCGCTTCCAGGCAGAACTGGCCCAGGCGTGCGGCGTAGCGCGCGGTCCACAGGGCGATGACCTGCTCGCGGGTGCTGCGCTTCCATTCGATCAATTGCGCGAACGGCTCGATGGTCAGGCGATAGCGACCGTTGTGTTTCAGGCACATCAGCAGGTTGACCGGGCATTTGAGCAGCCCGGCCAGCAGCCACGGGCCCTGCGGGAACGCCGCGTCAACGCCGAGGAAATCCACGCGCACCTTGCGCCCGCCGTGCAGCGGCACGCGGTCGCCGGCAATCGCCAGCCACTCGCCGTCGTCCAGGCGCTGGCTGAGCAGCAGCATGGTCGCCGGGTCCAGTTCGCTGACCTGGATCAGGCGCAGATGCGTGGCCCCGGCTTCGCCCAGCAGGCGGTTGAAACGCTCGGCGTGCTTGGTGTGCACCAGCACGTTCATGGTGACTTGTTCACCGATCTCGGCCAGCGCGCGGCACACTTCGAGGTTGCCCAGGTGCGCGCCGACCAGCATCTGCCCGCGCTCGCCGCGCAGTTGCCCGCGCAATTGCGCCGGGTCGTTGATTTCGATCTGCTCCAGGCGCAGCTTGCCGTTCCACACGTCGAGCTTGTCGAGCAATGAGTCGGCAAACGCCATGAACTGGCCGAAGACTTTTTTATGCGTGGGCCGCAGCTCATCGCGCCCGCTCCAGTCGGCCAGGCGCTGTTGGTATTCCCATGCGCTGTGGCGGGCGGTGCGGCCGAACAGGAAGAAGTACAGCACGATGCTGTACAGCAACGGGCTCAGCAGGCGGCGGCCGAGGACCCTGGCGGCGACGGCAGTGAGCTTCATCAGCCAGAAACTGCCGCGCTCCTCGCGGTCGGCCCAGTGTTTGGTGCGCTCGCTCATGCCTGCCACCGTCGCCACAGAATCATCGGCGCGCGCACCAACATGCCGAAAAACAGCCGCGTGTGCATGGCCGAGATGCGCACGTTGTCGCGAAACAGGCGAAAGTGCGACAAGCCGTCGGCGGGGTAATGCACCTGGGTCGGCAGCCAGCGCATCGGCTGGTTACGCCAGGCCAGGCGCACCAGGATGTCGGAATCGAAATCCATGCGCGTGCCGATGTAGGCCGAGTTCATCAGCGCTAGCGTAGGCGCCAGCGGGTACACGCGAAAGCCGCACATCGAGTCGCGTATCTGCAGCGACAGGGTGTTGATCCACACCCACACGTGGGTCAGGTAGCGCGCGTACAAGCGGCCCTTGGGCACGCTGTCGTCGTATTCGGGGTAGCCGCAGATCACCGCGTCGGGGTGCCTGCGGGAGGTATCGAGAAAGCCCTCGACTTCGCGCAGGTCGTGCTGGCCGTCGGCGTCCACTTGCAGGGCATGCGTGAAGCCCCGGCGCGCGGCTTCGCGGAAACCGGCCATGACCGCGCCGCCTTTGCCTTGGTTGTTGGGCAAGGTCAGCAGCGTGACGTTGTCGAGTGTCGCCAGTTGCGCCAGCACCGCCGCGCAAGCCGGGCTGCTGCCGTCGTCGACCAGCAGGCACGGCAAGCCGCTGTTCAACAGGCTGTGAACCACGGCCGGTACGGCGGCTTCATGGTTGTAGACCGGGATCAGGGCGCAGGGGTTATGCATGGCTGACCCGACCGACTGGTAGCGGACTTACGGTGGTGAGCGCGCTTGTTGTGGCGAGCGGGCTTGCCCCGCGTTGGGCTGCGAAGTAGCCCCCGTAAGGTAACCGAGGTGTCTCAGGCATACCGAGTTGGCAGGTTTTGGGGCTGCTGCGCAGCCCAACGCGGGGCAAGCCCGCTCGCCACAGGAAGCCCGCTCGACACACCAGGCCCGCTGGCCATCGACGGTTATGCACTTGGCGCCTCCAGCACTATGCGGCCACTGGAGCAGGCGGCGACGCCATTGCGGTAGGCAAAATACAGCTTGCCGCGTTCCTGGTCGAAGCGCAGGTGCAGTTCAACCTGATCGCCGGGGCGCACCAGTTGCTGGAACTTGAGCACTTCCATGCCGGCAAAGGTCGCGGGCAGGTCGAGCAACTGCTGGCCGAGGTTAAAGGCCCATTCCACCTGCACCACGCCCGGCAACACGGGCGTGACAGGGAAGTGGCCGCTGAAATAGGCCAGGTCTGGCGGGATGCTCAGTTGCACGGTCCATTCGCCGTTGGCTTGCACTTGCGCCAGCACGTCCGGCGCTTTGGGCCGTGGGGCGAGTAACAGCGCTGTGACGTCGGCTTGAGGCAGTTTGCCCTGGGCATTCAGCGGCAACTGGCGCAGCAACCGCCAGCGCCGTGGCAGCGCCAGGGCTTCGCAATGCTGGCTCAGATGCTGGCGCAGGGTTTGGGTGACGGCGCGGCGGCCTTGATTGCGCAGGGCATGCAGGCCATCGGCGCTCAACACCACCAGCGCGCCGAGCGAGGCGCGGTTTTCCTGCACCACGCCCAGGCGGGTTTCGGCGACCCAGGCGTGGGCCATCAGCGCCTGTTCGAGCATCGGCAGAGAGATGCGTTTCTCTTCCAGCTTGACGATGCGGTCCAGGCGGCCGAGCAGTTCGAAGCGCCCGTCGGAGTGGATGCGGGCAGCGTCGGCGGTCTGTTCAATGTGTCCGGCCGGTAGATAAGGTGAGGCAATGCGCAGGGCGCCGTCGGCATCCTGGCTCAGTTCTACCTCGGCAAACGGCTGCCACGGCTGCGCGCCCTGGCGCCAGGCAATGCCGCCGGTTTCCGAGCTGCCAAGGATTTCGGTCGGCCATTGCTGCAGGCGGTCGTACAGGCTGCCGGCAGCCTCGATGGGCAGCGCGCCACCGGACGAAAACACCCGCGACACGTGGCTCAGGGCGGGCCAGTCGAGGTTGTCGCCCATGCGTTTGAGCAGCGCGGGGCTGGCGACCCAGGCAAATGTTGAGTGTTCGCGGCTGGCGCGCTGCAGGTCTTCGGGGAAGGCCAGTTGTTTGCGTACAAACGTGCGCCCGGCGCACAGCGGCCACAACACCCGAAACAGCAACCCGTAGATGTGCTGGGTGGCGACGCTGCCGATGATGCAGGCGTCGTTAAGGTCCGCGCCCCACAAGGCTTCCAGCGCTTCCACTTCGTTGGCAAGTTGGCGCAGGGTCTTGTCGATGCGCTTGGGCTCGCCGCTGGAGCCGGAGGTGCACAGGCTCAAGTGGCAGGCGTCCAGGTCGAGTGCGGCAGCGCTCAACGGCGCCTGGTACAGCGCGTCGAGGTCAGCGGCTTCCACCAGCCAGGCATCTACAGCGTCGTCCCAGCGCTGGCGGGTCTGGGGTTGCAGGTCGGCCGGCAGCAGCACGCTGACCCCGGCCCGCCAGGCGCCCAGCAGGGCAATGGCCAGCAGGCCGGCGTCTTCCAGGTGCACGGCCAAACGCCGGATGCCGCGCGCTTGCAGGCCCGCCGCCAGGCTCAGGGCGTGCGCCCACAGTTGGGCATGGTTCATTTCAGGCTCGGTGGTGACCAAGCGCTGTTGCAGCGGCTCAAGCAGCAGGTGCTCAAGTTTCAACCCATTCATACGCGGCCTCGAACCCTTTGTCGTACCAGCCATTCCACGGCAAACAACAACCCCATCAGCCCATAGGCGATCAGGCCGTTGTACAACGTCCACCAGCTCAGCGGCGCCCACAGGGTGAGGGCGGCGGCGAGCAGGCCATTACACAGAAAAAACACACTCCACACCACGGTGACCTGGCGCGTATAACGGATGGCCTCGGGCGGCAGTTGCGGTTCAGTGATGCGTGCCAGGCGCTCGACCATCGGCGGGCCGTATTTCAGGCTCAAGCCGAACAGCGCCAGCATGAATGCGCTGACCAGGCTGGGGTACCAGCGCAGCAGCTGCGGGTTGTCGAACCAGGCCAGCAGCAGGCAAAACACGATCACCGCCATTGCCATCCAGCGGCTGCCCGGGCGGCGTGCGCCGGTCAGCGCGCGCAGCAACCACAGGCTGCCCAGCAGCAGGCCGAATTGCCACGGCGCAAAGTGCTCGGTGCCGTAATACACCGCAAAAGGGTACAACAGCCCCGCCAGCAACAGGCCAAGGCCGATCAGCCGGCTCATGCGGCAGGTGCGACCAGACGGTACACCGCCTCAACCACGTCGTTTACGGTGCGCACGGCTTTGAATTCTTCGGCGGCGATCTTCTTGCCAGTCTGGCGCTTGATGTGATCGATCAAGTCCACGGCGTCGATGCTGTCGATTTCCAGGTCCTGGTACAGGTTGGCGTCGAGGGTGACGCGCGAAGGCTCCAGTTCAAAGAGTTCCACCAAGGCGTCGCGCAGGGTGTTGAAAATATCGTCACGAGTTTGCATGGTCCGGTCTCAAGCTGCCTGTCTGGCCGTGACGAACGCCGCAAGGCTGGCCACGTTGGTGAAGTGATTGCGCGTGTCTTTGGCGTCGGCATCGATCTTGATGCCGTACTTTTTCTGGATCGCCAGGCCCAATTCCAGGGCGTCTACCGAATCCAGGCCCAGGCCTTCGCCGAACAGGGTCTGCTCGCTGCCGATGTCGTCGACGCTGATGTCTTCCAGGCCCAGGGCCTCGATGATCAGCATCTTTATGTCGTGCTCAAGGCGGTGTTGGTCGCTCATCTTCGGCGAGCTCCTTAATGAAATAGTGGTGCAGGTAATCGTTGAGCTTGCGTGAAGCCTGGGGCGCGGGCCCGAGTGCGGCAAAGGTGTGTGGTTCTATATCGGCACCCACGCGCAAACTGAAATGAAATCGACGTTTGGGAATGCGGTACCAGGGTTCTGCCTTGGTCAACGTCGTAGGGCTGACCTTGATCACCACGGGGGTGATGATTGTCGCACCGCGCAGCGCGATGGCGGCGCCACCGCGATGAAAGGCGGGTGCCGCGCCGGGTGTGGTGCGGGTGCCCTCGGGGAAAATGATCAGGGTCTGGCCCTGGCGCAACGCCTCGGCGGCGGCGTCGAGCATGTCGGCGCTGCCGTCATTGCTGATATAGCCTGCATCGCGCACCGGCCCACGGGTGAACGGGTTCTGAAACAGGCTCTGCTTGACCACGCAGTTGGTCTGGCGCATCAGGCCGATCAGGAACACCACGTCGATCAGCGACGGGTGGTTGGCAATGATCATCTGGCCTGGGCGACCGAGTTTTTCTGCGCCTTCGACGCTGTAGGTCAGCACGCCGGCGCGCTGCATCAGGCGGATAAAGAACCAGAACAGTTTGCTGATGGTGTGGCGGGCGCGGCGCTGGTGTTTTTCAGCGCTGCCTGGCAGGCAACTGAGCAGCGGAAACACCAGCAAACGCAGGCACAACCCGCCGACGCCGAAGAAGAAAAAGCTCGCGGCGGTGGCGAACAGGCGCCAGTAATAGGCGTCCCGGGGTTTTTCGGTCAGGGCTTGCGTTGCCAGTTCCATACACGGTTCTTCCAGGCATGTTGGCAGGCAACCTGTTCGGTGAGCAGGGTGCGTAGCAGGTTCAGGGCGTGGGGCCACTGGGTTTGAGTGAGTTGGACAGCGCCGCTGTTTAGTTCCAATCGCCACTCGTCGCCCGGTGTCAGCAGCAGGCCGAGGGCGTAAGGGAAGGGCACGTCATGAATCCAGCGAGCATAGGCTTCGGGAGGCTGCTCCTCGGTGATCACCAGCAACACCGCCGGGGCACCTTCGTTGAGCAGCGCAGCGGCTTCGAGCATGCCGTGCTCCAGGCCGTCGCCTGCGGCGGCGAGTGCGGTCATTTCGCTGGTTTCATTGCGCAGGATCGACCACAGGCCGATCACCGCGTTATGCACCGATAGGCTGAACTGGGTCGGCGACAGGGGTTGGCCATCGGCCAGATCACTGAGGATGTCGAGGGTGCGCGGGGTTTCGCCGTGCCGGGAAATAAACACCAGCGGCAGGTCTTGCAGGCCTTCGGCCAGGGGCCAACCGACACTGAACGCCATGCGTGCCAGGCGACTCAGGCGTCGGCGCTGCATGGCAGGCAAAAAGGACACGTCAGGCGAAGCATCGCTGCCAGGCAGCGCCACTGGGGCCTGGCACCAGGCGTGCCAGTCGTGCGCACTCTCCAGGCCGGGAGCCCAGGCGCGCCATTGGGCGATGTTGAAAGTGATCACTGAGAAGTTATCCCGCCCCTGCGGGCTTCCATGTGCGGCCGTTGGCCCCGAATACCGGGACAGGGAACACAGGCCGAATGGCGCGCATTATCCCGGTGCTGTGGGCTTCTAGCAAACTTTGGTAAAGAATTGTTCACGGCTGATTACAATTTACTGGGAAAGATTTACAGATTGTCCTTTACCCGAGGACTGGCGGGGTTGTCGGAGTATTCCTTTTAGTTTGTGAGCGCTGGATTACGGGTATCGCGCATCCGGCCGCGCAATGCGCCAGTGCATGGATGAACGAGGTAGCTAACAGGCGCTTTTGCCCTCTACACTCGGACATTCATTGATACACGGAGGTTTTTCCATGCGGCGTGTGGTGTTCAATCAGAAAGGCGGCGTTGGCAAGTCCAGCATTGCCTGCAACCTGGCGGCGGTCAGCGCCAGTGAAGGCTATCGAACCCTGTTGGTGGACCTCGATGCGCAAGCCAACTCGACTCAGTACCTCACCGGGCTGACCGGCGACGATATCCCGATGGGCATCGCCGAATTCTTCAAGCAAACCCTGTCATCCGGGCCGTTTTCCAAGAAAAACCGCGTGGACATCTACGAAACGCCGTTCGACAACCTGCACGTCATTACCGCGACGGCCGAGCTTGCCGACCTGCAGCCCAAGCTTGAGGCCAAGCACAAGATCAACAAGCTGCGAAAGCTGCTCGATGAACTGAGCGAGGACTACGACCGGATCTACCTGGACACGCCGCCGGCACTGAATTTTTATGCGGTTTCGGCGCTGATTGCCGCTGATCGTGTATTGATTCCGTTCGATTGCGACAGTTTTTCACGCCAGGCGCTGTATGGCCTGCTGGCGGAAATCGAAGAATTGAAGGAAGACCACAACGAAGGCCTGGAAGTGGAAGGCATCGTGGTCAACCAATTTCAGGCGCGCGCAAGCCTGCCGCAGCAGATGCTCGATGAGCTGATCGCCGAAGGCCTGCCGGTGCTGCCGGTGTACCTGGCCAGCTCCGTGCGCATGCGCGAGTCGCACCAGGAGAGCAAGCCGCTGATCCACCTGGACCCACGGCACAAGCTAACGCAGCAGTTTGTGGAGTTGCATAACTTGCTGGAAAGCGCGTGATCCTTGCCGGCACCGCCTGACCCTGTGGGAGCTGGCTTGCCAGCGATAGCCTCACCTGGGTTTAACTGGCAAACCGAGTTGCCTGCATCGCAGGCAAGCCAGCTCCCACATTTGTTTTGCATTGCCGCAGGGGGAATTGGATTGTTCCCACAGAGGCTGTGGGAAAGGTCTGGCAAGCGGGGTTGCGCCTTGTCTCGCTGCCTACAGATAAGCCAGAATCCGCCGGCTTGTGCGTCTGGATGGGCGTCTCTAAGGTTCTCGGACCGCTGAATTCTCAGTGGTCGGGTTTAGTAGCCCGAGTGTGATCGCCGAACGTACAAGTGTCGTCTATCGGACCTTCTGGTCTGAGCATGATGGTGGCTGTGCGCAGGGCACCCTCGGGTGCGCCGGTCTTCGGCTTTCCACCGGTCTACTAACCTGCGTACAGCTGCCACCCCTCCGTTTAGTAGCGGTGTGATAGCAGCCAAATTCAGGAAAAGTCGATTATGCCAAACGCTACCAACCTGTTCTGCGTATCACCCAACCTCCCCACCGAAACCCTCGTGCTCAACAGCTACGAAACCTTCTCTTCCGTGCGCACGCTATTACTCAAGCTGTCCAACGACCTCACCGGCGAACACCGCGACATCGCCCTGGCCATCCATCAATTAAGCGAACTCGGCATACAACTCGTAGGCCAGATGATGGACCGCGAAACTCCCGTAGCCGAAGCCTGAAACGCGGTCAGTGTGGGAGCTGGCTTGCCTGCGATGCAGACAACTCGGTCTGTCAGGCAAGCCGTGGTGATGCCATCGCAGGCAAGCCAGCTCCCACATTTGACCGAGTTGGTATCGGGTTTGGATTACACCCCTTGGCTACGCAACCAACTCATCAACTGCGGCAACGGGAATGCCCCACTCTGGCGCGCTACTTCGCGGCCGTTCTTGAACAGAATCAGGCTGGGAATCGAGCGAATCCCCAATTGCGCCGACAGCTGCTGATTGGCCTCGCTGTCGAGCTTGGCCAACCGGCACTTGCCCTCCAACTGCCCAGCCGCCTGCTCAAACACCGGCGCAAACGACTTGCACGGCCCGCACCACTCAGCCCACACATCCACCAGCAGCGGCAGGTCGCCCTTGATCTGGCTGGCGTAGTCGCCCTGTTTCAACTCAAAGGGCTTGTTCAACAACACCGGCTGTTTACAGCGCCCGCACTTTGGCGCATCACCCAGGCGTTCGCCGGGGATGCGGTTGAGGCCGTTGCAATGGGGGCAGGGAATGACGAGAGGTTCGGACATGGAGGGCTCCTGGAGATGGCCAATAGTCTCTATCTGGAGCCAGCGCCGCTGTTTATCAAGGCAAATACATAACTGTGGCGAGCGGGCTTGCCCCGCGTTGGGCTGCGGAGCAGCCCCCAGTAAAGTAACCGAGTTGTATCAGGCGGATCTTCATTGCAGATTTTGCGGCTGCTGTGCAGCCCAGTGCGGGGCAAGCCCGCTCGCCACCGTGAACGTATCGCTTTTGCGAACTTACGACGAACAACTGATCTCCAAATGCTTGCCCCAATCCGGCGGCCGCTGGGCGTATTGCTCCATCCCCGCCTGCTCTTCAAACGGTTTGCTCAGCACTTCATGCAATCGACGTACTTCGCTGTAGTCGCCTGACTCGGCGGCGGCGATGGCGTTTTGTGCCAGATAGTTGCGCAGGATGTACAGCGGGTTTACCGCGTGCATGCGCTCACGGCGCTGCGCTTCGCTGTAGTCCCCGTCGCGCGCAACTCGGGCTGTGTACAGTTCGGCCCAGGCATCGAACCCTGCAAGGTCGACGAAGTCATCGCGCAGCCGCGCCACAGCTTGCGCTGCGGGCTCATCACCCAAGCGGCGGAAGAACAGCGTGTAGTCCACGCCGCTGTTTTGCATCAGCTTGAGCAACTGCTCCACCAGCTTTTGGTCATCGTCTTCAGCCGTGGTCAACCCAAGCCGACGGCGCATCAGGTCCAGGTAATGGGCCTGGTACAGCGGTAGGTAAAGGCCAAGCGCCTCTTTCAAGGCGTCAACGCTGATAAACGGCGTGAGCGCCTGGGCCAGCGCGCTGAGGTTCCACTGCCCAATGGGCACCTGATTGCTGAAGGAATAGCGCCCTTCGTGATCGGAGTGATTGCAGATGAAGTGCGCGTCAAAGTCATCGAGGAACGCAAACGGCCCGAAGTCGAAGGTGATGCCCAGGATCGACATGTTGTCGGTGTTCATCACGCCGTGACAGAAACCGTAGGCCTGCCATTTGGCGATCATCTCGGCATTGCGCTCGACGATTTCGCGGAACATCGCCAGGTACGGCTCGGGCTGCTCGCGGCACTCGGGGTAGTGCAGGTTCAACACGTGTTCGGCCAGTTCAGCCTGCTGCTCGGGCTTTTTGGTGTAGTAAAAATATTCGAAATGCCCGAAGCGGATATGGCTGTGCGCAAGGCGCAGCACCATGGCGCCGCGTTCCTGTTTCTCGCGCCACACGGGTGTGCTGGAGCCAATCACGCACAAGGCGCGGCTGCTGGGGATGCCCAGCGCATGCAACGCCTCGGAGGCGAGAAACTCACGGATCGAAGAGCGCAGCACCGCGCGGCCGTCGCCCATGCGCGAATAAGGCGTCATCCCGGCGCCTTTGAGGTGCAGGTCCCAGTGTTCGCCGGCCTCGTTGTACACCTCGCCCAGCAACAGCCCGCGGCCGTCGCCCAGTTGTGGGGTGTAGCCGCCGAACTGGTGGCCGGAATAGACCATCGCCCGCGGCTCCGCTTCGGCCCACAGCTTGTGCCCGCTGAACAATTCGGCAAACACCGGCGTGTCGGCCACTGCCGGGTCGAGGTCGAGCAGGGCCATGGCGGCATTGCTTGCGACCACAAGGCGCGGCTCGTCGAGCGGCTCAGGCAATACGTGGGTTGAGAACGCGTCGCCCAGGCGTGCGAAGCGGTTGTCGAAGGTCAGTTCGTCGAGGGCTTTCACCGGCCATCTCCAGCAGAATGTCCGAGCATTCTGCTGGGGATAGGCGCTTTAGTCGAGCGTGGAGGGCGGCGGCTCGGGTGCGTCGACCACTTTGCCTGGCGGTGGCCGCGGCGCGTCTGGGGCCTTGGTCGGGTCGGCGATGGTGTGGTTCTCGTCTTCCACCGGCACCAGCTTGTACTCCTGGCCGTGCAGGTTTTTCAGGTAAACCTCCATCTGCCGGAACGAGATGTTGATATGGTTGTTCTTGAACTCGCGGTTGATAAAACGGTTCACTTCGTCGACCACCGGGTTGCGGTCACCGAGGTCGCGCACGTGCATGCGCAGTTCGTGGTCGAGGGTGCTTTCGCCGAAGTTGAGGAAGTACACGTGGGGTTC
>Ga0105858_1000889_pt1 | contig 10794 bp, 9 predicted proteins | sample OrgsoiDNA_201062_FD_89683 | JGI IMG/M metagenome (GOLD analysis project Ga0105858, IMG submission 89683) | Permafrost soil microbial communities from the Arctic, to analyse light accelerated degradation of dissolved organic matter (DOM) -... | ecosystem: Environmental > Terrestrial > Soil >...
CCGCTCGGCTGCCCGCGCGGCCATCTGCATCGCGACGAGGAATCCGCCGGCGACGAGGATGCCGTAGGTGTGCACCGGAATCGCGAGCGGCCGGGTGAGGTGCAAGATGTTCTGCCCCGCCAGCAGCTTCACCGCGCCGTAGAACACCACCGCGGTGCCGGCGGTCCACACGCCGCAAGCCTTCCAGGCCGCGTCTTTCGAGTCGCCGGCGAGCCGGGCGCTGCGGAACTGCCAGAGGCCGGAGAGAATGGACGCGGCGATCCAGGCAGCGATGCCCAGCGAGACTGGGATGGTCAGCGTGAAGAGGATGGGAAGCATGGCCTTCTCCAAACAATCGATGCGGTCCGACTATGCCTTCTTCGGCGCGGGACTTGCGCCGGCGGCGGTTTTTTTGGCGATGAGCATTTCGAGGAAGAGCAGGACGAGGCCCACCGAGATGCCGCTGTCGGCCACGTTGAAGGTCGGCCAATGGAGGCTCGGGCGCAGCCAATTAGGGTCGAACCAGTGCCAGTCGATGAAGTCGATGACGTAGCCGCGGAGGATGCGGTCGAGCGCGTTGCCGAGCGCGCCGCCCAGGACCAGCGCCAGCGCGAACTGGAGATAGCGCTGATCTTCTCGCAGCTTGCGGTAGTAGCTGAAGATGAAGATGACGGCGGCAATGCTCACCAGGTGGAAGAAGGGTACGCGGAACTTTTCGCCCGCTCCGGCTAGGAAGCCCCAGGCGGCGCCGCGATTCTGCGTGTAGCGGTTCTCCCAGAAGCTGGTGACCGTCACGGGCGTGCGATCGGCCAGGCCGCGCTCGAGCAAGTCCTTCTGGCTGACGAAGGCGCTGAGCTTCTCGCCCGTGGTCTTGGCGCCTGCCACCGCGAAGGCCTGCGTCAGGTGCTCGACTGCGAGGTACTTGGTGGCCTGATCGAAGACGAACCAGACCGACGCCACCACGGCGAGCAACGTCCACTTGTTGGCCTTCATTCGCTAACCGCCCTCTCGCACCGCGCACAGATCTTCCGGCTCGACGCGGCTACCTCTGGAAGCGCTCGCCAGCAGCGCAGGCACGCGATGTGCGGGCTCTTGCTCACTGTAGCCGTTGCCTCCGCGCCCGCTTCGATCAGGGTAACGCTCGCGCAGAGAAACAGATCTGCCAGGGACGCTTGGTAACGCTGCGCCACCTCGCGCACAACGCCTTCCGGGATCTTGAGAATCACGTCGGCCTCGCTGGCCTTGCCAATCTCCTTGGCCACCCGCTTCTGCTCCAGCGCCAGGTTGACCGTCTGCCGCAGAGACGCCAGCAGCGCGAATTCCGCTTCCAGGTCTTCGTCGACGAACTCCGGATGCGCTTCGGGAAAGCCCGCCAGAAAGACGCTGTCGGCAGGCTTTTGCTGCAAATGCTTCCAGGCTTCTTCGCTGGTGAACGAGAGGATCGGGGCCAGCAGCCGGGGCAGCTCGCTGGCGATCTTGTAGAGCACCGTCTGGGCGGCCCGCCGTTCGGGCCAATGCTTGCCCGAGCAGTAGGTTCGATCCTTCAGAACGTCGAAGTAGAAGGCCGAGAGGTCGGTTGCGCAGAGCTCGATGGTCGCGTGGTATGCGCGGTGGAACTCGTAATCGCCGTAGGCCGTCACCATCGTCGCGCGATACTTTTCGAAGCGGCTCAAGGCCCACTTGTCGATCGACTCCAAACCCGTCGTCGCGTCGACCGCAGGGTCGAAGTCGTTGACCTGCGAGAGACAGTAGCGGAGCGTGTTGCGGATCTTCCGGTAGCTCTCGCTCAACGTGTCGAGGATGGCGTTGGAGAAGCGGATGTCGTCGCGGTAGTCGCTCGCCGCGGTCCACAGGCGCATCAGCTCGGCGCCGTACTTCTTGAGCAACCCTTCCGGGTCGGGCGCGTTGCCCAACGACTTGCTCATCTTGTGGCCTGCGCCGTCGACCAAAAAGCCGTGGGTGAGCACCGCTTTATAAGGCGGCTGTCCGCGCGCGCCGATGCTGATCATGAGCGACGACATGAACCAGCCGCGGTGCTGGTCGGAGCCTTCGAGATACAAGTCGGCCGGATACTGCAGCGTCGGCCAGACGCCGCTGTCGAGCACCGCCGCCCAGGACGAGCCGGAATCGAACCAGACGTCGAGGGTGTCGTTCTCCTTTTGGAACTCGCTGCCGCCGCATTTCGCGCAGCGCAAATCCTTGGGGATGAGATCCTGATCGAACCAGGCATCGGCGCCGGCCGTGTCGAAGGCCGTGGCGACGTGCTCCATCAGATCCGCGGAGACCACCGGCTCGCGGTCCGTCTTGCAGTAGACCACCGGAATGGGCACGCCCCAGGCGCGCTGCCGCGAGATGCACCAGTCGGGGCGGTTCGCAACCATGCTTTTGATGCGCTCTTTGCCCCAGCCAGGAATCCAGCCTTTGTTGGCGTCGATCTCTTCGATTGCCTTGAGTGCCGCCTTGCGGATGGAAGTACGGCCCAGGTTCGGCAAGTCCAGCTCGAGGTCGAGGCCAATCCACCACTGATCGGTCGCGCGGAAGATGACCGGGTTCTTGCAACGCCAACAGTGCGGATAGCTATGCTTGTAGTCGAACGCTTGATTGCCTTTGTTGAGCAAAGCGCCGGCATTCGCGAGCAGGGCGACGATCAGGGGGTTGGCCTCGAAGACCTTCTTGCCGACGATGCTCTCGATGCCCGCTTCGGCGGTGAACTTTCCCTGGCCATCGACAGGCGCGAAGATATCGAGGCCGTATTGCAGGCCCATTCGATAGTCGTCTTCGCCGTGACCGGGAGCAGTGTGTACCAAACCCGTTCCGGCTTCGGCCGTCGCGTGCTCGCCGAGGACCACCGGCGATTCGCGGTCCAATAAAGGGTGGGTGTATTTCCAGCCCGAGAGCTCGCTGCCCTGAAGCGTGCGCTTGATCCGCTCCGGATGCCTGAGCGTCACAGAGGGCGCGTCTCCGTCCGTTTGCAACTCGTCCGGCGCGCAATCCTTGAGAAAGCTGTGCAGCAGATCCTTGGCGACGATCGTGGGGCCTTTGCCGGGCAGATCATAGGCAACATATTGCAGGTCGGGATTGGCGGTAATCGCCAGGTTTGCCGGAATGGTCCAGGGCGTCGTCGTCCAGATGGCGAGTCCCCAGCCGGGCTCGGGAGAAACGACCGGAAAGCGCACGTAGATCGACGGGCTGGTCTTGTCGGCGTATTCGACTTCCGCTTCGGCCAAGGCGGTGGCGTCGCTGATGCACCAATGCACCGGCCGCTTGCGGCGATACAAAGCGCCTCGCCGGGTCAGCTGCGCGAGCTCGCGGACGATCTGCGCTTCGTAGCGGAAGGCCATCGTCAAATAGGGCTGGTCCCAGCTGGCGAAGATCCCCAGCCGCTTGAACCCCTCGCGCTGCACGTCCACCTGCTCTTCGGCGTACTTGCGGCAGGCGCGGCGGATCTGGCCCGGCGTCATCTCGCGCTTCTTGGCGCCCAGCTGCTTGTCCACCACCCGCTCGATGGGCAGGCCGTGACAGTCCCAGCCGGGCACGAAGTCGCAGAGCTTGCCGGCCATCAGCTGGTGCTTGACGATGATGTCCTTCAAGATCTTGTTGAGGAAGTGGCCCTGGTGGATGGAGCCGTTGGCGTAGGGCGGGCCATCGTGGAAGACGAACTTTTGCGCGTCTTTCCGCGCTTCCACCAGCCGCTCGTAGAGCTTCTCGTCGTGCCAGGCCTGCAGCTGCGCGGGCTCACGCACCGCCAGATCGGCGCGCATGGGGAAGTCGGTCTTGGGAAGATTGACTGTGTCCTTGAGATCCATCGCTGTCCGTCAAAAGCCCGTCAAAAGTGAAGGGGGGTTTGGGTACCACAGGCGAAGGCTTTGCGCACCGGATGGCAGCGAAGTAGTGTGCGCGCCCCATGACGCTGTCCGTGCGGACGATCGAGGGGAAAAAGGACCTGGAGACGTTCCTGCATGTGCCCTGGAAACTGGGCATGAAGGACGATCCGCTTTGGGTGCCGCCGCTGCTCGACGACTACCGCCGGCTCCTGAACCCGAAAAAGAGCCCGTTCCTGAAGCACGGCGAGGTCCAGGCTTTCATCGCGCTGGATGACGACAAGCCGATGGGCCGAATCTGCGCGCAAATCGACTTCGACTTCGACAAGCAGTGGCCATCCGAGCCGGGCGTGGCGTTCTTCGGCTTCTTCGACAGCAAGGACGACCCGAAGGTCGCCCGCGCGCTGTTCGACAAGGCCGAAGAGTGGGCGCGCGGCAAGGGCAGGACGCGGCTGCGCGGGCCGTTTACTTTGGACAGCAAAGGCGAGACGGGGATCTTGATCGAAGGCTTCGATACCCCGCCACGCGTCGGCATGCCGCACAACAAGCCTTATGTCGGGCCTTTGATTGAGAGCGCCGGCTATACCAAGGCGAAGGACTTCTTTTGCTGGTGGTACACCTCGGGCCACATCGACGAGCGCACGCAGCGCATCGCCCAGCGCACGTTGGATTTGCCCAACGTAAAGGTGCGGCCGATGGACTTGAAGCACTTCCGCCGCGAGGTGGACATCGTCCGCGACATCTACAATTCAGCCTGGTCGAGCAATTGGGGCTTCACTCCTTTCACCGCCGCCGAATTGGAGATCATCGCCACCGAATACAAGATGTTCGTCGATACCGAGATTGCCCTGGTGGCCGAGGTCGACGGCAAACCGGCTGCGATGTGCTTTGCCATTCCCGACGTCAATGAGCTGGTGAAGGACTTCGACGGCGAGTTGATGAAGAACCCGCTCAACCTCGCGAAGCTGTTGTATCGGCTCAAGTTCAAGCGACCCACTCATGCGCGGTTGATTTTACTGGGAGTGAAGGAAGAATTTCGCGCTTCGCATAAGTACGGCACGCTGGCCGCGGTCTTATATGTCGAAGTGGCCCGGCGCGGCGCCAAGCGCGGCTATGTCGGAGGCGAGCTCGGCTGGACTTTGGAAGATAACGTGATGATCAACCGCGGCATCGAACGCATGGGCGCGAAGAAATACAAAACCTATCGCGTCTACGAACGGACGCTCTGAGCGCGCTGTTCGAAGAAGCGCTGTTCCAAAGGATTGCGGGCGAGGTTCAAAGCTATCTGGAAATGCTCGCGGGCTTTGGCGGCGTCGCCGGTCCGCAGCTCCAGCTCAGCCAGAGCAGCGGGATAAAAGGGATAGAAGGCGAGCCGCTCGCGGTCTCGAATCGCGTTTAACTCTTCGAGGCCGCGCACGGGTCCTTCGTGCTGGCCCACGGCGATGGCGCGGTTGAGGGCGATGACCGGCGATGGATTGAGGCGCAGCAGCAAGTCGTAGAGCGCGACGATCTCTCCCCAATTGGTGTCTTCGGCTTTGGAAGCGTTGGCGTGGACGGCGGCGATGGCGGCCTCGAGATGATACGGGCTCGCTTCCGTTCCCGTCGCGGAGAGGTCCAGGAGCCGCAATCCCTCGCTCACGAGCTTGCCGTTCCAGCGCGAGCGATCCTGGTCCAAGAGGGCATTGAGATTACCTTGGGCATCGACCCGCGCCGGCAGCCGCGCCGCGTGCAGGCAGAAGAGCGCGCAGAGCGCGAGCGTCGCCGGGGTCTTGGCGAGCGGATGGTCGAGGAGCAGCGCGGCGAGGCGCATCGCCTCTTCGCAGAGCTCGACGCGGACTGCGGAGCTGCCGTGATAGCCCTCGTTGAAGAGCAGGTAGATGGCGCGATGGACGGCGGCGAGGCGGGCCGCGAAGTCGTCGACGTCATTCAGTTCAAACAGCTTCGCGGACCCCGCGAGAACCTTTTTTGCCCTGGCGATGCGCTTCTCGACCGCGGCCTTCCCGCTCAAGAACGCGGCCGCGATCTCGCCGCTGCCAAAGCCGCAAAGAATGTTGAGCACCAGGGCAACCTGCGCTTCCTCCGGCAAGCGCGGATGGCAGCAGGAGAACATCATCCGCAGCTGATCGTCTTTGATCGAGAGCGGATGAAACAGCTCTTCCACCACCGGCTTGAGCGTCCATTCCGAGTCCAGCAGCCGGCCCAGCTCCGGCGCGAAGGTGTTGGCCGTTCGCTCGCGCCGCAGCACATCGAGGGCGCGGTTCTTGGCCGCTGTGAGGAGCCAGGCTTCAGGATCGTCGGGCGGGCCGCGAAACTTCCACACCTCCAGCGCGCGGCAGAGGGCGTCCTGTACGACGTCCTCCGCCAGCGCCAGGTTGTGCATCCCGAAGAGGCGCGTAAGCGCCGCCACGAGGCGCCCGGCTTCGCGCCGGAAGAGGTGCTCGGGAAAAACCTCCACTACATCTTCATGATCGGGCGCACTTCGACGGAGCCGCCGGCGTCGAAGATGGGGCAGCCCTTGGCCAGCTCGGCCGCGTGCGCCAGATCCTTGGTCTGCACCAGCGTGTAGCCGCCGACGAGATCCTTCGCCTCGGCAAAGGGCCCGTCGGTCACGGTCTTGGCGCTGCCCTTCACCACCTTGCCTGCCGGATCGAGCGGATTGCCCAAGTCCTTGATGTGGCCCTTCTCGCCCAGGCCTTTGAGCCAGCTGGTCCAGCTCTGCATGCGCTTCTGCATCTGCTCCGGAGTTCCAGCGCCGTTGTCGCCGCCGCGGTAGATGAAGAGAAAGTCGCCCATTTTGTTCTCCTTGGTTGAGGCTTCATCGCAAGGACGTGCGGCCACTCGCGCCCCGGACAACTATCTCGCGTCGCCAGAAAGCTTCGTAAGCGTCGCCCGGCCGCCGTTTGGCACTGTCATCTTTGTGATGCTACCGCGGCGGCACGCAGCTTGCTCTCCAACCGGCCAGGGGAGGGGAGTTCATCATGGGCTTGCGAACGATATGGCGGCATGTACGGTCGCTCGGGGAGCGGCAGCACAATCTGCTCTCCATCTCCGATCTCCACCTGGGCTGTGACCTGCGCAAGGCAAGCAAGACCGACCAGCCGCGGCCCAACGACACCCAGCTTTCGCAGTTCCTCGACTGGCACGCCACGCACCGCGAAAACGGCAAGCCCTGGCGATTGCTGCTCAATGGCGACATCGTCGACTTCGTCGCCATCACCGCCGTGCCCAAGCCCGGCGAAGTTGTCCCCTTCGAAGTCGGCGACGAAGAGCGTTCGATCGGTCTGTCTCAATCTGAGCTGAAATGCGTTTGGAAGCTCAATCTCACCGCCGGCCGCCATCCGCAGGTGTTTGACGCGCTCGCCCGCTTTGTCCAGAAGGGCAATTCGCTACACATCATTCGTGGAAATCACGACTCCGAGTGGCGCTGGCCAGGCGTTCAGCAGGAGATGCGCAACCTCCTCGCGAACCGGGCCGGCGTTCCGCGGAAGAAGCTGGACCGCGCGGTCGAGTTCCACGACTGGTTCTACCTGGAGCCGGGCTACCTCTACGCCGAGCACGGCCACGCCCACGACCGCTACTCGGTGCACAGCGACTTCTTCGAAGAGCAGGCAACGCGAATCGACCTGCCGCTCTCGTCCAAGGTGCTGCGCTACTTCGTCAACCGCTACACCGAGCAGGTCGATCTGCCCGACAACGTCGATGCCTGGGGCGTGAAGGAATACCTCGACTGGGTGCTCAAGGCCGGCAACCCGCTGCGCATCGCGGCCGACTACTTCGTGATGGTGTTCCGGGTCACCTATCCAGTGCTGAGACAGTCCTTGAAGATCTCCCGCGCCTTCGCTCGCGCGGCCGACAAGGCGATCGCCAGCAAGTCGCCCGAGGCGCAGGTGCGGCAGACCCTTTTGCGCTTCCAGGGCACCGAGAAGCAGGTGCAGCAGCTCGCCTCGATCGCTTCGCGGCCGGCCGAGCAGAGCCTCTTCGATTCGATGCAGCTCTTCTATCTGGACCGGGCGATCCTGGCGCTCCTCTGCCTCGCGCTCGCCTGGTCGACCTCGCTCTTGATGACCGGCTTCTGGGCCAAGGCGCTTTCGCTGACCGGCGTCGGCATCGTCTTCGCCGCGCTGAATGCGCTCCTGGGCGCGCAGCGCAAGACCGACGCGCACCCGCTCTTGATGCAGGCCGCGCGGCGCGTGGCGCAGGTCTTCGACGTGAAGTTCGTGATCATGGGCCACAGCCACCGCGCGGTGGACGCGCAGGTCAGCCACTCGACGCGGTACCTGAACTCCGGCTCCTGGACCGGCCACCCGGCCGATGGCTTCCCACACATCGCGGTAGTCGGCACCACGGCCGAGCTGCGGCGCTGGAAGGGCCCGCCGCCGCCGTACGCGCGGCCGGTCGCGGCTCCCAGCCTCGAGCGCGAAGTCCGGCACTCTACCGCCATGGCCGTCCCGGCATAGAATAGGGGCATGGCCGACGAAACCGAGTCGAAGCCGAGGTTGATGGCAGTGGCTGACGCGCTCCGCGAGGTGCATCGCGCGCTGGTGGGCGCGGCGCGCGCGGCATACGAAAAAGAGTCCGGACCCGCGGGCGGGCCGGGGCAGATGCTGCGGCTTCTGACCGAGCATCCGTCGTTCGCTTGGCTACATCCGATGAGCGAGCTGATCGTGGACCTCGACTCGCTCCTCGCGCAGGAGCTGATCCCCACCGGGACCATCTCGGCCGTCCGCAAAGAGGTCAACCACCTGACCCAGGCCAGCGACTCACCCTTCTGGCTCAAGTACGGCCCACTGCTGCAATCCGAGCCGCCGGTGGTGATGTCCCACGGCCACCTCCGCCGAGCGCTGAACGCCCTGCCGGAGTCCGCCGCGCCCGTGCATGAGCGCAAAAAGTGGATCACCCCGCGCGTCCACGTCCCGAAAGGCTCGCGCCACTGACTTACGAGAGCCAGCGCAGAACGGCGTGGCCATTTCTAGCGGCGCTGGCATAGAGCACTTTGAGTTGGAGGTAGGCTTCGACGAGCTTTTCGCGGTCGCCGTTTTCTTGGACGCCGTAGACCGAGTCGCGCATCGCGGCGTCCAGGTTGAAACGGGATTGAATGGTTTCGACCGGGAGCGCTTCGAGAGCCGCCGCGAGCTTTTGCACTTCGGCGGAGGAGAGCATGGTGGCCGGGCCGTAAGCGAGCTTCTGGCCGATGGGCGTTCCGCCGGTGACCACCTCGTCGAGAGGTGGAGTGCCTCCCTCGGCGACGCCGTTCACCAGCCAATGCACGCCATGCCAGGTCTTCAGCAGTCGCAGGATCTCGGCTTCGCCCGGCGGAAAGGCAAAGCGCGCGAGCGCCAGCGGATCCTTGCGCGCCTCCGCGGCCACGGCGGGCGCGAGCGGCTCTGCCTGCGTGAGCAGCGTGTCCAGGCCTTTCCCTGCGAGGAGCAGCTTCTCGAAGGCCGCGCGCGATGGCGCCATGCGCAGCAAGAGGCCGCGCAAGAAAGTCTCGGCGGCCGCAGGCTGTTCAAGTGTCGCTTTGGCGAAGCTGCCCGCCGTCTCGACCGTCGCGAGGAACTCCTTCACTTCCGGCCCCGGCAAGCCGATCAGCGTCCGCACCAACGCCGGATTCTGCCGCAGCCGCTGCTCTTCCAAAGTGCTCAGCTCCCGAAACGAAGCATTGATGGCCATTGCCGTATGTTAACGCGCAAAAGGATTCTGCGTGTGCCTTGGCGCTGGCCCGCGGCCGGTCATTTCTTGGGAGTTGCCTTTTTTTGTAGCAGCCGCTGTAAACGGCGCTCACGCCGTGCCTCGCGCGCTAAGTTTGCGTATCGCCGTTGCCTTGCCGCGACAGAAGCCGCCGACTCACCCGGCCAAGCGCCGGAATTCGCCATCCGCCTGAGGTCCCTCACATTAGGCAAACGCATCCGTGCGCCTTCGCACGCGGCAAACAATCTGACACCGATACTTTCAACGAAGCGATCTATGGCGGCGTGCCGCATCGTATCATGTAGTGTGTACGCCCAAAGCACTGAAGCTGCGCTGATTCGTCGGTCCATATCCGCTAAGTAGATCGGATCCGTTCGGTCAAATTTGGAGCAAATATATTCGACCAGTATTCTGGTGTAGAATAGAAGATATGGCAGACGGCTGTAGAGATAGCCCCATTGTGAGCGCTTTTCCTGCCATCCCGAAAAACGAAATTGATATTGAGAGACTCAGTTCGAATTGCCGCGTGTGAAGTGAAGAGATGGATCGCCTTATTTGAAATCCCGTCGAAGCCGTCCTCAGCGGACTTATCATATCTAAGCTGGGCAATATATCGGGGGTCAAAAGGATCTTCTGCGTTTGAGCACGCTGAGTACGCTTGCAATCCTCTTTTGGTGCGCCTCAAGACCTCCCGCACCCTGAGAGTGCAGACGCTGAGGGTTTTCTTTCAAATGCTTGGCGAATTCCCCCACGTTGGCTGCGATGGTCTCCAAAACAAAGAGGCTTTCCTGCAAGGGCTTCCTAATCAGCGCGAAACTTACGTTTAGCTTGGCCTTGCGCGACGTTTCCAATGCCTCAAATATGAAATGCAAGAAGTCTGAGAGAATCGCCGGAAACACTACGCGGCGAAGAAGTTCTGTCCGTTCACTTTCGCGCTTGGTTTTTTCCAGCCATTCGAAAACATCCGCCGATGCCTCAAATTCTTTTCGGTCACCTTCATCACGGAAGCGAAAGGTGTGGTTGAAAGTTCCGTTTTCTTCTCCCGAGCGCAACAATTCGACCATCACGTCGTGATTCAAGAAGCACAGTTTGTGGGCGGCCTCCAAATTGTCTGGCAGGAAGGTCTTACTTGCCGGACGACGTGGCTTCTTCATTGTGATCAGCCGACGGCTTCGATGATGCTTTCGAAGAGGCGTTTGCCATCTTCGCCTCCCAGGACGCCTTCGGCGAGCCGCTCCGGATGCGGCATCATTCCCATCACGTTGCCGCGCCAGTTGATGATTCCGGCGATGTCGTTGCGCGAGCC
>Ga0105858_1000891_pt1 | contig 10788 bp, 9 predicted proteins | sample OrgsoiDNA_201062_FD_89683 | JGI IMG/M metagenome (GOLD analysis project Ga0105858, IMG submission 89683) | Permafrost soil microbial communities from the Arctic, to analyse light accelerated degradation of dissolved organic matter (DOM) -... | ecosystem: Environmental > Terrestrial > Soil >...
CAAGTCGGCTTTCGACATCGATTGCGACGCGAGATAACGCGGATCAGTCGCGATCAGCGCGGCAAGATGAGCGCCTGCTGAATGGCCCATTACAAAAAGCCGCGACGGATCTCCGCCGAATTCATGCGCATGATCGCGGGTCCAGCGAGCGGCGGCCGCCGCGTCATTAACAAAACCAGGAAACGCCGTTTCCGGATACGTGCGGTAGTCCGGCAGCACGGCCACGTAACCGCGCGACGTCAACGCCTGCGCGACAAACAGATAATTGCCACGATCGCCGTTCTGCCAGCTTCCGCCGTAGAAAAAGACGACAACCGGGCGCGGCTCAGCACTCGCCGCCGCGGCGGGCACATAGACATCGAGTACCTGGCGCGGATCGCTTCCGTACGCGATATCTGACGTTTTCCTGTAACCACTCGACGGGATGGTGGCGTTCAAAAGTTTGACGGGACTACAGGCGGCGAGCGCCGCAGCGCCAAGACTGGCAAGACCGAATGTCACGATGCGGCGTTTTTGTTGTGCGGGCATAAATGTCGAAAAGCAGGGGGATGCCACGTCAGGGGGATGCCACTTCTACGCTCGAAGCACCCGGATGGATGCAGCGCGCCGCGTTGGCCTGATTGAGACGTTAAGCCCGCCGTGATCGTGACTCAGCGCGCTGTCGCACGGATCAGACACACGAAGCGCTCAGCCATGCCCGAGCTTGGCGAGATCTGCATCGTCCAGCCAGCGCCATTGACCTTCGGCCAGATCAGCGGGCAGACCAAACCCGCCAATACGCTCCCGATGTAACTTCTCCACGCGGTTCCCGGCCGCTGCGACCATCCGCTTTACCTGGTGATATTTGCCTTCGAGCACCGATAGCTCTAGCTGTCGCTCGTCGCGCTGTTCGGCGCTAACAGCTGCAACGGGCTGTGATTCGCCATGCAGGAAGACGCCGTTGCGAAGTGCCGAGAGTTGAGCATCGTCCAGTGGATGGCGCGTGGTCGCGAGATACACCTTCGGTACCTTGCGTTTGGGCGATGTGAACGCATGCACGAACGCGCCGTCATCGGAGAGGAGCAGAAGGCCGGTCGTGTCCTGATCCAGACGTCCCACGCATTGCACGCCGCGCTCCGTCAACTGCGGCGGCAACAGGTGAAAGACGCTCAGGTGGTGCTGCGGATCACGCGAGCACTCGTAGCCCGGCGGCTTGTTCAGTGCCAGATACGCTTTTTCCCTATACCGCCATGTCGCGCCATCGACTTGAAACTCGAACGAAGCGAGCGTGTCGGACGCGATGTCGGGCGCAACATTGGCGGCATTGGTACAGGTCGAGCCCGCGATGGATACGCGGCCATCGGCTATCAGCGCGCGGCATTGGCGGCGCGAACCGAAACCCTGCGTGAAGAGAATGCGTTCGAGATCCATCAGGGCTGTTCTTGGCAAAGGCAGAAAGAAAGGACGAACATTCTAGCAACCGGCGTGCTCGATGCCTTGCGACGACTGCCTGAACGAGGGCGGCGCGGGTTCCTTGCACGCTCACTCAACCATCGCCTGCATAGGTCGTTGGTCATTCGTAAAGCAGGTCGATTAAGGTCTTTTCATAATTGATCCCCTGCACGACGTTTATGCTTTTCGCTTTGAGCCCGTCTAGAGCTGTTTCACGCGTATGACGAAAGGATGCTGACAACCCGGCACCCAATCGACCACTCCGATCCCTTTTTTCACCCAGGAGCAGGACATGGCAAGAAACACGGTTGCAGAATTTTTGGCCAGGACGCTGGCGGCAGCAGGCGTCGAGCGTATCTGGGGCGTCACCGGCGACAGCCTGAACGGGCTTGCCTACAGCCTCGAGCAGCTCGGCTCCATTCGATGGATGCACACCCGCCACGAGGAAGTAGCCGCGTTCGCGGCAGGTGCCGACGCCGCATCGACTGGCAAGCTTGCCGTGTGCGCCGGCAGTTGCGGCCCGGGCAACCTGCACTTGATCAATGGCTTGTATGACTGCCACCGTAACCAGCAACCGGTGCTGGCTATTGCCGCGCATATTCCGTCGACGGAGATCGGGCTGGGCTACTTCCAGGAGACGCATCCGACCGCGCTGTTCAAGGAATGCAGTCATTACGTTGAACTCGTGTCGAGCGCCGCCCAATTTCCCCGTGTGCTCGCCCGTGCGATGCGCACGGCGATCGAAGAGCGCGGCGTCGCGGTGATCGTGCTGCCCGGCGATGTCGCGTTGAGCGACGCGCCCGCGGAAAAGCCGGGCTGGTCCGCCACGGGGCCGTCGACCATCCTGCCGTCGGACATTGATATCGACCGGCTTGCGGCCATGCTGAACGACTCGGAAGCGGTGACGCTGATGTGCGGCAGCGGCACCGCGGGCGCGCACGACGAAGTGGTCGCGCTCGCGGACATGCTCGGCGCCCCGGTCGTCCACGCGATGCGCGGCAAGCAGTTCATTGAATGGGACAACCCATATGACGTCGGCATGACGGGGCTGATCGGTTTCAGCTCCGGCTATCACGCGATGATGTCGTGCGACACACTTCTGCTGCTCGGCTGCGATTTCCCCTACCGGCCGTTCTATCCCACCGACGCCAAGATCATCCAGGTCGACTGGCGCGGCTCGAAGCTCGGCGCGCGCGCGCCGCTCGCGCTTGGGCTGGTCGGCACGGTCAAGGAGACGGTCGCGGCGGTCCTGCCAAAGCTCAAGCGCAAGTCCGACCGCAAGTTCATCGATACCGCCCGCCAGCACTACGCAACGGCGAGAAAAGGACTCGATGAACTCGCCACGCCGTCAGGCCCGGGCAAGGCGATTCATCCGCAATATTTGACGAAACTCATTAACGAAGCCGCCGCAGAAGACGCCATTTTTACCGCCGATGTCGGCACACCGACCGTCTGGGCCGCGCGTTACCTCACGATGAACGGCAAACGCCAGTTGCACGGCTCGTTTAACCACGGTTCCATGGCAAACGCGATGCCGCAGGCGCTTGGCGCGCAAGGCGCGAATCCGGGGCGGCAGGTGATCTCGCTCTCGGGCGACGGTGGTTTATCGATGCTGCTCGGCGACTTGCTCAGCGCCCGCCAACTCGATCTGCCCATCAAAGTGGTGGTTTATAACAACAGTCTGCTCGGCTTCGTTTCAATGGAGCTAAAGGCCGCCGGTTACCTCGATACCAACGTCGATCTGGCCAAAACGGACTTCGCGGCCATCGCCCAGGGTGCGGGCATTTTTAGTATCCGGGTGGAAGAGTCTGAAGATATCGCAGAGGCGCTGCAGAAGGCTTTCGCTTATCCCGGGCCGGCGCTCGTGGATGTGGTGACATCAAAACACGAGCTGGCGATGCCGCCCAAAGTGGAATTGGCGCAGGCGAAAGGCTTCAGCCTCTACATGCTGCGAGCGATTCTGAACGGTCGCGGGGACGAGATCGTGGAGCTCGCCAAGACCAATTTTCGCTAGGAATATTCTGAATTCGTTGAAATTCCATGCATTTCGAACAACAATGCGGTGCTGCAATCGATTCATAACTCCAGGGAGATTTAGCAATGACGAAGTTCTCGCAAATTGCAATGGTTGGTGCGCTCGCGTTCGCGTTCGCAGGCACGGCAATGGCTCAATCGGGTGGTGGCGGTTCGAAGACGGACACGAGCAAGCCTGCTGTCAGTCCCACAGAACCCAAACCGCACCTGCCGCACTTCAAGCATCACAAGAAAGCAGCTTCCGAAACGGGTGGCACGACGTTGCATAAGGAAGACAAGGCATCGCACCTGAAGGGCGCATCGGCTGCCGCTGCTGCTTCCGCCCTGGGTACCAACGACAAGGGCCAACCGCAGTAAGCGGCAAGGCCAGAAGCCCAGCGTTCGGAACAGTATGTTTCAAGCGCACCATACGGCGACACGCGCGAGCGTGTCGCCGTATTGCTTTGGGCGACGCAATTGAGCCCGGCACTTTCACACCATTTGACCGCGCACGCACTGCAGCGCGCAGTCCACCAGGCCGCGAATCAGCCGGCCACGTACTGACGCCCGTTTCCAGAGCACACCGAAGCGGCGCGGCTCCGACTCCATCGGCAAGCCGATCCGTGCGATGCGCAGGGCGCTGGTTATCGGCGACGCGACATCCGGTGCGAGCGACACCCCGAGCCCACGGTCGACCATCATCGCGATGGCTGCGAGCGAGCTCAGTTCGAAGCGCTCGTTCGGGACAATCCCCACACGCCTCAGATAACGCTCCGCTTCTTTACCGCCCGCGAGCGAGCGGTCGTAGCGGATCAGCGGCTCGTGCGCGAGGAGGTCATGCGCATCGCGGTTAGCCAGGCTTTGCGGCGCGATTACCACCAGCGGTTCCTCACGCAGCAGTTCCCATACGAAGGTTTTCGGCATCGCGAAGGCAGGGTGCGTGCAGACAGCTGCATCAACGTCGCCTTGTCGCAATGCTTCATACAATTCGTTCGAGGTGCCCGACTGGATGAACACCTTCACATGCGGATGAGCGCTGACAAAACGCGCGAGGATGTCCGGCAGAAGGCTATGCAGCGCAGTATTGATCGTGCCGAGCCTGAGCTCACCGGTCGCGTATTCGTCGTTGGCGAGAATCTTCAGGTCGGCGAGTTCGCGCAGCAAACCCCGCGACTGCGCGACTATCCGGCTACCTGCCGGCGTGACCGACACCGTCCGGCCGGCTCGCGCGAGCAGCGGCGCGCCGAATTCGCGCTCGAGCGTGCGGATCTGCTGCGCGACCGCAGCGGGTGTCAGGTCCAGGCGGCGAGCGGCTTCAGCCATTGAGCCGGTATCGACGACCAGCAGGAAACTGGTCAGGAACGAGGTCTCCACAAAGATACTTTTAGTTGATTTTGAAGGCACATTCTATCGCTTTATCTTCATTGTGCTGGTGACTAGACTGGCGGGATGAAAAGCAAATTATTTATTCCGGGCTCACGGCCCGAACTGTTCGCCAAAGCGCTGGCGAGCCAGGCAGACGCCCTTTCTTTCGATCTCGAAGACGCCGTGTCGGAGGCGCGCAAGCCTGAGGCCCGGGCGTATCTGCGTGATTTCCTGGTGGATTCTCTGCACCGTTCTAACGCTGCTTCTTCTCCTGGAGAACGGTTCGGCGGCAAGACGATCATCGTGCGTGTGAATGCCATCGATTCACCTCATTTCGAAGCCGATCTCGCCGCCGTCGTGCAGGCGGGTGTCAATCTGATCAACTTGCCGAAACCGCGCCATGCCGACGACGTCCGAGCAGCCGCGAACGCGCTCGACGTCGCTGAACGCGCTAACGGCGTGACGGAGCCGATTGGCTTGCTGTTGAATATCGAATCGCCGGGCGCATTGCGGCGCGCGTTTGAACTGGCCAGCGCGCATCCTCGCGTGAAAGGGTTGCAGCTTGGGCTGGGCGACCTGTTTGAGCCGCTGGGCATAGCGCGACGGGAGACTGCTGCAATCCAGCAGGCCATGTTTGCGTTGAGCATGGCGGCGGGCGAGGCGGGCGTGTTCGCCTACGATTCGGCGTTCGCCGATATCCGCGATCAAGCCGGTTACCAGGCCGAAGCGCGACTCGCGCGTAGCCTTGGTTTTATCGGCAAGAGTTGCATTCATCCGAGCCAGGTCGCGCTCGCCAATGAAGTGTTCCAGCCGACAGCCGATGAGATGGCCCACGCGCACCGGGTGGTTGAAGCGGCAGCGGAAGCCGATGCGGCAGGCCGGGGCGCATATGTGGTCGACGGCAAGATGATTGACGGGCCATTCGTCGCGCGAGCTCGGGCGATCGTGGCGCAGGCGGCTTCGAATGCGGCTTCGAATGCGGCTTTGAATGTGGTTTTGAAGCAAGACCAGGAGCCACAGCCATGAGCACGTCTTCCCGCAGACCCGATGGCGCACGCGGACCGCTGAGCGGCATCCGGGTGCTGGACCTGAGCGCTTATATTGCCGGGCCGTATGGGTGCAGCCTGCTCGCCGACCAGGGCGCCGAAGTCATCAAGATCGAGCCGCCCGCAGGCGACAACCTGCGCAAATATCCCTCGACGCTCGAGAGCGAAAGCCGGGCGTTTCTTGGCGTGAACCGCAGCAAGCTCGGCCTCGCGCTCGACCTGAAACAACCTGAAGGGCTGGCCGCGCTGAAGACGTTGGTGGCCAGCGCCGACGTGCTCGTGCACAACTTCCGGCCAAGCGTGCCGGCGCGCCTCGGTATCGACTACGAGCAGTTGAAGGCGCTCAATCCACGGCTGATTTACTGCGCCGTGACGGGCTATGGCGAAACTGGGCCGCTCAAGGACAAGGCCGGATACGACCAGGTGCTGCAGACCATGACCGGCATGTGCACGATGCAAGGCAAGAGCGGCGGGCCGCCCGAGGTGCTGTACGGGTCAGTGGTGGATTACTACGCGGCGGCGCTGGTGGCCGGTGGCGTAGCGTCGGCGCTATTCGAGCGCGAGCGCAGCGGGGAGGGGCAGTACGTGGGCGTGTCGCTGTTGCGCAGCGCGCTCGCCATGCAGTCGGCACGTCTCGTCTGGGCCGACAGCGAACCCCGCGAAGTCGGCCGGGACATGCGTTCAGGCGGCATCACCGGCATTCATCCGACGCGCGAAGGGACCCTCTACATCTCCGCCAATACGCCGCATTTCTGGCAGGCGCTGTGCCGCAAGACGGGCCTCGATGCACTCGCCGCCGATCCGCGTTTCGATACGGTGAGAAAGCGTGCGCTTCACGTGAATGAAATCGTGCCGCAACTTCACGCCGCGTTGGCCGCGAAGAGCGCGCTGGAATGGGAAGCGCTGTTCGGCGAAGACGTGCCGTGCGCGGCGGCGCGGACGGTGGAAGATATGTTCGACGATCCGCAGGTGCTGGCCGAAGACATGATCGCGACGTATGAGCATCCGGTGGTGGGGCGATATCGCGGGCTCAAGCGCTCGATCCGGTTCGGCCGGACGCCCGGTCCCGAACCTTTTGCCGCGCCCACGTTCGGACAGGATTCAGATCAGGTGTTGAGCGAGCAAGGCATGTCGGGCGATGACATTGAAGCGCTGCGGGCGAAGCGCGTAATTGAGTAAAAGCGAATCAAACGAGCCGAAGAAGGAGAAACGTCTTGCCCGCAATCACCTTGGCGCCACCGCTTGCCTGCGATGCGCACATGCATGTCTACGATGCCCGCTTTCCGCACATCGGCAGGATGGTGAACGGCGCCACCGCCCATGATTATCGGCGTGAGTTTCAGGCGCGCGTTGGCACTACGCGTACGGTGGTTGTGACGCCGCGACTCCATGGCGTCGACAACCGCGTGACACTCGACGCGATCCAGCAACTGGGCGCCGACCGTACACGCGGCGTGGCGGTGCTGCGCCCCGATGTGACCGATGCGGAACTGGTCACGCTGGATACGGGCGGTATCCGCGGGATTCGCTTCACGCTGTACACGCCGGTGCAGGCGGTGGTCGGCTTCGAGATGGTGGAGTTGCTGTCGCAGCGGGTGCATGAGCTTGGTTGGCATGTCCAGTTGCATTGGACTGCGGCGCAGATCGTTGAACATGAGGCTTTGCTGAGACGCTTGCCATCGAAGATCGTCTTCGATCACCTCGCGCGTTTGCCTTTGCCTGAGGGAATCGATCACCCCGCGTTCGGCATCGTGCGCTCGCTGCTGGACGGAGGCCGCGCGTGGCTGAAGTTGTCGGGTCCGTATCTCGATTCGCGCGTGGGCGAAGCGCAACGCTACAGCGATATGGACCGCACCGCGCGTGCATGGGTCGATGCCGCGCCCGAGCGGCTTGTATGGGGCAGCGACTGGCCGCATACAACGGAATCGGAGGCCGGCAAGCCCAACGATACCGCGCTGTTCGACCTACTTTCGCATTGGGTAGAAGACCCCGCACACCGCCGCGCGATTCTCGTCGATAACCCCGCCAAGTTATATGACTTCTGACACCGCCCGACGCTAAAACATCCAACAACAATGACAAGGAGACTGACATGAAACCGGCGAGCGCTTCACCTTCGGGCGGCAGCGGTAAAACGCGCTTCACCAACGCGACCATCGACCTTTTCGAGCGCGTCATTCCCGACCCGTTCGTTCTCGCCATCCTGATCACCGCGTTCGTCGCGGTGGTGTCTGCGTTGTTCGCGCCGCACGCGTCGTTCATGGGGATTGTCGGCGGCTGGTACAAAGGTTTCTTCGATATCCTGACGTTCGCGTTCCAGATCACGCTGATCCTCGTCACGGGCCACGCGTTCGCACATGCACCCCCGGTGCAGCGGCTTTTTCGTGCGGTCGTTTCCCTCGCGCGCACGCCGGTCCAGGCTGCCACGCTCACGTTTGTGTCAGTAGCGGTTGCATCGTTTTTCAACTGGGGTTTCGGACTCGTGGTCGCAGCGCTGCTCGCTCGTGAAGTCGCCAAACGCATGCGTGTGGACTTTGCGTGGATCGTCGCGGCTGGTTTCTCCGGCTGGGTCGTATGGGCGAGCGGCATCTCGAGTTCAATTGCACTCGCCCAGGCGACGCACGGCAGCGCAATGAATGTCGTCGAAAAACTGACGGGGCAGGTGTTGCCGTTTAGCAGCACGGTATTCACTGCGTTCAATCTGGTGCCGACGCTCGTGATGCTGGTCGCCACGCCGATAGTACTGGCCTTCCTCAAGCCCGCCGATGAAGACATCGTCGTACTCGATCTCGACAAGAATCCTGATCCGCCTGTGAAGACCCGTCCTGCGGGCAAGCTCACGCCGGCGCAGTGGCTCGAATATTCGTGGCTGGGCAGCGCGTTTATCGGTGCGGCAGGGGTGTCGTTCCTGGCCATTGCGTGGACGCACAAGACCAGCTTCAGCGGCGTGAACGCGGTGATCTTCGTGATGTTCATCGCGGGCGTGGTGCTGCATGGCTACCCGCTCGCTTACGCCGATGCCATCAAGAATGCCGCGCGCCAGACCGGGTCGATGATGCTGCAATACCCGCTCTACGGCGGCATCATGGGGATCATGGAGGCGACCGGTTTGCCCGACGTGCTGTCGCACTTTTTCATCGCCATTTCGAATGCGCACACGCTGCCTTTCTGGAGCTACGTGTGCTCGCTCATCGTGACCTTCCTCGTGCCCTCCGGTGGCGGCCACTGGGCCGTGCAGGGTCCGTTCGTGGTGCCGGCGGCGGTTGCGCTGCATGCATCGGTACCCGGCGCGACGATGGCAGTCGCCATGGGCGAGCAGGTGTCCAACATGCTGCAGCCATTCTGGGCCGCGCCGGTTGTCGCCATGGCGGGTGTCGGCGTGCAGCGCGTACTCGGCTTCACCGTGATGACTTTCCTGCTCGGCGCCGTGGTGTATGGCACGGCCTTGCTGTTGCTGATCTAAGCGTTCGCGCGACATCAAAACGAAGTCATGGAGACTCGAATGGAGACGTCTGAAACACGCAGGGCCCATGCCGCTGCGCCCTCAAGCGCAAGGGTATGGAGAGATCGCTGGTGGGTGATATTCGATGTCCGTATCGGCGTGTTGCCCTTGCCCGTGTACATCGTGTTGCTGCTGGTGCTCGCAGCCATGGCCGCAAGCGGCAAACTCGACGCCGACCTGCCGACAGGCATCGCGCTGGTCGCTGTCGGCGGTTTTACCTGCGCCGAACTCGCGCGGCGCATTCCGTTGATCCGCCACATTGGCGCGACCTCGATCTTCGCGGCCTTCCTGCCGTCGGCGCTGATCTATTACCACCTGATGCCGGCAAGCGTCGTGAAGTCGGTGACGTCGTTCACGAAGAGCACCAATTTTCTCTACCTCTTCATCGCTGCGATTATCGTGGGCAGCGTTCTCAGCATGGACCGGCAGACGCTGATCAAAGGCTTCATCAAGATCTTCGTGCCGGTGTGCGCGGGTTCTCTGGCAGCGGCGGTGGTCGGGACGGGCGTGGGCGCAATGCTTGGGCTCGGCGCGAAACACACACTGTTTTTCGTGGTCGTGCCAATCATGGCGGGCGGCGTGGGTGAGGGCGCATTGCCGCTGTCGATGGGGTACGCGCAGACGCTTGGTGTCGATCAAGGCCCGCTGTTCGCGCAGGTATTATCGGCGGTCATGCTCGGCAACATCGCTGCAATTTGCTGCGCGGGTTTTCTGAACTACGTTGGCACGAAGAAGCCGGCATGGACGGGCAACGGCCAACTGACACGCAGCGACGAACGCTCGCCGAAGGAGACATCGCCGGTTGCGCCTGTCGCCTTTGAATTCGATGTCAGCTCCGTTGCCGCAGCGGGCGCTACCGCCATCGCGCTGTATCTGGTGGGGCAGTTGAGTCATCAATGGTTCGGCTGGCCCGCGCCCGTGGTGATGCTGCTGCTGGTGGTCGCGGCGCAATTGCTGCAGGCGGTATCGCCCCGCGTGCGCGGTGGTGCGCGTTTCATGTACTCGTTCTTTTCCACCGCCGTCACCTACCCGCTGATGTTCGCCATCAGCGTCGCCATGACGCCCTGGGGCGAGATCGTTACGGCATTTCATTGGGCGAATATCCTGACGGCCGTGGTGACCGTGCTGACGCTGGTGGTGACTGGCTTCTTCGTCGGCCGGCTGGTGGGCATGCATCCAGTGGAAGCAGCCATGGTCAATGCAACGCACAGCGGTTTGGGCGGCACGGGCGACGTCGCCATCCTGACGGCGGGCAACCGCATGGAGCTGATGCCGTTCGCGCAGATCGCGACGCGCATTGGCGGCGCGATCACGGTGATGGCCGCGCTGGCGGTGTTCGCTTACATGCGTTGAATCGACAGCAGCGCCTTTACTCTTGGCGCTGCCCAAGCCCCTTGACGATCACGCCGACAAACGCCTCCGTCACGGGCG
>Ga0105858_1000894_pt1 | contig 10771 bp, 13 predicted proteins | sample OrgsoiDNA_201062_FD_89683 | JGI IMG/M metagenome (GOLD analysis project Ga0105858, IMG submission 89683) | Permafrost soil microbial communities from the Arctic, to analyse light accelerated degradation of dissolved organic matter (DOM) -... | ecosystem: Environmental > Terrestrial > Soil >...
ATCTTCGGATTGACCTGGGCATACACGCCATCGGTTTTTTCCGAGGTGCTGGTGACTTTGCCGTCCAAGGTGGTGACCTGGCTTTTCAAGCCATTCAACGCGGTCGACGTCGCCGCCAAACCGCTGACCGGGTCATCCACTTTGGCTCGCACGCTGTTGAGCTGCGAAGCTTGGGCGGTAACCTTGCCGTCCACCGTTTCAATCGCGGTTTTGTTCTGCTGGATTTGCAGTGCCAAGGCGTTGGTGGTTTGCACCAGGGAGCCGATGTCCAGCCAAAAGGCCGCATTGGGTGGCGGGCTGCTAGCCGGCACGGCTTGGATTGCCTGGTAAAGGTGGCTGCCCTGACGCACAAACTCGCCATTGGCATAGGTTTTGGTCGCGTCATACAGCAACGCATCTGTCACTTGATCAACCAGCGCTTCCAGCTCTTTGCGGGTTGAGTCCAGGCGCGCGTTGACCGAACCGGCCCCCGTGCCATCGATCAACTCGATGCGATCCAACAGGTGTTTGCCCAGTTCGGTCTCTCTGATTTGCCCGGCAATCAAATCCAGAATCGGCGACGCATCTGAACTGGCCTGCCCGTTGACGCCGGCACCGGTCGGGAACCACGGCCCGATATTGCCGGTACGGTCCACCAGGCGTGCCCAGAAAAACAACGACGTACCCGCGCCCAAGCCCATCAGCGTCACGTCAGTTTGCGGATACGCGTAATCCCCCAACTTGGTCGCCAGCGCCAGCTCGGCCGTCTTGCCATACCAGATCTCGGTACGCTGCAAATCCGCGGTACTCACACCCTGCGGAATCTGCCATTTCACCTTGATCGCGAACACCAACGACTCGGTCGTCAGCGCCGCCACCGTCGGCGGCAACGTGGTTTTGCCGTTAAGCACGGTCTCGATGGATTCGCTGTACAGCGAACCAATATCCAGCGCATTGATCGCGCGCACCTTGGCCACGTAGCGCCCGGCGTAGATCCCGGAAACCTCCATGGACGTGCCGCCGGTGCGTCCCGCGTACACCCACTCGCCATCGTTTTTGCGCCAGTAAGCTTCGAAGGCAATTGCATTCGCCGGGCGCTGCCAGTCGATGGTCATGACATTGACCGCGCTGCCCTGCTCGACAAAATGGTCATTGCTGACCGTCACGCCGGTCGGCGCGGCTTGCACACTCGGCGGGATCACGGTGATCGGCGGGCTGTCGATTTTTGCGCCGTTGTCGATCGCGGCGAATTTGCTCGGCACGTGCTTCACCGCGCTGAGGCTGTATTTGATTTCGTTATCGGCGAAGTCTTCGGAAATCGACAGCACGCGGAACTGTTGCAAGGCCAAGGTGGCCGAGTCGATGGCCCAGATCGACTGCGCCGGTGGCACTTCGTCGAGTTTGCTCTGCAGCACGACCTGCTGCTCGTCGGCGTTCCCCGCGCTGACAGATTTCACCACGCGCGACACCGCTTTGCCGTTAGGCATCACCAGGGTGATGGTGTCGCCGGCAGCGGCTTTGACTTCGGCATCCAGGGTCAGGGTGTCGAGGGTCGCGGCACGCAGGCGCCCACCAATGCGGCGACCGGCGCGGTCGTTGTCGGCCACGCGGATAATTTGACCGGGACGCGCCAACGTGCCGTCGAGGCCGACCGAGAAGGTCACGCTTTCGGTTTCCAGGCGGTTGGTCAGCAACGCCCATTTGCCGACGCGCTGGGCTTGCGCCTGGGAGGTGCAACCGGTGGCGCTGATCTCGGTTTGCTGGATGCCGTAGCGGGCGATGCCTTCGGCGTCGTCAACGTATTGCACCTTCTGGCGGTAGAAATCGGTCGGGTCATTCCAACTGACAAGGGCGACGGTGTAGCGGGTCTTTTTCGCCGAGCCGCCGTAGATAAACTGGCCGCCGATCACGTTGGCGTTGGAGTAGGTGTAGACCGGGTCTTCCGGCATGTCCGCCACGGCCATTACCGAACCTGCGCCCCAGTAGGACATGCCACGGAAAGTGGTCGCCAGGTCTTGCAGCACTTTCAATGCATCGGCACGCACCGACAGGTACAGGTTGCAGGTGAAGCGCGGTTCGGTGCCGCCCTTGCCATCCGACACCGGCTGGTCGCAGTACTGGCCGATGCGGTACAGCTCCCACTTGTCCACTTGGCCGGCGTTGAGCAAGTGGCCGAGGCCATAGCGCTGGTGCAGCAGCAGGTCGTAGTAGATCCAGGCCGGGTTGTCGGTCCAGGCGGATTTGAAGGTGCCATCCCACACGCCGCTGTACACGCGGGTTTGCGGGTCGTAGTTGCTCGGCACCTTGATGATGCGGCCACGCAGTTCGAAGGAGCGCGACGGGATTGATTGAAATTGCGCCGCATCGAATTGGAGGCCGATCAACGCCGAACCCGGGTAGCGCAGTTTGGCGTCAATCACTTCGGTAGAGGATTCTACGGTGGTGGTATCGGCAATCGCACCACTGGTGGAGTTCGGCGTGATCCGGCGCACGCGCAGGGTCCAGCCGCTTTTTGCCGGCGGCAGGTCCACACGGTGCGAGCGCTCGTATTTGGTGGTGGTTTTACCGCTGAACGCGGCCGCCAGCACTTGCACGAAGGCGCCGCCGTCGGTGGACAGATCGATCGCGTATTGCACGGTGTAGCCGTTGGTGTCGCCGTTGCTGGTGTTGGTCTGCGACAGTCGCGTGACCGCCAGACGTACCCGCACCGCGGACAGTTGCAGGTTGGAGTAAGACTTGGTCCACGGCTGATCGCTGCGCAGCTCGACGGACACGGGGCTTTCGTTTTCAACCGCGGGGAAGCCCGGGATGTGCGTCTGGTCCTGGCTGCCGTTGCGCGTGTCGAGTGTCACGCCGCTGAAGTTGAGGCTGCCATCGGCGTTGGCCAGGGGCGTCTCGTCGAGGAATACCGAGCGCTTATCGTTTTTCAAACCGACAATCTCGCCTTCGCTGACGAGATCGAGGATACGGGCATAGGCCGTACTTTGCAGGCTGTCTGGCGCCTCCACGGAGGGACGGGGCTTGGAGCCACCGCCTTTGCTGCCAGCGAGAGTGAGGTCAGTCATTGCTTTCCTTCAGGCGAAATAAAGCCCGCGCAGGGCGGGCTGAGTGAAGAGGAGGACGGTTAGAGTTGATCTTGAGCGTAGATGCCGGCGCTGATCACGGAACTGCCGACGATCAACTGGCCGTAGAGCAGGCCCACCGGGTTGCCCTGGGCGCTGGTATTGACCGGCCCGTTGAAGCTGTAGCTGGCGCGGTTGTTGGGGCTGTCCTGCGCGCCAAGCCCCTTGGGCGGCGGCGACAGCATCTGCATGACGCCCCCCATCACCATCGAGGCGCCTGCCATCATCATCATGCTGGCGGCGGGGCCGGTGAGGTAACCAAACGGGTTGAAATACGCCACGGCGATCAGCACCGCGCCAATAATCGTCTGCAGCCCACCGGCACGCTTGGAGCCGGTCAATACCGGCGCAATCCGGATCACATCTTTGCCGAGAGGCTTTTGGATATCGTCTTCGGCTATGTTGCGTTTGCCGTTGAAGACGGCGAAGCGCAGACCTTTATCCGCGCTTTGCAGCATGTAGCGTTCAAAGCCGGGAAACTGTTTGAAATAGCCCATCACATCCCTGAAACCACCCGAGGTGGTCACGCGATGCTCTCGACCGAAAAGTCTGGCGAGCGAGCCTGATAGCAGGACCGTTCGCATTGTGTGGTGTTCAACTGCCAATCCCATGAGTGCTCTCCTGGTCCTTTCAAAACGATGGTTAGAGCTGGTCCTGCGCGTAGATCCCGGCGCTGACCACGGCACTGCCCACCGTCAGCTCGCCATACAGCAAGCCCACCGGGCTGCCTTGGATGCTGGTATTCACTGGCCCGTTGAAACTGTAGCTGGACCGGTTTTCCGGGCGGTCCATGGTGCCCAGCCCCTTGGGCATGGGTGATATCAGTTGCATGACACCGCCCATGGCCATGGACATCCCCATGCTCGCGGCAAAGGACCACCCGGCTGTGGACGTGCCGCCGATCAGGCTTGAACCACCGGCAGCCAGGCCACCGGAGAAGTACGACGCGGCCACGATCAGCGCCACACCAATAATGGTTTGCATCGACCCTGCGCGCTTGCTGCCCATCAGCACCGGGGCGATACGGATATCCGACGCACCGGCGGGCGCCTTGAGGCGATCGTGGCCAATATTTTCCTGGCCCAGGAAAATCGAATAGCTCACCCCACGGTCCTTGGACTCCATCAGGAAACGCTCAAACCCGGGCACCAGAATGCACAACGCGTGTATCGCTTCCGAGGCATTCCTGACCGCCAACCGATGCACGCGCCCGAAGCTGGCGCCCAGGCTGCCGTAGAGGCGCACCGTCCTGACTTTTTCGTGATGCATGGCATCCTCCAGGCGAATGAACCGCCTATGTGATTAGTGTTTGACCCGAAGGCGATGTCGCCAAAAACTCACCGTCACCTCGCCCCAATAGCCGCCATAGGTGTCGCGTTTGCTGTCGCGGCCATAGAGGTGGTGCAGGATCGAGCCGGGGGCCGGGTAATGCTCGGGTTCGCTTTGCAGCACGCCATCGGCCAGGTAGATGGCGGCATGGTTGGGCACCGGCGAGCGAATCTGCATCAGCACGATGTCGCCCTGTTGCAGTTGGCTGACCTGCACAAAGCCGGCGGCCGGCAGGTTGTCCAGGTAGAGATTGCCGCCCTTGTCCCACCAACCGTCTTCGCGCTGATAATCACCCAGCTCGATACCCAACTCTCTGCGGTAGTAGTCCAGCACGATGCTCAAGCAGTCATGCACGCCATGGGCAAAGGCGCGACCGATCAAGGGCGCCTGGTAGCCGGTCGGTGTGCAGCTGGCCCATTCACCTGTGCGGACAATACCGTCGTCGCCACGGCGCACGTCGACAATATGCCAAGGCAACCCGGAGGCTTCACACGCCGCGCGATCCGCTTCGCTCGGCGTTGCCGGGCAATCGGGATGGCTGTGCACCACCGCGAGGATTTCGCCGCGCTCTTCGGCGGCTGCATAGTCCTCGGGCGCCAGGCGAAAGTGCTCGCTGGGCGTACTCGCGGTGTTGCGACACGGCACGTACACGCGCTTGCGCCCTTCGCGAATCAGCAGGCCGCAGCATTCGTGCGGGTAGTCGGCCACGGCGTGGCGGGCAATCGCCGCCAGGTTGGTCTTGTTCATGCTCAGCTCCGCAACAGGCCCGCGGCCGGGAAGGAGCCGTAGGGCAGTGGGTTGTTCTCGCCGAAACGCAGCTTGCAACTGGTCAGCCGCCCACCGCATTTGTCCTTGGCCGCGTCCGTGACAATCACGTCGTTGGCATCCGCCACCGGGCCACCGTTGTAGCCGCAATAAGGGCCGCGATAACCGCCGCAGCTGAGCCACCAGCACACGTTGGCGACGATCTGCCGGCGCGGCAGTTGCACGCCGTTAAAGTCCAGTGCGCTGGCCAGTTCGAACTTCACCGTCTCGCTGCTTTCGGCGACCTTGCGTTCGATGTACCAGATGTCCGGCGGCAGTTCCTCTTCCGGGTCCGCCTCGGGTTGGCCATCGAGGTACTTGCCCAGGGTGCGGTGGCGGATCAGCCGCGCGCCTACCAAATCTTCGAAATACAGCACCAGCGCCGTGATGAAACCGCCGACGTTGCCTACAGCCAGGGTCGGTGTGGGCTGCGTGCCCTGCCCCGACATTTCAAACCCTTCGGCCTGGATCGGCCAGGGTGAATATTCCTGGCCCTGCCAGACGATCGACGACGCCTGTGCATAACCGTGAAAACGGTACATCTCGGCGCCCAAGGCGGTGGCGTCGAGTTCAAAAAGCTCTACCCAGGCCCCGGGTTCCAGGGTCTGGATATCTGCGGTAATGGACATGTGATTCTCCGCGCAAAGAAAACCCCGCACTGGGCGGGGTGTGGGCGCCGCTGTTGGCACTAGGGATGAAAGGCCTGCTCGAACGTCGCCGTCAGGGAGTAAAGCCCGGCGCCCATCGGCGTCGGTTGATACCCCTTGCAGCGAAACAGCGCAGGCGTGGCCAACGGCGCGGTCCAACTGAACGCTTTGGCGCCGGCGTGGCGGTCGAGGAACGCGACAATTGCCTTGATTCGCACCTCGTCACCGACGAACGTCAGTGGCCACGATTGGGTTTTGCTATTGATGCCGTCAGCGGCTGTTTGCTGGTAGCCGTCGCCGAATTTGGCCGTTTTCAGGCGAAACTCGACGCTGCCGACCGGCTCCACTTTGGGCTCCCAGGTGAAGGTTTCTGTGCTCATGTTTTCTCCCGGCGCAAGCCGTTGGTTGTCAGCGGCCGTTAATGGCCGACCAGATTTGCCCGCCCGGTTTGAGGTCGCGTGCAATTTGCTCGGCGGCGCCTTGGCGGGCGGAGCCGGCATAAGCACGGGCGACGTTCTGGGCATTGCCATCGGTGCCGGCGCCCTGGCCGTCGGCAACGTTGATGGTTTGCTGGATGACGACCTGGTTGCTGCTGGTACTGCCCGACTGGCCAGCGCCCAAGGCGCGCACGCCGAGGGAGCCGTCGGAACCGCGGCTCAGCGGCATGATGGCTTCCGGGCCGGCTTCGCCGAACAGCGCTAAAGGCGCCAATGTCGGGCCAGTGGCGACGCTGTTGGTAAATGCTCCGCCGTTGGCGAACGCTTTGACGCCCGCGTTCCATGCGCTCCCTTTGGCGTTGTAATGAACACCCGCCGTATTGATTTGAGGGGTGAAGGTATTGCTGAAGGGGCCAACACTGGTAGTCGTCGAAGTGGGCGTGCTGCCCCCGCTCCACCATGCGCTGATCGCCGAACTGGCAAGCCCGAACAACGAACTCAACGCACTCGACGCCGCCGTCTTCGCCGCCATCGTGGCCATGTCCTTGAGCACGGACGTGGCAAAGTCCGAAAAGTTGAATTTGCCTGTGGTCGCAAACGTGAGGACCGCTTGGTCCATTTTTTCGAAAGCACTGGCAAACACCACTTTAGATTGCTCGGCCGCGGTGCCGGCCTTGTTCGAATACTCTTCGAACGCAGCGCTTGCGCCCTGCTGCCAATCATCCAGCAAACGCGTCATCTCGGCGAAGTTGCCCTTCACTTGGCGAGTTTTTTCATCGTCCAGAAATGCCATCACCTCCTCGTCACCCGAAGGCTTCGGCGCAGGTACATCCCCATACGGCCCACCCGTTGGAAACGTCAAACCCGCCCGCTCGGTATAACTCGACGGCCCATCCAACCCACCAAAAAAGTCACTTTGCGCACCCTGGCTCTGCTTGAGCACCTCCACCAGCTGCGCATTTTTCTGGATAAATTTTTCCGCCGCATCCGTGGCCGGGTCATAGGACTTTTGAAAGTCCTTGAACTGGCCGGACGTGACCTGTAGCGCCGCTGCAGCAGACGCGCTGACCTTTTTACCGGCGTCCTCGATCTTCTGCTGCATCTCGCGCATGCTGTTTTCGGTAATCCGTGACGCCTTCGCCAGGGCCTGCTCCAGGCTGCCGAGGTTGAGCGTCAGATTACCCTGGGAAGCAGTTGCCATAGGTTTCTCCGGGTCATGGATAAAACCCGCTTGAGGCGGGTTTCAAGGAAAGTGGCGTCGTCCTTAACGCCACTCGTTCATCGCACGTTCGAGTGATACGCCCCGACGCAGCTCATGGGGCATGAAATCAATCAACTCGGCCGTGCCACCGCCCAGCCGGTGGGTCTGCAGCGCCACCAACGCGCTGCCCGCCTCCAGCCGCCTACCGGCGTGCAGGGAGCCATATCGGTCGATATAGCGGCCCCAGGCCAGGGCTTCGTGGTAGGTCATGCGTTCCTTGGCTTGCGCAATCGTGCGGCCGCCCACTCCGTTCAGCACCAGTTCGTGCCAGAACTCATCGGCGACCGTCAGCTCTTTACGCCGCCACCGCTGGTGCCATTCACCTCATTGACTGCATTGAGGATCACAAACCCCAATGACGGCTCAAGGCCGAAGGCATCGTCGTAACTCAGCGCTTCAGTGCCGTCGTTACCCAACGACACCGAAGCGGCGAGGTAACTGGCATTGCGGCTCTGGGCAGATTCGCCCTGGGTAAAGAGGCGCTCGATCACACCGAACGACTGGCGGCGGATGTGCAGCGTGAAGGTGTCAGTCACTTCCTTGCCGGTTTTGCTGTCCAGGTGCGTCCAGCTGATGTCTTTCTTCACCGGCTGGCCATCAACGATGCCGCCCTTGGCTTTCAGTTGTTTGAGGTTCATGGCTTCTCTCAGGCTTTCTTGATCCAGGCGCTGCCGCCGGTGCGTTGGATGGTGACGGTGGTGGTGACGACCGCGTTCAGTGCGAAGTTGAACGGGAAGTCCGAGACGTAGCCGTCGAACGTGAACCAGGTGCGGGTCGCCGGCAGTTCAAAGCCATCACCTTTGGTGTTGACGGTAGGCAGTACGTCCTTGCCGTCGGACCAGCCCACGGCCCACTTCACGCCGGTGTCACCCTTGGCTTCGGACAGTTGGTGCAGGCGGATATGGCTGGCGTTGGTAGGGTCGGCGTTCAGGCCCAGGCTCGCGGTGCCTGGGGTGCGCAGACCCTTTTTGTAGCTGCGCTCTTCGGCATTCAGGCTGGTGTCTTCGATCTGTTCGGCCGGCGCACCGCCCGGTTCGAACGAGGTGGCGTGCTCGATCTCCAGCACGGTGTAAGGCCCGGTGCCGGAGACCGGCGGGACGAGGGCAAAAATCTGGGTACCTTGGGTAAGAATCGACATCGAGTGTTCTCCATGAACATTAAAAAACCCGCAAAGGCGGGCTGTGGGGTGCAACGGATGCAGGGCTTTGGTCGAGGTGAATCAGGGCGCCGGTTTGCCATCCAGATAAGGCGGAGCATTCGGGTCCGGTTCACGGCTCTTGATCACGTCGACCAATGCCTGGTTGCTCTGGGCCAACAGGCGCAGGGCGGCATTCAGCGCCACCTGGCCGTCGGTTTGGGTTTGCAGGGCGGCGACCAAACGGTTGATTGCGGCCAAATCTTCGTCGTTCATAGGCATCTTGGTTCCTGTCTTGCTTCAGGTAGGCAGTGCGGTGAGAGGGGTTCAAACTTCAATAACGCGTGACGGCGACCATCAAGACGACAACCCGCTGGCTGTGATCGAACTGCGATAGCCCGTCGCCGTGTCGCCGACATGGGTCACGGTGGTAATCGACCAACGCCCCTGCATATACGAAGGCCAGGTCTCATCCAGCACCAGCAAGCCCTCGGCCGCCAACAGGGGATTGCCTGGGCAATCGATCAGCAATTTCAAATCTTCACGCCCGACACGACGCAGTTCACTTTCGGCCACGGCACGGGCCTCCGCTTCGTTCTGGTAGCGTTGGCGCAAGGTTTTGAACGGGGCATTTCCCACCTGAACCACGCGCTGCTTGCCAATGGCGGCATCCCACCAGGTGACGCGGCAGCCCTCGTATTTTGCGCGGGACTTTTCGTCGAGCTTGGCCGTGATGAAAGCCTGTTCACCGGGACGGTTGTTTTCGGTCACGGACAACTTCACTTCCGGCAGCATCTGGCCGGAAAGCGACGTGACCCGCCCGGCTTCGGCCAGCACATACAGTTCATTGAAGGGTTTGGTGACCGCGCAATAACGTTTGGCAAGGCGCGTAATGAACGCCATGTCGCTTTCGTTGGACTGGTCGATGTGCGCGATTTGCACCCCTTCAAGCGACGGTGCGACACGCGGTGAAAAGCCATGACGACTGACCAATTGGCGATAGCCGCTTTTGTCGGACATGCTGAACGGCGCAGCCGTGGCCACCGCCGCCGTAGTTGAGCAACAGGCATTGTTCGCCCACGGACGGAATGCGCGTTTCAGTCTGTGCACCGGCGCTGGGGTTGAAAAAACGGATGGCCGGCGTGAGCAACTCACCGTGGCTGACCTTGCAGGTATTGCTGGCGGCGTCGACCTCCTGACACACGCCAATGCGGCAGAAGCTTTCGGCACGCCGGTAAAGGTCTTCAAGTTGGGTTTCCATTTCCACCAGGCGCTCTACGATCGGCCCCAGTTGCATGCGTAACAGCGCGTCGAACATGGGCTACTCCGCCAGTGGTTTGTATTGATCGGGGTCGTTGATGTTCGAGACTTCCCAGGTGCGAGCGAACAGCGGTTGGCCTGTGGGATCGGTGAGTAATACAGGTCCCAAGTAAAGGGTTTGGGTGAAGGAAACGGTCCAGGTGTCGTAGTCCGTTTCCGCCGTGGTGCGCACAGACGGCGCGGCGACGATATTCATCGGCAAATCACACTGTGCCTGCGGCAGGTTCCAGCGGTTATCCAGCACCAGGTCCATCAGTTGGCTGGCCAGGTCGCAGGCATCAAATGGCAACGCCCCGGGCGCAACCATGGCCTTGAGCGAAAGGGTCAACGCGTGAGCCTTGCGCCCTTCTCGGGAGCGAATGCCGGGGCCATTGCCCTCGACCGTGATCAATACGCCGGTGGTATCCCCGGCACCGCTAAAGTCCTGGTGATTGCCGATCTTCAGGTCCGGGAAGGCCGCGTGCAGCGCCTCGCCAATGGCGAGGGGCAGTTGAGAGGGCTTTTCGATGAGCATCATTTTAAGTAGCGTCCTTGCAACAGTTACTGCGGGTCCTGACGGGAGTTTTCGTTGATTCCGATGCGCTTGGCCGCCCACCGCTCATAAAGGCCGATGGCTACATCGGCACCGGCCATGGCAGTCAGGCAACCGATGGCGCCGGCTGTCCAGATCGACATGCCGGCGGCGTAGCACAGCATCAGCGCTGAAACGCCGCACACCATGCAGGCCCCGGAGCGCA
>Ga0105858_1000901_pt1 | contig 10746 bp, 10 predicted proteins | sample OrgsoiDNA_201062_FD_89683 | JGI IMG/M metagenome (GOLD analysis project Ga0105858, IMG submission 89683) | Permafrost soil microbial communities from the Arctic, to analyse light accelerated degradation of dissolved organic matter (DOM) -... | ecosystem: Environmental > Terrestrial > Soil >...
CCGGCCAGCGCGGCTGATCCACCTGCACGGGAATCACCCGCCTGACGAGGCGCTTGACCGCGCGCACCTGCGGCGCGAACGTGCTCACGCGTTCACCCCGGTGATGATCGCGGACGCGATCGTCTCGCACAGGCTCTCGGCGTCGAGGCCGTGCGCGCGCAGAACCTCGTCGTTCCGTCCGCAGAACGGCACGTCGAGGATCCCGAGACGCCGGACGACGCGATGCGGACGCGCCTGGCCGTCGCTCAGCTCGGCGAGCGTGCGCAGCAGCATGTCGCCCTGGCCGCCGTGAATGAAATGGTTGTCGAGCGTGAAGATCGCCGCCTTCTCGCGCACCGCGCCGGCGAACCAGTCGCGATCGATGCGGTTCAGCCACGGCAGGTTGATCACCGCGGCGTGAATCGCGTGGCGGGCGCTCAGCAGCGCTGCCGCCTTGACGGCTTCGCCCAGCATCACCGGCCCGTAGCCGATGATCACGGCGTCGCGTCCGGCCGTCAGCTCCACGCCGCGCCCGACCGCGAGCTGATAGTCGCGCGGCAGCTCGAACGGCACATCCCACGGGACCGACACGAGCCGCAGATACGCGCTATCACGCGTCGTCTGGGAGAGGATGTGGGCCACGGCGAGCGCGACTTCGCGTTCGCAGCTCGGCTCGATCATCACCAGCCGCGGCACCGCCGACAGCGCGGAGATGTCGCGAACGCACTGATGCGAGTGACCCGGCCCGCCGGGGACAAGGCCCGCGAGCGAGCCGACGTAGACGACCTTGGTCCGCTCGGTCGCGTTGTTGAAAATCTGCTCGTTGGGACGGTCCGACAGGAAGCAGGCGAACGAGTGCACGACCGGCAGCAGTCCCTTGCGCGCCGCGCCGCCCGCCTGCGACACCATGTCCTGCTCGGCGATCCCGCACTCGACGAAGCGATCCGGAAACGCCGCCTCGAACGGCAGCAGTCCCGTGTCGAGCGCCAGATCGGCGTCGAACGCGACGATGCGCGGGTTGCGGCGGGCTTCGTCGACGAGCGCGCGCGAATACGCGGCGACGAGCTTCTGCGGCTGCGCCGGCATCGGACGGTCGGGCCGCGGCGTCGAGACGAGGCGCACCGGGGCCGATCCGATCGACGCGAGCCGGGCGTTCACGCGATCGACGAGCTCGGGCACGGCCTTCACGTACGTGTCGTCGTCGGGCGCGCCGCTGTGAAACGTGTACAGACGATCGTCTGCCTTGAGCGCGGTGCCTTCCATGAAGGACACGCCGCGGCCTTTGACGGTGTCGGCGATGATCGCCTTCGGCTTGCCGGTGACTGCCGCCAGCGACGCGAACGTCCGCGCGATCGCCGCCACGTCGTGACCGTCGATGCGCGCGACGTGCCAGCCGAACGCGGCGAGCTTGGCGTCGAGATCGCCGAGGTCGCTGACGCGTGACACCCAGATGTCGGACTGAATCTTGTTGTGGTCGATGATCGCCGTGATGCCGTCCTGCTTGTGGTTCGCGGCCGAGACCAGCGACTCCCAGAACTGCCCTTCCTGCAACTCGCCGTCGCCGGTGAGGACGAAGGCGCGGCCGTCGCGGCCGAGCACGCGATTGGCCAGCAGCATTCCCTTGGCCTTCGAAATGCCCATGCCGAGCGAACCGGTGTTCGCTTCGATCGACGGCGTCGCCACATCCGGATGGCCCGGCAGTCCGTTGAGCCGGCGGAGCTCGTGAATCTTCTCGAACGGCAGGCGGCCGAGCGCGGTCAGCACCGCGTACGTCGCCGGCGCGTCATGCCCCTTGGACGAGAAGAAGACGTCGGCCGGCTGGAGCTCGTTCAAGTACACCCACGACATGAGATCGAGACAGCTGAAGCTCGTGCCGATGTGGCCGGACCCCGCGCGCGTGATCATGTAGAGCGCGTTGAGGCGGCACAGATCCGCGAAGATCTCCGTCTTGGCGACCGGCGTCGCATCGAGCGCGAGCAGCCGCGCGAACTCGTCCTGTGGAACGTATTGGAGATCGATCATGCGATCGGATACGGACGCTGCGGCACATCGGGCAGCCGCGCGTCGCCGCGCTCGAGATACCGCTCGGCGAGCAGCCAGTCGTCCGGCGTGTTGACGTCGAACCCTTCGAAGCCTTCGGTGAAGAACGGCATCAGGACGTTCCCCGCGATCGTGCGGCCGTCGAACACGACGCGTGTCCAGGCGATTTCCAGCGACGCGTTCTGCACGTAGACCTCGGGCAGCGTCTGCGTCTGGCTGCTGTGCCACGGACGATCCGTGGGCCCGCCCGACAGCAGCGGCGTCATGCGCGTGCCGCTGACGACCCACATCTTGCCGGGGTGCTGACGGCAGCGCTCGACCGCGCGGAGCGAATCGACGCCCGGCTCGCCGGTGAACGCGCTCCATGCGCGGCGAATCGTGTCCGGCTGGCGAAACGGGCTCGTCGGACGCAGCAGGCTGAAGCAGTCGAACGCCTTGCCCTGATCTCTGAGCTGCGCGAGCGTGTACTCGACCCATTCGATGTCGGGAGAGCGATCGCCGGCGATCGCGGCCGGCCGCAGGAACGGCACCGCCGCGCCATAGTGCCGCGCGATCGACGCGTACTCCTCGTCGTCGGTGGAGACGATCACCTCGTCGAACACGTGGCTCTCGAGCGCGCCCGCGATCGTGTAGGCCATGACCGGATGCGCGCCGAGACGGCGGACGTTCTTGCCGGGCACGCGCTTCGATCCGGCGCGGGCCGGGACGAGCGCGACGATGGACGGCGAGGCGGTCACGTGCGGGCCGGATCGAGATTGATGTAGACGTCCTTCAGGCTGGAATAGATGTCGAGCGCCTCCGTGCCCGGCTCCCGCGATCCGTTGCCCGATTGCTTGACGCCGCCGAACGGCATGTGCGGCTCGCTGCCAAACGTGCCGGCGTTGACCATGGCGACGCCGGCCGCGACCTTGCGCGTGAACAGCAGCGCGCGGTGCACGTTCTGCGTGTGGATGCAGGCCGTCAGCCCGTACGGTGAATCGTTGGCCAGCGCGAGCGCCTCGTCAAAATCCTTCACGCGGTAGAGGCACGCGATCGGCCCGAAGAGCTCCTTCATCGAGATGTCGTCACCCCGCTTCGCGCCTTCGACGAGCGTCGGGGCGAGAAAAAATCCGCCGCCATGCGCCTCATCGGTCAGACGGCGGCCGCCGGTGAGGATGCGCGCGCCGCGGTCGCCGGCGCGCTGCAGCACCGCCAGCATGCTGGCGAGCTGGTCGCTGTTGATGACCGGACCGAAGTCGTCCTCGTCCGCGGTGCCGACGCGCAACAGCGCGGTGCGCTCGACGAGCAGATCGCGGAACTGGTCGTAGATCGCCTCGAAGATGATGATGCGCGTGCCCGAGGCGCAGCGCTGGCCGGCGTTGCTGAATGCGGACAGCATCACCCACTTCAGCGCGTTCTCGAGATCCGCGTCGTCGCAGACGACCAGCGGGTTCTTGCCGCCGAGCTCGAGCGACACTTTCGCGAGGCGGCGGCCGGCGACCGCGGCGATCTCGCGTCCGACGGCCGTGGAGCCGGTGAACGAGATCACCGGGACGCGCTCGTCGGCGACGAGTGGCGCGCCCGCCTCCTCGCCCAGTCCCTGGATGACGTTGAACATGCCGGCGGGAAGGCCGGCGTCCTGCGCAATCTCGTGAACGAGCCACGCGGTGGCCGGCGTGTCCTCCGCGGCCTTCAGCACCGCGGCGTTGCCGCAGATGAGGGCGGGAAACAGCTTCCACGCGACGTTGGCGACTGGTGTGTTCGCGGCGATGATCAGACCGGCGACGCCCAGCGGCTCACGAATCGTCATCGACTGCCGGTTCGCGACGCCGCTCGTCGTCGTGCGGCCATAGAGCCGCTGGCCTTCACCCGCGTAGAAGTGCGCGAGCGCGATGGCGCCGCCTGCCTCGCCCAGCGCATCCTTCATCGACTTGCCGGTCTCGAGCGCCACCACGCGCGCGATGTCCACGCGGCGTTCGTGCATGGCATTGGCGACGTCGCGCAGAATCTCGCCGCGGCGGACCGGCGTCGTCTCCGCCCAGGCCGGCTGCGCGGCAAGCGCGGCGACGATGGCGGCGTCCACGTCCGCGCGACGGGATCGCGCGACTTCGCAGAGCCGTTCGCCGGTCGCCGGATTCACTTTGTCGAACCATTCACCGGCCGCCGCGGGACGATCGTCTCCGCCGATGCTGTTCGGCACCTGCGCGGGAATCAGATTCACCATGCGGTCCACCCGCCGTCGAGGACGAGATTCGATCCGGTCATGTACGACGAGGCGTCGGACAGCAGAAACACGATCGCGCCGTTGTATTCGTCGGGCCGCGCCATGCGGCCGAGCGGCACGCGCGCCGTGTAGCCGGCGAGAAACTGTTCGTCCTGTTTGTTGAACACGCCGCCGAACGTCACGGTGTTGACGCGCACGTTCGCCTTCGCCAATACGTGGCGAGATAGCGCGTCAGGTTCAGGACGGCCGATTTCGACGCGGAGTACGCCACCGGTTTGAAGAACTCATCGCCGCCGGCGCGGCGGTACTCGTAGAGCCGCTGGTCGGGTGAGACGACGCCGTAGATCGACGACACGTTGACGATCGATCCGCGTCCGGCCGCGGCCATCCGCCCGCCGAACACCTGGCAGGCGAGCATCGTCCCCTTGACGTTCACGGCCATCACGCGATCCCACGAGCTCTCCGGGTACGTCTCGAACGGCCCGTTCTCCGCCGCGGGCGCACCCGGCGGCGAGTCGAGCGCCGCCGCGTTCACAAGACCATCCGGCACGCCGAAGCGTCCTTCGATCTCGGCAAGGCCGCGCTCCAGCGCGCCGCGGTCGGTGATATCGATCCGCAGCGGCAGGATTCTATCGAGTCTGTCGCCGCCCGGCCGGATCAGGTTCGCCGCGCGCTCCGGATCCGCCGCCTGATCGAGCGCCACCACGCGAGCGCCCCGGTGCAGCAGCTCGTCGCAGAACTGTATGCCGAGCTGCCCGAACGCACCCGTGACCACGACGATGCGGCCGTCCAGGTCGAACACATCGCGCGGGGTTGAGGAAGGTGTCATTGGCTAGACCGCGGCCCGCATCCGCGCGGCGACGATCGCGTCGCAGACTTCCCGGACGGCTCCCCGGCCACCCGGCGCGGTCGTGCGATAGGCCCCGGCGCCCGCAACGTCGGGATGCGCGTCCTGCACGACGATCGGCAGCCCGACCGCCTGCAGGCAGGCGAGATCGTTGATGTCGTTGCCGACGAACGCGACATCGGCGAGCGTCAGCCCGTGCTCTCCGGCCAGCGCGCGCACGGCCGCGAGCTTGTCGTCGCAACCCTGGATGCAGCGTATCGCGAGCTTCTTGCCGCGAGCGGAGACGACGGGATTGGTTTCCGTCGACACGATCGCCGTGGGAATGCCGGCAGCTTTCAGCTTCGCGAGACCGAGGCCGTCGCTGCGCCAGCAGCGGACCGACTCGACGCCGTCCTGCGACACGTAGACCGTGTTGTCGGTGAAGACGCCGTCGAAGTCGAACACGACGAGCTTCACGCGGAGAAACGTCATATTGCGAGACACGGTGTCGTGGCTCATGCCAGATCGTCGAACAGGATCGACTCGTCTTCCACCATCGCGCGGCGCAGCGCGCGCCCGAGAACAGCCGGCAGCTCGTACGGCGGCAGCCCGTCGTTCGGCGACTTGATCGCGACGTCGGCCGCCGTCAGCACGTGTCCCGCCGGCAGGCCGCGCGCGGCGACGAGCTTCTTGCCCATCTTGAACAGCGGCTTCGTCTCCAGCGGAATCGGCTGCTTGATGCCTGTACCGAGCGCCAGCCGCACGCGCCGCAGATCGCGCACCATCTTGCGCATCCCGACCGGCTCGAGCGAGTACGCGTGGTCCGTGCCCTTCGAGGAACGGTTCAGCGTGAAATGCTTCTCGATCACGCGCGCGCCGAGGATGTACGCAACGTCGGCCATCGCGATGCCGTTCTGGTGATCGGACAACCCGATGACGAGCTCCGGAAAACGCTCGCGGAACGTCGTGATCACGCGGAGGTTCATGTCTTCCGGCTCGGCCGGGTAGCTCGCCGTGCATTGCAGGAAGCAGATCTGAGGATTGACCGGCATCACGGCGTCGTAGACGCGCTGGACGTCCGTGATCGAGCCGCCGCCGGTGCTGATGATCACCGGCTTCCCGATGCTCGCCACGTGCAGAATCAGCGGCAGGTTCGTGAGATCGCCCGACGCGATCTTGTACGCCGGCACGCCGAGCCTCGCGAGAAAGTCCGCGCTCTCGAAGTCGAACGCGGTCGCGAAGAACGTCACGCCGATCTCGGCGGCGTAGCGCGTGAGCTCGACGTACTCGTCCCAGCCGAACTCGAGCGCCTCGCGATGCGCGCCGTAGGTCGTGCCGAAGCTGTTCTCGTTGTCGTAGGGCGATTCGTACATCGCCCGCGTGTACATCGTCCTGTTGCTGCGCTTCTGCAGCTTCACCGCGTCGACGCCGCAGTCCTTGGCGGAGCGAAACATCTCCTTCGCCCTGTCGACGCTGCCCTGGTGGTTGTGTCCGATTTCGGCGATGACGTAGCAATCGCCTTCGTCGTGCACGCGCGTCGCGCCGATCGTCAGTTCTCGAGGCATATCGTCCCGGTAGCTTCCGCGTTGCGATAAGGGTTGTCGGGCGAGGCGAGCAGCGCGGACGGCACCGACTGCGAGAGGTGGTACGGCCGCCCGAGGTGCGTCAGCGGATCGAATAGCGAGAGAAACCGGCCGCCGGCCAGGTTGATCCAGTCGCGGCGGTTGAGCCAGAAACGGCGCGCGCCCGGGGCGGCGCCGAGAAACAACACGCGCCAGACGTAGCGAACGAGCCGCGAGCGGAGCCGCACGGCAACAGTGTTCGACGAGGCGAGGAACGCGAACTTGCGGCGATAGATCGCGAAGTTGTCGATGCCGCCCATGTCCCGCGCGACCTTCTCGTCGCCCTGCGTCTCGGCCCATTCGCGGTGATGCAGGACCGCGACGTCGCGCGTCATCACGACGCGATGCCCGGTGGACAGGATCGACGCCGTAAGGTCGGGGTCGATCATGTACGAGCGGTAGCCCTCGTTGAAGAAGCCGACCTGGCGGCCGAGCGCGGTCCGGAAGACGCCGTGATTGCAGTTGAGGACGCCGAACTCCGAAATACCGCCGCGGTACGGCTCGAAGCGGCCCGGGCCTTTCGTGTCCTTCATCTTCAACCCGACCATGCCGACGCCGGGCTCCTCGTCGAGGATCGCGATCGCGGTATCGAGGATCCCGGGCACGATCTCCGTGTCGTCGCTCAGCCAGCACGTGTACGTGCTGTCGACGTGGCGCCACACGCGGTTGTAGCAGCGCGCGGTGCCGACGAGCTCGCCCTGCAGGACCGGTCTGATCCTCGGATCGGACTCGATGTAGTCGATCGTGCCGTCGGTCGATCCGCCGTCGATGACGATCAGCTCGTGCGGCATCCGCGTGCCGCGCTCGATCGCGTCGACGACCGTCTTCAGCAGCGCCAGACGGTTGTACGTCGCGACGAGAATCACGAAGTGACGATCGCGCTGGTTGATCGGCTCGCTCATGCGCGGGTGGGCGTCGTCCACAACGCCGCAAGCCGATCGCGATTCGCGTCATCGTTCACGCTGCGGCCGATCGCGACGTAGCGGATGTTCGGCGCGTTCGACAAGGCCGGCGCCAGGAGCCTCCAGCAGTCGACGACGGTCGCGCCGGCCCGGAAGTCGTTCGCGGTCAGCGCGAGATACACCGGATCGGGCGTGGTGACGATGACCGTCGTCGCCTGCGTGAGACAGTCCTCGAGCGAGTTCAGCACCAGCCCCTGATTCTTGAGCTCCTGCGACGCCATCGCGGACGCCAGCGGATCGTGCGCCACGACCCGCGCGCCGTGCTTCGAGAGCGCCTTGGCGAGAACGATCCCCTGCGACTCCTCGATGACGTGCGAGAACGGCTTGTAGGCGAGCCCGAGCACCGCGACGGTCGCGCCCGGCTCGATCGAGAGGCCGACGCGCTCGAGCACCGTGCAAGCAAGCGAACGGGTCATGCGATCGGTCGTGTCGGCGAGATCGGCCCGCGTGCCGAGCGCGCGCGCGATGTAGCTGCGCGCGTCGTTGTCGCGCGGAAAGCACGGACCGCCGTACCCCTGCGCGCCAGTGAGATACTTCCGGCCGATGCGCGCGTCCATCCCGAGCGCGTTGCTCACCACATCCACGTCGCCGCCGGGAATCCGCTCGCACAGGTCCGCCAGCATGTTCGCGAACGTGATCTTCGTCGTCACGTACGTGTTGACGGAGATCTTGGTCAGCTCCGCGTTCTCGAGGCTCATGCGCTGGCAGGGCGGGTGGTTCGGCATGATCGCCGCGTACGCGGCCGCGACCACGCGCCCGGACCGTTCGTCGAACTCGCCGACGAGCGTAAAATCCGGGTTCAGGAAATCGCGAATCACACTGCCCAGCGCGATGAACTCCGGGCTGTAACAGAGGCCGAAATCGGTTCCGCATGTCTTGCCCGATCGCTGCTCGAGAATCGGCAGCAGGCCGTGCCGCGTCGCGCCCGGCAGCACGGTGCTGGTCAGCACGACGACGTGATAGTCCTTCTTCTCGGCCAGCGCCGCGCCGATCTCGCCGAACGCCCACGCGGCGTACTGCAGCGAGAAGGCGCCCGACTCGTCGCTCGGCGTCGGGACGATCACGAACGTGACGTCGGAATTCAGGATCGCGTCGCGATGACTGGCCGTGGCGCGCAGCCGCTCGCGATTCGCCGCGATCAGCTCGTCGAGCCCCGTCTCCTGTACCGGCGCGCGCCCGGCGTTCACCGCGTCGACCGCCTGCCGATTGATGTCGACGCCGATCACGTGGAAGCCGCGGCTGGCGATCGCCGCCGCCATGCTCGCCCCGAGCTTCCCGAGGCCGACGATGGAATAGGCGCCTGTCACGAGCGTGCGGTCGGCGACGCGACGGAGACGCTGGTCGCGAGCTGTTGGCGGACCTGCGTCTCAATCCACGCGTACGTGTTCGCGAGGCCCACTTCGAGGGAGACGGCCGGCTCCCAGCCGAGCACCTGCCGCAGCTTGGTGTTGTCGGAGTTGCGGCCGCGCACACCCTGCGGCCCGGGAATGTGCGTCTTGCCGAGCGTGACGCCGGCCACCGCGCAGACCAGATCGGCGAGTTGATTGATCGTGACCAGGCGATCCTGACCGAGATTCAGCGGGTCGTGAAAATCCGACGCCATCAGCCGCTGCAGTCCCTCGAGGCAGTCATCGATGTAGCAGAACGATCGCGTCTGCTCGCCGTCGCCCCAGATCTCGATCGCCGGCTTGCCGGTCAGCTTCGCGATCGCCACCTTGCGGCACATCGCCGCCGGCGCCTTTTCGCGCCCGCCGTCCCACGTGCCGAGCGGTCCGAAGATGTTGTGGAAGCGGACGGTCCGCGTCTCGATGCCGTACTCCTCGCGGTAGTGCATGCACAACCGCTCGGTGATCAGCTTCTCCCAGCCGTATGCGTCCTGCGGCTGCGCGGGGTACGCGTCCTCTTCCTTGAGCGCGGTCACCGCAGCGTCGGTCTGCTTGTACTCGGGGTACACGCAGGCAGACGAGGTGTAGAGATAGCGCGTGACGCCGTTCTGGTGCGCCGCCTCCAGCGTGTTCAGATTGATCATCGCGTTGTTGTGGAGGATGGTCGCGTGGTTCGCGGAGATGAAGCCCATGCCGCCCATGTCGGCGGCGAGGGCATACACCTGATCCACGCCGCGCGTCGCGACGCGCGCGTGCTCCGGCTCGCGCAGATCGCGGACCATGAAGTCGTCCGCGTCGGTCGGCGCGTACTCCGGCTCCTTGATGTCGACGCCGCGGACCCAGTGGCCGGCCTGCTTCAGTCGCGTCACGAGATGATGTCCGATGAAGCCACCGGCGCCGGTGACGAGAATCTTATTCGCGCTGGTCATAGAGTCTTCTCCGCTGTCACGTCCTCGAGATGGGGTCTGGCGGCAATCGGCATCCGCCAACCGGTGCCGAATGCGCGATCGGTTACTTTCAAACCGGGTGCGGCCTGCTTGCGTTTGAACTCGGCGCCGCGCACCAGCCGCAGCACGCGGCTCACGGTGGCGGGATCGAAACCGGCGGCGACGATCTCGCCGGCCGGCTGGTGCTGCTCGATATGGCGCTGCAGGATGTCGTCCAGCACGTCATACGGCGGGAGCGAGTCCTGATCGGTCTGATCCGGCCGGAGCTCGGCCGACGGCGCCTTCGTCAGGATCGGTTCGGGAATGATCGCGCGGCCTTTCGCGTCGTTCAGCCAGCGCGACACCTTGTACACCATCGTCTTGGGCACGTCGGCGATGACGCCGAGGCCGCCCGACATGTCGCCGTAGAGCGTGCAGTACCCGACCGAGATCTCCGACTTGTTGCCGGTCGTGAGCAGTAGCGCGCCACGCTTGTTCGAGAGCGCCATCAGGAGATTGCCGCGGATGCGCGCCTGGATGTTTTCTTCCGTGACGTCGCGAGGGCTGCCGGCGAACGCCGGCGCCAGCGTCTGTTCCATCACCTGCATCGCCGGCTCGATGGGCAGTGTCAGCGTCTAGATCCGCAGCTGCCGCGCGAGCGCGAGCGAATCGTCGATGCTGCCGCGGCTGGAGAACGGCGACGGCATCAGCACGCCGAGCACGCGATCCGGACCGAGCGCCTCGGCCGCCACCGCGGCCGTCAGCGCCGAGTCGACGCCGCCCGAGAGTCCGAGCACCGCGCG
>Ga0105858_1000908_pt1 | contig 10696 bp, 12 predicted proteins | sample OrgsoiDNA_201062_FD_89683 | JGI IMG/M metagenome (GOLD analysis project Ga0105858, IMG submission 89683) | Permafrost soil microbial communities from the Arctic, to analyse light accelerated degradation of dissolved organic matter (DOM) -... | ecosystem: Environmental > Terrestrial > Soil >...
CCCCGGCGCTGGTTTGCTCGGTGACGGCGGACAGTTCTTCAGCGGCGCTGGAAATTTGCGTGACACCATCGCTGATCCCGCCGATCAACTCGCGCAGGCCCAGGGTCATGCTCTGCATGGCGCGCTGGAGCTGGCCCAGTTCGTCCTGACGTTCGGAGATGAGGTTGTGAGTCAGATCGCCAGCCGCGACGCGCTCGGCGACTTTGAGGGTCTGGCTCAGCGGAATGACGATCTGGCGAGTGATCGCCCACGCCGCGAGCAGGCCGAAAGCCAGTGCGAGGACGGTGGCCATCAGCAGCAGGTTTTTTGCGCTGGCGGCGTCGGTGTCCCGCACGATGGTTTGCGATGTGGTCAGTTTTTTGCTGAGGTCGAGCAGGATATCGCCTTGCTCGCTCATGCGTTTGAGCGCGGCGGCACTGGCCACTTGAGAGTCACGGAATTGGCTGACGGCAGCGCGATAGGCCTTGAGCGAGTCGGTGGCCTGTTGCAGGTTGGCGGCGTGCTGTTCCGGCAGATTGGCCGGCAGGGTCTCGAGGTTTTTCAGGGCGGCGTCGATGGCGTCCAGCGCCGGCTGCTCAGCTTCGGTCTTGGCGCTATAGGTGTAGCCGCGCACCTGGAAGCGCGCTTGCTGGATCAGTTTGCTCAGGTCGATCACGCTGTTGAACTGGGCGACGCTGTCGCCTTGCAGCAGCGCTTTCTCGACTTCAGCGACCTTGGCCACGGCGTTGTCGGCGGTAGCGCCAAGCTTGCTGCGAGCATCTTCGCGATTGGCACCGGCCTGGGTCATGGCGATAAAGGCTTGCTTGTACTGGCTGACGGCGGCCAGTTGCTGGTCGATCATCGCAACGTCGGCGGGTTGCTCGATCAGCTTGCGCGCGGTTTGCAGGCCAGCGTCGAGTTGGCCCACCAGGTCGTTGACCGCGCCCGGGCCTTGTTCGCCTCGGCGCATTTCGTAGTCCAGGCGCGCCAGGCGCAGGTCCTTGGTCAGCTCATTGAGACTGGAAATGAACCCCAGCTTATCGCCGCGGCTCATCACACCTGTCAGGCCGGTCCAGCCGGTAAAGGTGATCAAAAGGGTCAGGAGCAGGACGAGACCGAAGCCGACACCCAGTTTGCGATTAACGCTTACGTTTCCCAGTTTCTCGGCTAGCCAACGGTACATGCTGCTACTCCCCTCGGACCACAAATTGGTTTTATGAGGGCTGTATCGGCTGATGGGAGAGAATCTGTAGACGGGATGCAGTATTCATACGGGCAATTGACTTGTGGCGAGGGGGCTTGCCCCCGTTTGGGCGCGAAGCGGCCACCGCTCTTTTCCTGCTGAACCGTATCCGTCTGGTTTACGACTGCTTCGCAGCCGAAGGGGGGCAAGCCCCCTCGGCACAATGGACCGTGTTTGTGATCAGAAGAGCCGGGCCAGCAGCGCAGTAACGGCCGTTTCAACCCGCAGAATACGATCGCCCAGTTGCACTGGTCGCAAGCCGGATTTGCCCAACAACTCGATTTCGTAAGGGATCCAGCCGCCTTCGGGGCCGATGGCCAGGGTTACCGGTTCGTCCAGGCCACGAGGGCAGGGCGGGTAGTTGCCGGGGTGGCCGACCAGGCCGAGGGTGCCTTCAGTGATGGCGGGCAGACGGTCTTCGACGAATGGCTTGAAGCGCTTCTCGATGACGATCTCCGGCAACACACTGTCCCGGGCTTGTTCGAGGCCGAGAATCAACTGCTCGCGAATCGCTTCAGGCTCCAGAAACGGGGTTTGCCAGAAGCTCTTCTCGACGCGGTAGCTGTTCACCAGCACGATGCGCGGCACACCCATGGCGGCCACGGTCTGAAACACCCTGCGAAGCATTTTCGGGCGTGGCAGGGCCAACACCAGGGTCAACGGCAGCTTGGTCGGTGGCTGTTGATCGAGAACGACGCGCAATTCGGCTTCATCAGCATCCAGGCGCAGCACTTCGGCCGAACCCATTAAACCGCCGATCCGCCCGACACGCATGCTGTCACCCACCTCACAGCGATGGACTTCCTGCATGTGCGTTAACCGGCGATCACGCAGGATCGCCCGGTCGGCCGCAATAAAGTCGGCCTCTTCGAGGAGCAGCAGGTTCACGGCTGGGTCGCTGGCGGCTGGTCGTTGTGATCGTCAGCCGGTTGATCGTCCGGGTGTTCACCGCGTTTGCTGACCAGGCTGCCGAACAGGATGCCGATTTCAAACAGCAACCACATCGGTACGGCCAACAGCGTCTGCGAGAAAATGTCCGGTGGGGTCAGGATCATGCCGACCACGAAGCAGCCGATGACCACGTACGGGCGGATTTTCTTCAGGTATTTGACGTCGACAACGCCGATCCACACCAGCAGTACCACGGCCACCGGGATCTCGAACGCTACGCCGAAGGCGAAGAACAGCGTCATGACGAAATCGAGGTAGCTGGTGATGTCGGTCATCATTTCCACGCCGGCCGGGGTGGCAGAGGCGAAGAACTTGAAGATCAGCGGGAAGACCAGGTAGTAGGCGAACGCCATGCCGGTATAGAACAGCAGGATGCTGGAGACCAGCAATGGCACGGCTATGCGTTTCTCGTGCTTGTACAGGCACGGCGCGATAAAGCCCCAGATCTGATGCAGGATCACCGGAATCGCCAGGAACAGCGAAACCATCATGGTCAGCTTCAATGGCGTCAGGAACGGTGACGACACGTCGGTGGCGATCATCGTTGCGCCGGCCGGCAGGTACTGGCGCAGCGGTGTCGAAACGAAGGTGTAGATCTGCTGGGTGAAGGCGAACAGCCCGGCAAAGATGATGAAGATGGCCGCTACGCAACGCAGCAGGCGGGTACGCAGCTCGGTGAGGTGCGAGACCAGCGGCATGTGCTGGTCGTTTTCCGGTTTATCAGCGCTCATGGGGCTCGCGGCGGCAATGTAGGGTCATGGGGAGCGGGCGACGCAACGGGCGTCGGCGCTGGCGCTGTCGGGGCAGGTGCGGTGGGTGCCGGGGTGTGTTCCAACACCGGTGCAGCGTCGGCCACAGGCGGCGGCGCGATGCTGTGCTCGGCCACGGGCTCTGCCGGTTTGCTCGGCTCATTGACCGGCGACAGAATCTTGCGCGCTTCCTGCTCCAGCGAAAGGATATGTTCGTTGTGCAGTTGGCGGCGAATCTCGTCGGCGCCGATTTCCCGTTCAACTTCCTGTTTGATGGCGTTGAAACTGCGTTTCAGGCGCCCGATCCATAGGCCGGCCGTGCGCGCGGCACCGGGCAGGCGTTCCGGCCCCAATACCAGCAGGGCCACGAGGCCGACGAGGAGCAGTTCAGAGAAGCTGATACCAAACATTAGTCAGTGCTCACGAGTCTTTGCGGGTCGGCTCTTGGACTTTTTCAGCCTGCACGTCGAAGGTACGACGCTCGGTGATGGGCTGGGTGGCCTGCGGGTGCACAGGCTGGACCGGCGGCGCTGGGTTAACGACAGGGTTGACCACGGGGTCGGCTGGCTTTTCGTCATCGTTCATGGCTTTGCGAAAGCCCTTGATCGACTCGCCCACGTCGGTGCCCAGGTTTTTGAGTTTCTTGGTGCCGAACACCAGTACCACCACCACCAGAATGACGATCCAGTGTTTCCAGTCAAAAATGCCCATGCTGCAATTCCTCTGTAAAAGTTATTCAGGCGGACGGGCGCGAGGCCTTTTCGGCGTGCCCGGACAAGCCGAAGCGACGGTCCAGTTCGTCCAGCACGGCCTGTGGATGCTGCCCCAGTTGGGCGAGCATGACCAGGCTGTGGAACCATAGGTCAGCGGTTTCGTAGATGACATCGCTGCAGTCGCCGCTGATCTGTGCGTCTTTGGCAGCAATGATGGTTTCGACGGATTCCTCGCCGAGTTTTTCCAGAATCTTGTTCAAACCCTTGTGGTACAGGCTGGCGACATAGGAGCTGTCGGCGTCCGCGCCTTTGCGGTCTTCCAGCACCTGGGCCACGCGGTTGAGGGTATCGCTCATGTCTAGTGTCCTGCCGAGTAAATGGCGTGCGGGTCTTTGAGCACCGGTTCGACCACCTTCCATTCGCCATTCTCGAACACGCGATAGAAGCAGCTGTGACGGCCGGTGTGGCAGGCGATGTCGCCGATCTGCTCGACTTTGAGGATCACCACGTCGGCGTCGCAATCGATGCGCATCTCGTGCAGGGTTTGCACGTGCCCGGACTCTTCGCCCTTGCGCCACAGTTTGCCACGCGAACGTGACCAGTAAATGGCGCGCTGCTCAGTGGCAGTGAGGCTCAGGGCCTCACGGTTCATCCAGGCCATCATCAGCACGCGCCCGGTCTTGTAGTCCTGGGCAATGGCCGGCACCAGGCCGTCACTGTCCCATTTGATCTCGTCCAGCCAGTCTTTCATGTTCCGCTCCGGCAATTTGCGACAGTGTATAACCGGATCGGCTATCGGCGCACGATCAGATAAACACCCACGGCGACCATGATGCCGGCCGGCCAGTGGCCCAGTTGGTTCAACGGCCCACCGATGGCCAGCATCACGCCGCCCACCAGGTGCGCGGCGCCCAGCAGGCGCAGGAACCAATCGTCCTTGCGCTTCTGCCAGGGCGGCGCGGGGTCTTTGGCATGGGGCTGGGACATGCGCTCCAGCAGGTCGCGCGTCATGTTGGCCAGGTGCGGCAGCTGCTCGACCTGGCTTTGCAGGTTGCCCAGCAAGGTTTTCGGGCTGACCCGCTCACGCATCCAGCGCTCCAGGAACGGCTGCGCGGTGTTCCACAGGTCGAGGTCCGGGTACAGCTGACGGCCCAGGCCTTCGATGTTGAGCAGGGTTTTCTGCAAAAGAACAAGCTGCGGCTGCACTTCCATACTGAAGCGCCGCGCGGTCTGGAACAGGCGCATCAGTACCTGGCCGAATGAAATATCTTTTAACGGTTTTTCAAAGATCGGTTCGCACACGGTGCGGATGGCCGCTTCGAATTCGTTGAGCTTGGTTTCTGCCGGCACCCAGCCCGAATCGATGTGCAGTTGCGCCACGCGGCGGTAGTCACGCTTGAAGAAGGCGAACAGGTTGCGCGCCAGGTAGTCCTGGTCTTCCGGGGTCAGGCTGCCGACGATGCCGCAGTCGATCGCAATGTACTGCGGGCTCCACGGGTTGACGGTGCTGACGAAGATGTTGCCCGGGTGCATGTCGGCGTGGAAGAAACTGTCGCGGAATACCTGGGTGAAGAAGATCTCCACGCCGCGCTCGGCGAGCATTTTCATGTCGGTGCGCTGGTCGGCCAGGGTGGCGAGGTCGGTGACCTGCACGCCGTAGATGCGCTCCATCACCAGCACTTTGGGGCGGCACCAGTCCCAATACACTTGCGGCACGTACAGCAGCTGCGAGCCTTCGAAGTTGCGCTTGAGCTGGCTGGCGTTGGCGGCCTCGCGCAGCAGGTCGAGTTCGTCGTAGATGGTTTTTTCGTAATCGGCGACCACGTCCACCGGGTGCAGCAGGCGCGCGTCGGCGGAGAAGCGCTCGGCGGCGCGCGCAAGAATGAACAGCCACGCCAGGTCCTGGCCGATGATCGGCTTGAGGCCGGGGCGAATCACCTTCACCACCACTTCTTCGCCAGTCTTGAGCTGCGCGGCGTGCACTTGTGCGACCGAGGCCGAGGCCAGCGGGTCGACGTCGAAACGGCTGAATACGTCGCTGATCTTCTTGCCCAACTGCTCTTCGATCAGCCTCATCGACTGTTGGGAATCAAACGGCGGCACGCGGTCCTGTAGCAGCATCAACTCATCGGCGATGTCTTCGGGCAACAGGTCGCGGCGGGTGGAGAGGATCTGCCCGAACTTGATAAAAATCGGCCCCAAATCCTGCAACGCCAGGCGCAGGCGCGCGCCGCGGCTCAGCTCCAGCGGTTTGCGCGGGAACCAGCGCCACGGCAGTACATAGCGCACCGCCAGCAGAAACCACGGCAAGGGCAGGGCGAACAGCAGGTCATCGAGGCGGTAGCGGATTACGACGCGCTGGATACGAAACAGACGGCGGACGGCGAGCAGCTTCATGCGTTATCGCTTGGATCAAGGGAACGGCTCAGGCGCTCAACGCGCGCCTCGAGGCGTTCCAGGTCGATTTTGGCCTTGTCGAGTTCGCGAAAGCGCGCTTGCGCTTCCCGTTCCCCGACCAGGGTGCGCGATTCTTCGCTCAGGTATTCGGCAAGGTTCTGGTTGAGGGCGGCGAACCCTTGCTGGTACCAGCGCGAGCGGCTGCGCAGGTGCCCGCTGATCAACTGGGTGGCGACGGGGCCGATCCAGCGTGACAGCTCGTATTCCCAGTCCAGTTCCAGGTCTTGCAGCACGGCGGCCAGGTCCATCAGCACCGCGCTGTCGCCCTCCAGTTCCACGTCGGGGCCGTGGAGGATGGCGGTCTTGTTGCGGCTCAGTGCCAGGTGCAAGAGGCTCGACGCCGGTGCGCGCAGGGTGCAGTCGGCTTCGGCGGCCCATTGGCTGGCGAGCAGCACGCCTTCATCGCTGGGCAGGATAAACAGCTGCAAGGCGGGGCTCGTGCAGTCGACGGCAATGACTTTGCCGTTCAAGTGCGCGAGCCGCGCCAGGGCGGTGCTGTCCAGGCGCAGAACACGATTGAGGCCGTGTTCAACGCTGGCGAGAAGGCCTGCGAACAGCATCAGGGTTTGATGCCGCGGTGCAGGGCGACGATGCCCGAGGTCATGTTGTGGTAGGTCACGCGGTCGAAGCCGGCGTCTACCATCATCGACTTCAGGGTCTCCTGGTCGGGGTGCATGCGGATCGATTCGGCCAGGTAGCGGTAGCTCTCGGCGTCATTGGTGATCAGCTTGCCCATCAACGGCATGAAGGCGAACGAGTAGGTGTCGTAGACCTTGGACATCAGCGCATTGGTCGGCTTGGAGAACTCCAGCACCAGCAGGCGGCCACCCGGCTTGAGCACACGCAGCATCGAGCGGATAGCGTCTTCTTTGTGCGTTACGTTGCGAAGGCCGAAGGCGATGGTCACGCAGTCGAAATGGTTATCCGGGAACGGCAGCTTTTCAGCGTCGGCCTGGACGAATTCGATGTTGCCGGCCACGCCTTTATCCAGCAGGCGATCACGGCCAACCTTGAGCATCGAACCGTTGATATCCGCCAGCACTACTTGGCCGGTAGGGCCAACCAGCTTGGAGAACTTGGCCGCCAGGTCGCCCGTACCGCCGGCGATGTCCAGCACGCGGTTGCCGGTGCGTACACCCGACAACTCGATAGTGAAGCGCTTCCACAGGCGGTGCATGCCGCCCGACAGCACGTCGTTCATCAGGTCGTACTTGGCGGCTACGGAGTGGAACACCTCAGCGACTTTTTCCGCTTTCTGGCTTTCCGGAACGTTCTTGAAGCCGAAGTGAGTGGTGGGTTCGGCATCGCTGCCTTTGCGCTGATCAGTCATATCGCTGTCACCAAAAGAGAATGCGGGACATGATAATCCCCAAGGCTTGCTTTGTCTTGGCAAGGCTGAAGGTAAGATAGACGGTCACCGAGACCTTTTGCCGCATGGCAGGTGTTCTGAGTCGTTATAAAGAGGAGTCATTGCAATGGCCCGTATTACCGTAGAGCGTGCACATTCCCTGGGTAAAGAAGGCGCGCGGGCGAAGGCCGAGAAGTTGGCGCACAAACTCAAAGAGCAATATGGCCTCGAGCCCACGTGGTCCGGCGACACCCTGATGCTCAAACGGTCCGGGGTTAAAGGCACGGTACTTGTGGCGGATGATTCGCTGCGCATTGATGTGGAACTGGGCCTGTTGATGTCGGCCATGAGTGGCACTATCAAATCCGAAATCGAGAAAGCCGTGGATAAGGCGTTGGCCTGATTCGAGTGCGCTTAGGGTGCCGATTCTAATTTTTCACCCTACTTTGTGCCCAAGCCCTCAACTCCTGTGGGCCGTTCCTCGACCCTAATTTGCGTGAGGTGCACCATGGCCAAAGTTATTTTGAAGAAAAAAATCGACATTCAGACCACCGCCCTGAGTGACGTTAAAAGCTACGCCCGCAAGATCTGGCTGGCAGGTCTTGGTGCCTACGCCAAGGTCGGCAGTGAAGGCAGCGAGTACTTCAAAGAGCTGGTTAAGACTGGTCAACATGTTGAAAGTAAAGGCAAAAAAGTTGTCGTTGAACAACTTGATGCTGCCAACAGTCAGATTGATCAAGTCAAGAGTAATGTCTCAAGCGTCAAAGGTGTGGTTGAAGTTCAACTGGATAAAGTTGAAAAAGCTTTTGACACGCGTGTTGCCAGTGCCTTGAATCGGATCGGCATTGCGTCTAAACATGACGTTGAGACACTCTCTGCTAAGCTCGAAGAGCTGACGGCATTGCTAGAACGTGTCGCGCGTAAACACTAAGGAGACATCGGGATGGCTGTTAAAAAGACTACTCAGAAAGAAGGCAGCTCGTGGATCGGGGAAGTTGAAAAATATTCCCGTAAGATCTGGCTTGCTGGTTTAGGCGTGTACTCGAAGGTTAGCAGTGACGGCGGTAAGTACTTCGAGACTTTGGTCAAGGACGGCGAAAAGGCCGAGAAGTTGACCAAGACTACAGTCGGTAAGAAAGTAGAAGCGGCAAAGGCGAGTGCGGGTTCTGCCAAGTCGAGCATTTCTGACACGTGGGGCAAGTTGGAAGAAACTTTCGACAAGCGCCTTAACAGTGCCATTTCGCGACTGGGCGTGCCGAGCAAGGCTGAGCTGAAGACGCTGCACGGCAAGGTCGATACGCTGACCCGTCAAATCGAAAAACTCACGGGCGCAAAAGTGGCTCCGGCTAAAACCGCAGCGGCCAAACCAGCTGCCAAGCCTGCCGCTAAAACGGCTGCGGCAAAACCTGCTGCGAAGACTGCAGCCAAGCCTCTGGTTAAAGCGGCGGCAAAAACCGCTGCCAAACCTGCGGCGAAGGCTCCGGCCAAATCGGCGGCTAAACCGGCTGCCAAGCCTGCCGCTAAAACAGCCGCTGCCAAACCTGCCGCCAAGTCTGCTGCTAAACCCGTGGCCGCTAAAGCAGCTGCCAAGCCAGCGGCTAAACCGGCTGCCAAGGCGGCCGCGAAACCTGCGGTTAAAACGGCTGCTGCAAAACCGGCTGCCAAGCCTGCGGCGAAATCTGCGGCCAAGCCAGCCGCGGCAAAACCGGCTGCCAAAGCTGTGGCTGCCAAGCCAGCGGCAAAACCAGCCGCCGCCAAGAAGCCTGCTGCAGCGAAAAAACCCGCAGCGGCAAAACCAGCGGTTGCGGCCAAGCCTGCAACGCCGGCGCCTACCGCTTCGACAGCCAACTCGGTGTCCGCACCGACGCACGCTGCTACTGCCCCGACTGCATCGCCGGCAACCCCGACGCCATCCAGTCAGTCCTGATTTTTTCAGGGCACAAAAAACGCCCGGCCTGTGAAGGTCGGGCGTTTTTTATTGGCGATTTTATGACCCCCTCATGTCCACTGTGGGAGCAGGCTTGCCCGCGATGGCGGTGAATCGATGACATAGGTGCCAACTGATCTGGCGCTATCGTGGGCAAGCCCGCTCCCACAGGTTTTAATCCGTGTCATCCAGGTACTTGAGGGCAAATTTTTCGGTCGCCTGTCGTGCCGGCAGCAACAGATGCGGCGCCACCAGCATCATGATCTGGTACACCACCACGCGCACTTCGCCTTCTCGGTCGAGGATGCGCTGGTAGTCCAGCGAAAACAGCAGCGTCAGGGTGATCTGCTCCACCAATTGGCCCAGTGCCTGGGTATCACTGACCAGTTGCCCCGCCGCCTTCAAGCGCGCGAGCAGCGACGCCAGCGTGCGCTTGAGCGCCGTGAGCAAGGTGCGAATGCCCTTGGCCAGCTTTGGCAGGCGCCCCGCCAGGTTTGACAGGTCCTGAAACAGGAACCGGTAATGGGCCATGCGCTCGACGATCAGGTGCAGGAACAGCCAGTAATCCTCGGCCCTGAGTTGCGCATCCGCCGGCGGGTCAAGCAGCGGCGCCAGTTCATTCTGAAAGCGCTCGAACAGCCCAAGCACCAACGGCTCCTTGCCATGGAAGTGGTAGTAGAGGTTGCCGGGGCTGATCCCCATTTCATTGGCTACCTCCATGGTCGACACGTTCGGTTCGCCCTTGTGGTTGAACAACTGCAAGGCACATTCAAGGATACGGTCGCGGGTCTTCATCCAGTCTTCTTAATGTGATCGTTGAGCTCAGCGCACACGCACGTAAGTGCCCGGCGCCGCTTCCATCGGTGGGTAATTCTGGTTGCCCAGGGCGGTCAGGGTTTCGCGCTGCACGCCGGAGCGTTGTTGAATCCACTCCAGCCACTGTGGCCACCAGCTGCCTTCGACGTGGTGGGCGTCGTAGTACCAGGCACGCGGGTCACTGCTCAGCTTGAGGTTTTCGACGTAATTGGCCTTGGGGTTCCCCGGCGGGTTGAGGATGCTCTGCACATGCCCGCTGTTGGACAGCACGAAGCGCCGCTCACCGCCCAGCAATTGCGTGGAGCGATACACCGCATCCCACGGCGTGATGTGGTCGTTGATGCCAGCCACGCTGAAGCTGTCCACCGTGACCTTCTGTAAGTCGATAGGCGTGCCGCACACTTCCAGGCCACCGGGGTGGCTCAACGGGTTGTGCTTGAAGAAGTCCAGCAAGTCGCCATGCAGCGCGGCGGGCAGGCGGGTGTTGTCGTTGTTCCAGTACAGGATGTCGAA
>Ga0105858_1000909_pt1 | contig 10683 bp, 8 predicted proteins | sample OrgsoiDNA_201062_FD_89683 | JGI IMG/M metagenome (GOLD analysis project Ga0105858, IMG submission 89683) | Permafrost soil microbial communities from the Arctic, to analyse light accelerated degradation of dissolved organic matter (DOM) -... | ecosystem: Environmental > Terrestrial > Soil >...
CCGCCTTCGGTCACCGTTCCACCCGCCGTCAGCGTCACCGTAGTGGTGTCGATGGTATCGGTAATCTGAGTCACGGCCGGATTAGGGTCGAGGGTCAGTACCAGGTTGTTGCCGCCAGTGGTGCCGGTGACGTTGACGCTGATCTGGCTAGGATCGATGTAAGGGCTGTCATTCGGCGCCAGCGGTACGTTGACGGTGCCGGTGGTCTGGCCGGCAATGATGGTGATCACTGCGCCGTTGGACAGTGTGATGTTCAGGTTGCTGGACGGTGCCTGGGTCACCGTGGCGGTGTAGGTCAGCACGCCGCCGGCTTCGGTGATGCTCGGGGTTGCGCTCAGCGACAGGGTGGACGCCTGCAACACCAGGTTGCCGCTGTTGTCGGTCGAGCCTTGGGCGCCCGCGAGCTGGGTTTGGGTCGCCGTGGTCTGGCCCAGAGGGCCGGTCGGGAAGCCGATGGTCGGGTCCACGCGGCCTGCGGTCGCGTCCAGCACAACGAAGCTGTGGCCGCCGCCCGCGGCGCCGTTACCGGCAGCGGTTGCGCCTGCGGCAGTGGCTTCCAGATCGGTGGTCGGGTCGGCGCCGGCGGCGATGGCTTGTTGCAGCTCGGCAACCGACGGTGCGGCCTGCTCGGTGGCTGCGGCCAGGTCGAGGCTGGAGTCCGGCATGTCGGCGCTCCATTGGGTATCCCGACCGAGGTCCAGCGTGCGGCCGTCGGCCAATTCCAGGCTGACCGCGCCGGACATGCCGGTATCGACCTGGTCGCCCGCGAACAGGCGATCACCTTCAACGAGGACGCGGCGCGTCCCTTCCGGAGAAATAACGAAAACTTGACCAACAATGCTTTTGACGATGGCAACAACACTGCTCATTAAAGATTTCTCCGGCGATCCGTTTCTGATGATTTCCATGCGGCCGCTCGCAGGTGCGAGGGCCAAACAGGAGGGGGGCGTAGTCTAATTACTTACTGGCGTCAAATAATTGGCTAGATTTATTCGCTATCTAGTTTATGCCAAACTATTGACCTTCTGGTCGCCATCCTAAACAATTGGCCCCGTAATGTCACATTGATATTTATGCGGCGAACCGTCCTACATGTGTGAAGCAGTTCCGCTTTTTGAACTTTCCGACGTACGGTCATTACGGTAGCCATTATCCGACTCAGCGAGGCCGAATCGCTGTGATTTGAGACAAGAAGTCCTGGGGAATTTTTAAATGCGTTTGCACCTGTTCAAGGCAATACCGTTCGTACTCGCCGCCAGTTTTGTACAAGCCCAAACATTGCCCCAGGCCATGCAACAGGCCTTAGACGTGCACCCGGAAATTCAAGCCGGCGTGAACAGCCGTATCGCCGCCGATTACCAACTGCGCGCTGCACAAGGTGGTTACTTGCCTCGTGTAGACCTGAACGCCGGTTATGGTCGTGAAGGCACCGACGATTCCAACACGCGCGCCGCCAGCGGCCCGAACGGCAACCAGTGGGACACCCACAACCGCGGCGAATCGAGCCTGCGTCTGCAACAGATGATTTTTGACGGTTTCGCCACCTCCAGCGAAGTCGGGCGCCAACAAGCCAACGTCAATTCCCGCGCGTACTCCCTGCTGGGTACTTCCGAGCGCACCGGGTTGACCGTCGCCCAGGTGTACCTGGATGTGCTGACACGCCGTGAGTTCGTGCGCCTGGCTGAAGAAAACCTGCGCAACCACGAACGCATTTACGACCAGATCAAACTGCGCACCCAGCGCGGCGTCGGTAACGGTGCCGACCAGGATCAAGCCGAAGCGCGTCTGGCCCAGGCCCGCAACAACCTGATCACCGAGCAAACCAACCTGGCCGACTCCCAGGTCAATTACCTCAGCGCCGTCGGCCAGATGCCCGACCAGCTCGAGCGCCCGGCGCCGTTTGTAGCCATGCTGCCGGCTGATTTCAACGAAGCACGCCGCCAGATGCTCGACAACAGCCCGGTCCTGCGTTCGGCCGAATCGGATATCTCCGCCGCCGAAAGTCAGTACGAAGCTGCCAAGTCCACCTTCTACCCGCGCTTTGATGCAGAGCTGGGCACGAATGCCGACAACAACGTCGGCGGCGATGCCGGCCACAGCAACGGTTGGGAAGCCATGGTGCGCATGCGCTTCAACCTGTTCGCCGGTGGCAGCAACAAGGCCGACTTGCAATCGAAGTCCTACCAGGCCAACCAGGCACTGGATATCCGCAACAACGCCCTGCGCCAACTCAACGAAGAACTGGGCCTGGCCTGGAACGCCCTGAACAACGCCAACGCGCAATTGCCGGTAGCCCAGCAGTACGTGGATCACAGCACCCGCGTGCGCACCTCTTACCAGCAGCAGTTCAGCCTGGGCCAACGTACCCTGCTCGACTTGCTCGACAGCGAGAACGAATTGTTCACCGCTTCGCGTCGTTTGGAAGAGATCAAGAACATTCAGTTATTTACTCAATATCGAATCAAGGCGACCATGGGCGAATTGCTCAAAAGCCAGGGCGTGGTCGCACCGATGGCCTCCGTCGTACAGAACGACGTGAAGCCAAAAGTCCAACTGCCTGGGATGAATTGAGTCACCCCTATAGCCCCATCTGTTAGTCGAGAGTGCAGCGCGTGGAATCCGAAGTCAGTCGAGTTCATCTCAGTCATGATCCACGCACGCTGCACGACGACCCGTTACTGGACGGGTTGTTGGCGCTTTGTGCCTTGCATCAAAAACCGGCCAGCGCGGCCATGCTCACCACCGGCCTGCCGCTGCCCTCGCAGCGCCTGAGTGCCGAGCTGCTGCCACGTGCAGCCGCGCGTGCCGGCCTGCAAGGGCGGGTGCTGCAACGCAAGCTGGAACAGATTCCGACCATCGCACTGCCGGCGCTCCTGTTGCTCAAGGACGGTCGCAGTACCGTGCTGGTAGGTTGGCAAGGCGAAGACGAAGCCCGCATTCTGCTCAGCGAAAGCGACGGCGGTGAGGTGCTGATCAAGCGCGAGCTGTTGGTCGACGATTACATCGGCAAAGTCTTCTTCGCCCAGCCGCAGCACAAATTCGACGTCAACCACGGCACGCTGATCCCGCGAGCGCGTTCGTGGTTTCGCGACACCCTCAAGCGTTCGCGCTGGCTCTACACCGACGCCATCGCCGCCAGCTTCCTGATCAACATCATCGCCATGGCGGCGCCGCTGTTTGTGATGAACGTCTACGATCGAGTAGTGCCCAACCAGGCCACATCTACCTTGTGGGTGCTGGCCGTGGGCATCGGCGGCGCGTACCTGTTCGACCTGGTGCTCAAGAGCCTGCGCAGCCTGTGCCTGGACCTCGCCGGCAAAAAGACCGACCTGATCATCTCGGCCACGCTGTTCGAGCGCATTGTCGGCATGTCCATGAAGTACCGCCCGGCACGGGTCGGCAGCTTCGCGCAGAACATCCATGAGTTTCAAAGCCTGCGCGATTTCCTCGCGTCGCTGACCCTCACCAGCCTGATCGACCTGCCGTTCACCCTGCTGATTTTCCTGGTGATCGCCATCCTCGGCGGCCACCTGGTGTGGATTCCGGTGCTGGCTTTCCCGATTGCCCTGGGCATCGGCTACGCCCTGCAAAAACCGTTGGTAGCGACCATGGAGCGGACCATGGCCCTGGCTGCCGAGCGCCAGTCGAGCCTGATCGAAACCCTCGCAGGTCTGGACGCGGTCAAGGTCAACAACGCCGAGAGCGAGCGTCAGTACGGCTGGGAACAAACCATCGGCACCCTCAGCCGGCTTGAGCTGCGCGTGAAGTTGCTGTCGGGCCTGTCGATGAACATGACCCTGCTGATCCAGCAACTGGCCGGCGTGATCATGATCGTGTTCGGTGTGTACCAGATCATCGACGGCAACCTCAGCATGGGCGGCCTGATTGCCTGCTACATGCTCAGTGGCCGTGCGCTGAGCCCGCTGGCCTCGCTGTCGGGCCTGCTGACTCGCTACCAGCAAGCCAAGGTCACCATGACCTCGGTGGACCAGATGATGGAGCTGCCCCAAGAGCGCAATTTCGAAGAACGCCCGATGAGCCGTCGCACCCTGCAAGGTGCCATCGAGTGCCGTGGCCTGAACTTCACCTACCCGAACCAACAGAACGCCGCGCTGAAAAACATCAACCTGGTGATCAAGCCGGGCGAAAAAATCGGCATCATCGGCCGCAGCGGCTCGGGCAAAAGCTCCCTGGCCAAACTGATCGTCGGCCTTTACCAGCCCGACTCCGGCGCCTTGCTGGTAGACGGCGTGGACGTACGCCAGATCGACGTGAGCGAGTTGCGCCACAACATCGGCTACGTCGCCCAAGACATCCAGCTGCTGGCCGGCACCCTGCGCGACAACCTGGTCTCGGGTGCGCGTTATGTCGAAGACGAAATGGTCCTGCAAGCCGCCGAACTGGCCGGCGTGCACGAATTCGCGCGCCTGCACCCGCAAGGCTATGAACTGCAAGTTGGCGAGCGTGGGCAGAACCTGTCCGGCGGCCAGCGCCAGAACGTCGCCCTGGCCCGTGCGCTGTTGCTCAACCCGCCCATCCTGCTGTTGGACGAACCCACCAGCGCCATGGACAACACCGGTGAAGAACGCTTGAAACAACGCCTGCAAGCCGTGGTGCAAAACAAGACCGTGGTGCTGGTCACGCACCGTGCCTCACTGCTCTCGCTGGTGGACCGCCTGCTGGTGGTCGACCGTGGGCAGATCCTCGCGGACGGCCCGAAAGCCGTGGTTATGGAAGCGTTGAAAAAGGGGCAGATCAGTGTTGCTTAACTCCATCAAAAGCGCGGTCGGCCGCTACTTCAAAGGCTCCGATTCGTTGCAGGGCCAGCCGCTGCCTGAGGTCAACAAGGCACTGATCGAAGATGCGCCGCGGGTCATCCGCCTGACCATTTGGGCGATCATTGCGTTCTTCGTATTTTTGGTCGTGTGGGCGGGCTTCTCCAGCATCGACGAAGTCACCCGCGGCGACGGCAAGGCGATTCCGTCGTCCAAGCTGCAAAAAATCCAGAACCTGGAAGGCGGCATCGTCTCCGAGCTGTTCGTCAAGGAAGGCCAGATCGTCGAAGCCGGCGCGCCGCTGATTCGCCTCGACGACACGCGGTTTGTTTCCAACGCCGGCGAAACCGAAGCCTTGCGCCTGGCCATGCAACTGCGCGTCGAGCGCCTGAGCGCGCAGGTGGATGACCGCCCGCTGAACATTCCCGACGACGTGCTCAAGGCCGCGCCAAGCCAGGCGGCCAATGAGCGTTCGCTGTATGAAAGCCGTCGTCAGCAGTTGAAAGACGAAGTCGGCGGTTTGCAGGAGCAACTGGTGCAGCGTCAACAGGAACTGCGCGAGTTCACCTCCAAACAAGGCCAGTACCGCAGCCAGTTGTCCCTGCAGCGTCAGGAAATCAACATGTCCGAGCCGTTGGTGGCCCAGGGTGCGGTGTCGCCGGTGGAAGTGCTACGCCTCAAGCGCCGAGATGGAAACCCGCGGGCAGCTGGACGCTACCACCCTGGCGATTCCCCGTGCCGAATCAGCTATCAAGGAAGTGCAGCGCAAGATCGACGAAACCCGGGGCAAATTCCGCAGTGAAGCGCTGACCCAACTCAACGAAGCGCGCACCGAGCTGAACAAGGCTGAGTCCACTGGCCGCGCCCTCGAAGACCGCGTCAGCCGCACGCTGGTCACCTCGCCGGTGCGCGGTATCGTCAAACAGCTGCTGGTCAACACCGTCGGTGGCGTGATCCAGCCGGGCAGCGACATGGTCGAAATCGTGCCGCTTAACGACACCTTGCTGGTGGAAGCCAAGATCCGCCCGCAAGACATCGCGTTCCTGCACCCTGGGCAAGAAGCGATCGTCAAATTCACCGCCTATGACTACACCATCTATGGCGGGCTGAAGGCCAAGCTCGAACGCATCGGTGCTGACACCATCACCGACGAAGACAAGAAAACCACCTACTACATGATCACCTTGCGCACCGACCGCAGCCATTTGGGCACCGATGAGAAGCCGCTGCTGATCATCCCCGGCATGGTGGCCTCGGTGGACATCATCACAGGCAAGAAAAGCATCCTGAGCTACCTGCTCAAGCCGATCATCAAGGCGCGGGCCGAGGCGTTGCACGAGCGCTGATCCTCAGCGCCGGCACGGGCCTCATCGCGGGCAAGCCCGGCTCCCACATTTGAATGTGTACACCCATCAAATGTGGGAGCTGGCTTGCCTGCGATGGCGCCCTCAGCTTCACCACAGACCCCCACCCTAATGCATATCGATATTCACTAACGGTATTTAATCGCCCGTTCTTATATCTATAAAGTCACTCCCCTGTCCGACCGGGAGTGCCCTCATGTCCGCCACCTCTACTGTTCCAACAGCGACCGTAACCGCCCAAACCTTCGAGATCCGGCCATTCCCCGGCAGCGTTGGCGCCGAGATCGTCGGCCTGGATGTGTCTCGCCCGGTTAACGATCAGGACTTCGCGCGCATCCACCGCGCGCACCTGGATCACCACGTCGTGGTGTTCCGCGATCAACGCATTACCCCCGAACAACAGATCGCCTTCAGCCGCCGCTTCGGTGTGCTGCAGATCCACGTGCTCAAACAGTTCCTGCTGGCCAACCACCCGGAAATCCTGATCGTTTCCAACATCATCGAAAACGGCCAATCCATCGGCCTGGGTGACGCGGGCAAGTTCTGGCACTCGGACCTGTCTTATAAAGAGCTGCCAAGCCTGGGCTCAATGCTGCACGCCCAGGAGCTGCCCTCCGAAGGCGGCGACACGCTGTTTGCCGACATGCACAAAGCCTGGGACCAATTGCCCGAGCCCCTGCGCAAAGCGGTGGAGGGCCGCCGCGCCGCGCATTCCTACACTGCGCGCTACAGCGAAACCAAATTCGAAGGCAACTGGCGGCCAACCCTGACGCCTGAGCAACTGGCCCAAGTGGCCCAAGTAGTGCACCCGATCGTGCGTACTCATCCGGAAAACGGCCGCAAGGCGCTGTTCGTCAGCGAAGGTTTCACCACCCGCATCGTCGGCCTGCCCGAGGATGAAAGCCGCGACCTGCTGGCCCAGCTCTACGCCCACAGCGTGCTGCCGCACAACATCTACCGCCACCAGTGGCAGCCCCACGACCTGGTGTTCTGGGACAACCGCTCGCTGATCCACCTGGCCGCCGGTTGCCCGAGCCACCTGCGCCGCAAGCTGTTTCGCACCACCATTCAGGGCGATGCGCCTTTCTAATCCTGGTCCTCGGCAAGAGAGTTGAAATGAACGCGCCCCTGCAAGGCCACGCGGCCAGCAACCTGAACACCGCCCAGCCGCTGTTGGCGGTGGACCACGTCAGCCTCGAATACCGCACCCCCGAGCGCGTGGTGCGGGCCACCCATCAGGTCAGTTTCGAGATCGACCCGGCTGATCGCTACGTGCTGCTCGGCCCCTCGGGCTGTGGCAAATCCACCTTGCTCAAGTCCATCGCCGGGTTTATCAAACCCTGTGAAGGCGAGATTCGCCTGCTCGGGCAAAAGGTCGAACAACCCGGCCCGGACCGCATCGTGGTGTTCCAGGAATTCGACCAGTTGCCGCCGTGGAAAACCGTCATTCAGAACGTGATGTTCCCGCTGCTGGCGTCCAAAACCTTAAAGCGTCGCGAAGCCCAAGAGCGAGCGCTGTACTACCTCGAAAAAGTCGGCCTCAGCGCTTTTGCCGATGCTTACCCGCACACCTTGTCTGGCGGTATGAAAGCGCGTGTGGCGATCGCTCGCGCCCTGGCCATGCAGCCAAAAATCCTGCTGATGGATGAACCCTTCGCCGCCCTCGACGCTTTGACCCGACGCAAGATGCAGGAAGAACTGCTGCTGCTCTGGGAAGAGGTGCGCTTCACGCTGTTGTTCGTCACCCATTCCATCGAAGAAGCCTTGGTGGTGGGAAATCGCATCCTGTTGCTGTCGCCGCATCCGGGGCGCGTGCGGGCGGAAATCCATAGCCATCAATACGACCTGCACAGCCTTGGCGGTGTGGAATTCCAGGCGTCGGCGCGGCGCATTCATCGCCTGCTGTTCGATGAAGCGCCCGAGGCCGAACGTGAGTTGGGTTTTGCCGATATCCGCATCGCTTACTAAGGGGCCGACCTATGCGCCAGGAATTTGAAGTACACCTCGAACCGCTGCTCAGCGTCCCCGTTGAACGCGAGCTGCCGCTGCGCCAACGCTTGTGGCAGCAAGGTTGGCTGCGCAAGGGCCTGATCCTGATCGTGTTGGCGATCCTTTGGGAGGCGGTCGCGCGTTACCAGAACAATGACCTGCTGCTGCCGAGCTTTTTGCAGACCGCTCAAGCGTTATTCGACGGCCTGCTCAGCGGTGAGTTGTTGAGCAAAGTGAGCATCTCGCTGGCGGTGCTGATCAAGGGCTATGTGATCGGCATCGTGCTGGCGTTTGCCCTGACTACGCTGGCGGTCTCGACCCAGCTTGGCCGCGACCTGCTGAGCACACTGACCTCGATGTTCAACCCGCTGCCGGCCATCGCATTGCTGCCGCTGGCCCTGCTGTGGTTCGGCCTGGGGCAGAACAGCCTGATTTTCGTGCTGGTGCATTCGGTGCTGTGGGCCTTGGCGCTGAACACGTATTCGGGGTTTCTTGGCGTGTCTGAAACCCTGCGCATGGCCGGCCGCAACTACGGCCTCAAGGGCATGCGTTTTGTGCTGTTCATCCTGATCCCGGCGGCGCTGCCGTCGATCCTTGCCGGCCTGAAAATCGGCTGGGCATTTGCCTGGCGCACATTGATCGCCGCCGAGCTGGTGTTCGGCGCCACCAGCGGCAAGGGCGGTTTGGGTTGGTACATCTTCCAGAACCGCAATGAGCTGTACACCGACAAGGTGTTTGCCGGCTTGGCCGTGGTTATCCTCATCGGGTTGCTGGTCGAAAATCTGGTGTTCAACACCTTTGAGCGGCTGACGGTGAAGCGCTGGGGCATGCAGCGTTGATACTTATAGGGTGGCAGACCCGCCGGTTCAAACAGGAGTCATTGTTCTTTATCGGCGCGAGCTCTGATAATGCCGTCCGAACCTGACGTCGCCCTGGCGTCAGGCATGCGCGGTAAAAGGATTTACGACGATGCGGTGTTTTGTACTGGCGGCGGCCTTGTTGTTCTCGACCTCGGTGTTTGCCGAATTTACGCCCGACGCGGTGGCCATGCCCAAGCCGCTTTACCCTTCTAGCCTGATCAGCACCCAGGGGCATGCGCGCATCAGCTTGAAGATTCACAGCGACGGCACGGTCAGTGATGTAAAGGCGCTCTCCGCCACCCAGCCGGCCTTTGGCGAAGCTGCCGTGGCCGCGGCGACGCTGTGGCGTTTCAAGCCTTGGACGGTCAGTGCCGACCGCCCAGCGGTGCTTGAGGCGCATAACGACATGATCTTCACGCCTGAACCGCCCAGCCCCAAAACGGTTCAACTGACGTTTACGCAAACTCTGTTTCAACCCTGCAGCGCGTTGACCGAAGAAGTCAGCCAGTTCCGTCGCGATTACCCCGCGCGCCCGCTGATCGATATCAAGAGCTTTGCCATCACCCGCGTTGCGGTGATGTTCCCCGCGCTCAGCGGTAAAAGCGACTACAAACAAGGCCTGGCCAAGGCCGACGAACTGGAAAAAGCCCTGCCAGACATCGTGCGCCAGTGCCAGGCTCACCCCAAGGCTGCCTACGCGGACTACTTGCCGCGCACCTTCAAGCGTTACCTGTAAAGCCTGCTAGGATTGCGTGCAGTTCACTCCCCAACGATCACGAGTGCTTGGCATGCAATTACCGGACATGAACCTGTTGGTCGCCCTCGACGCCTTACTTGATGAAGGCAGCGTGGTCGGCGCCGCGCGGCGCATGAACCTCAGCCCGGCGGCCATGAGCCGCACCCTCACGCGTATTCGCGAAGCGGTGGGCGACCCGATCCTGGTGCGCGCCGGGCGTGGCCTGGTGCCGACGCCTAAAGCGCTGCAGTTGCAAGGTCAGGTGCGCAACGTGGTGGAGCAGGCGGCGTTGTTGTTCCGCTCGGCAGACCAGGTTGACCTCAGCACCTTGCGCCGGCGATTCAGCGTGCGTGCCAATGACTTCTTTGTCGGCGTATATGGCGGTCGGCTGTTCGACACCATGGAACGCATGGCACCGCAGTGCGAGCTGTGTTTCGTGCCTGAAGGCGACACCGACGACGAGGCATTGCGCGAAGGTCGGCTGGACCTGCGGGTGAGTAATTCCATGCCATCCAGCCCCGAAGTGAAGGTGCAGAACCTGTTTTCCACCACCTTTGTGGGCCTTGCGCGCGAGGACCACCCGCTGTTCGACGAAGAAATCACCGCCGCGCGGTTTGCCAGCTACTCCCACATCAGCATTTCGCGACGCGGCATCGCCCGCGGGCCAATCGACACCGCGCTCAATGCCCTGGGCCTGGAGCGCCGCGTGGCCATGATCGCCCCAGGCTTTCATGGCGCGATGTTCATGCTGCCCGATTCTGACCTGCTGCTGCCGGTGCCCAAGGAAGCCCTGCTGAGTGCCAATCGCCTGAAGCTGCCCCTGCGCGCATTCCAGTTGCCGATCTCCCTGCCGACGCTGATGCTGGCCCAATTCTGGCACCCGCGTTTCGACAAAGACCCTGCCCATAAGTGGCTGCGCGAAACCATGCGCGAAAGCTGCCATGCCACCTGGCTGGAAG
>Ga0105858_1000914_pt1 | contig 10626 bp, 8 predicted proteins | sample OrgsoiDNA_201062_FD_89683 | JGI IMG/M metagenome (GOLD analysis project Ga0105858, IMG submission 89683) | Permafrost soil microbial communities from the Arctic, to analyse light accelerated degradation of dissolved organic matter (DOM) -... | ecosystem: Environmental > Terrestrial > Soil >...
AAACGCGGCTCGGCCTTGGCCAAGTCAGCGTCTTCGGCCGACTGCGACTGGGAACGGGCGAAGTCTTTACGCAGGGCACGGGTCAGGTCACGCACCTGCACCAGCACGCCGTATTCCCAGCTCGGCATGTTGTCCATCCACAGGCCCGGCGGGAAACGGTCGTTGGAAATGTAGCCACCGGGCTTGTTCAGCAAGGTGCCGACCACGGTCTTGAGGGTTTCGACAGTGGTGTAGCCCACCACCATCTGCTTGCCTTCCTTCTCGGCGGCAAGCTGGGCATTTTGCTGGACCGGGAACAGCGCCGGCTCTTCGCTCCAGTACCAACCCAGGGCGCCGGTGACCAACAGGTACAAACCCAGCACGCTGAGCAAGGCTTTGCTCATCAGCAGGTTGCGAAAGTAACTACGGTTGGCCGACTTGGGCTCAGGGGCGGGGCCTTTGGCACTGCCTGCGCGGTTTTTCCAGTCCAGCATGGCGATATCCTTTCAATCACTTGAGTTCATGCACGTCATTTGTCCGGGTGCGTTCAAACACTCCGACCACAACCCTACCCCATCGTGCCCATCGGCGCGGGGCTTTTAACCGAAAGTGGCGCACAGGGGATGTTCGACTATAAATGAAGCACGCTTTTTACGCAGCGCGACCATCAGGTCAAAAACTGAATGGCCCAGACTGCTACTTAATTGACGTATGACACTCATGTGGGAGAAAAGAGGTGCTAGCATAGAGCCATCAGTCGACCTCAGCATGCACCCTAACTAGTAGTCAGGATATGACCGAGCCAGAAGACCCCAGCCGTGAGCGTCTCAAGCACCATTTTGCCCAGCGGGTAATTCATCAGGCACGTCAAATTCTTGAGATCTGGCAACGCCTGCAACGCAGCGAATGGTCGAACACCGATCTGTCCGAACTCAGCGAAGCCAACCTGCGCCTGCTGCGCTTTGCCGAGCGTTTCGAGCAGCCGGAACACGGCCAACTGGCGCGGCACATCGGCGAGTCCCTCAAGGCGGTGGATGAAAATCGCGGCCGCCTGAGCAGCCAGGTGATCACCGAACTCAACCGCCTGATGCAGCGCCTGTCCCGCACCGGCCTGCGCCAGGGCGACCAGTTGGAACAAACTTTCCTGCCCCCCATGCGCAAGCCGATCTACGTGATGCTGGCCGATCACGACCGCGCCGAGCGCCTGGCCAAGCAGCTTGAATTCTTTGGCATGAGCGCCCAGTCCCTGGACAGCGTGGCAGCCTTTCGCGCGTCGCTGGCCGAGCGCCTGCCGTCGGCCATCGTGATGGATGTGGATTTCTGCGGCGCAGGCCTGGGCCTCAAGCTCGCCGCCGAAGCTCAGGAAGGCCTGGAGCAAAAGCTGCCGCTGCTGTTTTTCAGCCTGCACGAAACCGACACCCCGACGCGCCTGGCCGCCGTGCGCGCCGGCGGCCAGGAATTTCTCACTGGCACGCTTGAGGCCTCAAGCCTGCTGGAAAAGATCGAGGTGCTGACCTGCGTCGCGCAGTACGAGCCCTATAAGGTGCTGATCATCGACGACTCACGCGCCCAGGCGCTGCACACCGAGCGCCTGCTCAACAGCGCCGGGATCGTCACGCGCACCTTGATCGAGCCGATCCAGGCGATGGCCGAACTGGCGGACTTCCAGCCGGACCTGATCATCCTCGACATGTACATGCCCGCCTGCACCGGCACCGAACTGGCCAAAGTGATCCGCCACAATGACCGTTACGTCAGCGTGCCGATCATTTACCTGTCGGCCGAAGACGACCTGGACAAGCAACTGGACGCCATGAGCGAAGGCGGCGACGACTTCCTCACCAAGCCGATCAAACCGCGCCACCTGATCACCACCGTGCGCAACCGCGCGGCGCGTGCACGCAACCTTAAAGCACGGATGGTGCGCGACAGCCTGACCGGGCTGTACAACCACACCCATATTCTGCAACTGCTGGAAGACTGCAGCTTTCGCGCGCGCCGCGAGAACAAGCCGCTGAGCTTTGCCATGCTCGACATTGACCACTTCAAGCGGGTCAACGACAGCCACGGCCACCCCATGGGCGACCGCGTGATCAAGAGCCTGGCGCTGTTTCTCAAGCAGCGCTTGCGCAAGACCGACTACATCGGCCGCTACGGCGGTGAAGAATTTGCCATCGTGATGCCCGACACCGACCTGGAATCGGCCTGCAAAGTGCTGGACGAAATCCGTGGGCGGTTTGCCGAAATTCACTACCCGGCCCAGCCGCAGGATTTGTGGTGCACCTTCAGCGCCGGGCTGGTGGAGCTGTGCGACGGTTCCGACAGCTTGATGATGGCCGCTCAGGCAGACGAGGCGCTGTACCGCGCCAAGGACGCCGGGCGTAACCGCGTGCAGGCTGCGCGCACATCAAAGCAAAGTGCCATCTTTTCACCGGAATCCACCGATTCCGTCATAACTCTGTAATGGAAACGCAATAACTTCAGGCACTTATCTTTTGCTGTCGGTTGAAACCACGCATGCGCCTGAAGCTGCTGACCAATTTGAACACTCTTCTGCTGGTGGCCGTGTGCCTGGCGCTCGGGGCGACGCTATGGTGGTCGCAACGCGCACTGGAACGGCCTTATTTGCTGATGGAGCGCTACCTGGGCCTGTCGCAGGCGTTTCAGAATCAGGCCGCGCGCAATATCGACGACTACCTGGCCAGCGGCGACGCGTTGCGTTTGAGCAGTGCCGGTCAGAGCCTGGAAAACCTCCTGCAGCACCTCGATGAACTGCCGGCGGACCTCGCGCAGAACCTGCGCCCCAGCCTGGTCGAGCTGGACACCTTCAGCAAAACCGACCTGCTGGCCGCCGGCAAACTGGCCGGCGACCCACAAGCGCTGCTGCTGCAAGCCGAACGTGAGCTGGGCGCGAACCTGGAACAGTTGAGCCAGTACGCCACGGGCGTCACTTCACCCGACGCTGCACGCTACTTGCCGCCGCTGCTGGCCGCGTCCCAGCACTTGGGCAAACTGTCACTGGCCCGCGACAAGCTGGTGAGCAGCGGGCGCGCAGAGCTGGCCGATGAAGTGGAGCGCGAAGTTGCCAGCATCCGCACGCAGGCCGACCTGTTGGCGCAGTTACCGCTGCTGGGCGTAAAGGCCAGCGCCGAGTCCAGCGCGGATGATTTCTCCGCCATGCTGGGCCTGGAAAGCAGCGAAAAAGCCGAAGTGCAGGACACCGGCGTGGACCTCAAACGCGAACTCAACAGCCTGCTGACCCGCTACCCTGCCGAACTCAAGCGCACTCGCGATCAGATCCAGCTGCGCACTGCGCTGGCCGACAGCACCCATGTGAAGATTGCTGCCGTGCAGCAAGCCATCGCCGGCCTGGAACCCGTTGTTCGCGCGCAACATGCCAGAATCCAGGGCGAAGTGCGCCTGATGCAAGGCGTGATGATCGGGTTGATTTTGCTCATCGCACTGCTGATCGACACGCTGCAACGACGGCTGGCAAGGGTACTGACCAACCTCGCACCGGCCTTGTCCACTTGGGCCGAAGGCGACTTCAGCCAGTCGATTGCCTTGGGCAAGACCAACCGTGAACTGCACGACATCGAGGCCTCGCTTAACCGCCTGCGTGCTTACCTGGTGGACTTGGTGGGCACCATTCGCGGCAATGCCGAAGAAGTCGCCGGCAGCAGCCGCGCCCTCGCCGAACTGAGCAGCGGGTTGCACGACGGCGCTGAGCGCCAGGCCGGCGATACGGCGCAGATCCGTGATTCGCTGGGTGAACTGGAAGCGACCATCCAGCAAGTCGCCGGTGATGCCAGCCAGGCGGCTGGCGCCAGCCGCAGTGCAGGCCAGGCCGTGGAACAGGGCCAACGGGTGATCGGCCTGAGCCTGACCGGGCTGCATGCTCTGGTGGGCGAGGTGCAGCAAAACGCGCAGATGATCGAAAAACTCGCCGAAGAGTCTGCCACCATCGGCGGAGTGCTGACGGTGATTCGCGCGATTGCCGACCAGACCAACCTGCTCGCGCTCAATGCCGCCATTGAGGCTGCACGGGCCGGTGAGGCCGGACGCGGATTTGCCGTGGTGGCCGATGAGGTCCGCTCGCTGGCGCAACGCACCGCCGGCGCCACGGCCGAAATCCAGAGCCTGATCGCCGGCCTGCAAACCGCCGCCCACCAGTCAGTGCAAGGCATGCGCACCCAGGTCGAACACGCCGAGGCCACCGCCCAGCAAGCCCAGGCGGCGGATGGCGCGCTGGATGAAATCGTCGGGGCAATCCAGACCATCTCCGACACAGCGGTGCGCATCGCCGATGTGACCGCGCAGCAGAGTGGCGCCGTCAGTGAGATTCGCGACAACAGCGAGCGGATTCACCAACTGGGCGAGGATAATCTGCTGCGCATCGGCCAGGGCCGCCGCCAGGGCGAACACCTGCTGGTGCTGGGTGGGCAGTTGAACACGGCGGTTCAGGCGTTCCGGGTTTGAGCCCATCTCCTGCCATATGGAGAGCAAAAAGTGGGAGGGGGCTTGCCCCCGATGACAGTGTGTCACTCACTGCATGTGTGCCTAATGCAGCGCATCGGGGGCAAGCCCCCTCCCACATTTGACATCCACAGTATTCAAGACAGTGTTGCCAATGACTGGATACTGCACCCCAGTCACAAATTTTGCGCAATCCTCGCTAATCGTGCTGCCTACTGCATAGAACTGGACAGTCACAAAGGCTTTGCGGCATAGTCGCCGGGTTCTGACGTACCCACATCAATAACAAGGAACAGCCGATGGCGACCTTACTGGTTCTTCACGGACCCAACCTGAACCTGCTCGGCACCCGCGAACCGGGCGTCTACGGGGCAGTCACCCTCGATCAGATCAACCTCGATCTTGAACGACGGGCGCGTGAGGCCGGCCACCATTTGCTCTACCTGCAAAGCAATGCCGAGTACGAATTGATTGATCGCATCCACGCCGCGCGCGGCGAAGGCGTGGACTTTATCCTGATCAATCCCGCCGCTTTTACGCACACGAGTGTTGCATTACGTGACGCGCTGCTGGCGGTGAGCATCCCATTCATCGAAGTGCATTTGTCCAACGTGCACAAACGCGAAGCTTTCCGCCATCACTCCTACTTCTCCGACGTAGCGGTAGGCGTGATCTGCGGCCTTGGCGCCAGCGGTTACCGACTGGCCCTGGAGGCCGCCCTGGAACACATTGAACAACCGGCCAAGCGCCCCTGACCGACCCTTGGGAGTTGATGATTCATGGATATCCGTAAAGTTAAGAAACTGATCGAACTGCTGGAAGAATCCGGTATCGACGAGCTGGAAATCAAGGAAGGCGAAGAGTCCGTACGGATCAGCCGTCACAGCAAGACCCCGGCTCAACAGTTCTACGCACCACAGATGCAAGCACCGGCTCCGGCCGCTGCTGCTCCAGCCGCCGCACCTGCTGCCGCTGCTCCAGCCGCACCTGCCGCGCCTGTACTGAACGGCTTCGTGGTCAAGTCGCCAATGGTCGGTACGTTCTACCGCACCCCGGCACCGACCTCGCCAGCCTTCGTTGAAGTCGGCGCAACCGTGAAAGTGGGCGACACCATCTGCATCGTTGAAGCGATGAAGATGATGAACCACATCACCGCTGAAAAAGCCGGCGTCATCGAATCCATCCTGGTAGAAAACGGTCAGCCGGTTGAGTACGACCAGCCGCTGTTCACCATCGTTTGAACCGCGGAGCGCCTTCGATGTTGAAACCTGCGAAGAAACTGCAAAAAGTCCTGATCGCCAACCGCGGCGAGATCGCGCTGCGTATCCTGCGCGCCTGTAAGGAAGAGGGCATCAAGACCGTCGCTGTTTACTCGACGGCCGATACCGAATTGATGCACGTGAAACTGGCGGACGAGAGCATCTGCATCGGCCCGCCACTGGCGACCAACTCGTACCTGAAGGTCTCCAACATCATCGCGGCCGCTGAAGTGACCGGCGCTGATGGCATCCACCCAGGCTACGGTTTCCTTGCGGAAAACGCCGACTTCGCCGAACAAGTGGAAAAATCCGGGTTTGCCTTCATCGGCCCGAAAGCCGAAACCATTCGCCTGATGGGCGACAAGGTATCGGCCAAGGACGCCATGATCGCTGCCGGCGTGCCAACCGTTCCAGGTTCCGATGGCCCACTGCCTGAAGACGAGGCAACCGCTCTGCGCATTGGTCGCGAAGTCGGTTACCCGGTGATCATCAAGGCCGCCGGTGGCGGTGGTGGTCGCGGCATGCGCGTGGTGCACAAGGAAGAAGACCTGATCGAAGCCGCCAAGCAGACCCGCTCCGAAGCGGCTGCCTGGTTCGGCAACCCGATGGTCTACCTGGAGAAGTACCTGACCAACCCACGTCACGTGGAAGTGCAGGTACTGTCCGACGGCCAGGGCCACGCCATCCACCTGGGCGACCGCGATTGCTCGCTGCAACGTCGTCACCAGAAGGTACTGGAAGAAGCTCCGGCACCGGGCCTGGACGAAACCGCTCGCCAGGAAGTGCTGGCGCGCTGCGTCAAGGCGTGCATCGACATCAACTACCGTGGCGCCGGTACGTTCGAGTTCCTCTACGAGAACGGCCGCTTCTACTTCATCGAGATGAACACTCGTGTGCAGGTAGAGCACCCGGTGTCGGAGATGGTCACCGGTATCGACATCGTCAAGGAGATGCTGAGCATCGCCGCCGGTAACGTGCTGTCCTTCACCCAGGACGACGTGAAGATCCACGGCCACTCGCTGGAGTGCCGGATCAACGCCGAAGACCCGAAAACCTTTATCCCGAGTCCAGGCCTGGTCAAGCATTTCCATGCTCCAGGCGGCAACGGCGTTCGCGTCGATTCGCACCTGTACAGCGGCTACAAGGTTCCGTCCAACTACGACTCGCTGATCGGCAAGCTGATCACCTGGGGCGCCACGCGCGACGAGGCCATGGCCCGCATGCGCAACGCCCTGGACGAAATCGTGGTAGACGGCATCAAGACCAACATCCCGCTGCATCGGGACCTGGTGCGTGATGAAGGCTTCTGCGAAGGTGGTGTGAACATTCACTACCTGGAACACAAGCTGGCCAACCAGTAAGTGCTCCACCCAACAAAGCCGCCTTCGGGCGGCTTTGTTGTTTCTGAGCCCTCTATTCTGAAGATGTCCCTCGTTCAAATGTGGGAGGGGCTTGCCCCCGATGAGGTAGCGCCAGTGAATGCATCCGTGCCTTACCCACCGCCATCGGGGGCAAGCCCCTCCCACATTCGGTCCGTGTTCATTCAGCACAGTCGTCTTCTGCTGTTCGCTCGCGTAAACTTGCGCGCTTTCGCGACCCCGCAGTCGCACACTCATTTTTTTCAAAGGTGCCCGCCATGCCTTGGCTGCAAGTCCGTCTCGCCATCAGCCCAGAACAAGCCGAAACCTACGAAGACGCTTTTCTTGAAGTCGGCGCCGTCTCGGTGACATTCATGGACGCCGAAGACCAACCGATCTTCGAACCGGAACTCAACACCACGCCGCTGTGGTCGCACACCCACTTGCTGGCCCTGTTCGAAGACGGCACCGATGCCGCCGCCGTGCTGGCCCATATGGAGTTGCTCACCGGCGGCCCGCTGCCCGAGCACCACAGCGAAGTGATCGAAGACCAGGACTGGGAACGCAGCTGGATGGACAACTTCCAGCCGATGCGCTTTGGCCAGCGCCTGTGGATCGTACCGAGCTGGCACGCCGCACCTGAGCCGGACGCCGTCAACCTGCTGCTCGACCCGGGCCTGGCGTTCGGCACCGGCACCCACCCGACCACCGCACTGTGCCTGGAATGGCTGGACGGCCAGGACCTGACCGACTGCAACGTGCTGGACTTCGGTTGCGGCTCCGGGATTCTGGCGATTGCCGCCCTGCTGCTGGGCGCCAAGGAAGCCGTCGGCACCGACATCGACGTGCAAGCCCTGGAGGCCTCCCGCGATAACGCCGGGCGCAACAACATCCCTGAGGGCAAATTCCCCCTCTACCTGCCGGAGCAATTGCCCCAGGTGCAGGCCGATGTGCTGGTGGCGAATATCCTCGCCGGGCCTTTGGTTTCGCTGGCGCCGCAGTTGTCGAGCCTGGTCAAGCCGGGCGGTCGCCTGGCGCTGTCGGGCATTCTTGCCGAGCAAGGTGAAGACGTGGCTGCAGCCTATGCCGCGGATTTCGATCTGGATCCGATCGCCAACCGTGATGGCTGGGTACGCATCAGCGGTCGTCGGCGCTAGAATGAGCGCTTGCCTGAATCGGATGGCCGCATGACCGACAGTTTCGTCACCCAGTGCCCGCATTGCCAAGCGCGCTTTCGCGTCAGCCACGCTCAATTGAGCGTGGCCCGTGGCGTGGTTCGCTGCGGCTCGTGCCTGCAAGTGTTCAACGCCGCGCGCCAATTGCTGGAGCAGCGCGCCAGCACCTCGGCGCCGGAACCCGAGCAGCCAAGCGTCGCCGAACACGCCGTTGAGCCAGCGCCCCAGGCACCGCGGGCCATCAGCCAGAAACAGTGGACCGCCGAAGAGCTGGACCTGGACAACCTGGACCTGGACGAAGAACTGGCCAAGCTCGAACGCCGCGAGATTCAACACACGCAACCGCTCGGCGCGGAGCGTCGCCAGGCAAGCAGCGAGCGCCGGCAAAAAGAAGATGCCCTCAGCGCCAGCCGCGACACCGTCAAGGCCGAAGAAGAAAAATGGGCCGCCAGCCTGTTCAGCGAGCCACCCGAAGAGCGCACCCAGGCAAGCGAAGACGAACCTGAGTCGGCCAAGACGCCTGCGACCAAGCAACGCACCGAGCCGTCGATGTCGTTCAACATCGACGATATCGACGATGAGCCCCCGCTGCGCTCTCCAGCTGATGACGACGATGACGACCTCGACCCGCCGTTCACGCCGCTGACGGCGGCAGCGGACGCGCCGGACCCTGAAGACCGCCCGCAACCGCGGCGCAAGCGTGCGCGCACGGAAACCAGCGTTCACGACGATGTACTCCAGGACCTGGAAGACGACCCGCTCCACCTGTATGCGCAGAAACGTCCGACGAGCTGGGGCCGTCGCCTCATCTGGATAGTCCTGGTGCTGCTGGCCGCCGCGGGCCTGGCGGGCCAGTACATCGCTTATCAATTCGACGACCTGGCTCGCCAGGACGCTTATCGCCCGTGGTTCCAGCAACTGTGTCCAACCCTCGGTTGCACCGTGCCATCACGGGTCGATATTGCCCACATCAAGAGCAGCAACCTGGTGGTGCGCAGCAATCCCGAGTTCGCCGGGGCGCTGGTGGTGGATGCAATCATCTATAACCGCGCCACGTTCTCGCAGCCCTTCCCGCTGCTGGAGCTGCGCTTTGCCGATTTGAACGGCGGCCTGATTGCCAGTCGTCGCTTCAAACCGGCCGAATACCTCAGTGGTGAGCTGGCCGGGGTGAGCGAAATGCCTTCGCAGACACCGATCCATATTTCCCTGGATATCCTCGATCCAGGCAATAAAGCCGTGAATTACAGCCTGAGTTTCCACTCGCCCGAGTGAGGCGCCGCGCACGCCGAGGTTTGACGGCAGATTATTGACTGGGCACTGCGCAACCAAACCGACCGCGATAAAGAAATAACTGTTCAGATTTTATCCAATTCAGCCTTTATCCAGTCATCGAGAGCGGGTATCATGCCAACCCTTTTTCGAACTCTAATGATCCGGCCCCACAACAGGGAAGTCCTATGTCGGCGGTACGCATCGGCCCATACACATTGCAAAACGGCTTGATCCTCGCCCCGATGGCGGGCGTCACCGACCAGCCCTTTCGTCAGCTGTGCAAGCGTTTGGGCGCGGGTCTAGTAGTCTCTGAAATGGTCACCAGCGACATGAGCTTGTGGAACACCCGCAAATCGCGGATGCGCATGATCCACGAAGGTGATCCCGAGCCTCGCTCGGTACAGATCGCCGGTGGCGATGCACAGATGCTCGCGGACGCGGCCAGGGCCAACGTGGAGTTGGGCGCACAGATCATCGACATCAACATGGGCTGCCCGGCCAAGAAGGTCTGCAACAAGGCCGCCGGTTCCGCCCTGTTGAAAGATGAGCAATTGGTAGCCGAGATCCTGCAGGCCGTTGTCGCCGCAGTGGATGTGCCGGTCACCCTGAAGATTCGTACCGGCTGGGACCGGGACAACAAGAACGGCCTGACGGTGGCGAAGATCGCCGAACAGGCAGGCATTACAGCGCTGGCGGTGCATGGCCGCACCCGCGCCGACCTTTACACCGGTGAAGCCGAGTACGACACCATTGCCGCGATCAAGCAGGCAGTGTCGATCCCGGTCTTTGCCAATGGCGATATCGACTCAGCCGAGAAAGCCCGGCGCGTGCTGCACGCAACCGGTGCCGATGGCTTGTTGATTGGCCGGGCCGCCCAGGGGCGGCCATGGATTTTTCGTGAGATCGAGCATTTTCTGCGTACTGGCGAAGTCATGCCGGCACCGGAGCTGATCGAGGTGGAACGTATTCTGCTAGAGCATCTGGCCGCCCTGCACGCCTTCTATGGAGACGTGATGGGAGTACGCATTGCTCGCAAGCATGTGGGCTGGTATCTCGCAACCTTGCCGGGCGCCAGGGAGTTTCGCGCCCACTTCAATCGTTTGGATG
>Ga0105858_1000920_pt1 | contig 10582 bp, 7 predicted proteins | sample OrgsoiDNA_201062_FD_89683 | JGI IMG/M metagenome (GOLD analysis project Ga0105858, IMG submission 89683) | Permafrost soil microbial communities from the Arctic, to analyse light accelerated degradation of dissolved organic matter (DOM) -... | ecosystem: Environmental > Terrestrial > Soil >...
CGCCCGTCTCTTTCAAGATGGCCTGGGCGATGGCCTCGCGGCTATGCTTGAACCGGTTGTATGTGACGATCTTCGCACCCCGCGCCCGGGTGGCCTCCATTTTCGACTTCGGCGCATCCTCCGGCATCACGATGGTTGCCGCCACGCCGACGTGCTTCGCCGCAATCGCGGTTGCCTGCGCATGGTTGCCCGACGAATACGCCACCACACCGCGCGCCAGGGCGGGTTCCGGCAGCGAAAAGATGAGGTTGGACGCCCCCCGGATCTTGAAGGACCCGCCGCGCTGCAGGTTCTCGCACTTGAAGTACACCCGCGCGCCTGCTTCGCTGTCGAACCCCGCCGAGGTGAATACCGGGGTCTTCCGCGCCAACGGTCCAATCCGCCCGGCCGCCGCGCGCACATCGTCTGCGTTGATTGCCAGTTCCATTATTTAGAGTCTAGCCAATTGGCGTTATACTACGCGTTGAACCTGGTAATGAGGAATCCATGAGCGCAGTTGACGTGACCCCTCCGCTTACCGCCCAGCACGCCGGTCCGCAGGCCGAACTGGCCCGCAGATGCCTGTATTACATGGAGCTGATGCGGGAAACGGAAGACCGCATTGAGCGCAAATTGTATCGTCAGGGCAAGGTGGTGGGAGGCGTGTATGTGGGGCGCGGGCAGGAAGCTATCTCAGTGGGAAGCGCCCTGCTGTCCGAACCCGGCGACGTGATGTTCCCTTCGCACCGCGATATGGCCGTCTTCTTTATTCGCGGCGTTTCGGCGCGGCGCGTTCTGGCGCAATACATGGGCCGCATGGGCGGGCTCACGCGCGGGCGCGACGGCAACATGCACATGGGCGATATGAGCGTGAACGTGGTATCGCTGATCAGCGCCCTGGCCGCCACCGTGCCGGTAGCCGCGGGCGCCGCGCTGGCGCTCAAATACCAGGGTAAGAACGGCGTGGCCTTCAGCTATTTCGGCGATGGCGCCACCAGCCGCGGGGACTGGCACGAAGGTGTGAACTTTGCGTCCGTACAGAAACTGCCGGTGGTCTTCATCTGCAACAACAACCAGTACGCATACTCCACGCCGCTGCACCTGCAGATGGCCTGCGCCAACGTAGCCGACCGCGGCCCGGCGTACAATATGCCCGCCGAAATAGTGGACGGCAACGACGTGCTGGCGGTTTATGACGCCACCCAGCGCGCCGTCGGGCACTGCCGCGCCGGCCTGGGACCGTACCTTTTGGAGTGCAAGACGTTTCGCATGACCGGCCACTCCGCGCACGACCCGGCCCACTACGTTCCCAAGAGCCTGTTTGAAGAATGGGGGAAGCTCGACCCCATCACGCGGTTCGAAGCTAAGATGCTAGCCGAGGGATGGGCCGATCGGGCGGAGCTCGACGTAGCCCGCGCGGCCGTGGTTCAAGAGGTGGACGACGCCGTGGCATGGGCCGAGCAGAGCCCCTATCCCGACGCCTCAACCTTGCTCGACGACGTTTACGAAACCCCGTAGCCCATGTCCACCACTTACCTTGAAGCCATCCGCGAAGGCCTCTGGGAGGAGATGGAGCGCGACCCTAATGTCTTCCTGATTGGAGAAGACATCGGCGTCTACGGCGGCGCATTCAAAGTGACGGCCGGGTTCATCGAGCACTTCGGCGAGCGCCGCGTGGTGGATACGCCCATCTCGGAGGCGGCCATTGTAGGCGCAGCCATCGGCGCGGGGCTAATGGGGCTGCGTCCGGTGGCGGAGATGCAGTTCGCGGACTTCATTTCCTGCGGCTTCGACCAGATTGTGAACTTCGCGGCCAAGTGCCGCTACCGCTGGAATGCTTCGGTGCCGATGGTGGTGCGGGCGCCCTCGGGCGGCGGTATTCACGGCGGCCCGTTTCACTCGCAGAACCCCGAGATGTGGTTCGTGCGCACGCCCGGCCTGAAAGTAGTCTGCCCGGCGACAGCCTACGATGCCAAAGGGCTGATTAAATCCGCCATCCGCGATAACGACCCGGTGCTGTTCTTCGAGCACAAGGGCCTCTACCGGCGCATCAAAGAGGACCTGCCGGCGGAGGAGTTTACGGTGCCGATCGGCAAGGCCAAAGTGGTGCGCGAAGGCCGCGACCTGACCATCGTGACGTATGGCGCCATGGTGTGGGTGGCGCTCGAAGCGGCCGATAAGCTGGCGGAAGAAGGCGTGCAAGTGGAAGTGGTGGACCTGCGTACGCTCGTGCCGCTGGACCGCGAGACCGTTTGCCAGAGCGCGAAGAAGACGTCGAAGGTGCTGCTGCTGCACGAAGACACGCGCACCGGCGGCATGGCCGGCGAGCTGGCGGCGACGATTACGGAGAGCGTGTTCGAATACCTGGACGGGCCGATTGTGCGCGTAACGGCGCCCGACACGCCGGTGCCTTACAGCCCTCCGCTCGAAGAGGCTTTCCTGCCGAATGCCGACAAGGTCATCGAGAAGGCTCGCTGGCTGTATCGCTATTGAACCCGTAGTATTATGGCTTTGAAGGCTTGGGAGAACCTACTCGTATGTCGTCCGTTGGCGAGACTTTGCGCGCCGAGCGGTTAAAGCGCAAGCTTGGCCTGGATCAAATCTCGGGCGAACTCAAAATCTCTTCCAGATTCCTCGAAGCCATCGAAACCGAGCAATTCGACAAGCTGCCCGGGGGCGTCTTCACCAAGAGCTTCGTTCGCCAGTACGCCCGTCTGCTGGGCCTTGATGACGAAGATCTCGCAGACCAGGTACAGCGCGTTCTGGAGCCGCAGCCCGGCGTCCCGCAATTCGCCGAAAAGCCGAACCTCGCGGCTTCCGGATTTCACCTGCCCAAAACCTCCGAATTTCACGTGCCCAAAATGGAAGCCTGGGAGAGCGTCGGCGAAAACCGCTTCCGCTGGTCGGGTTCCCTTTCCGCGGCCGCCCTTTTCGTGGTTGCCCTGCTGATCTGCTCGGGTGTCTATACGTGGATCGAACGTCCGCGTTCGGCGGGGTCCGCGCGCGTAGTATCCCGGCCGCCGGCAGCGGTTCCCAAACCCATCGCCCTTCCGCCGCCAAGCGAGAATACAGCAGCCGAGAATACGGCAGCCGAAAATACTGCGCTTCAGCCGCCGCCCCAGAGCGCCTCCCCGGAACCCCAGAAGACACCGCCGGCGGTTGCCGCCGTGTCGCCGAAACGCAACGCAACCGTCCGGGTTGAGGTGACGGCCGACGAAGCCGTCTGGATGCTGGCGCGCACGGACGGGAAGTACGCCTTCTCCGGCACCCTCGATGCGCACCAGAGCCGCACCGTGGAAGCCAGCGGCAATATCCTGATGAGGTTTGGCAATGCGGGCGCGGTTACCGTTACGCTGAATGGGAAACCCCTCGGCCCAATGGGCCCCAAAGGCCAGGTGCGAACGGTTCAATTCACTTCCGGCGGCTTCCAGACGGTACCGGACAAAGTTCCCGCCGCAGTCGACCGTTTCTGACGCCTCAGCGCCCGTTGCCGCTTGCGCTCCAGGGACAGCAGCTCGCGCCGCCTGCGGTGTTTCACCCGCTCGTCCACCTTGCGCCAAAACTTGCCGAAGTAGCTCACCGCCGAAATCAGCGAGAAGAAAATCACGCCCCACATCAGGATCATGCTGGCCCGCAGCAGTTGAGGGTGGCGCACGCTGAGCAGCATGCAGGAGATGGCCACCACCTGCGAGACCATCTTGGTCTTGCCCAGGTCACTGGCCTCGATCGTGTAACCTTCGGCCGCGGCGATGGCGCGCAATCCCGACACCGCGAATTCGCGCCCGATGATCAGGATCGCCATCCAGCCCGGCAGCGCGCGCATCTGCACCAGCGAGATGAGGGCCGCCGAAATCAGCAGCTTATCCGCGATCGGGTCCAGCAACGTTCCGATGGTGGTGACCTGTTTCCATCGCCGCGCGAGGTAGCCATCCAGCAGATCCGTGCCCGCGGCCGAAAGAAAGATCGCCAGCGACAACCACTCATTCGTTACCTTCACGCCGCCGAGGTCCAGCGCGACGTTCTCCTGGAGCAGCGCCGCCACCAGCAGGGGCACGAAAAAGATCCGGAGTATCGTCAGCGAGTTGGGAAGATTCATCCGCCTTAAACCAACTATAATGCCGCGCGGCACTCCGCAACAACTACGGTGCGCTTATACTGAATACTTCGCCCATGACCCTTTCGCGCCGCCATTTCTTCTTAGGCAGCCTGGCGCTGCCCGCTCTCGCCGCTAAGAAGCCGGCCGGCGAGCAGCCCAATATTCTGCTCATCCTGGTGGATGGCCTACCCTCGTGGATTCTGGGCTGCTGCGGAAACACGGAAGTCCGCACTCCCAACATCGACCGCCTCCGCCAAACCGGCACGCGCTTCCTGAACAATTCCGTGTGCGCCCCTGTTGCCGGCACCAGCCGCGCCGCTCTGCTTACCGGGCGCACCAGCATGCAGCTTCGCGACGCCAGCTCCGTTCCCGCCGGTGAGATCCCTCTCGACAAGATTCTGGCGGGACAGGGATACGCAGTGCAGACCGCCGACACCATTGCCGCCGCGGAACCGGCCACCGGCAAGCCGTTCTTCCTGACCGTCTCCTACCGGATTGAGGCGCCCTACAACGGCGTGGCCCAGAAGTATTACGACCTCTACGCTCAAGCGAAGCTCGACACTTTCGACCGCGAACCGGCCGCCAAAACCGCGCAGCGCGATAAGGAGATGTTGACCGGGATCCTGGCCAATCAGCGCAAGGCCGCGGCCGCCGTCACGGCCCTGGACGACGAAGTGGCCGCGCTGCTTGCCAAGCTCGGCCAGCGCAAGCTGCTGGACAACACGCTCGTCATCTTCACTGGCACGTGCGGTTCCCTTCTTGGCCGCCACGGCCTGTGGGATTCAGGTGAAGCATCCGAACCCGTGAACATGTACGAGGAAGTGGTGGCGCCGCCGCTCTTCTGGAGCTGGCCCGGCCACGTACCGGCGCAGGCCACGCGCCCGGAACTGGTCAGCGCCTACGACCTGGTGCCCACTCTCTGCGACCTCACCGCCGCCGGTCTCCCCGACCGCAAGCTCTGCGGCCGCAGCTATCTGGCGATCGCCACCGGAAAGCCGCTGCCGAAGAAACAGCCATGGCGCACCGCCGTCTTAGGCCACTATCAAAACACCGGGATGGTTCGCGTGGAACGCTACAAGCTGGTGCTGCGGAATGAAGGGAAGGGGCCCAACGAGCTATACGATATCAGCGTCGACCCGCGCGAGAGAGTGAACCAGTACGACAACCAGCAGTTCCTGTCCGTCAGGACATCGCTTGCGGCGCAGCTTGCCGGGTGGCGGCAGAATTACTCGTAATCGCTTGCTTACGCGCGCGGCATCCTGAACGCTCATCGCTTCGTAACATCCATCAAATTGTCATCCGAGGCGCGGTCAATCAGCTTGTTGTAGGGATCGATGCCCGCGCGGGTGGGCGGCTGGCTAACGATAATCTCAAAGGTCTGAGTGGGCTGCGTAAGCCATTCCTTCTTGAGGTAGAGGGGTTTTTCTTCGTCCTTCTTGCCGGTGAAGACGCCGATGTCGATCAGGTCATGGAGCGGCATGGGGGACTGGTTGCCGCTGCCGTCGGCCTGGAACTTGCGCACCTGGACGCTGAGAGTGACTTTGTATTTGTGGTCGCTGGTGGGCGTGACGGTAGCGGAAACGGCCTTGTTGTCATAGAGGACGATGTTCTCGAAGGCGTCGGCGATGTAGTACCGCAGCTCGGCTGGGGTTTGGGAGCGGAGAGCCTCGATGAACTGGCGGGTGTCGGGGTACGGGACGGACCGCGAGTCGTTGGCGTTGGCGTAGCGGTACTGCATGAGGAAGTTGTGCAGGGCGAGGTTGACTTTGTCTTCGCCGATGTAGTCGGCCAGGGTGTACATGGCCTGGCCGCCCTTCTGGTACCAGACATATTGCTCGTTCTGAACCAGAACGACGGGGCGCTCACGGCGGGTTTCGCCGGCGCGGCCGCGCAGGTACCGGTCCAGTTCGTGCTTGAGGAAGCGGTGCATGTTGTCGCGGCCGTACTTTTGCTGCATGACCATGAGAGCGGAATACTCGGCGAGTGTCTCGGACAACATGTTGGAGCCTTCGACGCGTCCGCCGATGAGCTGGTGCGCCCACCACTGATGGCCGAGCTCATGCGCGGTGACAAAGTAAGTGAAGTCGATATCGACGGGCTTCTCGACGCGGCCGATGAAGCCGATGCCCTCAGAGAAGGGGATGGTGTTGGGAAAGGACTGCGCGAAGTTGCGGTAGCGGGGGTACTCGAGAATGCGGTACTGGCGGAACTGGAAGGGACTGAAGTTCTTTTCGTAGTAGGCAAGACCGGCCTTCGACGAATCGATCATGTCGCGGACGTCGTAGGTGTGGGCGGCGGTGTGATAGACCTCGATGGCGATGGGGTTGGCGACGCCCTGGTAGATTTCGCGTTTGACGTTGTAGCGGGCGGAGACATAGGCGGTGAAGTCGAGGGTCTTGACGCTGCCCATGTCGTAAGTGAAATAATGGCGGCCGTTAGAGTGCCAGTCGCGGGTGAGGTAGCCGGGGGAAAGGGCAATCTGATCGTCGGAGGTGCTGACGGTGGCGCGGTAGCTGATCCAGTCGGATTGTGGAGTGAAGAGGTTGGTGACGGCGCCCGCGGCATCGCCGCGGTTGGGCAGGAGTTCCTGTTCGGGGAGGCGCTCTTCGCGCCGGCGGCGGGGGTCATCGAGCTCAAGGCCCGAGTCGTACCCGATGGTGGGGAAGTAGCTGGCGTCGAAGAACGTGCCGGAGTAAGCGAGTTCGGGGCGCTCGTTGCCATCCTTGAAGCCGCGGCTGGTGTAGCCCACGTTGAAGGTGAGGTCAAGCTTGTCGCCCGGAGCCAGGGGCGTGTCGAGCTGGTAGATGGTGTAGAGGGCGCGGGGGCTGGTAGAGACGGCGTGGAATGGGCGTGCGAAGCGGACGCCTGAGACGGACTGCTGCTGGTTGGTGATGTGGATCTGGCCGATGGGTTGCGCGGTCTTGTTCTGGAGGACGAAGTGGCCGGCGCCCGAGAAGGAGCGGCGCTCGGGGAAAATGTCGATGTTGGCGTCGACGGCGATGGTCTTGGGTTGGGGGAGCTTCTGGTATTTTTTGAAGTCGCGCTCGTAGGCGGCTTGGATGTCGCGGCGGTCTTTGGCGGTGAGGTACTCATTGAGGACGTGGGCGTTGTAGAAGTACCATGCGCCGCTGCCCACGGAGGCGATGAGGAAGAACGCCGCGGCAGGGATGAGGCGCGGGGCGCGCTGCCGTGCGAGGCGCCAACGCGAGGGCCAGGCGTCGTCGGCGCCGCGGCGGGCGAGCGCCAGAGAGACCGTGGCCAGGAAGCAGGAAATGGCGAGCCAGTAAGCGATGGACCAGAACAGCGCGGGCACGAAATGGCCGTAGCCGTTCATGTCCGAGTAGGTGTAGGGCGGCGTGTTGCCGTAGAGGTAGAGGGTATTCTCCCACCCGAAGCTGAAGAGAATGGGTACGATGACGAAGATGCCGATGACAATGCCGTGGCCGATGAACTTATTGGAGACGACGGTCTGGATGAAGAGCGCCAGCAGGGCGAAGGTGAGCACCTGGGGGAAGGTAACCACATAGAGTTCCTTGGCGTACTGCAGGAGCTCATAGTGGTAATAGCCGCCGATGGTCTGCATGAGGATGCCGCAGAGGCCGGTGACGGTGAGCATGGTGAGCTCGACAAAGCAGAGGGCGAAGAATTTGGAGAACCAGTCGGTGGTTTCGGCAATCGGCAGCGCGTCGTGGATGCCGGAGAAGTGGGTGTCGCGCTCGCGCCAGACGAGCTCGGCCGCATAGAGGGTGGCGACAATGAAGAAGAAGAGCGCGGCGCCGCCTTCGACGGATTGGAGCATCAGGTAAGTGACGGGCCAGACGTTCACGCCGCCGACGCGGCCGGCATAGTGGCCGTTGTTGAGGGCGATGCCGGCCATGAGGATGGCGATGCCCCAGAAAGGGACTTCACGCACGATGTTGGAGATGCGCAGGCGGGTGAGCGAGGTGAGCTGCGCCAAGGTTGTCCGCGCGCCGAAGACCTGGTGAACGGCGGGGAGCCTGGCCGCAACCAGGCTGCGCCGTGGGGCGGCTCCCGCCAGGGCTGGGGAGGTGAGCTCCTGCTGGCGGGCCAGGGCGGCGCGTCTGCCGCTGGAGCGGGCGGTCAGCGCTTCGACCGACATGGGGAATAACTTCCAGAGCGCGAGGAGCGAGAACAGGCCGACGGAGCCCCAGAGCAGGCGGTTGTACAGGAAGACCCCGCCTGCGGATTGCGGCGACGATTGCATTGACCAGGAGTACAGAAGCGTGTTGCGTTCGACGACGGTCCAGTAACGGGTGATGGCGTCGTTGTACAGGAAGCCAACCGGGTCGAGGATGCCGGACCAGAAGTGCTCGAGAGAACGCGTGGCGCTGAAAATCGTGATGCCGATGAGGTACAGCATGAAGATGGCCGCGCCCTGCAGGTAGACGATGAAGATCTTGCGCGATAGGGCGGCGACCAGGAAGAAGAGAGAACCGAGGAAGAAGATCTGGAAGACCACGATGGAGAAGAACGGCTGCAGATACCAGGAGAGGTGGTTGGGACCGATGCGGGCGTGGTCGGCCCAGGGGGCGAGGGTGCCGAAAAACTCGCCGAAGAGCAGGCCGGAAAAGGCGAAGACCGTGGCGGCGAACGACCCGGCCCAGCGTCCGCCGAGGTAGGCGAGCTTTGAGATGGGCTTGGTGAAGAGGATCTGGATGGTGTCGCGCTGGAAATCGCGCAGGATGGAGGTGCCGAAGATAGCGGCGATGACGATGACGCCGAAGAAGGCGATGCCGATATCGTTATATATGTTGGCATAGGGGCCGTTGAGCAGCACCTTGCCGTTGGAATTGCCGATGGGGCCGAAGCCCTCGCTGGCGATGTCGAGGAAGCTGAAGGCGAACCAGACAGCGAAGTAAATGTAGGTGGAGAGGCTCTTGAAGCGGAACTTGAGCTCGAATGTGAAGAACTCCCAGAACATAGCCATGTCGTCGTCTCCTTTGCCGGTTCAGTTGGTTGCGTGGCGGGCGAGGTTCAGGAAATAGACATCTTCGAGGCCGGAATCCACAGGGTGGAAGCCCTCGCCGGGACTGGAATCGGCATAGACGCGGACCTCATGCAGGCCGCCGATGAGATGCGTGGAGACGACGTTGAAGGCGGTCTCAAGGGCGCGCAGCTCATCGTCGGTCGCGACGACTTTGGACCAGATCTTTCCGCGCAGGGATTCGAGCGCTTCGGTGGGCGCGCCTTCGAGGAGGAGCTCGCCGTTCGAAATGATGGCCATGCGGGGACAGAGCTCACGCACGTCGTCGACGATGTGGGTGGAGAGAATGACGGTGACGGTGGAGCCGATGGAGCTGAGCAGGTTGAGGAAGCGGTTGCGCTCGGCGGGGTCAAGGCCGGCGGTGGGCTCATCGACGATGATGAGCTTCGGGTTGCCGAGCAGTGCCTGAGCGATGCCGAAGCGCTGCTTCATTCCACCGGAGTAGGTGCTGAGAGACTTCTTGCGCGAATCCCACAAATTGGTCTGGTTCAGTATGGCGTCGACCATCTGGTTGCGCTCCGTCTTGTTGGTGATGGCTTTCATGACGGCCAGGTGCTGCAGCATGTCGAGGGCGGAGATCTTCGGGTATACGCCGAACTCCTGCGGCAGGTAGCCAAGGATGCGGCGCACCTCGTCCTTTTGGGTGAGGACGTTCAGCCCGTCGAGGTCAATGGAGCCCGAGTCCGGGTCCTGAAGCGTGGCAACCGTGCGCATGAGCGAGCTCTTGCCCGCGCCGTTCGGACCGAGAAGGCCGAACATGAGGTTGCCGATGGTGAGCGAAAGGTTCTTCAGCGCCTTTACGCCGTTGGGGTACGTCTTGGACAGGCCGGTTATTGTTAGTGCCAAGGGAGCTAGCCTCCGATTCCTCAAGTTGAAAGTTGCTGGAGTTTTCCGATAATACCTCAGGTTGGGCTGGCTGGTGAAGGCAGGGGTTGGCGCTTCGTTTGTGAAGAAGATTCTTGATTTTGATGGGGCGGTTGGGCGGGCGCAGAGGCGATTGGCGGAACGAAGCCAATTTTGGGGGTAGGTGGTTTAGTTTCTTCCGGGGATGGTTTGGGGGCCGGGGACGTGTCGGCATGAGTGCCGACATGGCAGGCTGAAGCCTGCGCCACGGCGGGTTTGTGGAGGTCGTGGAGGACTTGGAGGGTGCGAAGGTACATGCGGTTGGTAGCATCGATGCGCCGCTGAATGCGGAGGAAGGGATCGAGGGCGTCCGGGTAGGAGTGGCCGAGGGTCGGGAATTGTATTGGATTTGGAGGGTAATCCGATAGCTCGGCGTGGGTGGGGTCGAGCGAATCGTCGCTGGAGTTCCAGAGTTCGGCCTCAATGCGGCGGAGGCGGCGTTGAGTCCACTCAGCGGCGATGAGGGTATCGACGAGCGCGAGTTGGTTGGGGCCGGCAGGCTGGAACTGGAGGAGGAATGCGGCGGTGAGGGCTTCGAGCGCGGCGGGGTCTTCGCCCGGAATGATGTGGGACGCGGCGTGGATGCCGGATTTCAAGGC
>Ga0105858_1000925_pt1 | contig 10538 bp, 10 predicted proteins | sample OrgsoiDNA_201062_FD_89683 | JGI IMG/M metagenome (GOLD analysis project Ga0105858, IMG submission 89683) | Permafrost soil microbial communities from the Arctic, to analyse light accelerated degradation of dissolved organic matter (DOM) -... | ecosystem: Environmental > Terrestrial > Soil >...
CGGCATCCTCCTCGTGGACCACGCGCGGCTTCGCTTCGACGAGGGCCTGGACAAGGTCGAGGCGGTCATCGATGCGGCGCGGGTTCGCTTCGTGCCCATCGCCATGACCAGCCTCGCGACCGTCATCGGCCTCATCCCCACCGCGCTTGGCTTGGAGCGAGGCGCCGAAGCAAATCGCCCGCTCGCGCTGGCGGTGGTCGGCGGCCTCTCCTCGAGCACGATTCTCTCGCTCTTCCTCGTGCCGGTGATCTTCCTGCTGCTCGCCAGGCGAGCGACGGCGGAAGTGCCGCAGGCGCTGCCACATCCCACCCCGGCGAGCTGAAGATGTTTCGTCGAATCCTCGCCGCGGTGGACGGCTCCTCCCATGCCGAGGGAGTGGCGCAGGCCGCTTTCCAGATCGCGGAGCGCTTCGGCGCGGCCGTGCATCTGTTCCGCGTCATCGAGCTGCCGCCCGATTTCGCGGCGGCGGCGGCGAATATGGCTGACTCGCTGCAGCCGGCCCTGGAGAAGGAGGTGCGCGACGAACTGACCGCGCTTGCCGCGAAATGCTCGCGAGCAGTCGCGGAAGAGCCCGGCATCTCGCACGGACGGCCCTGGCGCGACGTCATCGTCGCGGCCGAGCGGCTCGACGTAGACCTGATCGTCATCGGCAGCCACGGATATGGTGCTTGGGAGATGTTCCTCGGAACCACCGCCGGCAAGATCGTCGACCGCGCCGAACGCACGGTGCTGGTGGTGAAAGACCCGCACGCTGCCGTCCGGACCACCGGCTAGAGCGCTACAGCAGCTCCGGCGCGGTGTTCGGCTCGCCTTCCGCGAAGCGTTCCGGGCGCAGCGCGCGGACGTCCAGCGACAACGGCCGGCCAACGATCATCTCCGCGAGCAGGAGGCCCAGCGCGGGCGAGTGCATCACCCCGTGACCGGACGAGCCGTTCGCGAGCCAGAGGTTTTCGCAGCCCGGCGCTCGGCCGAGCAGCGCGTGCTTGTCGGGCGACATCTCGTACAGGCCGCCCCAGGCGCGGTCCGGCTCGACCGCCACGTCCACGAGCGCGGGCACGCGAGCGCGCGCGATGCTGGTCACTTCCGCTAGCCACTGCGGCTCGACCGCGGTGGAGAACGGATCGCTCGCGTTGCCCGGATTGGGCTGCAGCAGCAGCACGCGGCCGTCGCGAGCGCGAAAGTGGAAACCGTCGCCCGCCCAGATGGTCATCGGCAGCCCGGCCGGCAGCACGGTCGTCGGCGCGGTGGCGGCTACCTGGCGACGCAACGGCGCGACCGGAATCTCCACGCCCGCAAGCTTCGCCACCTCGCCCGCCCAGGCTCCGGCTGCATCGACGAATGCGCCCGCGCTCAACGACTCACCCGACGCGAGCTGCAGCGACTGCACCCTCCCCGCCTCTCTCCGCAGCGCGACCACGCGCGCTCCGTAGCGCACCTCACGATCCTTCAGATAGCCGCGCAAGATTTCGAGCGGCTTGATGAAGCCGTCGGACGGGCAGAACGCGCCGCCGGCGAAGCCGCCAACGCCGGATCTGACGTATGGGTTGAGCTGGGCGATCTCCGCCGCATCGACGAGCCGCGCTTCCAGCAGTCCAGCTGCCCGCTGCACGCGCAGCCCGTCGCGCAGCAGCGAGAGCTCGGTCGCGTTCTGCGCAAGCCAGAGATACCCGAGCTGTTCGAAGCCCGGGTCGACGCCTGTCTCCTCGCGAAAGCGGAGCAGCTCGGCGCGAGCCAACAGCGAGAGCCGGACGTTCACGTCGGTTCCGTATTGCGCGCGAAACCCTCCCGTAGCGCGGCCGGTGCTGCCTTCGCCTGGACCCGCCCCGCGCTCGAGCAGCACCACCTTGCGCACACCCAGCTTCGCCAGATGCCAGGCGACGCTCGCGCCCACCACTCCCGCGCCGACGATGGCGACGTCCACCGAAGGCCCTCGCAGGGTGGCGCGTTCGCTGTGGACGGACATCCCGGCTAGCTTCGCCCGATGCCCGGGCGCGCCACAAGCGAGCGACTAACGCAACGCGGTACCCGTTTGCTTCGATCTACACTCTTGCAAGCCGCTCGCGCTTACGACTATCTAGCAAACCGTGCCCGAAACACTCTTGGAAACGCGCGGACTGTGCAAGCAGTTCCGTGGATTCTACGCTGTCAAGGGCGTCGATCTGAAGGTCGAAAAAGGCACCATCCACGCGCTCATCGGTCCAAACGGCGCAGGCAAGACCACCTGTTTCAACCTGCTTACGCGTTTCCTGCCGGCCACCGAAGGCATCATCTTGTACGAGGGCAAGGACATCACCAAAGAGCCGCCGGCGCGCGTGGCGCGCATGGGCCTCGTCCGCTCGTTCCAGATCTCGGCCGTGTTCGGCAACCTGACGGCGCTGGAGAACGTGCGCATCGCGCTGCAGAAGCGTCGCGGCGCGTCTTTCGACTTCTGGCGCAGCGACATGGTGCTGAAAGAATATGATGGCGAAGCGCGCGCGCTGCTCGGGGAGGTCGGCTTGCAAGACTTCGCCGAGACGCTGGCTGTCGAGCTTTCCTACGGCCGCAAGCGCGCGCTGGAGATCGCCACCACGCTCGCGCTCTCGCCCAAGATGCTGCTTCTGGATGAGCCGACGGCCGGCATGGGCCACGAGGACGTCGAGCGGATCGCCGCGCTCATCCAGCGGGTTGCCAAGGACCGCACCGTCTTGATGGTCGAGCACAACCTGGGGGTGGTCGCGGCCCTCTCTCACCGCATCACCGTGCTCGCCCGCGGCGAGGTCCTGGCCGAAGGCGACTACGCGAGCGTCTCCAAGAATCCCGCGGTGATCGCGGCCTATCTGGGGAGCGAGCATGAGTAGCCCGCCGCTCCTGCAGGTGAAGAATCTATTGGCCTGGTACGGCGAATCGCACGTGCTCCACGGCGTCGATCTGCACGTCAACACCGGCGAATTGGTCACGCTGCTGGGCCGCAACGGCGCAGGCAAGAGCACGACGCTCAAGTGCTTGATGGGGATCATCGCCAAACGAGAAGGAACCGTCCTGCTCGACGGCCACGAGACCATCGCCATGGCCTCGTACAAGATCGCGCGGCTGGGCATCGCCTTCTGCCCCGAAGAGCGCGGCATCTTCGCGAGCCTCGACGTGGAAGAGAACCTCTTGTTGCCGCCAGTGGTGCGCGAAGGCGGGCTCTCGACGAACCAGGTGTTCGAGCTCTTCCCCAACCTGAAGGAGCGCCTGCGCAGCCAGGGCACGCGGCTGTCGGGCGGCGAGCAGCAGATGCTGGCCATCGGCCGCATCTTGCGCACCGGGGCGCGCTTGCTCTTGCTCGACGAACCCACCGAAGGCCTCGCCCCGGTCATCGTGCAGCAGATCGGCAAGGCCATCCGCGAGCTCAAGAGCCGCGGCTTCACCATCCTCCTGGTCGAGCAGAACCTGCGCTTCGCCGGGCAGGTGGCGGACCGCCACTACGTGATGGAAGGCGGCAAGGTGGTCGACGAGATCCCCAACGCAGCCTTGCAGCAAAGCATGCCCAAAGTCCGCACCTACCTGGGAGTCTGACGAATGAAGAAACTTGCCGCAGCAACCTTTGTCTTCGCAACCATTGCCCTGACAGCGACAGCGCGCGCCGACTTCTCGGACGGCGTGATCAAGATCGGCGTGCTCAACGACGCCTCCGGCCTCTACGCCGACCTCGCCGGCAAGGGTTCGCTCGCCGCCGCCCAGATGGCGGTCGACGAGGTGGGCGGGAAGATCGGCAAGACGCCCATCGAGCTGGTCTACGCCGACCACCAGAACAAGCCCGACATCGGCTCAGGCATCGCCCGGCAGTGGTTCGACTCCGATCACGTGGACGCCATCGTCGATGTGCCCACCTCCTCGGTCGCCCTGGCGGTGTCGCAGGTGGTGAAGGAGAAGAACAAGGTCTTCCTCGCCAACGGCCCCGGCACCAGCGACCTGACCGGCAAGGCCTGCTCGCCCAACACCGTGCACTGGGCCTACGACACCTTCGCGCTCGGCAACGTCACCGGCAAAGCCGAGGTGGAAGCGGGCGGCAAGACCTGGTTCTTCCTCACCGCCGACTACGCCTTCGGCCAGGCCCTGGAGCGCGACACCACCAAGGTGGTGGTGGCGGCCGGCGGCAAGATCCTGGGCGGCGTCAAGCACCCGCTCAACACCTCCGACTTCTCGTCGTTCCTGCTCCAGGCGCAGGCCTCGGGCGCCCAGGTGGTGGGCCTCGCCAACGCCGGCGGCGACACCATCAACTCCATCAAGGCCGCGCACGAGTTCGGCCTGACCAAGAGCGGCCAGAAGCTCGCGGGCCTCCTGGTCTTCCTCACCGACATCCATTCGCTCGGCCTGGAGACCGCGCAGGGCCTCTTGCTCTCGGAGAGCTTCTACTGGGATCGCGACGCCAAGACCCGCGCCTGGTCGAAGAAGTTCGCCGAGAAGAACGGCGGCAAGATGCCGACCATGGTGCAGGCAGGCGTCTACGCCTCGGTCGTCCACTACCTGAAGGCGCTCAAGGAGCTGAAGTCCGACGCCGACGGCAAGGCGGTGGTCGACGAGATGAAGAAGCTGCCCACCGACGACGTGCTCTTCGGCAAGGGCAGCATCCGCGCCGACGGCCGCAAGATCCACTCCTTCTACCTCTACGAAGTGAAGAAGCCGGCGGAGTCGAAGGGCGAGTGGGACCTCTACAAGCTCGTCAAGGAGGTGCCCGGTGACCAGGCCTTCCGGCCGCTGTCCGAGGGTGGCTGCTCGATGGTGAGCGCAGCCAAGTAATGCTCGCGGTTCCCGTCCAGGCCCTCTTCGGGCAACTCCTCATCGGCCTCATCAACGGCTCGTTCTATGCGCTGTTGTCCCTGGGCCTGGCGATCATCTTCGGCCTGCTCAACGTGATCAACTTCTGCCACGGCGCGCTCTATATGTTGGGCGCGTTCGTGGCTTGGTTCCTGCTAGACAAGGCCGGGCTCGGATACTGGCCGGCCTTGCTGCTCGCGCCCATCATCGTCGGCGCCTTCGGTATCCTGATCGAGCGCCTCTTCTTGAGGCGCCTCGTCGGCCTCGATCCGTTGTATGGGCTGCTGCTTACGTTCGGCATCGTGCTCTTCCTGCAAGGCCTCTTCAGCAACTGGTTCGGCTCTTCCGGCATGCCCTACGAGATGCCCAAACAACTCCAGGGCGGGCAAGCGTTGCCGTTCATGTTCCTGCCCAACTATCGCGTCTGGGTGGTAGGCGTTTCGGCGGTGGTCTGCCTTGGCGTCTGGGCCGTCATCGAGCGCACCCGGCTAGGCTCCAGGCTGCGAGCCGCCACCGAGAATGCGCCGCTGGTGGGCGCCTTCGGCATCGACGTGCCGCGGCTCGTGACCATCACCTACGCGCTGGGCGTCGCGCTCGCCGCGCTCGCCGGAGTGCTCGCGGCGCCGATCTACCGCGTGAGCCCGCTGATGGGCGCGGACCTGATCGTCGTTGTCTTCGCCGTGGTGGTGATCGGCGGCATGGGTTCGATCCTCGGCTCCATCGTCACCGGGTTCGGCCTCGGGGTGCTCGAGGGGCTGACCAAGGTCTTCTATCCGGAGGCGTCCAACACCGTCATCTTCGCGGTGATGGCCGTCGTCCTGCTGGTCCGGCCGGCCGGCCTCTTCGGACGGCAGGCGTGAAAAAGTCTCACCTGGTGCCAACCGCCATCATGGTGGCGTTGATCGCCGTCGCGCCGTTCTTCGTCTATCCGATCTTCCTCATGAAGGCGCTCTGCTTCGCGCTCTTTGCCTGCGCCTTCAACATGCTCCTCGGCTACGGCGGCCTGCTCTCCTTCGGCCACGCGCTCTTCTTCGGCGGCGCAGCCTACGCGGCCGCGCATGCGGCCAAGGATTGGGGCTGGCATCCGGAAGCGGCGCTGCTCCTCGGCACTATCACGGCCGCGGTGCTGGGAACCGTGGTCGGCCTGCTCGCCATCCGCCGGCAGGGCATCTACTTCGCGATGATCACGCTCGCGCTCGCGCAAATGTTCTTCTTCCTCTGCCTGCGTACGCCCTTCACCGGCGGCGAGGACGGCATCCAGGGCGTGCCGCGGGGAATGCTCTTCGGCGTCATCGACCTGAACAACATGTACGCGATGTACTGCACGGTGGCGGCGGTGTTCCTCATCGGCTTCGCCATCCTCCACCGCGCCGTCCATTCGCCTTTCGGGCAGGTGCTCAAGGCTATCCGCGAGAACGAACCGCGCGCCATCTCCCTGGGCTACGACGCCGACCGCTACAAGCTCATCGCCTTCATCTTGTCGGCCGCGCTCGCGGGCCTCGCCGGCTCGACCAAGGCGCTGGTCTTCCAGCTCGCGTCGCTAACAGATGTGTACTGGAACACCTCCGGCGAGGTGATCTTGATGGTCCTCATCGGGGGCGTGGGCACGACCTTCGGGCCCATCGCGGGTGCGGTCTTTCTCATCGCGCTGGAGAACTACCTCGCGCAGCTGGGAAGCTGGGTGACGGTAGTGGAGGGCACTATCTTCATCGTCTGCGTGCTCGCCTTCCGCCGCGGCATCTTCGGCGAGCTGTCGCGCTTGCTGAAACGGGAGTTGTGACAATGAAGCTGCAAGGAAAAGTCGCGGTCGTGACGGGCGCCGCGAGCGGTCTAGGCCGCGCCATCGCGCAGCGCTATCTCTCGGAAGGCGCCAAGGTCTGCATCGCCGACATCCGCGGCGCCGTCGAAGCCGCCCGCGAGATGGGACCGTCAGCCCTGGGCGTCAGCATGGACGTAACCGACGAACAGAAGGTCGATTCGGGTATTGCGCAATGCGTAGAGACCTTTGGTGGGATTGATGTGTTGGTTTCAAATGCCGGGGTGCAGCACATCGCGCCGCTGGTCGACCTGAAGCTGGCCGATTGGCGCCGGATGCTGGCCATCCACCTCGACGGAGCCTTTTTGACGACTCGCGCTGTATTGCGTCAAATGACGAGTCAAAGGCGCGGCGGCACTATCATTTACATGGGTTCGGCGCATTCGAAAGAGGCCTCGCTGAACAAGTCGCCTTACATCGCGGCTAAGCACGGGCTCATCGGTTTGTGCAAGGCGGTCGCCAAGGAAGGCGCGGCCATCGGCGTGTGCGCGAACGTGATCTGCCCCGGCTTCGTACGTACTCCCCTCGTCGAGCGGCAGATCCCGGAGCAGGCGCGAAACCTGGGAATCTCCGAGGAGGAAGTGATCAAGAAGGTGATGCTCGGGAACACCGTCGACGGGCTCTTCACAACCCTCGAGGACATCGCTGAAACCGCGCTGTTTTTCGCGGCTTTTCCTTCAAACGCGCTGACCGGGCAGTCCATCGTGGTGAGCCATGGCTGGCACATGCAATGAGCTGATGACGTATTGCGCAATAAGTTACGGTCTAGTGAAAACTGACTTGAGTGTTTGCATTTCAATCATCGTTCTGTAGAGTGACGAAATCGTCTTTGCGCCAACCCTCTAACCAAAAAGCGTTCGCAACGGCGCAACCACCCCGTCTCTCAACCGATTTAACGAAGTTCCTTTAGGAGGATGCCGAATGAAGGCCATCTGCAGGGCGCTCGCCCTCGCGCTGTTGCTTGCACCCGCCGCTTCTTTCGCAGTCAAGATCCCCATTCCCATCGACGGAGCGACGCTGAACGTCAGCGGCCAGTTCCAGACCCAGGCGCTGCTCAACCAGAACGGGTCGCCGGATGGAACCGGCCCTAGCTTCGACATCTTCATGCGCCGCACCCGCCTGCTCTTCAACGGCGACGCAAGCCAGAACTTCACCTACCTGCTCCAGGTCGATAATCCCAACTTCGGCAAGTACGGCAACTTCGCGGTGCGCGCGATCATCCAGGACGCCTGGGTCGGCTGGGCGCCCGGCGGCATCACCGGCGGTAGCGTCCTCTATATCGACGCCGGTATCCTGCTGATCCCAATCTCCCACCATCTCCTCGAGAGCACCACCAACTTCGTCGGCGCCGACGTACAGGCCGATGCGTTCCGCTTCACCAACAGCAACTATCAGGCGCTCCGCGACACCGGCATCCAGCTGCGCGGCTGGGCGCTCGACAAGAAGATCGGCTTCCGCGGCGGCATCTATGAGGGCAACACCCCCGCAGCCGTCATCATTGGCGCGGGACCGGTGACCATCAACCAGGTCAGCGGCGCCACCACGGCCTGCACGGTCACCCCCTCGGGCACGGCGACGGTGGCGGCGAGCTGCCTCACCCCCAAGCGCGCTCCGATGCTCGGCGGCTACGTCGGCGTCGACATCATCGGTAGCGAAGAAGGCGGCTGGCTCTACGGTGCGTACAAGTGGGGCAAAGATCCCATCCTTAGCGTGGGCGTCGCCGACAACTACCAATCGCTCGCAGTGAGGAATGCCCTTAACAACAACCTCAACGACCAGAACATCTTCTCCACCGACGTGTATTTGAACCTGCCCATGACCGAGGCCGCCGAGCTCGTCTTCGAGGGCACCTTCTACAAGAACAACAACGGAACCAACGCCGCGAACACCGGCATCGGCTTGAGCGCCAACCTCGGCTACCGCTTCGGCAAGGTCGCCGCATACGTCGCCTACGATTACTTCCAGGCGACCGACTGCGACGCCACCGCCGGCGGCGGCCTCACCCCTGCCCAGGTGACCACCTTGAACACCGCTTGCGCCGCGCAGGCCGCGGGCGCGCCGCACTCGGCCGACACCCGCGAGGGCAAGATCGGTCTCAACTACTTCTTCAACAAGAACCTCAACCACGTGAACCTCGAGTTCGCCGAGAACCACGGCCAGTCGACGTACGGCGCCGGCAGCATCACCGCCGCCAACGCCGGCTACGCTCCACTGGTACTCGACCCGCTGCCGGGCGCCACGGCGCGCCGCGCGTTCGCCGGCAACTTCCCGGCAGGATCGCTGCGCAACCCATCGATCTACTCGCTGCTCCTGCACTGGAACGTGCTCTTCTAGACCACGCAGAAACCAGTCTGGGGAAGGGCCGCCGAAGGCACCCGGCGGCCCTTTTTCTTTGGAAGGATTGTCCCTTGCGACGCTCGTTTGTACTGCTTCTCGCCATGGCCGCGGCGGTCGCCTGCGTGGGCGTGCTCGCGTGGTGGGACGGCGCGCGTGAATCGGCCGAGGCACTCGACGACTTCGGAAGCGCCCAGGCGACGCTGGCCGCTTCCGTCGCGGCCAATCTCTCCGCGCGTTTGAGCGCCGGGCAGAGCCAAAGCCAGCTGCTGGACGGGCTCGCGCGGCCTCGCGATTCGTTGCTGCTGCTGGCGCGGCCCGGAGAGCCGGACCTGCTCTCGCTCGACGGCCGCCACCTGGTCTCGCCGCCGTTGTCCAAAGCGCTGCAGAGCAGCATCACCACCGTGCGGCTCAGCCGGCCGGAAGCGTTGGCCCTTGGGCTTCCTGAGCGGATGGGCATCGCCGGGCTTTCCCGGCTTCCGAACGGCTGGGGCGTGGCCGTGGTGACGAGCGCCTTGCGGCAGCGCGATCGCGAGCGCAGGGCCGGCGCGCGGCTGGTGCTGGCGCTCTTGGTGGCGGCACTGATCGTCGGCACTTTTGGTGGGCTCGCTCTGCGCAAGCAGCGGCACGAACTGCTGCTTGCGCGGAGCCTCGCGCTCGCCGAAGCCGCGCGCTAGCAGGACGCCCGGCTGCAGAAGCTGGCCAAGGCCGCCACCATGCTCACCATGGCCTCGGGCGTCGCGCACGAGATCGCCACTCCGCTGGGCGTCATCGTTGGCCGCGCCGAGCAATTGCTGCCGAAGGTCGCTGGCGATGAGCGTGGCCAGCGCGCGGTACAGGCCATCCTCGACCAGGCCAACAGTATCCACGGCGTCATGCGCGGGTTTCTCGACCTGGCTCGCGGGGGCGCACCCGAGATGCAGCTGATTGCGCCGGCAGCGGTCGCGGCGGCGGCGCTGCAGCTCGTCGAACACCGCTTCGTGCATGCGCAGGTCGCGCTCACTTCGCGCATTTCCGAAACTCTTCCTTTGCTGCGCTGCGAGCCGCGGCTGCTCGAGCACGCGTTGACGAATCTGCTCCTCAACGCCTGCGACGCCTGCGCTCCTGAAGGCCACGTCGAGCTTTCGGCTGAGCAGATCGATTCTTCCATTCGCTTCACCGTTCTCGACGACGGCACAGGCATCGCGGTGGCCGACGCCGCGCGCGCGACCGAGCCGTTCTTCACCACCAAGCCGCAAGGCACAGGCCTGGGTCTCGCCATCGCCAACGAAATTGCAAAAACCCACCGCGGCTCGCTGCACATGGAGCCTTCACAGCCCTCAGGAACGCGCGCCTCCGTACAAATTCCGCTCTCGTGATCCGCTGCCTACTGAGGACCCAGGTTGGTATGCTGCGGCAAGCCGCTGTTGCGAACGAAGTCAGCCATGGCCTGTGAGCCTGCCAGGGTCCTCGCCACTGCAGCCGCCGCGTCACCGACGGTGCCTCTAGCGCGCACCTCGTCGACGAAGAAATCATCGCTACGCAAAGTAGCGACCGCGACCAGGCCTTCCGGAGCCCGCTGGACATTGAGTGTGAGCTCGAGCGCTTCATGATACGGCGGGTGCGTCAC
>Ga0105858_1000927_pt1 | contig 10531 bp, 9 predicted proteins | sample OrgsoiDNA_201062_FD_89683 | JGI IMG/M metagenome (GOLD analysis project Ga0105858, IMG submission 89683) | Permafrost soil microbial communities from the Arctic, to analyse light accelerated degradation of dissolved organic matter (DOM) -... | ecosystem: Environmental > Terrestrial > Soil >...
CTCATGTTCATGAGCGACGATTTTCCCAAAGGCTTCATCACGTGCGAGCAGCAGGTTCAGCGGCTCAAGCTCACGCAGATCCGCAACCCCTAGCGTTCTGCCCTTGCGCTCACGGACGAACACACTGAACCATTCACGCAGACTGCGCGCCTGATCCGCCAGGCGATCTAGCTCGCCTGGCATTGCGCGCTCGCGCATCATCCGCAGCACTTCCGCGGACACCAGTTGCGACTGCTCGAGCCAAGCCAGCAGGCCCTCGCCATCGTCGATCCAGTCGATCGGGACATCGACAGGCGTAGCCACCGAATTCAAAAAATCGAGGCCAGCCGAATCGGCTATGAACATCGCGGGCAATTGCTGGGGCATTGGCTACCTCAAGGTGAACGAAAATAACCTTCTCAAAGACTATTGACAGGTTACCACATCATCGAATAACCTTCTCAAATGCGCTAAAGAGGTTACTTTAATTGATGGTCAACCTGCTGCGTTGGAGTTCGCCTTCACGTGGATTTCCCCGTGACTACAGGAGACGAAAATGTCTGAAAGCGATGCAAAGGTAGTGCTCGTACCCGGAGCCTGGGCCGACGGATCAAGCTGGAGTAAGGTCATCAATGGACTCCAGGCAAATGGGGTCAGTGCGGTTACTGTCCCTGTGCCATTAACGACCTTGGACGACGACGTTGCGGCACTTGACCGGACCCTGGAGCGGATTGAAGGGCCTGTTGTCCTGGTGGGGCACGCGTACGCTGGCGCGGTCATCGGAGCCGCGCGCAATCCCAGGATCAAGGCGCTGGTCTACATCGCCGCGCTTGCCCCGGACGAGGGAGAAACGGTAGCTGACGTGTTCTATCGAAACGAGCCGCATCCCGCAGCGCCAAAGCTTGCTCCCGATAGTCATGGCTTGATCTGGTTGCATCAGGAGGCGTTTGCCGCGGCCTTTGCGCAAAACGCATCGGCGCAAGAGTTGGCGGTATTGGCCGCCGTTCAGCGCCCGATCTCACCGGCATGTATCAGGGTTCCAGTAGGGCGTCCGCTTTGGAAGGGTGTGCCGAGCTGGTATCTGCTGGCCGAGCAGGATCACATGATCGTCGCCGAGACCCAGCGCTTCATGGCTGAGCGCATGAAGGCGCGGGTGAGTGCGCACCCGGTCGACCACACACCGAGTGTCACGGCGCCAGGTTTCGTTGTTGATCTGATTCTTCAGGCGGTGCGCGAAGTTCTTGACGTTCGTGAAGCGCGCGTCTGATAGACCCGAAAGCTTTGTGTTCGCCGTAGGGTTCCGCGAATTCAGCCCCACTAGCTTGGCACCTGTGCCCTTATGCAGTCGCTTTATCGCCAAGGGCATCGGACGTAACTGTAGGTATCAACGAGGAGAATCACCATGACTGGTATCACGTACCGTACTACGGATGTCGACGGTTTCAATATCTTCTATCGTGAAGCAGGATCCGTGGGGGCGCCCAAGCTGCTGTTGCTCCACGGCTTCCCCAGTTCCAGCCACATGTTCCGGGACCTGATCCCGCTGTTGGCCGATCGCTTCCATATCATCGCGCCGGATCTGCCCGGATTCGGCCGGTCGGATATGCCGCCACGCGAGCAGTTCAAGTACAACTTCGACAACCTCGCCGGCGTCATTGATCGCTTTACCGAAGTGGTCGGATTCGACCGTTTTGCGGTCTATGTATTCGACTACGGGGCGCCGACCGGCCTGCGGATTGCAGCGAAGCACCCAGAGCGCATCACGGCGATCATTTCCCAGAACGGCAATGCCTACGAGGAAGGCCTGAGCGACGGGTGGAACCCCATCCGTGCGTATTGGCAGGACGCGTCAGAGGAGAATCGCCGGGCGCTTCGCGCCTTCCTGGCACCGGAGGCGACACGCTGGCAGTACACCCATGGCGTGTCCGACGAGACCGCGGTCTCGCCGGACGGCACTGCGCTGGACAACTTCTACCTGACGCGCCCCGGAGCCGATGAGGTCCAACTGGACTTGTTCGGTGATTACAAGAGCAACGTTGCGCTTTACCCAACGTTTCAGGCGTACTTCCGCGAGCACAAGCCGCGCTTTCTGGCGGTGTGGGGAAAGCACGACCCGTTCTTCCTTCCGCCGGGCGCAGAGGCGTTCAAGCGGGACATCCCCGACGCCGATATCCGCTTCTACGATACCGGTCACTTCGCCCTGGAAACGCATGCCACCGAGATCGCTGTGGCGATTGGTGAATTCCTCTCTCGATGAACCGAGCTCTTGCGGCAGGTTGGGCGACGCCTGCTGCGGCTCGTTCACGACTGAACGCCTGCGCGTTCATAAACTTAGGAGAATTGACATGTCGAAAGCAGTTGCTGTTGTTACGGGAGCTAGCCAGGGCATCGGCTTTTCCACGGCAGTGCGTCTCGCGCGAGACTTTGACTCGATCGTGCTGGTTGCGCGCAATCGGGCCAAGCTCGAGGAGACGGCAGCAGCCGTCAAGGCGGCTGGTGCGGAACCGCTGGTCGTTGATCTGGATCTGTCCGATCGCTCATCGGCTAAGAAGCTGGTGGAACAAACCCTCGCCAAGTTCGGGCGCATCGACGCGTTGATCAATATCGCGGGCGCTGTGCCTCAAATCGACGTACTCGAGATGACGGACGAGCAGTGGGATGCGGGCATGGCGCTGAAGTTGCACGGCGCCCGTCGCCTGACCGTTGAAGCCTGGCCTGCGCTGATGGCTTCCAAGGGTTCTGTCGTCTTGATGTCAGGGAATTCGGCACTCTTTCCGAAAGCACCGTACGCGGCGGTCGGCACAATCAACGCGGCGATCATCGCACTCGCGAAGGCATTCTCTGATCGGGGGATCACTGATGGCGTTCAGGTGAACAGCGTAATGCCCGGGGCCGTGATGACAGGGCGTCGGCGCTCCTACCTCGAGCACTGGGCGCCGTTGCACAACATGACGGTTGAGGAGGCAACCGCCAGGTTCCCGGCTGAGGTGGGGATTACACGTTACGGCGAGCCTGAAGACATTGCGGAACTGATGGCATTCCTGGTTTCACCAGGGGCTCGATGGATGACCGGCTCCGCCATTCGAATGGACGGAGGCGAGGTCAAGTCGATCTGAACAGGCGCGTGAATCAGCATTCACCCAAGGGATCGTGGACCGGTTAGTCGGCTGATATTTGACGGAAAATTTGAGTGGCACTTCCTGCGCACTGGAACATACGCGCTCGAATCCCTGACTGACTGCCTTATCCCTTTGACGGCGTAGATTTCCCGCCACGCCGGCGGGGTTTGGGCTCGACACCCACGCGCGGATCACGTGCAAGCACGAGCGCCGTCATCCTTTCCGCTATGGTTTCAAACGCCGGATCGTCTTGCGGTACGTAAAGCCATTTACCCAGCACCGGATGCGGCTTGAGTGTGGGCATTTCATCAATGAGAGCCGCGTGGCGCTCTTGCGATGTGCACACCAGCAAGCCGTTCCACGGCGGGTCGCGATCGGCGGCAACCAGACACAACAGGCCGTCGATATAAGCGGCATCACTGCCGAACATCCGCTTGGCGATGTAGGTTGAATCGCTCTCGAATGCTTCGAAGATCCAGATGAGCGAGTTGCGGATTGAAGAGGGCATTGGCGTGAAGTCGTGGGCGAAGAGTAAAGATGATATGCCATAAATCTCAGGGTAAATCCTGAAGAAAACATCAGACGTCTGATGTATCTTGCACCAAGTCAACGCGAAAAAACAAGCCATGCGCCTCAGTGTCGAGCGATCGATGAGCGAGAAAATTCAGGAATCCCTGCGCGCCATGATTCGGGAAAGGGCGCTGAAGCCGGGCGATCAGATCCCCACTGAAATAGAGCTATGTGAGCAGCTTGGCGTAGGGCGTTCCAGTCTGCGCGAAGCCGTGGCGCAGATGATTTCGCATGGGCTTTTATCGCGTATACAGGGCCGAGGCACGTTCGTCAGACAAATTTCATTAAAGCTGGAAGGTGGACTTGATGATCTGATGTCCGTAACCGACATGATCAAGAGCGTCGGCGCGGTTCCGTCGACCAGCCGTTTGCAGATAAAACCCATTGCCGCGTCGGAAAGCCTGGCGCAAAAACTGGCGTTGCAAGAAGGCGACCCGTGTATGCGGATTGAGCGGGTACGGTGGGCCGACGACGCCGTTGCAGCGTATTGCATCGACATCGTGCCGAAAGCTTTATACGACAGAGCAAATGGCGATATGGGCGAGTCCTTGTTCGCGATGTTCGAGCGCACCGGGCTTCGCCTGTCGCATACGCATAGCTCGATCCAACCGACGATCCTGACCTCGAGGGATTTGCCCGAGTTGCGCGAGGGGGTGGGTTTGTTCCTGCTGCTGGATGAAGTGGATTTCGACGATACCGGCAAACCCATTTGTTACAGCAACGACTACTACAACAGCAGCATCTTCAAGTTCGATCTGGTGCGCAAGCGCCACTGAAGCACCGCTAAGCATGCCGCACTAAGTTGAGTCTTAAGAAGCCTGTGAAGGAGGAATCGATGGAATTTGAGGCGTTGAATTCTGCTGACTTGACGGCTTACCTTAGCGGTGTTCCGGCGGTGCGCGCGTTGCTCGGTAATACCGATGAGCTGGATGTAGTCGAAGTCGGCGACGGCAATCTGAATTTCGTTTATTTCGTCAGTAACGCTCAGGCGCTGGAGAAAAGCGTTGTCGTCAAACAGGCGCCGCCTTTCCTGCGTCTGGTCGGAACGAGCTGGCCGCTGACGCGCCAGCGCATGGAGCATGAAGTGGCCGCGCTGCGCCGGTTCGGCGCGTTATGTCCGCAACACGTGCCTGAGGTTTATCACGCGGACAGCGAGCTGTTCCTGATGGTCATGCAGCGTTTGTCCTCGCACAAGATCCTGCGACAAGGCTTGATGGAAGGAACCGTTTATCCAAAGCTGGGCGATCATCTTTCCACCTATCTGGCGCATACGCTGTTCTTCTGTTCGGACCTGTTCCTCGCGCCGCATGTGAAGAAGGAGGCCGTCAGCGCGGCGGTCAATAGCGAGCTCTGCAAGATCACGGAGGATCTCGTTTTTACGTATCCGTTTGAGGATCATCCTTCAAACAGTTATAGCCCGGCCTTGCCTCGCTCGGCGGTAGAACGACTTAGAACGTCAGCGGCGCTGCGCATTGCCGTCGCGGAAATGAAATGGGCATTCATGAATCATGCAGAGAGTTTGCTGCATGGCGACCTGCATACCGGGTCGATCATGGTCAATCAGGACGAGACCTTCGTGATAGACCCGGAGTTCGCGTTCTACGGGCCAATGGGTTTTGATGTCGGCGCGCTCCTCGCCAACCTCTGGTTAGCGTACTTCTCTCGCGACTGGCACGGCCGCGTGGGAGGCGAGAATCCTGAACACTACCAGCAATGGTTGCTTGAGCAGGCCGCCCAGATCTGGAACGGTTTCGCCGACAAGTTCCTGAAGCTCTGGCGGGATCATGAGAGCCGCAGCAAGCAACACTTCATTGGGAAAGATCCTGACGACGCATGCTCGGAAGCATTTCGATCCCATTTCATGCAAAGGCTTTTTGCGGACACACTCGGATTCGCGGGCTGCAAGATGATTCGCCGGATTGTTGGAATGGCGAAGGTCGCGGAGATCACGAGCATTTCCGACGAAGCAGCACGCGCAAAAATTGAAGTGCGTTGTCTGCGGTTTGCTGAAGCCCTGCTTGTGCAACGTCAGCAGTTCAACGGGATGGATGAGGTTCTGGCTCACGCAAGGACAGTCCGGGCGCGGAGCGAGGACTGAGCGTGAGCCTGCTAACCCCGATCTATGCGGGTCAAACCGGCGAACGCAGCAGCGAAGCATCAGATCAGGAAAATGCTATTCAATCTGGAGAACTCATGGTTTCGCCAGCGCCTTTAGAAGCCCTTCCCGCGACCCTTGCCTGGCAGGAGGAGGGTTTGTATCTTCTGGACCAGACGCGATTACCTCTTACCATTGCGGTTGAACGAGTCGGCGGGGTAGAGGATGTATGGCGCTGGATTCACGAGTTGCGGGTGCGCGGCGCACCAGCGATCGGGGTGGCGGCAGCCTACGGTTTGTGCGTGGCGATGCAACCGTTACGGCACCTCTGCGCTGAGGATTTTCAGTCGCAATTGATGCAGCAAGCCAGCTTCCTGGATTCGGCACGGCCGACGGCCGTGAACCTGAGTTGGAGCCTTAAGCGCATGTTGGCTGCTGCGCAACGCTCGGTGACGCAAGACTCCGCCGCTGTGTACGACGTGCTGGTTAAGGAGGCCATGAAGATTCACGCCGAGGATCAGGCGCTCTGCGCCGGCATCGGTGCGCATGGCGTGTCCCTGATCACGCCCGGTTGCGGCGTGCTGACCCATTGCAATGCGGGTGCGTTAGCGACAACGGGTATAGGTACGGCGACCGCTCCGATCTACATGGCTCATCAGAAGGGCATCTCCTTCCGTGTTTTCGCCGATGAAACGCGCCCCCTGCTGCAAGGCTCACGTCTGACGGCCTTTGAACTGCAAAGAGCGGGCGTTGACGTGACGCTGATCACCGATAGCATGGCGGCTTCCATCATGTCGCAGGGCTTGGTGAACCTGGTGGTTGTGGGCACGGATCGGGTGGCGGCTAACGGTGACTTCGCCAACAAGATTGGCACGCTGAGCGTCGCCATTGCCGCGCGCTATTTCGGCATACCGTTCTACGTTGCCTGTCCGTCGTCAACGCTTGACCTGTTGACGGTGAACGGATCGGACATAGTGATTGAAGAGCGCCAGGACCATGAGGTGACTCATCTGGCAGGCCTGCCCACTGCGCCTGTCGATATCAAAGTGCGCAACCCGGCCTTCGATGTCACCCCTCATGATCTGGTGACCGGCTTCATCACCGAGCGCGGGATTGTCGGGCAACCCTTCGATAAAAACTTTGCCACCCTGTTTGCATCCGGCGGAGGTGCGTTGTGAATTGCATGCCGGACACTGAGACTGCGCTGCGCCGGGAGGTGATTGAGACCGCCCTCGAGATGGAGCGTCTCGGGATAAACCAGGGAACCTCTGGCAACATCAGTGCGCGGTGGCAGGATGGTTTGCTGATCACACCAAGCGGCGTCCCCTATGCGGAGTTGCAAACGCAGGACATCGTCTGGTTGCCGCTTGACGTGGCCGATGACGCGGCGGTGTTCGAGCAAAGCCGGCCTTCGACGGAATGGCGTTTTCATCGCGACATCCTGCGTTCGCGGCCCGAGATCAACGCGGTGGTGCATACCCATTCAAATGCCGCTACTGCTCTGGCCATTCATAGCAGGGATATCCCTGCGCATCACTACATGGTGGCGGTCGCGGGCGGCAATTCCATACGATGCGCGCCGTATGCGACCTTCGGTAGTCAGACGTTATCAGAACACACTATTACCGCTTTGAAAGACCGTACGGCGTGTCTGCTTGCCCATCACGGTGTGATTGCTATTGGACATGATCTTGCTCGTGCGTTGTGGCTGGCGAATGAAGTAGAAGTCCTCGCTCAACAGTATCTGCTTGCTTGCCAGCTCGGAACGCCGCCGGTCTTGTCGGACGAAGCAATCAACGAAGTCATCGAAAAATTCAAGGGATATGGTTTGCGCAGCAAGACTTGAAGGACGGACGTGCTCCAATTTTGCAACGGAACCTTTCGATTTTGGGGATAGCGTACCGTGAGTTGCAAGGATAGCATTCGACCAAGATAGGCTGTATTTCGCTGGACTGAATATCGTTGAGTTCTGGCTCATCTCATCAGCCGGAAGCTTGTCGATCGAAGTGAAAGAAGATGCAAGGGAATCACAACCTGCTTTTAAAACTTACACAACGGAGACGGTTATGGCGTGGAATTCAGAACGGTTTGACAGATGGTCGACGGTCGGCGCATCGACGGGAGCGTTGGCGCTTTGCGCGGCTGCCGTGCTAAGCGGTTGCTCGAAGAGCGAGACGTCGACAACGGCATCGACCGATGCAGGAGCAAGCGCCGCGGCAAGCGCGGCACCGGCGGCAGCGGCATCGGATGCGGGCGGCGGCAAGGTCAAGGTGGGCTTTTCGGTTTCCACGCTGAACAACGCGTTTTTCGTCGGCTTGAAATCCGGGGTCGAAAAAGGTGCTAAAGCACAAGGCTTCGATCTCGTTCAGACCAATGCCAATGGCGACGCACAGCAACAGGTCAATGACGCCATCAACTTGCTAAGCCAGGGCGTCACCGCACTTGTGCTCAACCCGATCGATTCGAAAGCGATCATCCCCGCTGTCGAGAAAGCCAACGCCATGGGTATCCCCGTGTTCACGCTGGACCGTGGATCGGACGGCGGCAAGGTGACGTCCTTCGTGGCGTCGGACAACGTGGCGCTTGGCGCAACCGGGGCGAAGTGGATTGCCGACCAGTTGACGAAGCGCTACGGCTCCGCGAAAGGCAACGTGGTCGACCTGATCGGACTGGTCGGTACCACGGCGGCCACCGATCGCGAAAAGGGCTTCAGCGATGCAATCGCCAAGTATCCGGATATCAAGGTGGTCGCACGCCAGGAAGGCGCGTTCGACCAGGAGAAGTCGCTTAACGCAATGACGAACATCCTGCAGAAGTACCCGCAGATCGATGCAGTGTTCGGCGCGAACGACGACAACACGGTGGGTGCAGAGAAGGCGATCGACAACGCCGGGCGTTACAAGCCGCTCGGTGACAAGGACCACATCATGGTCATTGGCGCGGATGGTACGGCACAAGCGCTTTCCGCCATTCGCGCGGGCAAGCAGGACGCCACCATTTCGCAGAACCCGATCGAAATGTCGGCCAAGGCGCTGAGTTTTATTGCGGATTACTCCGCCAAGAAGTCGGTACCGGCGAACTATGCATGGCCGACCCTGCTGATCGACAAGAGCAATATCGACTCCGATGAGACCAAGAAATACGGACTCTGGTCCGAGCAGGTCAGTCAGTAGGTTGCTCATGTGCGCTCCTGCACGACGGGGAGCGCGCACTCGCACTTGCATGTGAATGTGCATCTGATATCCAGTGATATTCAGTGGGACCGGAACATGAACAGTGAGAGGGGTTCGGAGGCAAGCACCGCTAACGCGGGCAGCACGGCCGCTGCAGCGCCGCTGTTGCGCATGGAAGGTATCGTCAAGAGCTTCCCCGGCGTCAAGGCGCTGCGAGGTGTCAGCCTCGAATTGCAGGCGGGCCATGTGATGGCCATCGTCGGTGAGAACGGTGCGGGAAAATCGTCGTTGATCAAGACGCTTTCGGGTGCCTACGAGCCGGACGAAGGCACAATCGAGATCAACGGACAGCCGCTCGCGCGCGGTACACATGCTGCGATAGATGCGGGTGTGGCCGTGATCTATCAGGAGCTTTCACTCGTCAACGACATGACGGTGGCGGAGAACCTGTTTCTCGGCCGCATGCCGTCGCGCAGCGGCCTGGTGTTGCGCAAACGGGCCAACGATATGGCCCGCACAGCGCTCGCCCAAGTGGGTCTGGAGGGCGTTTCGCCGTCCATGCGCCTGGGTGACCTGCCCTTGAATAAACGCCAGCTTGTCGAGGTGGCAAAGGCGTTGGCGCGGGACGCGCGCATTCTCGTCATGGACGAACCGACCGCTGCGCTGCAGCGCGAGGACATCGCCAATCTCTATGCCGTGGTCCGGCGCTTGCGTGCTGCCGGCATGGGCATCATCTTTATCTCGCATCATCTTGAAGAGGTGTTTGAGCTCGCGGATTCGGCCGTCGTCATGCGCGACGGTGCAACCGTGGGTGCACGTCCCATGGCGCAGTGGACCGAGCAGGATCTGGTGCAGGCCATGGTGGCCCGCAACCTGGATTCGTTTTACCCGTGGGAGCCGCGCGACTATGGTCCGGTGATGCTGGAAGTCCGCAATCTCGCCAGCCCGCCGGTGCTGCGTAACGCCAGTTTTAGCGTACGCGCAGGCGAGATCGTGGGGATAGCGGGCATTGCCGGGGCGGGGCGCACCGAGTTGCTCAAGGCGATTTTCGGCGCACTGCCACTAAGTGGCGGAGAAGTGCTGATACGCGGCCAGAAGGTTTCTATCGGATCGCCTGCGCAGGGCGTGCGCAACGGGCTCGTGTACACGTCCGAGGATCGCAAGCTCGAAGGGCTTGTACTCGATGCAAGCATCGAAGAAAACGTCGCGCTGTCCAGCTTGCTCGCGCTAGCGACGGGCGGCTTCGTTAGCAACACGAAAAAGCGCAAGCTCGCGCAGGAAGCAAGCGCGCGTTTTGGCGTACGCGCGTCGTCGGTGATGCAGATCACTGGCAATTTGTCGGGCGGCAATCAGCAGAAGGTCATTCTCGGCCGCGCGACGGCGACGCAGCCGGCGGTGATCATGCTGGACGAACCCACGCGCGGTATCGATGTGGGCGCGAAGACCGAGATCTACGCGCATATGGTTTCGATGGCGCGTGCAGGGGCTGCCGTCATCATGGTCAGTTCGGAATTGCCGGAACTGCTGGGCATGTCGGATCGGGTCCTCGTGATGTACCGGGGCAATATCGTCACCGAAATTTCCCGCGACAAGGC
>Ga0105858_1000931_pt1 | contig 10505 bp, 12 predicted proteins | sample OrgsoiDNA_201062_FD_89683 | JGI IMG/M metagenome (GOLD analysis project Ga0105858, IMG submission 89683) | Permafrost soil microbial communities from the Arctic, to analyse light accelerated degradation of dissolved organic matter (DOM) -... | ecosystem: Environmental > Terrestrial > Soil >...
CGCAGCGCGAGCGGATCGGCCAGCACGGGAGGCGCGTCGAGCAGCTGATGCGCCGCTCGTCGAAGCGCCACCCGCGGCGCGGTCCGGCTGACGGTATTCGGCTTCACATACCCGCCACAAAAGAAAAAGGGCGACGATCTTTCGATCGTCGCCCTTCAAGTCTAGCCCCGAAGCGCTTACACGCCGGCCGCTGTGTTCCGGGTCTTCTGCGGGAAGATCTCCTTGAACGCGGTCATGAACTGCGCCATTTCGTCCGCCGTGCCGATCGACACGCGCATGTGCGTCGTCATCGGCGGGAACGGGCGGCCGACCAGGACCTTCTTCACCTTGAACTCCTCGATGACCGGCTGCACCTCGCGGCCGATGTGGACCATGAAGAAGTTGGTCTCCGACGGGATCGTCTCGTAGCCGTAGGCGTTCAGCTCGGAGGTGGTCTTCCTGCGGAGATCGATGACCATCTTCTTGATGCTGGCCTGCGACGCCGTGTCCTTGAGCGCCGCCGCGCCGCCGTGCTTCACGAGCGCGTTGATGCTGCCCATGCTGTACGGCCGCATCTTCGCGACGAGCTCCTTCGACGCGATCGCGTAGCCGAGGCGCATCCCGGCGAGCGCCGCGATCTTCGAGAAGGTGCGCGCGATGACCACCGGACGCCCCTCGAGGACGTACGGCACTGACGTCGCATACGCAGGGTCGTCAACGAAGTGATGGTAGGCCTCGTCGATCAGCACCGGCATGCCGGCCGGGATGCCGTCGAGCAGTTGCTTCACTTCCTTCGCCGTGACGACGAGTCCTGTCGGGTTGTTCGGGTTGCAGAGGTAGATGAACCCGATTTGCGCGGCGTTCGTGTTCGCGGCCTTGATCATCGCCGGGATGTTCTGGCGATAGTCCTTGTCGAGCGGCAGCGTGATCGCTTCCGACTTGATGCTGGTCGCGTGCTGATAGACCGAACCGTACGACGGCGTGACGCCGAGCACCTTCTTGCCGGCCGGCAGGAACGTCGTGCCGACCACGTCGAGCACTTCGCCCGAGCCGGCGGTGAGCAGGATGTTTTCTGTCTTCACGCCGTGGTGCTTGGCGATCTCCTGCACGATGTCGCCGTCCGGGTAGCCGTAGCGGTTCGAGTACTTCCAGGCGTTGTTCATCGCCTTCATCACCGATTCAGGCGGTCCCCAGCAGTTCTCGTTGCTCGACAGATGCGCGGCGGCGTCGTAGTCGCTCACCGCCCCGCGTCGCGCTCCGCCTGCTGCGGCGCCCTGCGTGCCCTGTGCGAACAGATCGATCTCGGTCCCCACTCCCAGGTAACCCAGCGCGGCCGCGAACCCACCGACGAAACTTCGACGCGAAACAGTCATGGCTCCTCCGTTCACAAGGATCAAATCGAAGGCATTCTAGCTGGGATCCGGCTACTTTTTCCCGACATTTTCGTACCACTTCAGGTTGGCCGTCGCGGTGCCGATGCACACGATGTCCATGCGTTTATCGGCGTTCAAGTCCGCTGCTGCGCATCCGGCGCCGGCCATCCCGCCCTCGTCGATGGCGCGTTTGGTCCAGCTCGTGCCGTCGGCCGACGCGGTGTAGAGCATCAAACTGCGCGCGCCGCCCCGCTGGCCGGCAATCACCTCGTCGCGGCCGTCGCCGTCGACGTCCACCGTGACCACGGAATGGCCATCGGTAATCGTGTCGTCGATCATCTGGCGCGTCCAGGTGGTGCCGTTCGGCTTGTAGATGACGACCTGATTGCCGTGCCACGGCTCGATCGTCGCGATGAACTTCTGCGCGCCGAGCTTGCCGAGCGCGATGTCGCTCGTGCCGCTCTTGGGCCACGGATCGGGATCGCCCTTGGTCATCTCGGTCGGCGTCCACTTCCCGTTGGCGAACCGGTGCAGGTAGATGCCCATGAAGCCGGCGCTCATCAGCGCCTGCCCTTTCACGCCTTCCCACGCCATCGGCTCGATGCCGTGGATGAGGCCGCTGAACGTATCGGTGACGACCTCACGCTTCCAGTCGGGCCCGCGGTAGAAATAGATCGACACGGGCGTCTTGTAGTCGGGCGCGGCGGAGTCCATGCCGATGAGCGGCGCCATGACGAGCATCTTCTTGCCGCTGCCGTCGGCGTCGATCCAGCGCAGGCGGTGCGCGGTCGGAATGCGATCGATCTCCTTCGCCGTCCACGGCTGCGTGACGTCGGCGCCGTGCGTGAGGATCGACAGGATCCCCGTGCTCGTCTTGGTCGTCGTCGTGAATCCCTGCGCGACGGCGATCTCGGGAATGCCGTCGCCGTCGATGTCGTAGACCGCGGCGTTGATCAGCTGCGAGACGCCGGTCGCAAGCACGTGCTTCTGCCAGCCGGGGTTTTCGTACCACAGCAACTCCGGCAGTCCGGAGGCGAGCGCGATGATGTCCGGCTTGCCGTCCTTGTTCAAATCGGCGATCACCACTTGATAGCCGCCGCGCAGGCCGGTGGCGATCTCGTGGGCGACGAACTCCGTCGCGCCGCCGCCGGGCGCTTGCGCGTGCAGAAGCCGCCGCGAGACGACTTGGGCGGCGATCAGGGCGACGAGGGCGAGCGGCAGCAGGAAACGGACGGTCGTTCGAGACGTCATGGATGCTCCTCGCGGGTGATGTTAACATCCGCGCGTTCCCATGCCGCGCCTTATTGCCTTCCTCCGCGCGATCAACGTCGGCGGCCATACGGTGACCATGGCGCAGCTGCGCCGGGAGTTCGACGCGCTGGGCCTGAAGGACGTCGAGACGTTCATCGCCAGCGGCAACGTCGTCTTTACGTCAGGGTCGAAGGATACGGCGGCGCTGGAGAAGAAAATCGCCGCGCGGCTGCGCGCCTCGCTCGGCTATGACGTCGACACCTTCATCCGCACGGATGCCGACGTGATCGCCATCGCCGCGTGCAAGCCGTTCAAGGACGCGGCAATCAGGAACGCCGTCGCGTTCTGCGTCGGCTTCATCGCAAGGCCGCTCGAGGCGGCGGGCGTCCGCGCGCTGGCCGCGTTCAAGACCGACATCGACGACTTTCACACACAGGGGCGCGAGGTGTACTGGCTCTGCCGGAAAAAGCAGAGCGATTCGAGGTTCACCAACGCCAGGATGGAGAAGGCGCTGAAGATCCGTGCGACCTTCCGCGGGATGAACACGGTCGCGCGACTGGCGGCGAAGTACGGTCCCTCGTGAGCACACCATGATCAAGACGCGGACGCTCGGCACGACGACGATCCTCGAGCTGCACGGCGCGCTCACCGCGAGCGAGGGCGATCCGGGCCTGCGCAAGGCCGTCCGCCTCGCGCTCGACAACGGCGCGCGCACGGTGATCCTCAACCTGCAGGACGTCCCCGCCGTCGACTCGTCCGGCGTGGCCAATCTCGCCTCGGCTCACCTCACCTCGGCCAACCACGGCGCGCAGCTCAAGCTCTGCGGCCTGTCGCAGAAGCTGAAAGACGTCTTCGTGATCACACGGCTGAACACGGTGTTCGACGCGTATCAGACGGAAGCCGACGCGATCGCCAGCGTGAAGATGTAGCGCGGGCCTCTCCCGGCCGATGTAGGGCGGCGCCTTTTAGGCCCCGCCAAGCTTTTCCAGCGCGTCGCCGGTGACGCGGACGATGGACCAGCCGTCCATCAGCGTCGCGCCGAGGCTCTTGTAAAATCCGATCGCCGGCTCGTTCCAGTCGAGCACCGACCACTCGAACCGGCCGCAGCCGCGCTCGACGGCCGTCTTCGCGAGGTGCCGCATCAGCGCAAGGCCCAGGCCGTGGCCGCGCCACTCGGGCAGCACGAACAGATCCTCGAGATAGAGTCCCGGCTTGCCGAGAAACGTCGAGTAGTTCGGGAAGAACAGCGCGAAGCCGGCCGGCGTGTCGACCGCCTAGGCGATGATGACCTCCGCGGCGGGCCGCGCGCCGAACAGCGTCTCGCGCAGCCCGGCCTCGGTGGCGGTCACCTCGTGCGCGAGCTTCTCGTACTCGGAGAGGCCTTTGATCAACCGCAGAATCAGCGGCACGTCGCGTTCCGTGGCGCGCTCGATGCGGAGCGCCGGTTTCTCACTCATCGGATTCTCCGTCCTTCCGCCGGCGTGACGAAAAAGCGCGCCGTCATGCCTTCTTCAGCAGCACGATCTGTCCACCGTGATACGTACCGTGCTCGACGATACCGCTCAGCATCACGCCGACGGGGTACTCGAGCCCCGCGACTCGTGCGTCGAGCTGCGCGTCGGTCAGCGGCCGGACCTCGGCGGCCAGCTCACGATGGCTCTCGGCGAGACGCTCGACGGCCAGGCGCCAATCGGAACCGGGGTCAGACCGGGACTGATGGTCTGACCCCGACGTCACCGGCGGCCAGTCCTGCTCGGGCGTCGGGTCCTGCGTCGCCGTCCCCTTGACGCGCAGCCGCGCGATGTCGCACCACGCGGTGATGTGCAGCACGAGCTCCCAGATGCTGTGCGCGTTGGGCAGCGGGTGCGCGAGCGCCCGGTCGCGGGTCACGCCGTCCAGCACGTCCGCGAGGGCTGGACCGTGCCACATCGGCCCCGTCACCGTGCGCTCGATATGATTGGCGAGGCGTTTCGCCTGGCTCATAAACCATTTCCTCCTGAGGGTCGTCTTATCGTTCACCATTATGCCCAACCTGAAGTTCGCGCTCCGGACGCTGTTCAAGACACCGTTCGTCACTATCGTGGCGATCGTGTCGCTGGCGCTCGGCATCGGGGCGAACGCGGCCATTTTTTCGCTCTTCAATCAGCTCCTCCTGAAACCGCTGCCGGTCGCCGAACCGATCCGGCTGGTCAACCTCGCCGCACCCGGCCCCAAGCCCGGCTCGACCAACTGCAGCCAGGCTGGTGGCTGCGACACGGTATTCAGCTACCTGATGTTCCGCGATCTCGAGAAGGTGCAGACGCCGTTCACGGACATCGCCGCGCACCTGGCGTTCGGCGCGAACCTGAGCGCGCGCGGCCAGACGCAGAACGGCGAGGGCATGCTGGTCTCGGGCAGCTATTTTCCCGTGCTCGGACTGAACCCGGCGCTCGGGCGCCTGCTCACGCCTGAAGACGATCGCGTGGTCGGCGAATCGCACGTCGTCGTCCTGAGCTACGCGTACTGGCAGCGGCGGTTCGCCGGGGATCCGGGCGTCATCGACCAGTCGCTGATCGTCAACGGGCAGACGATGACGATCGTCGGCGTCGCGCCGAAGGGCTTTGATGGCACGACGCTCGGCGTGAAGCCCGAGGTGTTCGCGCCGATCACGATGCGCGGCTTTTCGCAGCCGTCGAAGGCGTTCGAGAACCGGCGCAACTACTGGGCATATCTGTTCGCGCGCCTGAAGCCGGGCGTCTCGATCGAGCAGGCGCGCACGGCGGTGGCGACGCCGTACCACACGATCGTCAACGACGTGGAAGCGCCGCTGCAGACCGGCATGAGCCCGCAGACGCTCGCGCGGTTCAAGGCGAAGCCGCTCGTGCTCGCCCCGGGAAGCCGCGGCCAGAGCAGCGTCTCGACGGAAGCCAGGGCGCCGCTGACGCTGCTGCTCGGGGTCACCGGATTCGTGCTGCTGATTGCCTGCGCGAACATCGCGAACCTGCTGCTCGCGCGCGGCGCGGGACGCGCGGGCGAGATGGCGATCCGGCTGTCGATTGGCGCGGGGCGCGGACAGCTCGTCCGGCAGCTGCTTGGCGAATCGTGCCTGCTGGCGATCTTCGGCGGCGTCGGCGGCCTGGTGGTCGCGCAATGGACGCTGAACCTGATGGTCGGGCTGCTGCCGGCGCAGGCGGGCGAGATCGTCGACCTGAAGGTCGACCCGATGGTCATGTTGTTCGCCGCCGCGCTCGCGATTGGCACCGGCGTGCTGTTCGGATTGTTCCCCGCCCTGCACAGCACGCGGCCGGATCTGATCTCGTCGCTGAAGGGCCAGAGCGGCCAACCGTCGGGCGCGCGGTCGGCGTCGCGCTTCCGCACCTCGCTGGCCACGGCGCAGATTGCGTTGTCGATGGCGCTGCTGGTGTCCGCTGGCCTGTTCACGCGCAGCCTGTTCAACGTCAGCCGCGTGGATCTCGGTCTGAAGGCCGACAACGTGATCATGTTCGCGATCTCGCCAGCGCTGAACGGCTACAGGAACGACCAGTCGAAGCAGCTGTTCGAACGCGTCGACGACGAGTTGAGCGCGCTCCCCGGCGTCGCCAGCGTGACGGCATCGACCGTTCCGCTGCTGAGCGGCAGCAACTGGGGCAGCAACGTCTTGGTCGAAGGATTTACCTGCGGGCCGGACACCGACTGCGACTCGCAGTACAACGAAACCGGTCCCGCCTATTTCGCGACGCTGGGGATCCCGATGCTGGCCGGCCGCGATTTCACGCGCGCCGACGCGATGAGCGGCGCCAAGGTGGCGATCGTCAACGAGGCGTTCGCGAAGAAGTTCAACCTTGGACGCGACGCGGTCGGGAAACGGATGAGCAACAGCGGCGGCAACGGTCCGCTGACGATGGAGATCGTCGGGCTGGTGAGGAATGCGAAGTACAGCAACGTCAAGACCGAGATTCCTCCGCTGTTCTTCAGACCGTACCGCCAGGACGAGAACGTCGGCTCGATCAACTTCTATGTGCGGACTGGCACCGACCCGGACGCATTCATGGCCGGCATCACGAAAGTGCTGGCGCGAATCGACGCGAACCTGCCGATCGAGAAGTTGCGGACGGTGCCGCAGCAGGTGCGGGAGAACGTGTTCCTCGATCGGTTCATCAGCGTGCTGTCGGCGTCATTCGCCTGTCTGGCGACGCTGCTGGCCGCGGTCGGGCTGTACGGCGTGCTCGCCTACACGGTGTCGCAGCGGACGCGGGAGATCGGGTTGCGGATGGCGCTGGGCGCCGCGCCGTCACGCGTGCGGATGATGGTGTTGCGGCAGGTCGGCGTGATGGTGCTCATCGGCGGTGCAGTCGGCCTCTCGGCGGCGATCGGGATCGGGCAGCTTGCGCAGTCGCTGTTGTTCGAGCTGCAGGGATCGGACCCGATGGTCCTGTTCGCCTCGGCCGTGTCGCTCTCGCTGGTGGCGCTGGCCGCCGGTTTCATCCCCGCGCACCGCGCGTCGCAGGTGGATCCGATGAGCGCGCTGAGGTACGAATAGGTCTCAGAGGTTTCACCTCAGAGATTCGGTCTCAGAGATTCCGTCTCAGAGGTTTAGCCTCAGAGACGGATCGGGGTTTCTGCGATCGAACGGGCTCCGGACGTGGCGAAAGCTGCCAAATAAAACGACGTTTCCTGCGAGTTTCTTCGAGAAACACTACGAGAACACTTCTTGCTGTGCACCTGGGCGTGTCTTATCCGCTACGCATCTTCATACCGGACGTCAGCCACCACGTGTTTCCCCGCGGGATCAACGGAGAAGCGATTTCCCGTGACGGGGATGATACGGAGCACCTTCTTCAAGTCGTGGCGAAAGCAGCCGCCGAAAACAACGTCTCCATTCATGCGTTCGCCTTTATGACAACCCACTACCATCTCATCGTCACGCCCACTACCGAAGGCGGGCTTCCCCAGACGATGCAGATAGCCGGCGGTCGCCACACGAAGTACTTCAACCGCAAGTACGAGAGAACAGGAACAATCTGGAATGAACGCTATGGCGCTGTATTGCTCCACGACGAGCGCTACTGGTACACATGCCTTCGTTACGTGGATCTGAATCCATTCCGCGCTCACATGGTCAGCTCACCGGAAGATTCGCGCTGGTCCAGCTATCGCATTCACGCATACGGCGAGCAATGCGATTGGCTGACGCCGCATCCCTTGTATCTCAAACTCGGATCAACGCCGAAGGAACGTCAAGCCGCGTACCGCGCACTATGCGACCGTGGCCTGACAGACGACGAGCTCGACCAGCTGCGCCACCCGCCGCGTCGAGAGGTGATCGAAATACCAGCTATCTGAGGCTGTCCCGTCTCAGAGGTTCCGTCTCAGAGGTTCCGTCTCAGAGGTCCCGTCTCAGAGGTCCCGTCTCAGAGGTTCCACCTCTGAGGTTTCTCGGCACAAAAGAAAACGGGCGGCGCTTGTGGGCGCCGCCCGTTCGTTCGCCACTGAACTTCGCCTTCCAGTATGACACCGGCTTGGCTCAAGGCGCGCCGCCGCTGTAGGGTGGACGCCATGATCATCGACGTCAACGGCTTTCAGCTGTATTACGAAGAGCGCGGCGGCGGCGAGCCGTTGCTGCTCCTGCACGGCGGCACCGGGATCGGCGCCGACTGGCAGCACGTCTTCACCGGCGGCGATCCGGCCGGCTTCCGCGTGATCGTGCCGGACGCGCGCGGCCACGGGCGTTCGACGAACCCCTCGCGCGCATTCACCTTCCGCCAGGCGGCGCTGGACGCGTTCGCGCTGCTCGATCACCTCGGCATTCCGCGTGTGAAGGCGATCGGCCTGAGCCTGGGCGCGAAGACGCTCCTGCACATGGCCACGCAACAGCCGAAACGCATCGACGCGATGGTGCTCGTCAGCGCGACGCCGTACTTTCCGGCGCAGGTGCGCGCGGCGATGGCTCAACTCAGCGCCGACGCATTCGACGAAGCGGCGTGGGCCGCGCAGCGAACGCGCCACGTGCGCGGCGACGATCAGACTCGCATGCTGTTCGACCAGATGCGGGGGCTGAAGGACCACGACGACGACATGGCGTTCACACCGACGCTGCTCGCGACCATCAGCGCGCGGACGCTGATCGTGCACGGCGATCGCGATCCGCTGTACCCCGTCGAGCTCGCGATGGAGATGTACCGCGCGATCCCCGCGTCAGCGCTGTGGGTCGTGCCGAACGGCGGGCACGGACCGATCTTCGGACCGCTCGCCGCGCCGTTTGTCGAGCAGGCGCTCGCGCACCTTCGCTCGCGGGCCTGAAAGGCCCGCGCTACATCGGAATTACTTCCGCTCGTATTTCCAGTTCCTCGCCTTCCCCTCCGCCATCCATTCGATCGCCTGGGCAAGCCGGCGTCCGCGTGTTTCGTCGCTCTTCGCCCCCGTGATCCACTCGACGTACTCGCGCTTGTGGCTCGGGCTCATCGCGCCGAAGCCTGATTGCGCTTTCTTGTTCTTCTTCAACGCCGCCGTCAGATCCGACGGCACCTTCACGGCCTTTGGGGCGGCGCGCTTCGGCGCGCGCGGCACCTTCACGCCCGCATCGTTGAGCGCCGCGGCGGTCTTGACGTAGCCGGCGAGCACCGTCTTCGACGGGAGGTCGGACGGCTTCGTGAGCCGGCCGAAATGCCCCATGGCATCCCGCTCCTTTCCGCGCCCGAGCACCAGTTCCGCCTTCCAGAACCCGAACGCGGCGTGATGCGTGAACGACGCCATGCTGCACAACATGCCCTTGTACGTGAAGTGCGGAAAGCTCCACTTCATCTCTTCCACGACGTCAGGACACGACGCGTGCACGGTCTCCCGAATCGTCGTCAGAATTGGCCGCGCGAATTCAGCCGACTTCGCGATGTACGCGTCAACCCGCGGATCTCTTTTCCCCATCAGTCTGATCCCTGATCCCTGTCCTAACCCCTGTTCCTGTGCGGAATCCGATGTTTGTCGACCCAGTAGCCCCAGATGACGAGCAGCCACATCGCCTGCGCCGACCAGGCGACGGCGGCCGCGGTTGGCGGCGGCGGGCCGAACGCGCTGGCGAAATAGACGGCCAGCAGGAAGCCGACGAGCGTCCAGAAGCCGGCAGAGCCGATGCGATCGCGCGGCGCGGTTTCGTGAACATACAGGACGATACCGGCCGCGAAGATCGTCAGCTCGACCGCGAGCGTGCCCGGCGTCGAATTCCAGAGCCCGAGGCCCAGGCGATCGGGGCCGTTCAAGGTGAGCGGCAGGTCGGGGCGGTGTGTGAAGTAATCGAGCACCCAGTGGCTGACGACGAGCAGCGCGACCGTCACGGCGGAGGAGACGCGCGCGCGCCGGATCGCGAAATAGATCGCGCCGAACGCCGCGCCCCACACACAGAGCGCGAGCAGGCTGTGCGAGTACGGATAGCTGATGAAGTTGAGCGGCGTGAACTTCGTGGCGCCGGGTTGCACCTGCACCTGCTCGTACCCAAGCAGCACCAGCGTCGGCCACAGGAGATCCGCGAACTGGCACGCGGCGAACAGCGTGCCGAGCGACACGGCGGGCGCGGCCTTCTTCGCCGCAAACCCGAGACCGAAGTGACCGATGAACATCAGCGGGCTCCCATGGTCCGAATGATAAGCTCATCCAGACTGCAACGCCGCGGCTCTTCGGTCTGTCTCGTACCCTAACCACGAAAACACGAAGATCGCGAAGGACACACGAAGAAAACCATGTTTTCTTTTCGTGCTTTCTTCGTGGCCTTCGTGCCTTCGTGGTTAGTGCAGAGGCGTAAGGCGCGTAACCGCGCCGGTGAGGGTGTCGGCGCCGATCGACAGATACAACTCGCGGTCGGTGATCGACACGCTGAACGCGACGCGGCGTTCGAGGCGGGCGGCGAGCGCGGCGACGAGGCCGCGGTCCATC